>Ga0272441_10005323_pt1 | contig 22502 bp, 18 predicted proteins | sample SSMProp6N_FD_193582 | JGI IMG/M metagenome (GOLD analysis project Ga0272441, IMG submission 193582) | Marine sediment archaeal communities from Little Sippewissett salt marsh, Falmouth, MA, United States - SSM-Prop-6N | ecosystem: Environmental > Aquatic > Marine > Wetlands > Sediment ... | reverse complement strand
CCTTCCCCCACGCCCTCCAGCTTCTGCTCAAGGTCGCTGAGCAGCTCGCACCGCGAGTTAACGCTCGCCAGGTCCGCCTGCCGCGCGTTGAACTGCTCCGACAGTTCGTCGCGTTCTTGCGCAGCGCGGTCACGCGTCACCTGGAGCGCGTCCTGCCGGGCGCGCCGCTCGGCGATTTGCTGTTCCAGTTCGCCGTTCTTGCGGGCGAGTTGGTCCCGCTTCTGTGTGCTCTCGTCCAGGCTGCGGTGACACTCGGCAGACCGCTCGGCGAACCGCCGGTCGCGGCGGACGAGTTGCTCGCGCTGGGCGGCGATTCCGGACAGGTCGTTGCGGTGCTTGGACCGCTCGCTGGCCAGGTCAACGGCGAGCAGACGCTTCTCGTCGATGGCAGCCCGAAGGGCCCGCGTCCGGCCGTCAATCTCCTTGAGCGCGGCACGGCGTTCGCTCAGTTGGGCGCCGCCGACGGTGATGGTGTTTCCCAGGGCCGAGATATCGCCCTTGGCCCGTTCGAGGTCGCCCCGCATCATCTCCAACGTGGCCTCGGTCTTGGCGATCTCGGCCTTGGTCTGCTCTTCCAAGTCGCTCTGCTCGCCGATGCGGCGTTCGTTCATCCGGATAGCTTCTTCTGCGGCTTCCAGCTGACCGGAAATGCGGACGTCCTCCGCCTCGAGCTCGGAGATCTTTTGGTTGGCATCGATAACCGCGGTCTCGAACTCCGAGAGCTCGGCCTCCATCCGCTCGATGACAGCCTGCCGGCCCTCCACGTCCGCGTTCAGTTCAGCGAGCTGCCGAGCGGACTCGTCCCGGTCCTTAAGGAGCAGCCTGTAGTCGTGCAGAGCAAGGGCGATGGCCAACTCGCGGTGCTGCTCGTCCAGCCGCTTCCAGCGGCGGGCCTTGGCCGCTTGATACTTGACGGACCGCATCCGCTTCTCGACCTCGTCGATGATGTCGCCCAACCGTTGAAGGTTGTGGTCCACCCGGTCGAGCTTGGCCAAGCAGGTCCGTTTCTGAGCCTTGTATTTGCTGATACCGGCCGCCTCTTCGAAAATCGCACGCCGGTCCTGCTTGTTCGTGGTCAGCAACACCCCGATCTTGCCCTGCTCGATAATCGAGTAGGCATCCATCCCAATGCCGGTGTCCATAAATAGGCCGCGGATGTCGCGCAACCGGCAGCGCTGCTTGTTGATGTAATACTCGCTCTCGCCGCTCCGATACAGGCGACGCGTCACGGCGACCTGCTCATAGTCCGTGGGCAACAGCCCCTTGGCATTGCTGAACGTCAGCGTAGCCTCGGCGTACCCGACGGAGCGGCGCGAGGACGTTCCGTTGAAGATCACGTCGGTCATTTCGTTGCCGCGCAGGGACTTGACGCTCTGCTCGCCGAGCACCCATTTCACCGCATCCACCACGTTGCTCTTGCCGCAGCCGTTGGGGCCGATGAAAGCCGTAAGTCCCGGTTGAAAAACGAATTCTGTTTTGTCAGCGAACGACTTAAAGCCGTGAAGCTCCAGTTTTTCCAGTCTCATGCGGCCTTTCCCAAGAGCTCACTCATCAACACAAACTCTTTTCATACTAGAAGTTAAATCGTGGCCTTCGGCAAAAAACGGAGACGAGGATTCCCTTGTCGCCTGCACCGGAGGCAGTAATAGGTATATCGACATGCAGAAATCAAAGCTTTAACCTTGTTTTGGAAGACACAACTTGTTGTGTGGTTTGCACGTATGGACATCAATATAGGGCGGGTGGGAGGAAATCTGATCGTCGCCTCATTTGCACAGGCCACAAGACAAAACTACCCAACAGAGACATTTCCATTCGACGCGCTCGAATACCGATGAGGATCCAAGACTTGGCGACCGACCTCGACCCCACGCCCCGTGAATCAGAGCGGGGTCAGCGCATGAACCGGAATTTCAGGATGTGCCACAGTGCCGCGGCACCGTCGCGCCAACCGATCTTCTTGCCCTCGGTATGGGAACGCGGGTGATAGGCGATGGGGACTTCAAGGATCCGGGCTCGCGCCCGGGCCAGCCGGGCCGTGATCTCCGGCTCAATCCCAAACCGTTCGCTCGTCAGTCTGAAGTTCTTCAGCAGGTCGGTCCGGACCGCCTTGTAGCACGTCTCCATATCCGTCAACCTAAGCCCGTTCACGCGGTTGGCGAACCAGGTGAGTACACGGTTGGCAAACACGGAGCGCCGCAGGGCGCCCCGCGGGCTCCCGCTCGCCAAGAAGCGCGAGCCATAGACGGCGTCGGCCTCCCCGGCCAGAATGGGGGCGATGACCTTGCGGTAGTCCTGAGGGTCGTACTCCGCGTCCGCGTCCTGCACGATGGCGATGGTCCCGGTCGCCACGCCGATCGCCGTCCGCACGGCGGCACCCTTGCCGCGGTTACGCGGGTGCTGGACGAACTGGATCCGCTCGTCATTCGCCGCCAGACCCTGAGCAATCTCGACGCTCGCGTCGGCCGAGCAATCGTCCACGATAACCAGCTCGATGGGCACGCCAGGCTCAGAGGCGAAGACCTGCCGGACCATGTCCTCCAGCGTGTCCTCTTCGTTGTAGCACGGCATCAGGACGCTGAGCACGTCCGCGGCGCGGCGGTCGGGGTCTGTCATCACAAGATATACCGGCTGAGGTCCTCGTCGTTGATGATGTCCTTAAGCTTGTCCTGGACGTAAGCGGCGTCGATTCGAACAGTCTCGCCGGACCGCTCGGGAGCTTCGAACGAAATGTCCTCCATCACGGTCTCCAGCACGGTGTGCAGGCGTCGCGCACCGATATTCTGCATGCGTCGGTTGGCCTCCACCGCCAGCTCGGCGAGCCGTTCGATCGCATCAGGCTCAAACTTGATGCGCACCCCTTCGGTCTTCATCAGGTCCGCGTACTGACGGGTCAGCGCGTTCTTGGGCTCCGTCATGATCCGCAGGAACTCGGCCTTGCCGAGATCGCTCAACTCGACACGGATCGGGAACCGGCCCTGCAGCTCGGGCACCAGGTCCGACGGCCGGGCGTTGTGGAACGCGCCCGCCGCGACAAACAAGACGTGATCGGTGCGCACGGTGCCGTGCCGGGTGAGCACCGCCGTGCCCTCCACGATGGGCAGCAAGTCGCGCTGTACGCCCTCGCGCGACACGTCCGGCCCGCCGCCGTCCTTCTTGGTGGTGACGGCGATCTTGTCGATCTCATCAAGAAAGACCAAGCCTGTTTCTTCCGTGCGGCGGATCGCTTCGCGGCGCACCTTCTCGCGGTCTGACATCGCTTCCGCCGCCTGCTGCGTGAGCAGCTCACGCGCCTCCGTCACCTTCACCTTCCGCTTCACCGTCCGGCTGGGCATCATGTTGCCCAGCATGTTCTGCATATCGACCCCCATCTGCTCGATGCCCTGGTTCGAGATGATCTCCACCATCGGCACCGCCTTCTCATCCGTGGTGATCTCCACCTCGCGCTCGTCCAGATCCCCGGCACGCAGCCGTGACCGGATCTTCTCCTTGGTGCGGTCGCGCGACGCGATGCGGCGGCTGTGCTCGTCGGCGTCTAACACCCCGTCCAGATCGACCGGTGGGAGAAGGGCCTCGAGGATCTCGTCCTCGGCCTGTCGCTCGGCGCGGTCGATCAGCGCCTCGTGCTCTTCCTGCATTACCATGTTGTACGCCATGTCGGTCAGGTCACGGATAATAGACTCCACGTCACGCCCGTGATAGCCGACCTCAGTGTACCGCGAGGCCTCGACCTTGACGAACGGTGCGGCGACCAGCCCGGCCAGTCGTCGGGCGATCTCCGTTTTGCCCACGCCGGTCGGACCGATCATAATGATGTTCTTGGGCATTACGTCCTGGCGAATCTCAGGCGCGAGCTGCTGCCGCCGCCAGCGGTTCCGCACCGCGATGGCCACCGCCCGCTTAGCCAGATCCTGCCCCACAATATACTTGTCGAGCTCGGCGACGATCCGACGGGGGGTCAGGTGCTTCACTGCAACTCCTCCACGTAAATCTCGTGGTTGGTATAGACACAGATACCGGCGGCGATATGGAGCGCTTTCTCCACGATGGTCTTCGCGTCCAGATCCGTGTGGCCCACCAGAGCGCGGGCTGCGGCCGCGGCATAGTTCCCGCCCGAGCCGATCGCCAGCACACCGTCGTCCGGCTCGATCACGTCGCCGGACCCGGAAATCAGCAGCACGCACTGTGCGTCCACCACGATAAGCAGCGATTCCAGACGCCGTAACACGCGGTCGGTCCGCCACTCGCGAGCCAACTCGTGCGCGGCCCGGCGCAGGTTCCCCTGCGAGTCTTTCAGCTTGCCCTCAAACCGTTCCAGCAGGGCGAACGCGTCGGCCGTGGCCCCGGCGAACCCGGCCATCACCTTGCCGTCCAGCAGGGGGCGCACCTTCCGAGCCTTGCCCTTCACCACCGCGTCGCCCAGCGAGACCTGCCCGTCGCCTCCGATGGCCGTGGCACCGTCTTTCCGCACGCAGAGAATGGTCGTCGATTTCAGCATCTAGTGTCCCCCAGTCCATGTGCCAAGTAAAGCATATGGTACCCGGCCGGGCGGGCCCCTGCAAGCGCGGTTGTAAAGGCCCGGTACCCATGCTACAGTGTTAGCAGGGTGGTCACGGTCCGCCCCACTTCGGGGTGGCGGCATCTATAACCGGCCGCTATTCACGGGCCTCGGAGGCCGGGCTCTTGTCCCGAGGTCGCTTCTCGTCGGGGGCATCTGATGCAGGCCGTCGTGCGATTCGGAATGGGCGACGACGATATCCGGCTCGAAGACGTACCAGAGCCCGAACCCGGCCCGAATGAAGTCAAAATCAACGTCAAGGCGGCGGGGGTGTGCGGGACGGACATCCACGGCCACCCCAGCCTTAGGCCGCCCGTCATCCTGGGCCACGAGCTGGCCGGGGTAATCGTCGAAGTGGGGAGCAACTGCACCACGCGGCACGTCGGCGAGCGCGTCACCAGCGAGACCACCAAGAGCCTTTGCGGAAAATGCCGGTACTGTAAGGAGGGCCCCGTCAGCCTGTGTGTGGAGCGGCGCGGCCTGGCGTCCCGCGCAGACGGCTGCTTCGCAAAATACCTGACCATCCCGGAGACCAGCGTCCACGTGTTGCCCGCAGCGGTCAGTTTCGAGGCAGGGGCGCTGACCGAGCCGCTCGCCTGCGCCACACACGCCGTCATCGAGCAGGCCGGGGTGGACAGGGAGGAATTTATCGTGGTGGTCGGCCCGGGCCCGCTCGGGCTGCTGGTCACCCGATGCTGCGCGGTGTTCGGAGCCAAGGTGGTCACGGCGGGGATCGGCGCGGACGAAGACCGCTTGGCGCTGGCGGCGGCGTTCGGAGCAGAACGAACAGTGAACGTCGAGATGGAAGACCTGCCGGACGTAGTGAGATCGATGACCGACGGATACGGCGCCGACACCGTCTTCGAATGCTCGGGCGCCGCGTCGGCCGTGCCGGCCGCGTTGGCCTGCCTCCGAAAACGCGGGCGATACGTCCAGGCCGGCATCCTGCACCGCCAAGTCGAATTGGACTTCGACGACCTGTTCTTCGTCCGGGAACTGACGCTGGCGGGCTCCCACACTTCCAATCCCGTCTCCTGGGTCCTCGCCCTGAACCTCCTGGCAGCGGGCAAGGTACGCCTGCAGCCGCTCATCACCGCCGAACTTCCCCTCGCCGAATGGCGCCGGGCGTTCGAACTGATGCGGACCCGTCAGGCCATCAAGGTCATCCTGAAACCATAGCTGCTTTCCGCTTGGCCCGCGGCCCGGCGGGACGTACAATAATGGATGTGAACTGCCCGTCCTGCACCGGCCTTGGAGGGGAGACCCCTTGAGCCCGTCCCGATGCCTGTGCGGCACGGCGCTCGCCCTGTCGCTCCTGTTCGCCGGTGCCGACGCCCGCGCCTGTTCGCCCTCGAACGCTTTCACCCCCGTCCACCTGGTCGAGCAGTCGCAGCACATCCTCGACTTGCGCCTCGGCGAAATCCGCAACGGCAAGCTGCCGGTCATCGTGGTCACCCGCCTCAAGGGCGACCTGCACGTGCAGCGCGTGACCATCGACCTGTTCGGCGCGCACAAGGAGCAGATCAAGGCGGCGAAGTACCTCCTCGGCGGTAAGGGCCGAGACCCCGCCCTGTTGTTCATCGGCCCGTACGGCGTGGACCTGGCCGAGGCGCCGGCGGGCCTCGACGCGAAAGAAATCGCCATCGCACTGCTCCACTGCCGCGGCCGCTGGCTCCGCCTCCTGCGCCGCACGGACGACCGACTCGAGTTCGAACGGGTGGACGACGGCCTCGGCGCGGTCTGGCACGGCGACACCGGCATGCTGCGGCGGTGCATACAGTACGTCGTCGAAGACGCCGACCCCACGGTGCCTACCGGCTCCGGGGCGCACTGGGCGGAGCCGGTCAGGGTCGGGACCGTCGGCGGCCGCGCACACGAGCTGCATCGCGTCCGCCTGCGCGGTTCCCCCGGCTTCGTGCTTCATCTCGCGGCGTCGTCCGGCGACCGGCTCTGGGAAGTCCGGACGGTCGACGGGGAACCGCGCTTCCACGAAATCGCCGCCCGGCGAAAGCTCGACACCGCCTCCCGCCTCGCCGCCTGGGCCGATTTCAACGGAGACGGACGCCTCGACCTGGCATCCTGGGACGGCCGCCGCTTCGCGTTCGCCCTGCAGCAGACCGACGGCACCTTCCGGACCGAGACGCGCAAGCCCGACGCCCCGCTCCGTAGCGTCATCAGTCTGTCCGTGACCACGGCGCCCACCGGACGCGCCGCGGCCCTGCTCGCGGGCGCGCCCGAGGGGCCGGCGCTGCTGACCCGCGCCGGGGATGGCTCGCTCCACGTCCGCCCGCTCGGCGAAAAGCCCGGAGCCACCCTCGGCGAACCCGGCCCCTGCCTGGTCGCTGATCTCGACGACGACGGCTTCAACGACGTCCTCCACCTGTTCGAGAAAGGATCGATGCTCTACCAGGGCAGCGGCCGGGCGGCGTTTCGGCCCGGCACGCGGCTCGCCGTCGCGTTCGGCGGGTCGAACGGCTCGGCAACCCTCGGCGACTACGACGCCGACGGCCGGCTCGACCTGTTCACCGTATCCCGCTCCGGCTTCCAGCTCTGGCACAACCTTGGCGGGGGTCGATTCGCAGACCTCGCACAAGGCTGCGGAGAGGCGAGCCATCTCATCCGCTGCGACGGCGGCACACGGGGCGGCACCTGCGACTTCAACAACGACGGGCGGCAGGACCTCGCCGTGTTCTACGCGGACCAGGCCCCGCAGCTCTTCTACAACCGCGGGTTCGCCAACCTGAGCCACGCCCACGCGGTGGACCTCGCCGAGCACAAGCTGGTCCCCGCTGCAGCGAAGGGCACCCAAACCGGGCTGGTCGCGGACCTCGATGGCGACGGCGCCCAGGACTTGGCCCTCGTCGCGAAGAACGGCGAGATATGGGTCTGCTGGAACGACTCGCTGGCCAGAGACCAGGTTGCCGCCGCCCGCGTCACCCTCCCGGGAACGGCGCAAGGGGCCGGACCAGTCCGCGTCACCGGCTGGGACGGAAAGCGATGCCTCGGGGCGTGGACGTTGTGGGCCGGACACCCCGGCCAACTGATCGCCGCCCCCGAACCGACCCGGCTGACGCTCCGATGGCGGTTCCCCGGCGGGCGGGAGCGCCGCCGGACGATCGACGCCCACGGCCCGATCGTCGAGTTCCCGATCCCCACCGACCGGCCCCGGTAGCCGAGCGGGAACCACCGGCCCCAAGTCCGGTCCACGTTGACCGCACCTGACGCCGCATATATAATCGTCGCCGTGGAAATCTCTCCCGAGCACAAACGGATTCTGTCCGGCGCGGCACGCGGCCCGCTGGCCGCCCTGCTCCGGGGCCTGCTGTGGATCGCCTCGCTGCCCTATGGGCTGGTGGTCCGGGCTCGCAACATCCTTTATGACAACGGCCTGCTGGCGGAGTACCGCGCGGACCGGCCGGTGGTTTCGATCGGCAACATCACGACGGGCGGGACGGGCAAAACGCCCGCCGTCGAGTTCGCGGCCCGCTGGTTCCTGGAACGCGGCGCACGGCCGGCCATCCTGAGCCGGGGATATAGATCGCGGGCCGGTCGGAACGACGAGGCGATGCTTCTCGCCGCCCACCTGCCAGACATACCCCATTACCAAGACCCCAACCGTTTCCGCGCAGCAGTGGAAGCCACAAAGGTCGGCGATGCCAACGTGCTTGTCCTCGACGACGGCCTCCAGCACCGGCGGCTAACGCGATTTGCCGAAGTGGTGCTGGTCGACGCCACCTGCCCGTTCGGCTATGGACACCTCCTCCCGAGAGGCCTGCTGCGCGAGCCGATCAACGGGCTGCGCCGCGCCGATCTCATCGTGCTGACGCGCGGCGACCTGATCTCGGAGGACGAACTAACCGTCCTGATGGAGCGGCTGGACCGTATCGCACCAGATGTCCCGAAGGCCACCGCGTCCCACCAGCCCACCGGTGTAGCGCGCTTCCCCGACGGCGCACCGGAGCCGCCCGGCACCCTGTCCGGTCGACGAGTGGGGTTGTTTTGCTCGATCGGCAACCCCGACGCGTTCCGCCAGACGGTCGAGGGTCTCGGCGCACGGGTCGAGTGGGCGGCGACTTTCCCGGACCACCATTGGTACACGACAGAGGACCTGGCAGGAATCGTACGGGCCGAGCACCGACCGGTTGAAGTGTTCGTGACAACAGAGAAGGACGCAGTTAAACTGTTGGAGTTCTGCACAGAAGGTGGCGAGCCGGTGTGGCCCAAGGACAAGCCGCTGATGGTCCTTCGCATTGAGATGGCGATCCGCTCGGGTGCGGCTGAGCTCGAAGCCCTGTTCGAAGAGGCGCTCCAGGCGGCACAGTATGACGAAGGATAAGCCGGGCTTTCTCCGCCGGACGCAATACTTGACCGAGTACGCTGCGATTCGCGTGCTCTCGGCCGTAACCGGCCTGATGCCCGAGCAAATGGCCGCCTGGGCCGGCCGGAACTTGGGCCGCTTGCTGTGGCTTATCGCCCCACGGCGCCGTCTTATCGCACGCGGCAACATCGAACGGGCTATGCCGCATCTGAACGGCCAGGCTCTCGACCGGATGGTGAAGGAGGCGTTTCTCAACATCGGGTTGACCGCGATGGAAACACTATGGATGCGCCGCCGCGTGAACCCGGACGACATCGCCCGCCGGTTTCCAATGGACGGCATAGAAGCGGTCGATGGAGCCCGCCGCTCTGACCGCGGCGTCATCGTGTTCACCCTGCACCTGGGCAACTGGGAGCTGTGCGGGGCGACCGTCGCCGCCCAGATCGGCGGCGTCCGGGCGCTCGCCCGGCCGGTGAACAACCCCCACGTCCGCGCCTATACCACCCGGCTGCGCGAACGGTTGGGAATGACGGTGCTGAGCACGCGCGACGGCGTCCGCCCCATGCTGCGGGCGCTGCGAGCGGGCGGGGTGCTGGCTGTCCTGATGGACCAGCACGTGAACCGCGCCTTCGTCCCCGCCACGTTCTTCGCGCGCCCGGCCGCGACCACCGCAGTAGTCGCCTCACTGGCGCTGCGGACCGGCGCCCCCGTGTTCGCCGGCTACGGCGTGCGCCAAGGCCGCGGCTTCCGGCATCACGGACAGTTGGAGGGGCCGCTCGAACTGATCCAGACCGGTGACCACGAGGCCGACGTAGCCGCGAACACACAGCGGTTTAACGACCGGCTCGAACAATTCGTCCGCAAGCACCCAGAGCAATGGCTGTGGACGCACCGACGCTGGAAACTGGCGGACCGCGCGGCAACCGCGGGCCACAAGGAGAAATGAGCCGATGTCCGACAGGCTGATTCAACGGGTGCAGGGGCTGGGCCGCCCGCGCGTATTGGTGGTCGGCGATTACATGCTGGACCGCTACGTCTGGGGCTCGGTCGAGCGCATCTCTCAAGAAGCGCCCATCCCGGTACTGAAAGTGGACCGGCGGGACCAGCGCCCCGGCGGAGCCGGCAGCGTGGCGGCAAACATCAAAGCCCTCGATGCCCGGCCCGCCGCCGCGGGGATCATCGGCCGCGACGACGACGGCCGCCAGCTGCGAGAACTGCTCAAGGCGGCGGGAACCGCCACGGCCGGGCTTCGCACCGACCCGTCGCGCCCCACTACCGTCAAGACCCGTCTCATCGCCCGCTCGCAGCAGATCCTCCGCGTGGATGAAGAGCCCAACGGCGAAATCGACGCGGCTGTCAGCCGCAAGCTGACCACGGCCTGCGCCGACGCCGTTGCCCGCAGCGATGCCGTCGTTGTCCAAGACCACGGTAAGGGAACGGTCACCCGGCCGCTGATCGCCGGACTGGTCCGCGCCTGCCGTCGACATCACGTCCCACTAATCATCGACCCGGCGCCTACGGGCGACTACTCGAAGTACGCCGGAGCCACGCTGCTTACCCCCAACCGCGCGGAGACCCTGTACGCGACCGGGGTGCGCATCACGGACGAGCACAGCGCGAACCGCGCCGCACGGAAGCTGATCCGGCTGCTCGACCTGCAGGCCGCGGTGATCACCCTAGACCGCGAGGGCATGACGGTCACCCAACGCGGCCGGCGCACGCACATGCTCTCAGCCAACGCGGTCGAGGTCTATGATGTGACCGGAGCGGGCGACGTGGTCTCGGCAGTCATCGCCGTCTCGCTGGCCAGCGGCCAGGAACTGATCGATGCCGCGCACATCGCAAACACCGCAGCCGGCATCGAGGTTGGAAAGATCGGCGCTGCGACCGTCTCGCCGCGCGAAATCCTCGAACGCATCCACGGGGGATTCGAGTCGAAGATCAAGGCCCGGTCCGACCTGACCACCATCTGCTCAGACCTGCACTCGCGGGGCCGGCAAATCGTCTTCACGAACGGCTGTTTCGACCTGCTCCACATCGGGCACGTTTGGCTGCTGCAGGAGGCGAAAAAGTGTGGCGACGTGCTGATCGTCGCCATCAATTCCGACGCGTCTACCCGCCTCATCAAAGGCCCGGGCCGGCCGGTCATTCCAGAGGACGCACGGGCTGGGATGCTGGCCGCTTTGTCATGCGTTGACTACGTCACGATCTATGACGAAGACACCCCCATCCCCCTGCTCAAGTTGGTGCAGCCCGACGTGATCGTTAAGGGCGGTGAGTACGGGAAAGACGGCGTGGTGGGCGGCCAACTGGTCGAATCCATAGGCGGGCGGATCGAAAACGTCCCGATGATCAAGGGGTTCAGCACCACCCAGGTCGCAGAACGAGCAGGCAAGGCGAAGCACAAGAGAATGGGAACACGAGGCTATGTCAAGAGAAGATGACGAGGTCGCAAGGTTACTGGAAGCCGCCGCCGCTGGACTAGAAGAGCTGGTCGACCAAGCGGACGAGGTGGCCCGCATCGCGGATGCGGTCGTCGAGACCCTGGCCGGTGGCGGAACGCTGTTTCTGTGCGGGAATGGCGGCAGCGCGGCACAGTGCCAGCACATCGCCGCGGAATTCACCGGCCGGTTCAAAGTCGAGCGTGGCGGGCTCCGAGCCATCTCGCTGACCACCGATACATCAGCGTTGACGGCCATCGGCAACGATTACGGATTCGACCAGGTCTTCGCCCGCCAACTGGAGGCGCTGGCCAGGCCCGGCGACCTGCTGATCGGGCTGAGCACCAGCGGGCAGTCGGCGAACATCGTCCGCGCTTTCGAGTCGGCGAAGCGGCTGGGCGTAAAGTCTATCGCCCTTGTCGGACGAAAGGGCTGCCGGATGGCCGAGCTCGCCGACCTCTGCCTGGCGGCGCCAGGTGACGGCTCGGCGACCATCCAGCAATGCCACATCGTCGCGCTGCACGCCGTGTGCGACGTGGCGGAGCGCGAGCTTACCTCGGGAGAGCAAACATGAGCAAGAAGGCCGTTTTCCTGGATCGCGACGGAACCATCATCCCGGAGACCGGGGCTCTGACTGCGGATACCGACGTCGAGCCGCTACGAGAGGCCGTGGCGGCGGTCAAAGCTCTGCGCGACGCCGGGTTCCTGGCGGTGGTGGTCACCAACCAATCTGGTGTGGCGCGGGGATACTACACCGAGGCGGAACTGGCCGAGGCACACACTGCACTGATCGAAAAGTTCGAGGCCGCCGGTGCGCCGCTCGACGGCATCTACTACTGCCCACATCTACCGGACGGCTCGGTGGAAAAATATGCGGTCGACTGCGACTGCCGCAAGCCGAAGCCGGGCCTGCTGCTCAAGGCGGCACACCATAGCGACATCGACCTGTCCGCGTCGTACATGGTGGGCGACACCGAACGGGACATCGAGGCCGGCGTGGCCGCCGGCTGCAAGGGCACGGCTCTCATTATGCCGGACACCCAGGACGCCTTCGAGATCGACTTCAGCGGGCAGCCGCGCTGGAAGGAGATGATGGACCGACTGAGCGAGGGGGTGGAGACCGGTGCCGACGCGGTGGTCCCCGACGTCCGGGCCGCGGCCGAATGGATCCTCGAAATGGAGGCCGACGGAGATGGCTGACCCCATCCGACTCGCCGTGCTGCTGTCCGGCGGCGGCACCACCCTCGAAAACCTGTTCACCAAGATAGGCCAGGGCTCGCTCGACGCAACAGTGACCGTGGTGGTCGCCAGCCGACCTGATGCATACGGGCTGGTCCGAGCCAAAAAGCACGGCGTCCCCCAAGAGGTCCTGGAACGGAAGACGTTCAAGGACGCGGACACCTTCAGCGCCGCGCTCAATGCGAAGCTGGACCAATACGAGGTGGACCTGGTCTGCCTGGCCGGCTTCATGGTAATCTGGAAGATGTCTGATCGCTACCTGGGACGAGTGATGAACATTCACCCGGCGCTGATCCCGGCGTTCTGCGGCAAGGGCTACTACGGCCACTTCGTCCACGAAGGGGTGCTGGAATACGGGGCGAAGATCTCGGGCTGCACCGTGCACTTCGCGGACCGCCAATACGACCACGGTCCGGTCATCGTGCAGAAGCCGGTGCCGGTGCTGGAGGATGACACGCCCGAAACACTGGCGGCCCGGGTGTTCGAGAGAGAATGCGAGGCGTATCCCGAGGCAATTCAATTGTTCGCCGAACACCGGCTGAAAATCGAAGGACGGCGGGTGCGGATCCTGCCGAGGACGACATGACCGTGGGCCAAGCCCGAGAACTGCTCGTTATCGCCGGGGAAAAGTCAGGCGACGAGTACGGCGCGGCACTGGTGCGCGAATTGCGAGCTCGGAACCCGGCTCTGCAGGTGGCCGGGCTGGGCGGACCCAAAATGGCGGCCGCCGGAGTCCAATTGCTCGAAGACCTGGCTTCCGGGATGACCATGGGGTTTAGCGGCCTGGTCACCACCCTGCGCCGGCTGTGCCGAGCCTACCGGCACATCACCCACCGCCTGAGCTCAAACCCGCCGGACGCCATCGTGCTGATCGACCTGCCGGAGTTCAACCTGCGGATCGCGAGGCACGCCAAGCACGTCGGCGTGCCGGTCATCTACTACGTCAGCCCCCAGGTGTGGGCCTGGCGGCGAGGCCGCATCCGGAAGATCGCCGAACGCGTCCAGAAAATGCTGTGCCTGTTCGACTTCGAGAAGGAGCTGTACCAGCGGGCCGGCGTGGACGTAACGCACGTGGGCCATCCGCTACTGGACGCACTGGCCGACAAACTGGACGGGGTGGACCGCCTGGCGCTGCGGCGCTCACTGGGCCTTCGGCCCGCGGGCCAAGTGATCGGCCTGCTCCCGGGCAGCCGAAGCAACGAGATCCGGCACGTGTTCCCCGTCCTGCTTCGCGCCGCCGAGATCATCCAACGCCAGATGAAAAACGTTCAGTTCGTGGTCGCACAGGCCGAGGGGGTAGACGGGGCTTCGCTTGGTCGAACGGCCGAGCGGCATCACGTCGAGTTCCAGACGGTGACAGGGCGGACCCACGACGTGATGCTGGCGTCGGACCTGCTGCTGGTGTGCTCGGGCACGGCGACGCTGGAGGCGGGCCTGCTGGGTACACCCATGGTCGTCACCTACCAAACGGATCTGCTGTCGTACTTGTTCCTCGCCCCGCTCATCGCGCCAGGCCGCTACGCACTGCCGAACATCGTGGCCGGCCGTGAACTGGTACCGGAGTTCTACCTGTTCGACGCGAGGGCAGAGAAGGTCGCCGCGGCCGCGCTGGAGATGCTGAACGGCCGGCTGGACGACGTCCGCCGCGAACTGAAGGTCATCCGCCAGAAACTCGGTCGGCCGGGTGCCACGGCCCGGGCCGCCGAGGAGATCCTGAAGATCATCTGAGGGAGCGGCCGGTGCAGACAGATAACAACGCCCCAAGCGCCGAGCCAGCTTCGCAGGACAGGGCCCCAAGCCGCGAAAAGATGCCGTGGCGCGGGCCGTTCGACATGACCGTGGCCGACCTGGTCATCCTGCTACTGAGCAGCGCAGTCATCTTCTACGTGGCACTCAGCATGCTGCTCAACCCCGCCTCGCCGCCTGACACGCCGACAACCGGCCCCACTGTCACGTCGCCAGCTTCGGCGGGGCGCACCACGGCCCGATGAGGCCCGCCTCGGTCGTTACTTCTTTTCCGCCGCCAAACCGCACGGGGTCATTCGAAAGCCGCGGTAGCGGTACTTGTAGGCGGGAGTCTCCCCCATTGACACGCGAAGCACCAGGCCCTTCGGGAACAACATGGCCGAATGCAGGTTGCAGAGCATCGGCACCCCCTCGGCACCGGCGAAGTTCATAGTACGGTCGATTTTGCCGTACTGCTTCTTGATCAGACCCTCCAGCGTGCCGTACCGCGAGAACATCCCGAAGTAAAAACCGTTCGGCTCGGAGTTGTGCAGCTTGCAGTAGCTGTTGGCCGCAAGCACATAGCCCTTACGGGCGGGGCGCACGGCGACCGACTTGTGGTCGAACTCGACCATCGCAGCCTGGGGCGGCTTGCCACCCGCAATCAACATGTTCGTGCCGCAAGCCCGAGGGCCTTTCTTGACAATGGCCACGCCTTCCTTCACCGTAGCCGCGTACTGCGCGACCTTGCGCAGCATGAAGCAAGTCGAGATGCCCTCCAAAACATTGGCGTTCTGGGCGTGGTAGCCAGTGTTGTTCATCGTCACCAGGCCCTTCTCGTTCATCAGGGTCCACCCATTTATGATGCCGCACCAGGTAACGGTGACGAACGCGTGGCCCTTGTCCGGCCGGGCGTGCATCAGGATCGAGCCATACTTGCCAACGCCAGCGTCCGAGAAATCGAGGTTCCGGCCGCAGATCAACTCGCCCGTCTTCGTGGCGGGGCCGAAGACGGCGAACGAGGTGCAGTTCGCACCGGCGCGGTCGTCGTCATCATCCCCGGCACGGTAGTAATTGTCCCAGACGAAGGGCTGGCCGCGGTCCACGTCGCCGAAAAGCTGCATGGCAACGCAATCCAGGTAGTCGATGCCGGCGGCCTTCGCCAAGGCCTTGAGCTCACGCCGGAACTCGGGCGGCTGGTGCTTCTCCATGGTCTTGGTGCCATCGATCAGGCGCTTGTAGGACGCACCGAAATAGCCGTCCTTGATCAGCGCCTTGCACGCCTGTTGAATCTCCTTTCGCAGCAACCGGCCGTGCTGCTCGCCCATCTGCTCGGGCGTGCCTTCGACGTGCAAGACGAGATAGCCGTCGATTCGCTTCAGCGAGCCGCGAGGCGCGGCCGCTGGCGCGCGGCCGCCCTGGTTTGGCGGCTCGGCGGCGTCGCACGACAGAGCCAAGGCCAGCACCGCCACCCAGGTGGTCGCGGGCACCCTCATAAGCTCCTCCAATCCGATCGCAGGCCGGGGCCAACGTCACGAAGTGCGGTCATTCCAGGATGCCTCTCGGCACCCCGATGTCGACCACGGTCACCTCGCCGGTCATCTCGGGCCCGCGGCTGCGCGTGAACCCGATCTTCGGCAAAGCAAAGGTCACGGTCCGCGCGGCGCGGACGCATCGCCCCAGGACCTCGCCAGTATCGACGTCGAGCCCGGACGGCAGGTCGATGGCAAGCACCGGCGCACCGGCGTCGTTGATCGCGTCGATGGCCGAAGCGTAGGGCTCGCGGACCTCGCCCGTCAGCCCGGTGCCGAGCACCGCGTCCACCACAAGGTCGCAGCCCGAGAGATCCAGTTCGCCAAGCGCGCTCTGCCGGATGTCGAGCTGCATCTGCTCGATGATCGCGAGGTTGATCCGCGCATCTCCGCCGATCTTCTCGCGCCGGGCGAGCAGATGCACCGTCACGCCGACGCCGTCGTTGTGCAAGTGCCGGGCGACGACGAACCCGTCCCCGCCGTTGTTGCCGCTGCCGCAGACGATGGCGACCCGGGCGTCAGATGTTCCATCCAGCATCTGGACCGCAACTTCGGCCGCGCCGCGACCGGCGTTTTCCATCAGGATCACGCCGGGCATCTCGTAATCCTCGATGGCCACCCGGTCCACCTCGCGAATCTCGTCTCGTGTGGCGTAACGCATCGGATACCTCACGTGTAGTGCAAGTATGCAGAGGCCCGGGCTTCGCGGTCGGCGGTCATCCGCACCCAGTGAGCACTGAAGCCGGCCGGAAACTCGTGATGCGCGTAGCCTCCTGCCGGCACCGTGAATACCTCATAGGGCTTCCAGGTCCCGTCGCCGAGGAAATCGACCTCGACGCTGAAGGCCACCGGGCCGTCGGCCTCGTGCGACAAGTGCAAAACCTTGTGGTCGAACCCGGTCATCAGGTACGGGTCGGACGGCTGGCCGGCACGGACGTCCTCCTGCCACCAGGGCCCGCCCCAACCCCTGGGCTTGCCGAAGCCCCACAGGTCGTCGGGCTTGCCGAACCACAGCGCAGACTGCGGCTCGCCGGTGAGCGGGTTCTGGCCGCCGCTGGGGCTGGCGTCGTCGGACCCAAGCACCAGCAGCCCACGATACGTGCAGAAATCGCCCAGCACCCAAAGGTGTGTCGAAATGGGACGGACGCCCCACACCCGGTCACCGTAAGCCCAGATGGGAAGCTCGTAGAACATCCCGTGACAGTCCATCAGGAAGCGTTCGTGTGCGAACTCACGGATGCGGGGCCACTCGGTGGCCCACCAGTGATCGAAGGTATGACTGGCCTTGGGCAGGCGGTAGGTCCGCCACTGCCCGTCGGCGGCGGTGAAGACCTTGAGAAGAGCGGAGGCGCGGTCCGAGCCGGTGGCAAAGATGGTGCCGCTGAACGTGCCGCGGCCGGTGACCTCGACGAACGGTTTACGCTCCAGAATGGTCCAGGTGGCCCCGTCCCACTCGGCCAGTCGGCCATCGGCGCAGTCGTCCTTGAAGTCCGCCGCGTCGTAGGTGTTGGTGGCGACGACCACCCGCCCGTAGGCGCTGTAGCCGGCCTTGAAATGCGCCCGCTTGATGCTGGGCAGCTCCAGCTCCTGGACCAGGTCGGCGATGCGACGGACCTCGAGCGACCGGACGTCCATCTCGAAAAACTCGCCCTCCATCCCCAGCATGTACACCTTGTGCTCGGGGTCTTCAAGGTGGTCAAACGTGCCGCACAGCCGGACCTCGAGCAGATCCTCGACGCGCCGCACGTTCCGCTCGGCATCGATGACCCACGGCCCGATGATCAGTTGGTTGCTGGCCCAGTGCACAAACCGGTTGGTGTACGTCCCGACGTAGCTCTCAGGTCGCTGCACGATGTTCAACTCGGCGTCGATCTCGTAGAGCCCGGTGGCCACGCCGCTGGGCGACTTGCTGGAGACGTAGGTCGCCGCCCACAGCCGGTCGGCCCACGGCATCAGCGCGCCGACGCCGCACTCGGTGCGCGGCGGCCCCAATTCGGCCTTCAAGCACAGATGTAGAAAAATCCCGTTGACCTGGGGATGTCCGTCGCCCATCTGCCACTCCGTGGCCCGGTCTCCCCCTCGTTGTATTGTACGTGTGGGTCGGGACAACGCAAACGCGCTTTAGGCTGCAGCATTGCCAGATGCAATGCGCACACCTATAATTTCGTCTGTCGGAACGGCGTGCAGGGAGACGCTTGTCGAGGGAGAGAATCATGCTCACCGGCACGTTGCGAAGCCCGTGGAAAATTGCCCTGGTCGCACTGTTTGTTCTCTGCCTGCCCGCCAACGCCGAGGAGATCGACCGGCGTGACCGCTATGTCGGCGCAACCGTGGCAGACGCGACCACCCTGAACCCGGTCCTGAACGCCGACACAGTCAGCAGCCGGATCTGCGACCTGGTCTTCGATGGCCTGATCGACCGGGATAAAGACCTCAACTGGCGCGGCCGGCTCGCGGAGCGGTGGGAAATCTCGGAGCTGGCCTACGCCCTGGTCAATCCCGCATCGAAGTGGACGGCCGAGCAACTCGTCGAGGCCATCCGCAAGGAGCAGGCCCGACGCAAAGACGAGAACACCCTACTGGGCCGCTGTCTGCGTAATATCGCGAAGGTCGCGGTCGAGCCGGCCGGCGTCTCCGTGAAAACGCCGCGCGGTGCGCCGAACCAGACCCCGGTTCGGATCACGGTCCACAGACCGCCGCGGCTGAAGCTCGTCCTGAGCAAGGTGGACCCCGATGTGTTCGAGCGGCTCGCCGTCCTGCTTGGCCGCGAGCCGTTCAAGCCGTTTAACCGGGCCAGGCTCCTCTGGCCCACGCCTGACCGGTTTCCGGAGAGGCGAGCCGAGCAGGTCCGTACCTACCTACCGATGACGCAGCACAAACCGGTCATCCTCTTCCACCTGCGCCGGGGAGTGCTGTTCCACGACGGCCATCAGTTCGATGCCGGCGACGTGCGGTTTACCTACCAAGCGGCCATCAACCGAAAGAACCTGTCGCCCCGCATCTCGGACTTCGAGCCGATTGAATCGGTCGAAGCCGTCGACGCCCACACCGTCCGCGTGACCTGCAAGCGGCTGTGCGCGCCGGGGCTCGGCGTCTGGGCGATGGGAATCCTCCCGGAGCACCTGCTGAACGAGAAGGCCCTGCGGGCGGAGGCGAAGCACCGGGGCATCCCCTTCGAGCGGTTCAGCCTGCGGCAGAGCGAGTTCAACCGTCGTCCGGTGGGCTGCGGCGCCTGGCGGTTCGTCGAATGGAAACCGAAAACCCGCCTCCGGCTCCGCCGGTTCAACCAGTATTGGGACGGAGCCCCGGAACTAAAGGAGTACGTGGTCCACGTCATCCCCGAGCGATGGAAACAGAAGGCGGCGCTGGTGACCGGCGCCCTGGACAGGTACTCTCCGACGGCGGAAGAGCTGGGACGGTTCGAGGACCTGAAGCGATTCCAACGGTTCTCCAGCCTGTCGTTCGGCTACACATACATCGGCTACAACATGCGCCGGCGGCCGTTCAAGGACCGGCGGGTGCGCCGGGCCTTGGGAATGGCGCTCGACGTGGGAGCGATGATCCGCGAGGCCGCGCACAGCCAGGCCGTGCAGGCCACCGGACCCTATCCCGTTCAGACCGCGTTCAATGACCCGGCGGTAAAACCGCTGCCCTGTGATCCGAAAGCGGCCGCGAAGCTGCTTGAACAGGCCGGATGGACGCGCGGTCGGACCGGATGGACCGACAAGGACGGCCGGCTCCTCGCCTTCACGCTCATCACGAACACCGGCAACGACGCGCGGGCCGAGGTGATGAAGATGGCCGCGGCAGCCTGGGGGAAACTCGGCATTCCGGTCAAGACGGAAAAAGTGGAGTGGGCGCGACTCATCCAACACCATGTGGACGCCCGCGACTTCGACGCGATCATTCTGGGCTGGAGCATGGGCCTGGACGGCGACCTGTATCAACTTTTCCATTCCGGCCAGGCGGGCAAAATGGGCCTGAACTTCTGCGGCTTCAGCCACCCGAAAGCGGACGACCTCATCGAGCGCATCCGGTACGAGTACGAACCGGCCGCGCAGGCGAAAGTCTGCCGCGAACTCCATCGCCTGATCGCCGAGGAACAGCCCTACACCTTCCTGTTCGTCAGCCGCTGGACCGCGCTGCTCGACGGGCGCCTCCGGGTCGTCCGGCGCGACCGGCGCGGGCGGATTGTCGGATACGACCCCATCCGGCAGACGCGGCTGGGCAACTATGGCTTTGACTTCAACCGCTGGGGTCGGCCGCCCGAGCCGCCGCGCTAAGGGCGCCGCGCCGCCGGGCCGGCTTCACAACTGGCCGCCGCGCGAAACGCTGTTCGCAATGCCCGTCTTGTCCGGCCCGCAACTCGTTGGTATAATCCCTCGTCAAGGATTGCTCACTTCCGAGGCGGCTGAATGCGGACCAAGTGGATCCTGATCCTCCTGCCCGTCGCCGTCTGCCTCTTCCTCCTCCAGTCCTACCGGTGGGTGCCCACCTACAAGGAGCAAGCCCGGGCCACCCCGGACCGCCTCAGCCAGTTCATCACCGCCTCCATCGGGGATGCTCAGATCCTCAACCCCATCCTCAACGCCGACACCGCCAGCAGCGGGGTCTGCAACGCGGTGTTCGAGGGGCTGGTCGACCGCGACAAAGACCTCAACTGGCGCGGCCGGCTGGCCGAGCGTTGGGATATCACCGAAGAAGCATATCTTGTCGTGAATCCCAAGGACGGCCGGGCTCCCGACCAGGTGGCCGCCCTGCTCCGCACGCAGATGACGAAGCGGACAGCGGAACAGACACCGCTGGGCAAGTGCTTCCGCAACGTCTCGAGCATCGAGGTGCTGCCGCCGAAGACCATCACCAAGAAGATTCAGGACGTGCCGCCGAAGAAGAAGAGCGAGAAGGATAAGCCGGACGAGGAGCCAAAAAAGGTCGACGTAACCATCACGGTCAAGCAGCCGGCGCGAATCAAGCTCACGCTCAAGTCCGTCGACCAGGACCTTTTCACGCGGCTGCAGGAGGTTCTCGGAAAAGAATACTTCTCTTCCTTCAAGAGCGAGGAATTCGTCGAGGTGGCACCCGCCGTGTTCGCGCCGAAGAAGGCGGCCTATGCGAAAAAACTGCTGCCGACCACCGAGCACAATCCGGTCATCGTCTTCCACCTGCGCAAGGGAGTGCTCTTCCACGACGGACACCAGTTCGACTCGGGCGACGTCAAGTTCACGTATGACGCCATTATGAACCGGAAAAACCGGTCGCCGCGCATCTCAAGCTATGAGCCGATCAAATCCGTGAAGCCGGTGGACAAGCACACGGTACGAGTGGTCTACAAGCGGCTCTACTCCCCGGGTTTCGGCACCTGGGGCATGGGTATCCTGCCCGAGCACCTGCTGAACGAGACGGCCATGCGGGCGGAAGCCAAGAAAAAGGATATCCCGTTCGACAAGTTCAACATGCGAAAGACTGATTTCAACCTCTACCCCATCGGCTGCGGACCGTTCAAGTTCGCGGAATGGCAGACCGACGAGTTCATTAAGATGGTCCGGTACGAGAAATACTGGGAGGGCCCCGCGGAGTACAGCGCTCGTATCATGCGCATCATCCCGGACCAGATCACGCAGGAAATGGAGTTCTACGCCGGCGCGGTCGACAGCTTCAGCGCTCGGCCCAACCAGGTCGAACGGCTGAAGGCCGACGAACGGTTCCAGAATTTCTCCGGCCTGGGCTACGGATACGACTACATCGGCTACAACATGCGCCGCGAGCTGTTCAAAGATCAGCGCGTCCGACGCGCGCTGGGCATGGCTCTCGACGTGGGCCGTATCCTGCGCTTCGTCTATTACGGCCAAGCGGAGCGTATCACCGGACCGTTCGTCAAGCAGACCGAGTACTACGACCACGGCATCGAGCCGCTGCCCTATGATCCAGAGGCGGCGGTCAAGTTGTTCGAAGAGGCCGGCTGGACGCGCGGCGACGACGGCTGGCTGCAGAAGAACGGCAAGAGGTTCCAGTTCACGCTCATCACCAATAACGGGAACGACATCCGCCGCGACATTATGGCCGTGGCCCAGGACTCTTGGAAGAAAGTCGGCGTGGACTGCAAGACCGACATGCTCGAATGGTCGGTCTTCATCGGCACCTACATCGACCAGGGCGACTTCGACGCCTGCGTCCTCGGCTGGAGCATGGGGGTCGACCCGGACCTCTACGAAATCTGGCATTCGAGCCAGATAAACCCGCACCAGTTGAATTTCGTCGGCTTCAAGAACGAGAAGGCCGATGATCTCATCCTGCGCATCCGCCGCGAATACGACAAGCAGAAGCAGGTCAAGCTCTGCCATCAACTGCACCGCATCATCGCCGACGAACAGCCCTATACCTTCATCTCGGTGCGGAAGTGGACGGCTCTGCTCGACCGGCGCATCATCATCGTGCGGCGCAACACGGCCGGCGAGATCATCGGCCACGAGCGAATCAAGGCGACCAAGACCGGCAGTTACGCATACGACTTCCGGCGCTGGGTCAAGTGGCCGAAGATACCGGAATTCAAAATGGACTAGCGGATGCTCGGATTCTTCGCCAGAAGCTTTGTTCAGAAGATCATCACTCTGTTCTTCGTCTCCGTCCTCTCGTTCCTCATCATCCACTTGGCCCCCGGTACGTCCGCACAAATCGACCCCACCAACCCG
>Ga0272441_10005322_pt1 | contig 22502 bp, 20 predicted proteins | sample SSMProp6N_FD_193582 | JGI IMG/M metagenome (GOLD analysis project Ga0272441, IMG submission 193582) | Marine sediment archaeal communities from Little Sippewissett salt marsh, Falmouth, MA, United States - SSM-Prop-6N | ecosystem: Environmental > Aquatic > Marine > Wetlands > Sediment ... | reverse complement strand
ATACAGCCCCTTCACGCCCGCCCACGAGCGGTTCTCGACCGGCGACCATATGAAGGGCGTCAGAATCTCCGCGCCGTCGGAGGCGGTCACGGTCATCATGTCGACCCAGACGGTGTCGCCGGAGTTCGAGTATGTCCGGATCTCGATGACGAGCCCCGTGTGACCGTCTTCCACCGTCCAGGTCCAGGTGACCTCGTCCCAGCCCGTGCCGGGGCCGTAGTCGCTGTTCCCGCCGGCGCTGCCGGCGTAGGACTCCACGTCCGCGGGGTCGTCGTTCCAGTGGCCCCAGAGCCGGCACGACGGCGACGCGCCCGGGCTCATGTCGAAGCGCCAGATGGAGACGCGCACGGTGTCGCCGTCCGAGAGACCCCGTACCCACGCCGCGTAGACCTGCGGCGTCCCCGACTCCGAGTTGTCAGTGAGCTTCAGTGTCTGGAGTCCGTCGACCGGCCCCGGCGGGTCGTTCGGCAGGGCCTCGGCGATGATCGGCGGCGAACCGCTTCCGAACATCCCGAGCACCGTGTAGGTTCCCTCCCAGCTCTCGGTCTCGGTGACGGCGCACGGAGCTGTCGAAACGACGAGCGCGACGAGCGCGATCGCGAAGAGCGCCTTCATGGCTTCCTCCTTCCGTGGCGATCGGGCCATGCTTCCGGAGCGCATGCGAAGACGTTTCGCGGTCACCTTCGGTGATCGGCGGGCGTGTGTCAAGGGAATGGTCAGGAGTCGTGTCTCTCGAAGGCGGGACCGTCAGGGTCGGTAGAGCGCCTTGATCGTGCCCCAGGTGAGGGACTCGACGGGACTCGCGCACCAGACGTGCGCGTCGCCGGAGGCCGAATAGAGGACCTGTTCCATGGCGTCGCGGCAGACCATCGTGTATCGGTAGGTGCCGTCCGGCACCGGGATGCCGGCTTCGTCGGAGCCGTCCCAGACGGTCAAGTGCGTTCCGCGAGCCATCCACTCGTCGACCAGCGTCTTGACGACGATCGGGCCTGTGCCGTCGGTGATCTCGATCGTGACGTGGCACTCGCATCCGATGCGGAAGTAGATGGTCGTTCCCACCCCTGAGGCGAGGTTGCAGAACGGGTCGGGATCGTTCGGAAGGAGTCCCCAGTCGGGGTATCTGGGCGTTCCCAGGCTCGCGACGGCGCAGAGGAGCGCGAAGGCTATGACTGTTGGTCGCAGGAGTCTCATGCTCTCTTCCGTGGTCCTCTCAGCGTGTACTGTCCCGACGTCCCGGGGACAGCGTGTGCCGCGCAGCCGCCGGGGCTACCACTTCCCAATCGTACCACAGTCCAGCGGGTTTGGCAAGTGGCGACATGGCACGTCGCCTCGCCCCTTGCCGGGGCATCACGCATTGAGATGCCCTCGCCGGCCGCAGGGTTCACCTTTCTCGCGGCCGTTCTGGCGCCTCCCTGCCCGATCTGCTATACTTGTCACGTACCTTCACACAGCCCCTTGGTGGAGTGAATCCCCCGTCAATGTGGCCGGAAGGAGGCACCCCATGGCCCGTGCCGGACAACGGCTGTCCACGATCGTGACGCTCCTGATCGCTCTCCTGATCGCTCTCCCCGCCTCTGCGGAGGAAGGCGCCGGGCCCGACAACCGGGCCGGCGACGTCCGGCCGCTCTCGGCCATCGCGCGCCTCGACGTGCCGCGGCTCGACCTGGCGCGCGTGGCGCTCGAGGACGAGGAGCGCGCGTTCCAGGGCCTCGCGCCCCGCTACGCGATTCCGAACCCCGTCTCGATCGTGCCCGCGACGCACGGCACATGGGAGCAACTCGACGAGGGCACGCGCCTCTGGCGACTCCGGGTCTCCTCTCCCGGCGCCCTCTCGCTGAACCTCGGCTTCACCCGGTACGCCCTGCCTCCCGCGGCGTCGCTCGTCGTCCGCTCGGCGGACGGCGGCGAGACCCTGGGCCCGTTCACCGCGGCCGACAACGAGGAGCATGGCGAGCTCTGGACGCCCGTTCTCCCCACGGACGACGTGGTCGTCGAGCTTCGCGTGCCGGTGAAAGCGGTCGACGAACTGGACCTTGAGATCGGCTCGATCAACGTGGGCTACCGTGGCTTCGGCGAGATGCTCGACGGGCGCTCGGGAAGCTGCAATGTCGACGTCGTCTGCCCCGAGGGCGACGACTGGCGAGACGACATCAAGTCGGTCGCGGTCATCTCGACGGGTGGCAGCCTCTTCTGCACCGGCTTCATGGTCAACAACACGGCCGAGGACGAGACGCCGTACTTCATGACGGCGAACCACTGCGGCATCGACGCGGGCAACGCGGCGTCGCTCGTTGTCTACTGGAACTTCGAGAGCCCGACGTGCGGACAGCACGGCGGCGGGTCGCTCTCGGACTACCAGACCGGTTCGTACTTCCGCGCGGGCTGCTCGACGTCCGACTTCACGCTCGTCGAACTCGACGAGCTTCCCGATGCCGGGTTCGGCGTGACCTACGCCGGGTGGGACCGGACGAGCGCCGACGCGACGAGCGCCATCGCGATCCACCATCCGAGCTGCGACGAGAAGAGCATCAGCTTCGAGTACGACGCCACGACGACGACGAGCTACTTGTCCCAGTCCGTGCCGGGCGACGGCTCGCACATCCGCGTGATCGACTGGGATCTCGGCACGACCGAGCCCGGCTCGTCCGGGTCTCCCCTCTTCAACCAGGACCATCGCGTGGTCGGGCAGCTCCACGGCGGATACGCGGCCTGCGGGAACGACGAGTCCGACTGGTACGGCAGATTCTCGATCTCCTGGACCGGGAGCGGCACGAGCTCGACGCGTCTCAGCAACTGGCTCGATCCGATCGGGACCGGCGCGACAACGCTCGACCTCCTCGCGCCCGGCGCGTCCGGCATGCGCGTGACGCCGCTTTCGGGCCTCAGCTCGTCAGGACCCTCGGGCGGTCCGTTCGCTCCTTCGTCGATCACCTACAAGGTCGAGAACCTGGGAGCGTCGACGCTGGCCTACGAGGTGACGAAGACGGCGTCGTGGCTCACGGTAACGAACGCGTCCGGGTCGATCCCGGTGTCGAGCTTCGTGAACGTGCAGGTGTCGATCAACGCGAACGCCGATCTCCTGGGCAGCGGCACGCACACCGACGTCGTGAGCTTCACGAACCTCACCGACCACGACGGCGACACCACACGTGACGTCGTCCTGCGCGTCGGAACGCCCGAGCTCGTCTACAGCTTCCCGCTCGGCAGTTCTCCCGGGTGGACGACGGAGGGAAGCTGGGCCTACGGCCAGCCGACCGGCGGCGGCGGCGACCACGGCTACGCCGACCCGAAGAGCGGCCACACCGGCTCGAACGTCTACGGGTACAATCTCTCGGGCGACTACACGAACTACATGTCGGAGCGGGACCTCACGACGTCGGCGATCGACTGCTCCGACCTCTCCGGCGTGACGCTCAAGTTCTGGCGGCGGCTCGGGGTTGAGCAGCCGGCGTACGACCACGCGTACGTCCGCGTGAGCAACGACGGCACGAACTTCACGACCGTCTGGACGAACACCGAGGAGATCACCGACTCCGCGTGGACGCAGGTCGAGTACGACATCGCGGACGTCGCGGACGACCAGTCGACCGTCTACGTGCGGTGGACGATGGGTACGACCGACGCCAGCTGGACCTATTGCGGCTGGAACATCGACGACATCGAGATCTGGGGCATCGAGGAGGGCGCCACCGGCGTTGAGGACGAGATCGTCGCGGCGGGCGCGCTCCTCAGGAACGTACCGAACCCGTTCGAGCAGGGTACGGCGATCCAGTTCCGCCTGCCCGAGTCGGGCGCGTTCTCGCTTCGCGTCTACGACGTGGCGGGACGGCTTGTGCGCGTGCTCGACGGCGGCCGCGCCGCGGCAGGCCCGCGCGAGGTCGCGTGGGACGGACGAGACGACGCGGGAACGCCCGTCGCCTCGGGCGTCTACTTCGCGAGGCTCGAGACCGCAACGCGCGTCGAGTCGCGGAGGATGGTGCTTCTGCGGTAGCGGGGTCGCCGGCGCGATCCGCCGGCAGCCCGCGGAATGAAGAGCGAAGGGGCCCCTCGGGGCCCCTTCGTCGATGCGTTCCGGATGCTGCGATTCCTTCGCGACGCGGAGGTGGCGCGTCGGTTACTCGGACAACACGCACGCCCGATGCAGCGCCTCGGCGACGGCCTTCAGGTCGACCATGAGGTTGCCGAGAACGGTGACGGTGATGCCGTCGTCGGGCACGTGGTAGTAGATCGAGGCGTAGCCCGCGCCTCCCGGGTGCCAGTAGACGGCCTTCCCGTTCGCCTTCTCGATCATGACGCTCGAGCCGTACCGAAGGCCCGGGGCGAGATCGGGACCCGGCGTGAGCATCGCTTCCAGTGCTTCGTCGGAGACAGCCTCGCCCTCGAAGAGAGCCCTCGCGAAGCGCGCGAGGTCCTCGGCCGTCGCGTGCATCGCGCCGGAGGCCCAGAGTGCGCTCCACATGCCGGCGAGCGGCAGGTCGCCGCCTTCCTCCAGGACGTCGACCGGCTCGCCGGTTCCCTCGAGGTCCCACCACATGTGAGCCATCTCGTCGACCGGATACGTGCGGTCGGGGTAGAGGCAGGTGTGTGCGAGCGCGAGCGGATCGAGGATCCGCGCCGTCAGGAGATCCGCGAGCGGCGACCCGGTGGCCTTCTCGACGATCATGCCGAGGAGCACGTAGTCCATCGCCGACTCCCCGAAGCACGCGCCGGGCTCGCACTCGGGTTCGCCCTGGAAGGTCGCGACGATCTCGCGCGGCGTCCAGACGCGTTCGGGGTCCGCGTAGACAGCACCCAGGTACGCGGGCTTCTGCTGGTAGCGCGCGAGTCCGCTCGTGTGGTGGAGAAGCTGCCCGAGCGTGATCGCCGGGTCGATGCCGCCAAGATCGTCGAGCCACTCCCCGACCGGGTCGTCGGGCGACAGCAGCCCCTCGTCCGCCAGCTCGTGCACAAGGGCGGCCACGTAGGTCTTCGTGACGCTCGCGAGGCCGAAGCGCAGTTCGGCAGTCATGGAATCCGTCGCCGACGACATGCCGGCGGCGCCAGTCCAGACCGAGCCGTCCGAGAGGATCACGGCGGCCGTGAGGCCCGGGACCTCCGCCTCGATCTGTCCCTCGACGCCGAGCACCATGTGCTTCACGGATCGCTGCGCGTCGAGTTCGGCCTGAAGCGTCTCCGCCATCGTGTCGGCCATGGGCTCCTGTCCTCCGCATCCGGTGATCGTGACGATGCATGCGGCCGCGAGCAGGGCGGCGGCAGCCGATCGCGTCATGGTGGTCCTCCCCTCATGTCTGCATGGGTGTGACGGCGATGCCCTTGTCGCTCCAAGGCGGGTGGGCGCCCTGCGTCGCCAGCCTCTCGAGCCATCTGATCTGGCTCTGGAAGTAGCAGCCCAGCTTGCCCGCCGCGTCCAGCAGCAGGATGGGGCCCTCGGTACCGCGCTTTCCGTGCCCGTAGAGCATCACCCTTACGCGGTCATCGATCTCTTCGATGGCGAACGAGCAGGGGAAGTTGAAGTAGTAGACGGCGAGGCCGGGGACGTTCGAGCCCGCCTCGGTTCTCGGGTATGCGCGGAGCATCTCCGCGAACGGCTTCTCGACCTCCCGCTCGTACCGTCCGGGGTCCTCGAGGGCGGCTTCGATCGGCTCGAGCCGGTAGCGGTCCTTTCGAGAGTCGCAGCCCGGGGCCATGAGGAAGAAGACCACCGGGATCTCCTGGCTCTTCGCGAGGATGATGGCGCGGATCTCGTCGGTGACGTAGAAGTTCCGGGTGAGGCCGAAGACGGTGATCCTCTTCTTCGCGTTCTTGATGAGATCGACGAGGTTGGCCTCGCTCGCGTCGTTCGTCCGCGGCCAGGCGGCGAGGATGCCGGTGTCGGCGGTCTCGTGAGCGGCTCCCGGCGGCGCGCCTGTCGCTACGGAGCCGGCGGCTGCCTTCGCGGCGGCTTCGATCTTCTTCCTGAGCGCCTCCGACTCCGCCTCGAGCCTGCGCTTCGCGGCGTCGGCTTCCTCGATGCGGTTCTTGTAGAGGTAGCCGTAGATAGCCGCGAGAACGGGCCCGACGATGACCACCACGCCGAGGATCGTCGGCCCGTTCTCCCGGATGAACGCGACCAGTTCGGTGAAGTTCACGGAGCCTCCTTGTTCTGTGTCGGGCGGGCGTTTCCGGCAGAGCCCTTCATCCTCGTCGCGGCCCGTCCGCCCGGGCACGCGTCCCTGGTCTCGCAGGCCGGGCAGATGAGCCAGAGGAAGGCGACCGCGTAGACGATGAGGGCGGCGACGTACGCGAGGAGCGAGACGGGAGATCGCCTGTAGAGCGCGTGGACGGGGACGGCCACGATGCCGACGACCGCGAGGGACGCGACGGTCACCGCAGCGGCGTAGACGCGCCTCGAGCGCCCCAGGCTCCCGAGCGCGAGGGCGATGCGGCTCGAAGGAAGGCAGAAGCCGCCCATGCACGGCGCGAATCTGCCGACGTAGGGGCACTCCCAGTGGACGCACGCGACGCTCTGGCAGAGGGCGACGACGGCGAAGAGCGCGCAGTAGAGGACGAAGAGACCCGTGCCGACGGTCCAGAGAAGCACTGCGACCGCGACGTACATCACGATCATCGGGACCGTGAGGAACCAGTAGAGGGGTTGTCTGGGGTACGGCCGGCAGGTCCTTCGCATCGCGTCTCGTCTGTCTCCGTTGTGGTCGGTCGCCTCCGGGGCTACGAGAGCGGCAGCGCGTCGATCGCGCGTGTGAGAAGCCCCTCCTCATCATACAGGACGCGCGCACCGTCTTCCAGCACGCGCCTCGTCCCCGGGTCGAGCGGTAGCGCCGTCCACTCGGGCGTTGTGATGCCGAACTCGACCTCCTCCCCGCCCTCGTATCGGACCCTGACGGACGTGACGAGGCCGTAGTCTTCGTGAGCGGAGGACTCAACCGCGCCGAAGACGGCCGTCCACGACGGATCGCCGAGAAGGTCGTCGGGGACTCCCGAGATGACGATGAGGTCGAGATCCGAGTCCGGACGCGCCTCCCCCCTGGCGTGGGAGCCCACGAGAGCGAGGGCGAGGACGCGGTCGTCCCGGGCGGCCCAGGTGGTGAGGGAGTCCAGCATGGTCTCTGGTGTCACTGCCGCCTCCCGCGATCGCGCCGCAGCATCACGGCTGGGAACTGGGCAAGATGATCCTCCGTCCGATTCCTCTCCAGCGGCGGCTGGAGAACGCGGTCTCCACCTGGCGCGCTGTCCAGCCGGTCGCGAGGAAGCTCGTCAGGAAGCACGTGAGGGCCCAGGATGTCATCGGCTTCCCGTGCTCTCGTAGGAAGCGCGCAAACTCGCCGGGGCTGTTCGGTACTGCGAAGACGGAGTACTTCGCCGCCTTCACAGTCCCCTCCCCAACGTCGTCTGCGCGGCCGATCTCGAAGGAAGCGTCCTTCGAGAAACAGAGCGCCTTCGCCACGTCACGCCATGGGATCTCGAGAATGACGTGGCCGAGTGCCCCGTACTGGCACCAGTGCCTCGAGTAGCCCACAGACGTGAGCCTGTACTCCTGGATTGTGTCGGCGTCCAGGCCGAGTTCCTCCCGGAGCCCCCTCCGGCCTACGTTCTTGACACTCACCGATCTGTCGGGCGCCACGTCGAGGTCTCGCGAGAGGCCCTCGTCGACCGACGAGTTGAGAACGTCGGGGAGTATGTCGACGGATTCGCTTCGCTGCACAACGATCAGCCGCTCATCGCTGGTGATGACCGCGAGGTTGACGCCGAATGAGTGGAAGAGGAAGTCGCGCGTGATGTTCCTCGGATCGATGCCGGCGTAGTACTTCCTCCGGACCGTGGTGCCATCCGGCAAGGTGTGATCCAGCGAGCCGCCTGTCGCGAGGAAGTTGAAGTAGTCCGAGTGCTTGAGGTTGAGGTGGCACGTGTTCGTCTCCAGCCGGTCCGAGCTGCGGTGAAAGCCGATCTGCGAGATCGCGTACCTGGGTCCGTTGTAGGGTGCGGCCTCGTTCCTCTCGTTTCTCCGGAGGGTTTCGGCCTCGACGTCGCGCCGCAGTTCGAGCAGGTCATCCGGGAGCCGGACGAGTTCCTCGGATACGACCTTCGTCGCGACCACGACCCCATCGGGCGATACGCCGTCGAGGATCTCCCAGTCGGAGACGCTCAGGTAGCCAAGGCGCAGGTGCGTGCCCGAGGTGGCGGCGGATCGGCTCAAGAGACGCGCGCGTCCTCGCCTGAAGAGGATGCTCAGGAATCGGTCGAGACCGGACTCGCGCCAGAAGACCCCAAGCACCAGACCGGTCAGGCCGCCTGCGATCATGGGGAGCCATTCCATGTGCCGCTCCTGAAGGAGTGCCCTTGCTCTACGATGCGCAGTCTTCCTCAATGTGAGCGGGGTCGAACGAGGGCTGCCCCGTGCTGTTGATCACGGTGGTCCAGAAGACCCCTCCCGGGGGGATCTTCTTCGTCAGCCGCTTCCCGGTCTTCCGATCTCGCTCCTCCGCTACGAATCTCAGAGGCACCAGAACGTACTCCGTGAGCCACTGACTGATCATGAAGTCCGAATATCCCGCCAGGGCGTTGTGGACTGCGAGGTCGGCCAGGACAGCGATTCTCCACGCACTGTCTGAGCGCACAACTCGGGAGACAGGCTGCCAGGTACCGCGCAGCCCGCGTGAGGCCTCGGGGGATCTGCAGGTTGCTGCAGTGCCTCGGGCGCGGGCGCGAACAATGGTAGCGTAAGGAAGGGAAAGCGGTCAAGCATCCAGCACGGTACCTTCGCGGTCTGTCAAGCTGATCGTTCGGCGGTCCGGGATCCCCTCCTGGTGTGTCGCCGGTGACCCGCTCCAACTGCGCGTTCCCGGCGGCTCACCTGACCTCACTTCCGCGGCGATCGACGGTGCTGCACCGGAGGGGCTGCGGCGGAAGGCCCTTTGGCGGCACCGCCGACCCCCGAAGGGACCGGCGACGCCGTCAAGGGTGTTCGAGGATAGAGGGCCACGAGGGCGTGGCCGCTCTGGCAGGCGCGGTGTCGTGCGACACCGCGTTAGTGGGGTATCAGTCCCATCTTCTTCTTGGCCACCATCCCAGCGGCCTTGAGAAGCGGGTACCCCGCAGGCGAGGCCGTGAGGAGCGGGTGCGTGCCGATCTGCGCCGAGAGGATCGCGTTGACGTCCATCCTGTTCTGGATGATGAACCCGATGAGGTTCGTGAGCTCGCCGGTCGAGAGCCCGCCGACGACCTCTCCTCCGAGGATGATGTTCGACTCCTTCCCCACGATCAGCTTGACCATCTGCTTGTGCGCGCCCGGCAGCTTCCCGGGGTGCTTGTCGACGCCCTCGAAGACGTCGGTGATGACATCGAACCCCTCTTCCCTGGCCCGCGTCTCCGTCAGGCCGGCGGCGCTGCTGCCGACCACGAGCACGTCGGTTGTCCTCATCTCCCACCTCACTTCTGAGACTACTCAGGCTACAGCGACACTCCGATCGGAACGGTCCAACCGACCATTCTAACCGAATAGTGAGTGTGGAGCCAGTAATGTTCGGGGATCTTCCTCGGATTTTCGCGGGGTCGGAGGGCCGTCTGAGGCCGGAGGGGCGCGGTCCGAGACAACTGCACCATGGCCTCTGAGTCGCTGTGGAACGGGCGGCTGAAGTGGCCACAGATAGACTGCAGGGCCGGCCCCGATCGGGACCGGCCCTGCGCCATCTTGCTAACCTGCGGCTCGAGAGTCGCCGGCTAGGCTTCGATCTTCGTGACGTTCTCCGCCGCCGGGCCCTTGTCGCCCTGGACGACCTCGAACTGCACGCGGTCACCTTCGTTCAGCGTTCTGTACTCGCCGCCGTTCTGAATCGCGGAGTGATGAACGAAAACGTCCTTCGAGCCGTCCTCCAGCTCGATGAACCCAAAGCCCTTGCTGTCGTTGAACCACTTCACTGTTCCGGTCGTACCCACTGTCTGTACCTCTCTTGGTCTCGCCGGGCGGGGTTCACCCCCCGCGCCGACGTTCGTCCTGCCGGGGCCCGGATCCTCCGGCCTCCCGGCTTCTCCTGTCACGGGGCCTGTCCGCCCCTGCAGTCGGCGCCACCACCGATCGCCCGTACCGCTTCTCATCCCGGGGCGCCTCTCGACGCCCCCAGAAACGCAAAAGGGGACCGGCGTGTGCGCCAAGCCCCTCTTCAGAGTCTCCGGATATGTCACCATACCGACGTGGTCGCTACTGCTAGCCAATCAGCATAACCCCGGGAGCCATCCACGTCAAGCCTAATCGTCGAAGGTCGCCATGGGCTCGTAGCACCTGCGGAAGTGGTACCCGTAGACGGCCAGCACGAAGGCGGTCGGAAGTGCCCGGGGCCTCGTGAAAAGCGTCCAGAGAAGCAGGCCCGGGTATCGGAACCGCTCCCTTCCGACCATGGTGAGGTAGTAGAGGGAACGGAAGAACGCCCAGATCTGCGAGCCCTTCGGGCCGGGGCCGTTCCCCTGTGGTCGATATTCGCGCAGGAAGGTCCGCATTCGCCGGTAGTAGTTCCTGGGTGAGTAGAGATCCAGGAGCATCCTCCGGTAGCCCTCCTGAAGCGAGCTCAGGCCCATGCGTGGGATGATGTTCGTGGTGCCGTCCGCGTTGTCTCCGGAGACGAGGTCGCTGATGCGGCCCTCTCTCTTCAGGCGCTCGTAGAGGTCCGTGCCGACCGGCGCCTGCAGGAGCCCGACCATCGCCGTGGCGATGCCGCTCTTCTGGATGAACTCCGAGAGCCGCTCGAAGACCGACGGCGTGTCGTGGTCGAAGCCGACGATGAAGCCTCCCTGGACCTCGAGGCCCGCCCGCTGGATCCGCTTGACGTCTTCGAGGAGATCACGGTTGCGGTTCTGCCGCTTGTTGCACTCCGCCAGGTTCGCGTCGTCCAGCGTCTCGATCCCGATGAAGACGGTGTCGAATCCGGCGCGGACCATCATCCGCATGAGTTCCTCGTCGTCTGCGAGATCGATCGTGACCTGAGCGCTGAAGCTCACCCCTCGCCTGTTCCGCCGCCACTCCTCGAGAGCCGGCAGGAGGTCTCTGCGCAGGCACTTGCGGTTCGCGTTGAGGTTGTCGTCGACGAAGGGGATCATCCCGCGCCAGCCGAGCGCGTGGAGCGCCTCCAGCTCCGCGATGATCTGGGCGGCCGTCTTCGTTCGCCAGCGATGACCGAAGAGCTGCGTGACGTTGCAGAACTCGCAGTCGTAAGGACAGCCGCGCGAGAACTGAACGCCCATCGAGGCGTACTGGCGGAGGTCGACCAGATCCCACCGGGGCACGGGACTTCCGCGAAGATCGGCGAACTCGTCCGACCGGTAGACGCGCCGTGCGCGGCCCTCTTCGAGGTCCGAGAGAAAGAGCGGGAGCGTCACCTCCGCCTCGTTGAGGACGAAGTGGTCCACGTCGTCGAACAGCTCGTGCTCGCACGTGAAGAGCGGCCCTCCGGCGACGACCGTCAGGCCGGCGCTCTTGCAGCGCGCGATGACCCGGTGCGCCGAGTCCCTCTGGACGATCATGCCGCTCACGAGCGCGCACTCGGCCCACTCCAGGTCGGCCTCGGTGAGCCTGGCCACGTTCAGATCGACGAGCCGGAGACTCCAGTCCTCCGGCAGCATGCCCGCCACGGTCAGAAGGCCGAGCGGCGGCTGCGCTGATTTCTTGTGGATCAGGCTCAGGGCATGCCTGAAGCTCCAGAACGTCTCGGGGCACTCTGGATAGATGAGAAGGGCGTTCAACAGGTCTCCTTGGCGCCGGCTCGGTCGCCGGAGGCCACGTGCTGCAAGAAGATGGCTCGAGGACGGGGTCGGTATGAGTGTGAAGGTATCACGTAGTATGGCCTGCGGCCGCTCGGGAAGCAACACGAATCCCCTCAGGTGGGGCGCTCCTGCCCCGAGCGCGAGCATGAAGAGTGAGCGGCGGGCCGGAAACGTCCCGGGACGCTCACCGCGGCAGGATGACCCTCGGCCTCCGGACCCCCACGCGGAGCTGCGTGGTGCCGTCGACGAGCGTGAGCCGGCCCTCGTGAGCCGCGAGCGCCTCGCGGACGTCCGGGGCGATCGTCGTCGTCCCGAAGTCCCCGGTCGCCACAAGGGTGAAGCCGAGGTCCGGGTCGAGCACGTCCTTCATGTTGACGCCACCCGCGACGACACCCGCGACACCGGTCTCGCGACAGGCCGAGATCGCGTCCGCGTCGACGTGATCGAGCACGACTATCGCCCCGGCCTCGGGGCTCCCGGTTGTGAGCGGCCCCCGCGCCTCGCCTCCGCTCCCCCAGACGCCGACGATCTCGATGCCCTCGGCGCTGACGGCGCATCCGCGGTCGCTCACCGACTCCACCGTGCCGCGAAGCCACGCCTCGACCTCGAGCTCCTCGAGGAGCGGCTCGATCATGACCATGCCGAAGTGCTCGTCGATGCGCGAGATCTTGCCGCGCACGGGCGACTCCGATGCCTTGAGCGATCCGCCGCCGACGATCGCCGCGAGCCACTGCCCGCGCTCGACCTCGTCGCCAGCACTCACCTTGAGGTAGGGCTTGAGCTTGTCCGGATACACGCCCAGGTCCTTCGCGACCTCGACCGTTGTGAGGACCCTTGCCTTCTCGGGGTTCTCGCGCACGACCACCGTCCCGTCAGGCAGGATCTTCTCGATCCTCCCTTCGACCGGCGACCGGTACGACGACGGCACGCCGAGGCGCATCCGCTGCTTCGCGATGATCTCCTGCCTGCCCACGTCATCGCCGATGCCCTTGATGAGCACGTCGCCGATCTTCTCCGGCTCGATCTGCATCACGCGCGCGACGTTCAGGAAGAACGGCCGCAGAAACTGGCGGACCGCTCGCGCGACGACCGTATCGGACTCGACCGCGTCGCCTTTCGAGACGAGGACGTCACCGTCGATCGCGAGTTCCCTTTGGACGACGATCGTCCCGCGGCGGATCTGCGCTCCCTCGTCGCGGGTCTCTCCCCTGCCGGGCGGCTCGACGTCGCCGTCGTACGCGCGAGCGTGCTGGCTCTTCCGGATCTCGTCGACCTTGCCGAGTTTCACGAGGGCCAGATCGAAGAAGAGCTTCTTCGCAAGCTCCGGGTCGACCTCCGAGAGCACACCGAGGTGCGGGAACATGAACGCGCGGTCGACGGCGATCTCCGTCGTCTCCGGCGGCGCGATCGCATCGATGAGCATCGTGGCTGCGGCCTCTCGCGGCGAGTGCGAGAGGATCCCGCCGCTCCCGATGACGAGTTCGTAGTCGAGCGCCCTGAGGCCCTCCGGAAGCCCGGGCCGGGCCGGCTCCTCCCGGAGCATCGCGTTGACGTCGAACGGGCCTGGCAGCTCGCGTTCGGGCAGCCCGCGCATGACCTCGAGGTGCTCGCGCACGGCCTCGCGGATCGCGACCGTCGCGGTCGCCCGCTCGATCTTCGCGTCCTCGACCGTGGCGGGGAGCCTTGTCGGATGGACGTGCTTGTTCCCGATCCGGTTCCAGAGGTCGTCCTCCCCGACCTCGATGTCGAGAAGCGCGGCGATCGGCGCGGTGCCCGAGAGCCTGGCGACGTTCAGGACGCTGTAGCTCATGCCGATGTTCGCGCTCACGGTCCTCAGGACCTCGCCCTTCCACGCGCTGAAGACGTCGGTCGTCGCTCCGCCGACGTCGATCGCGAGAATCGCCGTGTCCAGGTCCTTCGAGACGAGCGTGAGGAGATCGGCGAACGCCGCCGGCGTCGGGCGGATCGGCGCCGCGACCCACGGCTTGAGCTTCTCGTAGCCCGGCGCCATCGACATCACGTGGTTCATGAAGATCTCGTGGATCGCGCCGCGCGCCGGGCGCGTGTTCTCGCGCTCCTCGGTCGGCCGGACGTTCGGGACGGGGTGGAACGCGAACCCGTCGCCGAGCGACTGCGCGACGTACGGCCGCGCGTTCGCATTCCCGCCGTAGACCACGGGGAGTTTCGCTTCGGGACTGAGCTTCGGGTGGAGTTCGGACTCGACGAGGAGTTCCGCCAGGAAGACGGGCGCCGAGATCGCCTCGCCGTCGTACCCGCCCGCGAGGAGCACCATGTCGGGGCGCAGCCGCTTGAGATCCTCGATCTGTCGGTAGGCGGTCCGGCCGTCGTTCATGCAGACGACGTCGAGGACGATCGCGCCGGCGCCGAGGGCGACTCGGTCCGCGGTGCGGGCGGTGAGCTCCTTCACGAGTCCGGTGACGATCATGGCGAGGCCGCCGCCCGCGCTCGACGTCGAGAGGTACGGCACGGCTGGCGCGCCGTCCCGGAGGAGCGTCTCGCCGGTCTCCTCCTCGAGCGCGCGGAGGGCCGCCGTGACGCCGATCGAGACGTCCTCGTGCGGCTTCTCGACGGTCGTCGGCCGCTCGCGGCGGAAGAACTCCCAGCCGCCGTCGGTCTTCCGGAAGAGGATCGCCTTCGTCGTCGTGCTGCCGACGTCGGTGATGCAGACCTTCGTGAGGTCGGTGGTTCTCACCGGTGCTCTCTCCCCCTGCCGTGCGTGTTGGGTCCGCCCGTGTGGAGCGGGTCCAGGCGCCGGCGCGCCGAGCGGTCTCGGCGCGAGGGGCTGCACGGACTCGCTGGGTGGCCCGGAACTCCTCACACCTGTCGGTTATCGTGTCTCCTGCCTCGCAGACCTCACCATTCCGATGATGGTGTTGGCAACCAGGTCCGCGGCGTCGTCGTGAAGCCGGTGCGTGCTGGACTCGGCGAAAAGGAAGGTGCCGCGGCTCGACTTCGACGCCAGCGCCTCGCTCTCCGCGGCCCAGTACTCCTGATACGCCTCGGCGACGTCACCGAACATCGGGTTGGGAACACCGGACGCCACCACGACCAGCGGCGTGTCGCCGAACGAATCGACAGACCGAGCCTGCTCCGCGCTGGCCCCGAACATCTCCCGGTGCTCCGACGCCAGCATCCGGAAGAACACGGCCTCCGCCCGCTCCTGTCGGTCCTCCGACTCCATGCCGCGGTCTGCGATGCCCTGCCACTCGTCGGTCATCCGCGAAGCCATTGACGCCAGCTGGACGTACTCCTCCCCCAGGATGAAGCCGGGGGGCGGCGGGTCGAGCAGCACCATGCCCGCGACGACCTCGGGATACGCGGCGGCGAACACCTGCATGTTGAGACCGCCCAGCGAATGGCCGACGAGGATGTAGGGCCCGGCAAGACCGAGCTCCTTGAGGAGCGTTCTCAGCTCCGAGGCCACCGTCTGGCTGTCGCGGGGAAGAGGTCCGGGGTCGCTGGAGCCGTAGCCCGCTCGATCGTACGTGACGACCGTCGTTGCCGCGGCGATCGTGTCCCGGAGCTGAGCGTACTCCGAAGCCGGAGCGGCGATGCCGCCGTCGATCACAACAACGGGAACGCCCGCGCCGGAGACCGTTGCGTGCAGGACATGCGTTCCCACGTCGACGATTCGTTCGACCGGCTCCGGATCGGTGGTAGAGCACGAAGCCAGCACGAGCACTGTGAGCATCAGGACGAGCGATCCGCGAAACATGGGGACTCCAATCTCTAGTGGGACGCCTGAGGACGTTGCATTGGGCTGCCCGCCGTCGGCTGCATGCGCTTGTTGGGGTGCGGCCGCTCCCTAGAAGTCGTAGCCAAGCGATAGGCAGAACCGCCACGGTCGCTCAAGTCCCTCGGCCCGGGCCACACTCGCCACATCCAAAGACGCCACAAGCCCGTTCTCGGAGAGCAGACCAAACCCAAACCCGTACGAGATGTCCTTCACCTCGCCGTCCTCGTCATGAACGTAGCCGAGCCTCCCTGATAGCCGGTCGATCACGCCGGACTGAGCATCCGCCACGCCGAACATGAACCCGAGCGACAGGTAGGCCTCCATTCCTGCGTGCAGTATGGGGTTCGAGTCTTCACTGACAAGGGATTGCTCGTACTCCGCGCAGATCAGGCCGCCACGGATTCTGCCGTCCGCCACACCATAGGAGGCACCGAGCGCCAAGGTCGTGGGCAACGATGGATCGTAGTCCTCTGGCCTCATGTTCTCGGGGTATCCCTCGAAGTCCAGATCAGGCCCCATGTGACGCACTGCCGCACCCAGAGCTATCGTACCCGTGGCCGACGAGATCGGATGATCGACTCGATACAGAACGCCCGCGTCAACTCCCCATCCGCTGCCGGTGCCATCTCCTTCGGTGACGATCTCCTCTGTCCAGAGGCTGGAGTTGATGTACTTGAGATTCACTCCGAGACCCACTTGGTTCCATAGCCCGCGGCAATAGGCGAGGGACACAGCGGTCTCCGTTGCATCATACCTCGCCTGCTCGACGGAGTGCTCATCGTAGTACACCTGCTCACCGTATGTGAGGTAGGAGATCGAGGCGGCGACTACATCAGCCGTCCCGACTTTGACAGCAGCGGCTCCGTACCAGTAGTAGACATCACCCCAGTCCGGAACGAGCTCCGTGAACATCCCGACCGCATCTACCTGCTTCTCGATGAAGGAGAGACCACCGGGGTTCCAGTAGCACGCCGAGGCGTCGTCAGCTACGGCGACGAAGCAGTCACCCAAGGCCGCGGGACGTGCCCCAGGGTAGATGTGCAGTATCGACTGGGCGCACGCGCTGTGGCAGAAGAGCAGCAACAGCAACACGACCAGAGCAAGTAGCGAATCGCGTCTCATGACCTCCGCCTTTCTCTCGCCTCACCTCTGCTAGCATGATCTGGATTCAGAGACTTGCCCGCACCCTAACGCGCCGCGTATCACCCGCGAGCGTGAAGGGTGGCGCGACGGGTGCGTATGCAGCCGGCGTGACAGCCAAGCTCGTCGGGTGCATACGCTAGTTGTGCGCGCCCATTCCTGATGCATCTTCGCTGATCTGCCGAGCGTACGACTCGGCGAGCACATCCAGGCGGCTGACCAGCTCCTCCCGGGTCAGCCATACACCGCGCACCATGACGCCTGTTGGCTCTGACACTGCCCCGACGTCCTCCAGCGGATCGGAGGTGGCGAGAATCAGATCGGCACGGGCTCCGACCGCTACAACGCCAAACTCGCCCGAGGACTCTAGGAACTTCGCGGCTTCGCGCGTCCCCGTCAGAAGGGCCTCGTACGGTGTTAGTCCGGCATCTACGAGGTTGGCCAACTCCTCGTGCACGGAGAAGCCGGCCACAACGAACGGGTTCCCAGCGTCCGTACCGAGCAGCAGACCGGCTCCAGCCTCGTGGAGCGCCCGGGTCATCAGGAGTCTCTCCCTGTGACTTCCCTCGACGGCAGCGAGCTTCTCAGGAGGGAAGAAAGACAGGTAGCTGGCATCGGGGTCCCACTCGTCGCGGATGGCTGGAGCAAGGAAGCGCATTATTGGCTGCTCCGCGAGTGCACGCTGCTCAACGGGCTGGACCCACTTCTGGCCTACCACAAGAGTCGGACAGTTCCAGACGCCCGCCTCCACAGTGGCTTCGGCCAGCCCCCGCATCTTGGAGGTATCAGCCATAGCCCAGTCCTCCGACCCGTGGGTCACCTTCTCCGGATCGCTAGCGAGTGCGGCACCGTAGCCCCTGAGGTGTTCGATGGATGCCTGTCCAGCTTCGAGTACTCCAGTGAGACCGACTGCATCCGGCACATGCCCGACCACGGGCATCCCGTGTCTCTCCGCTGCCGCGACGATCGCCGCGTACGCATCGGAAGTCAGCAGGTCGTACACCTTCACGAAGTCATAGCCGGCGGCCTTCTGCTCCGCCACCACCCGTTCGGCATCCTCTGCCGACTCGACCACGGTACTGCCTTCTATCCAAGGAGGATTGCCGTCGATGATCGGACCACTCGTGTATATGGTCGGGCCAGAGATGTCGCCTGTCTCGACTCCTGCGCGCCATGCTAGGCGATGCTCGTCACCCGCCATGTCACGAACGGTGGTGACGCCGTTCGCCACGAACAGCAGCAACTCGTCTTGGCCGGAGATGTGGACATGCATGTCCGCCAGCCCTGGCAGTAGGTACTTCCCGTCGCCGTCGACGACGTGCGTACCCTCAGGGACAGCGGTCGTTGAGACGGGCCCCATCACGGAAATCACATCACCTTCGACCAGGACTGTCTGGTGCTCAAGCGTTCGCTCGCCATCCATGGGAACGACGTTCACGTTGACGAAGGCTGTCACCGGGCGAGTTCCTCCCCTCGCGAGCGAGTCAACTGGCAGCGTCTGACCAGCAACTACTACGGCGTAGGACAACCATAGAAGCAGTATCCTCTTGCGAAATGACAAGCCTCTGAACCTCCAGGGCGCGCATGACGCCTCGCGCGTCAGCTGCAGCCGGGGCTGGCACGAGCCGTGCCGGCCGACAGGCCAAATGCACGGCGAGTGACAGCCCCGTGCTGACAGGTGGACACGCTAGTTAGGCGTGTGCCTAGTCCTGCAACTGGAACCGCCAGATATTCATGCCGCCGGACCTGTCGGACACGAAGTAGACATGCCCACCAGCTGCCCAGAACGGATCCCCGTTCGTTCCTCGATGTGACGTGACCTGAGTTACCACAGAGCCATCTACCCGCACGGTCCATAGGTCCGCTCCCTTCTTCAGAGTGCGACCGTACGCGATCTTGGCGGAGGTGGAGCGGGCCTTCTTGCTGGTGGAGAACATCACGTGGCGCCCATCGGGACTCCAGCAGAACGATCTGATGCCCCACTGATCGCTTGCAACGATCTGTGTGTCGTTGTCCCCGTCCAGATCTACCGCCCAGAGCTCGTAGAAGCCGCTGCCGCCGAGCTTCCGGTACCCAGCCTTCTTGTACAGCAGTCTGGTTCCATCCGGAGAGAACTTCGGAGCGAGCCCGACGCAGATCTGGGTCATCTCGCCGCTCTCGAGGTCCTTCATCCAGATGTATGGCTCACCCATAGCTGGAAGCCTCGTGAAAGCGAGCTTCGTCCCGTCGGGCGACCAGCTGGGGAAGAGCTCGTTCTCCGGGCTCTCCGTGACCTGGATCTTCGCTTTGCCTTTCTGTGTGTTCATGATGTAGATATCGAAATTGCCGCTGCGGCTGGACGCGAAGGCGAAGCGGGCTGCGTCCGGAGAGAACACGGGGTTGACGTCGTTCGCCCCGTGAGATGTCTTCCGGATCACGGCCTTGCTTCCTGGGTTCTTCATATAGATGTTGTAGTCGCCGTCGCGACGAGAAGCGAAGACCAGCAGCCTACCATCTGCAGACAGGTGCGGCTCGATATCAGGCTTCTCGTCAAACGTGATCTGGGTCAGGTTCTGGAAGCTCTCCTCGGCAGGGACGACTCCTCTAGACGTGTAAGTGCTCGCACAAGACGACAGAGCCACCAGAGAGACCAGACACAGAAGAACAGCAGCGCACCTCACACGCATAGCCTCCTCCTTGCCCTTGCATCTAACAAGTCCATCTCAAGTTCCGGGTCTCCGAACGGGCGCACGCCTAACGCCTCGCGCGTCAGCCGCGGGCGTCAAGCCTGGCGCGGCAGATGCGTAAGCAGCTGGCGTGACAGGCAAGCCCGTCGGCTGCATGCGCTAGTTAGGTCGACGTGCCATGCCCCCTCTGGCTGAGGCCCGCAGAGATGTGCCGCGGTGGCTACCGGTACAGGGCCTTCACTCTTCCCCAGGAACCCTCGGCGACGGGCGTGACGACGATGTCGACTTCTGCCTGCCCAGTGCCCATACCCCCGTGGTCGTCGCCGACGCTGCAGAACACACTGTAATGCCCCTCCTCAGCCCAAGCGTGAGTGAGGACAAGCGTGCTCTCTTCGGTAGAACCGTCCTGTACCGTTCCATCATCGAAGGCCACGTGGTAGTGGTAGGGGCTGACTCCGCCCTCGAAGCTGATCGTCATTGTGATGGTCTCATTGGGGGCTCCGCTGTAGGGGCCCCCCATGTTCGCGACGATGACGGGATGTTCAGCGATGTGGACGGTTCCGCCTCCAGCACCTGCATTGCCGAAGTCGTCGTAGACGCTGCAGGAAAGGTTGTAGTCCCCTTCCTCAGTCCATGTGTGAGTGAAAGCCACCGTGCTCTCTTGAGTGGAACCAGTCGATACCGTTCCGTCTCCGAAGCTCATGGAGTAGTGGTAGGGGTTGATTCCGCCCTCGAAGGTGACCGTGATTGTCATGGGTTCATGGGGGAAGCCGCTGTAGGGCCCCCCTGCGTTCACATCGATGTAGGATCGTTCTGGGGAGCGTCGCGCGATCAGATCCTGGCGACCTCCCTGGGTCGTGGCCAGCGCAGGGGCTGCAAGTAACACAGCGAGAAGCGCTACCACCGCGATTCGAGAACGACTGCTCCACATCACTCTTGGCCTCCCTTCCTAGAAGCTGCTCCAACGCAGCACGTCGGCTGCATGCGCTAGTTAGGCGGCTTGCGCCCTCAGCGCATCAAACTCCCGCTTCAGCAACCTGTAGCGAAGCGTGTCCCCGAGTGAACCGTCGGGCCGCCTCTTGCTTCTCAGGAAACAGCCCTCTCGCACCATCCCGCAGCGCTCGGCTACCCGGTAGCTCCGAACGTTCGTCTCGTCGCACTCGAGCCTCAACCGCTCAGCTCCGAGGTGGTCGAAGGCGAACGCTATCGCCCCCTGCGCTGCCTCTGTCACGTATCCCTGTCCCTCGTGATCCCTGTCCGCGAAGTAGCCAATCTGGAACTCAGGGAGTTGCCAGTTCACGGGGCCGACATAGACCTGAGCGACGAAGACGCCCGTCTCGCTCTTGAACGCGCCGATGAAGAAGTGGTTGCGGGCCGCCCAATCGTTGGCCAAGTCGCGCACGAGTACCTCGGCCTCTTCTTCGTTCTTGACTGACATCACTACGTTATCTGACTCATACTCCGCCAGATGTTCCCGGTTGCGCTGCGCCATCTCGTAGAACCAGGGTCCGTCACCCGCTCGATAGGGGCGCAGAATCAGCCGCTTCGTCTCCATCTGCGGAGGGATCTCGAGCAGCAACCTGTGCATATCCACTCCAGTCTCGCCAAGACCACCCGAGCGGTGAACCCGCTCCGCGCATGCCGGCTAACGCCTGCGTATCACCCGCGAGCGTGAAGGGTGGCGCGGGGTGTGCCGCGAGCGAAGCGAGCCCCCTTGCAGACCACGTGACACCCAAGCTCGTCGGGTGCATGCGCTAGTTAGGGGGCCAGCCGCTGAATCCCGTCAGTCACGCATCGCCTTCGCGAGTGCCTTCTTGGCTCGGGACACTCGCTTCTTGGCTTCGTCGAACGCCGCCTGTTCTCTCTCTAGGTCCTGCAGTGCAGCTTCTACATCCGACTCAGCGAGCCAAGAGAGCACCTTGGCAACGTCCTCTTCATTGCCACTGACAATGCCCTTCGTCTCCCCGGCGAGAATCGCGAACCGGTGCTTGCAGTACTGCCCGTTCTGACCCGCCGGACAAGTGCAGTACGCGGACAGGTTGCCTCCGCCTCTGTCGCGGAAGGTCACTACGTAGGGTTCGGCAGCAGAACCCTGGACATGGAAGATCACCTCAGGCATCGCATTCTCCCGGACGGTCAGCCCTTGACAGCAGAGAAGACCTGCAGGGCAGCGACCGCTACCAACGCCGCAGTGGCCCAGAAGAGCATCCAGGTGGCGCGCTTGAGGCTCTTGGCATGCTGCTCGGACGCCTCGCCGCTCCTTCGTATGTTCTCGGCCAAGTAGACTAAGGTCGCCGTCAGAGTCTGGTTCGCTTCAGCGTTTGATGGTGGCTTGTCCGCATCACGGATGAGCTTCTTGAAGTACTCCTTGTCGCCAATGTGCTCGAGGATGTCCTTCGGATCAGAGTCCATCAGTACTCCATAGGCGGCGGGGCTGGGCCCCCTAACGCCTGCGCGTCAGCCGCGGGCGTCAAGCCTGGCGCGGCAGGTGCGCAAGCAGCTGGCGTGACAGGCAAGCCCGTCGGCTGCATGCGCTAGTTAGGCGGCTTGCGCCCTCAGCGCATCAAACTCCCGCTTCAGCAACCTGTAGCGAAGCGTGTCCCCGAGTGAACCGTCGGGCCGCCTCTTGCTTCTCAGGAAACAGCCCTCTCGCACCATCCCGCAGCGCTCGGCTACCCGGTAGCTCCGAACGTTCGTCTCGTCGCACTCGAGCCTCAACCGCTCAGCTCCGAGGTGGTCGAAGGCGAACGCTATCGCCCCCTGCGCTGCCTCTGTCACGTATCCCTGTCCCTCGTGATCCCTGTCCGCGAAGTAGCCAATCTGGAACTCAGGGAGTTGCCAGTTCACGGGGCCGACATAGACCTGAGCGACGAAGACGCCCGTCTCGCTCTTGAACGCGCCGATGAAGAAGTGGTTGCGGGCCGCCCAATCGTTGGCCAAGTCGCGCACGAGTACCTCGGCCTCTTCTTCGTTCTTGACTGACATCACTACGTTATCTGACTCATACTCCGCCAGATGTTCCCGGTTGCGCTGCGCCATCTCGTAGAACCAGGGTCCGTCACCCGCTCGATAGGGGCGCAGAATCAGCCGCTTCGTCTCCATCTGCGGAGGGATCTCAAGCAGCAACCTGTGCATATCCACTCCAGTCTCGCCAAGACCACCCGAGCGGTGAACCCGCTCCGCGCATG
>Ga0272441_10005321_pt1 | contig 22503 bp, 24 predicted proteins | sample SSMProp6N_FD_193582 | JGI IMG/M metagenome (GOLD analysis project Ga0272441, IMG submission 193582) | Marine sediment archaeal communities from Little Sippewissett salt marsh, Falmouth, MA, United States - SSM-Prop-6N | ecosystem: Environmental > Aquatic > Marine > Wetlands > Sediment ... | reverse complement strand
GATATCTTACAGACGATTAATACTCACTCTGGAAAATTCTGTGGAAAGATTCTATGGGAAACAAAACGCACTAAGTCGTGGAGTGATAAATGGATTCAGAAAGTTAAAGATGATCAAAGGGAGGCAAAAGCGGATATCGCAGTTATAGTTTCGGAAGCTCTCCCAAAAGGGTTCCATCACTTTCGTCAGATTGATGGAGTATGGGTAACAGATATCCCTTCTGCTAGTAGTCTAGCTTTGGCCTTACGAGTTGTTTTGACAAAAGCTGCTAACGAACAAAGAATTCAAGCCGGTAAAGAAGGGAAAATGGAAGCCGTTTACCATTATCTTACAGGACAGGAATTTAAGAATCGGGTTGAGGCAATAGTTGAAGGTTTTATAGCAATGAAAGATGATCTTGCCAAAGAGAAAGCACTGATGCAACGTCATTGGGCAAAGAGAGAAAAAAGCATGGAAAAAGTCATTGAAAATGCAATCGGCATGCATGGCGACATTGAAGGCATTGCAGGTTCAACATTACCAGCACTTAAAATGCTGGAAATCCCCAATATGGAGTTAAATGATATGCATAAAGAAGTATTAGATAAAGAAAATGAAGCATGGGTAGAAGAATAAGCTTCTATAAAGAGAGTTGATGTTCTAAAAGTTTATCAAATTTCAATGAAGTTATTAAGACATATAATGAAAAAACTTGATTTTCTCATAAAATTCGGGTATATTATAAACAGCATACCTGCCGCGCCTCTGCTGAAAAGCATGCGAAATTCGGTGGGTTTTTGCTTTTATAGGGGGTTTTCGCATGAAGTACGATAAGCCCCCTTTATCTTTTGAGGAGCAAGCGGATCTTCTAATCAAGCGCGGTCTTTTTGTTGATCGCACCCTGCTTATTGACCGGTTAAAGAACGTCAATTATTACAGATTAAGCGGTTATCTTTATCCCTACCGTCAGACCAATGACAATTACAAATCCGGAACAACCTTTGAGAGAGTCTGGCGTCATTATACTTTTGATCGGCGGTTGCGATTAATTGTTATGGATGCTATTGAAAGATTTGAAGTTTCTATTAAGACTCAACTAATATATGCCTTTGCACATTCTACAGGAGCTTTTGGATATGCTGAGCTAAATAATTTTCCAAATATATCATCTGAAAAACACGAACGTTTAATTAAAACTATCGCTGACGAGGCTAATCATAGCAAGGAGAAATTTGTTAACCACTTTAGGTCGAAATATGGAGACACCCATCATCATTTGCCTCTTTGGATGGCTGGTGAGATTATGTCATTTGGGTGCGCTTTAACTATTTACAGGGGGATGCCAGACAAGATAAAAAAATATATTTCTGCACACTATAGAATTCCGGACGCAGTCTTGACATCATGGTTTCAAACAATAAATGTTATTCGAAATATATGTGCGCATCATAGCCGTCTTTGGAATAAGGAGCTTGGTGTCAAGCCATTTATACCGCGAAAGAAAAAATATCCTGAGTGGCATGAGCCCGTTGCTATAAGCCAGCACAGGATATTTGGGATTTTAACAATACTTCATTACTTGTTGAGAATCTCAGCACCACAGAGCAAATGGAAAATGCGACTTAATACTTTACTCGATGAGTATCCGGAGATTTCTCGCTGGAGTATGGGATTCCCGGATAATTGGAAAGAATCGCCGCTATGTAAAGACAGTCTATAATCATATCTTAATATGGTTTAAATATATGATTAGGAGTTAAGAGTATAAATGTTATCAACATCGTCCAGCCCGGGGAGGTCTAAGCCATTCTGGCGCATTATGGCCTTGATGGTATTACGGGACAGCTTGATGACATTCAGTTTCTTTAACTCGCCCATTATCCGGCCATAGCCCCAGTCAAGGTTTTCCCGGGCAAAGCGAACGATTATATCTATAATCTCCTGGGTGGTCTTTCTGGGCCTGCCTTGCCTGGTAGGTTTATACTTATTGCGTATATCGCCATTTACCCAGCGCCTGAAGGTAGAATAGCTGACTATGGATATAATGCCCTTAATCTTGCCTCTACAGGCAAGGCCGTATTTGATGAGTTTACGCTTCTCAGCCGGGGTTGTGGTTATCCGTTTCGGGCATTTGGACCTTAATATCTCATTCTCCACTTTCAGGTACTCCATCTGCCGGATAAGGTCACTCTGGACAACCCGGCCTAGAAGCGATAAAAACTCTTGGAAAATGCAGCCGTTTATGGTATAAGATTGGGTGTGATTCATTGGTTTTAAGCTCCTTTCATGGCAAAAAGCGTTGTTTTTGATAAGCCTATAGTATACCGCAGGTTAAGCGATTTTTCCTTCCTTAAAAACGGGTCTCATATTTACTGCACCCCGCTAAAAGCCAAACAGGCTATTTCAGGCTAAAACCCTTCAAAAATTCTCATTATTTTAAGGCGTATTTAAGGCGATTTTGGGGCACTTGGGCTTCAAGGGCAAAGGCAGGGGTTTCTCTTGGCTCTTCGTATTCCGTCGTCATTACGTGGATTCTGGTGTGATTCTTGGCGGCTTTACGGACTTCTATGCAAAACACGTAGCGAATCGAGCCGCAGTCAGACGTCTGCCCGGGGAGGTCTGCAAAATCGTGGATCCGGTACGATATTTTGCAACACTACTGCATGAAATATTTTCATTGATTTTGTGGAACCATTGAAATATAATGGAAAAAGTGGAACATCGATAAAAGAACAATAAAGAGGTGAACTGTATGGAAGATATTCTTAAACAATTAGAACATTACCGGCTCGAGAATAGGATCACACAGCAGAAACTTGCGAAGGATTTAGGCGTTGCTTTCTCTACCATTAGCCGATGGCTTAATGGTAAAGTCACACCGAACAAAATTCAACAATATCATATAGAGAAATTCCTTAAGATGAAGGGCTTAAAAGTATGAAGCGTAAAAAAACAAAAGTCAAAGATCTGAGCAGAACTGAAAAAAACCGATCATTGAAAGTATACACCAAGATACGAAAAATTATCGAAGCCGCCCGGGGTAATGTTGCCCGTGTAATAAATTCGGAAATGGTTGCGGCCTACTGGCAAATTGGCCGGGAGATCGTTGAGGAGGAACAAAAAGGAAGCGCCCGTGCCAAATACGGTCAACAGCTCCTAAAGGATCTTTCCGCTCGTCTCTCAGAAGATTTCGGTAAGGGCTTTGACGCTTCAAACCTGCGTAATATAAGGTCATTTTACCTGACATATCCAAAATGTGACGCACTGCGTCACGAATTGAGCTGGACGCATTATCGTATATTGATGCGTATTGAGAAGCCAGAAGCGAGGTCATTTTATGAGATTGAATCCGTCAAAAATAACTGGTCTGCCCGGGAACTTGAACGCCAAAAAGGATCTCTTCTTTTTGAGCGTCTGGCTTTAAGTAAGGACAAAAAAGGCCTTATGAAGTTAGCCCGCAAAGGCCAGGAACTACAGACTTACGGGGATATGATTAAAGACCCCTATGTGCTGGAGTTTACCGGTCTGTCTCCCCATTCAAAACTTTATGAGAGCAAGCTGGAACAGGCACTCATTGACAATCTATCGAAATTCCTGCTTGAGCTTGGAAAAGGCTTTACCTTTGTAGCCCGGCAGAAGCGAATTACACTTGACGGAGACCATTTCTATATCGACCTTGTTTTCTATAATACCATCATCAAATGTTTCGTTATAGTCGATTTAAAAATCGGAAAGCTCTTGCATCAGGATATCGGGCAAATGCAGATGTATGTGAATTTCTACGACCGTGAAGTAAAACAGCCGGATGATAATCCTACTGTTGGTCTTGTCTTATGCGAAGATAAAAAGGATGCTGTTGTCAGATATACCCTGCCGAAAGATAACAGGCAGATTTTTGCGTCACGGTATAAACTGTATTTGCCTACAGAAGAGGAATTGGTAAAAGAGTTAAGAAGAGAGCGGGCCTTAATAGAGACGTTTGAAAAAAAGACTGTAGCAAAGAAAAAACGGCGTGGTAAAAATAAATAAGGCATCTCAAATAATACTATACACTATAGAGGATACTTATGGTTAAAAAAAGTAAAATGAAGAAATTTATTGTGATAGGGCAAGTTGATAAAAAGCACAAAGTAAAAACGCTTGTTGTTGAAGCTGAAAATCGTGATACAGCGTGCCATATGACAGAGATACAATATGGCTGGGGAACATTCATTGCGTGTGAGGTAAATCGCGCCAGCAACATTGCCGGAGATATTCAGAAAACTTGTTTAAAAACAAGTGTGAGGTAGATGAATGGGCATGAACTTGACGTTTGATATAAAACTTGCGGAACGATACAAAAATTCATCGCAAAAAGTAAGAGTTTTAACGGAGGGATGGGTAAAAACCGAGGGGTATTGTCCAAGTTGTGGCAACATCAAGCTCAATAGGTATTCGAATAATGAACCTGTTGCTGATTTTTTCTGTGATAAGTGTAATGAAGATTTTGAATTAAAGAGCAAGAGCAATCGAGTGGGCAAGAAGATAGTCGATGGAGCCTACCAGACAATGCTTGAACGCTTGGCAGATATTCACAATCCGAACTTTTTCTTATTAAATTACGAGCTTCACTCATACAATGTTTCAAATTTTTTTGTCATTCCTAAACATTTCTTTATCCCAGAAATAATTGAGAAAAGGAAACCATTATCACCCGGTGCCCGCAGAGCAGGCTGGATAGGTTGTAATATTTTATTAGGGAGGATACCAGAAGTTGGCAGGATTTTCTTGGTGAAAAACAAAGAGATCAATCCGAGAGAAAAGGTATGTGCCCTGTGGAAGAAAACCTTATTTTTGCGGGAAGAAAAGAAGACTGAATCGAGAGGATGGCTTTTGGATGTGATGCGGTGCATCGAAATAATTCGCAAAGATGAGTTTACTCTCGCAGATGTCTATAAATTTGCTCCCATGTTGGCAAAACAACATCCAAAGAACAGACATATAAAAGATAAGATTCGACAACAGTTGCAGATATTGCGTGATAGAAATTATATTCAGTTTACCGGACGCGGAGAATACAAGGTTATATAAATCAAGGGGAGTAAGAATGCGTAACTATATCATCTTGACTAATGAAGGTCGCACCCTTCTTCCAAGTGCTGAAGGAGAAATTAAAGATATTGAAAACATGCAGGTTCTTGGGTTCAGCCAGGGGCCGGATAAAAAATCAGCAATACGGACTTTTTGCACAGACAATCCGTGGCTTAAAGAAACTGGCTTTTCTGGCATGATGGCATTGTGTTTAAAGGATTGTCCGAAAGATTCGGATTTTGAGCCTTTGCTAAAATAGTTAAAAAGGAGTATCTTTAAAAGGCCGAAAAAGTATGAATAAAGTATCAAAAAATAAAACGTATGTTATTGGCGATATCCATGGCGCATGTCGTGCGCTTATGCAATGTTTCCAAAGATCAGGGTTCAATAAAAAGAAAGACCATCTCATAGTAATCGGTGATGTATGCGACGGTTACCCCGAAGTAAACCGATGTATAGATGAACTTTTAACCCTTAAACATTGTGACCTTGTTATAGGCAATCATGACATGTGGGCGTTAGATTGGGCATTGCGAGGTGAGAAGCCTGAAATCTGGACAAGTCAAGGCGGCGATCGGACAATAGCCTCGTATAATGGCGGGCCTATGCCAAAGGAACATATAGATTTCTTGAAAAATGGACATCTGTGGGTTGAGTTTAAGGATAGGCTATTTGTTCATGGCGGGTTTGACCCTAATTTACCGCTATCAAAGCATAAAGCAGAAACCTTGGTTTGGGATAGAGAACTTCTTGATATGGCTCGGGAACGGCACGCAATAGACGATAAGTGTAAAATTGGTCATTATAAGGATATTTTTGTCGGACATACAACAACGGAACTTTTTCATACACTGGATCCAGTACATCTTTGCAACGTTTGGGATATAGATACCGGAGCCGGATGGTCAGGAAAGCTTACCATAATGAATGTAGACACAAAGGAATATTGGCAGTCAGACTTAACACCGGATTTATACGATGGGACTCCTGGAAGAACTCCGGTGGATACGACTATTTTGTAATAACGTATTTTTAGCAAGAAGGCCCCATTTTAAAAGCCATAGATGAGTTCGGATTATTGATATAATATATATTCTGGAGGGTGCTATGAAAAAAATGCTTTTAATTACAATATTCGCCTTATCTTTTTGTCAGGTTAATCTAGTTCCCGCTGAAGCCAGAAGTGGGAATGTGGTAACTGTCAAGGGGAATGAATTTGCCGTTACGTTTCCCCACGAAACCAAGGGAAGGACTTCGTATGCAGGCAATATTGAGTCAAAAATATTTGAAACAAAAAACATGGAGAGCATGCCTAGGTTAAGAGCAGAGTTTATATCTGGAATCGACGGGCGAGAGTTTTCCAGAAATTTAAAAACAACTCTTCAGAACTTGGCATATATGGCTGCGGTTACAGCTCCAGAAATATCAATTGGCAACGAGAGCCTGGGATCGGTTGGAACATATTCCGGTATAAAGATGGTTGCGGGACACCCTGTGCGAGTATATGGTAAAGTTTTTGTAGGAAGACATTCTGTGATAAACCTAATGATAGTTGAACCACTCGAGAACTCTTTGTCATATGAGTCGGCATTATTTATAGATAGCGTTAGGAAAAGATAGAAGATATAAACCTGGGGATACTTATGAAAAACATGGGAATTGCCTTATTGGTTGTTGCAGGCGTTATGTTGCTTGGAATCATAGTACGTTTTCCTTATGAAGTTTGGCTGGTCATAGATATAGGGGTAATAATCACGTGTAGTGTTATTGGGTTTGCTATATTGAAAAAGTAACCTTGTAGATGATCAGCTCTAGCAGGAGAGAATAAATGAAAATTGTACTTGCGGTTATCATTGTTTTAGCGATTGTCTGTGGCGGTATTTTATGTTTTTACGATATAAAGTCTAACATCGGTGGTTATGATATTTTACTTGTGGAAAGAACAAACCGAAACCAAGGGTATGGCTTAAACTATAAGAAAAGTTTCGAGTTTTGGCAATTTGGAGAAAATCAGCATGGCGGTGTAGCTGAAATGCGTATTTTCCCTAAATAGATCTTTTGTGAATCTGAGAGGTTTCGATATGCGTAGCATTCTATATGCTGTTATGGTGATAGCGGGCACATATATTTTGAGTAAGCAGATTTTTGAGAATTCATTTAAGCGACAAGTGAATTTCAAATTCCGTTCACTGCCACTTTCTTTAAAAATTGCACTGATAATTTTTGGTGATAAGCGAAGATTTGAAAATGGGCAATTATGGGAATCCGACTATTTTCCGTCACCAGGAAATTTTACATGGATGCAAAAAATAAAGCTACTAGCGCCTTTTATAGGTTTTATCTTGATCTGCTTAGGCACTCTAGGGGCGTTATTTTAAGGTGTTATGATGGAATTTAAGAGACGAGACGTATTAACTTTTGACTCCGGGAGACAGGTTACCGTTGAAGATGTTAAAGAAGGCGGAATGGGCCTCGTGTATATCTGTCAGCCGGGCAGATATTCTACGACTACGGCGTTTAAGACTTTCAAAAAGCAGTATTTTGATGAGAATAAGGCTGTTTTGAATAGTTTCTTGAAGGAATGCAATACATGGATTTCTTTGGGAACGCATCCTTTTATCTGTGCGGCAGACAGAGTTGAATCTATTAATGGCCAGCCTTTTGTGGAAATGCGGTCATATAAGAATAATCTGGGATATGAAATAATCAACAATAAGCTTCCCAAACGAGTTAAAGCAGTTATGAGGCTTGCTTTGGAAATCTGTCTTGCAATGGTTCATGCGGGTAAAAAGATCGAAGGTTTTGTACATCGTGATTTGAAACCGAATAACATCCTTTTGGGATTAACCGGTAGCCCTGTTGTTAATGCAACGTGGCAAGATGAAGAAGAGTTATTTAAAGGTGAGTTTTTCCCACCCTGGGGGCATGCGGTTGTTACAGATTTTGGATTGTCAAAAGTAATAAGTGAGCTTCAAAATGATATTCCTAGTAGATGTGTATCGGTAAAGGGCCTAAAAACGTTTCTTTTTTCAAAGGCTGGAAAAATATGCGGTACGCCACCCTATATGTCACCCGAACAATGTGTAGGCAGAAAATTGGACAAGAGATCTGATATATATTCTTTTGGATGTGTGCTATTTGAAATGCTGACGGGATATTTAGTTTTTCCAGCCAGAAGCGGGGATGAATTTATCTATCATCATATTCACTCCAAGCCTCCAGATATAAAAAGAATCAATCCACGAGTCCCTTTAGATTTTGCCAATATTATAACGAAATGTCTCGAAAAAAAGCCTAGGCATCGATTCACCGATTTTATGGAGATATATAGCGATATTAGAAATACTTTACCGATTTGGGATAAATTAGATAAATTCTACAATTATGCTTTACGAGGCATTTTCAGATCTAGCCCTACACGTAAAGCGGACGACCAAAGGCTGGAATCGGAGGCATTTGAACTTTTGTACAAAGCCTATAAGTTTTATCAATTGAAAGATGACAAGAAGGCGCATTAGGTCATTAATAAAGCAAAAGAGTTATGTGCCAACCGACTTGGAATTTATTATTTTGCTTTGGTCAGGTTTTGTTTTAGAGGTGTCGGAATGGACAAGGATGAAGCAATCGTTCGCAAAATTAAGGAGTATACTGGTGCGAATAACGAAGAAGCGTATCTAAAGAAAGCTATCGAAGAAACCCCGGATTACTTGCCTTCTTTTACGCCTTACAAACAGTTGTATTATATTTATGAAGATTCGGGAAGAAAAAATGAACTAATCGCACTGTTAACGAAATGGATAAGTGTCGATAAAGAAAACCCAGAGGTGTATTTCTTATTAGGCCAGGAGTACATTGAGAGCAACAAGGAAAAAGCGATCGAATATTTTAGTCTCGGAGAAAACATAGCTGGAGAAGGATCTATGTTTTATTCAAAATCCCGTTCGTGTGCAGACTCTTTAGCCATATTGCTTTTGAATTCAGGTAAGCGCGATGAAGCAATAACCTTACTGAAAAAACATAAACGATATCGACGCTTGATGGAGCTTTATTTCGAGTCTGGCGATCTAAGCAAGGTATATGACTACTTCGAGGCATGGTTAAATTACGAATACGAAGATAGAAAAAGCAGGATGAGATTATTTCAGTATAAAGACTATAAGAGGACGGGTATAGAAAAAATTGTCAATCAAGTTAGGAATGCAAAAGGGCTAAAGGATCTTTACGTATGGAGACAATATGTCGAGTGGGCGTACTTTTTGGAAAAAGAACAGCGTTTTATAGACGCCCAAAAAATTTATGAAGCAATACTCGAACGATACATAAACGTACCTCCGACGAAAAGAAAACCTTCCAAGAGCAACTATTTCAGAGAATGGCTACCTATTATAATTGCAGTGTTAAAACAGAAAATTGAGATTTTGCAAAAAAGAAATCAAGGAGCTTTAGAGGAATTAAAAGATTCATAAGTACACTTCGGTTCAATGAAACCAGCAGACAGGATCACAGAGAATAATTCTTATCAAAATAGAGGATTATATGAAGAATAAAAACAAAATGCCCAATCGTAGAGCGATGGAAAAGATGACTTCGGATTTAACGAGGTTAATGCAAGGAAAGGAATTTAAATCAAAAGAAGACTTGAAGGCTTATCTGGATAGTCTTGTTGGCCAAGAGCTTCCGGAGGCTCCGCCAAAGAGCGCTATTCAGTTTGCTCAGGATATTATGTATGAAGCATGGGAGGCGGAGAGTAAGAAAGAACGTATTAAGTTGGCAAATGAGGCATTGTCGATTTCTCCTAACTGCGCTGATGCGTATAATCTTTTAGCCGAGGAGGACGCAAAGACGCTTAAAGAAGCAACGGAGTATTACCGAAAAGGCATGGAAGCCGGTAGGCGGGCCTTGGGTGAGGAAATCTTCAAAGAAAATGATGGACATTTTTGGGGATATATGCCGTCAAGGCCGTATATGCGCTCACGTCTCGGGTACATAGAATGCCTTTGGGAAGCAGGAGCTTGTGATGAGGCTATTAGCCATGCAAAAGAGATGCTTAAGCTAAATACAAACGATAATCAAGGTATACGGTATATTCTGGCCGCTTATCTAGCTGATCTGGAACGTTATGACGAATTGGATGAATTCCTTAACGAGGGAGAGCATAAAGACGATTGTGTGGCAGAATGGCTCTATACCCGGGCATTGTTGTCTTTTGCGAGAAAAGGCGATTCTGTTAAGGCGAATAATGATTTAAAGGCGGCCCTGGAGAGCAATAAGCATGTCCCGGAATATTTAACAGGTAAGAAACCTATTCCGCACCTCCTGCCGGATAGGATCACAATACATGGTGAAGACGAGGGATTTTGTTACGCTTCCAGGTACCTGGGGGCGTGGAAAAAAGTATCCGGTGCGATTGATTGGTTAAAAAAGAAGGCAGAAATAAAAATTGTCCCAAAAGCCGGTCGTAACGAACCTTGCCCTTGCGGAAGCGGCAAGAAATACAAGAAGTGTTGCGGAACATAAATGAAAATAACTAGGAAATTAATGAACTCTTACGAAGTTCTGCGTATACTACGATGGCCGAGTAACTTAATATATGAGACATTATGGCAGAAGATAATATTAACTACTACCACTATCTCGTAGCTTTTATAGATATTTTAGGCCAGAAAGAAGCTTTTCAAGGGCTTGAAGGCCAATCTCTCGAAGATAATCACCCACGTCTAATAGAAGCCCATAAACAAACAGCGATGTTTGTTGAAGTTTTGCGCAATGGATTTCAAGATTTCTTTGATGCTTATACAGAAGAAAGAGAGCCTTCGGTCAAAGTGCCTCCTGAAAAAATGGAGCAATTCAAAGAAATGTTAAAAAGCAATTTGAAACATCAACGTTTTTCAGATTGTATTCAAGCTTACGTTTGTCTGCATACAGATAAATATCACTCACATGCAATTAACGGTGTCTTTGGAACACTGTTAGCGTGCGGAGGCATGATGGTTTTATCCTTGGCAATGAAGAAGGCCTTTCGAGCCGGTATAGAAGTGGGTTTAGGAACCGAATTGGATAATGGCGAAATTTATGGGCCTGCATTATATAAGGCGTACGCATTGGAGAGTAAAATTGCAGAATATCCACGAATAGTTATCGGTAAAGAATTGATGAATTATTTAGCGACTGTGGCTAATAAAAAATTGGGAATGCCCGAACAAACCAAAGAAGATGCGGAATGGTGTAAAGCCATGGCAACGAAATGCATGAAAATGTTTGTCAGAGATTTAGATGGCGTACCAATATTGGATTATCTTGGCAACGATTTTCTGGAAAGCGTAAATGAAAACACAGAGCAGGCAAAGAAATTTGAAGAAGTACTTGGACAAGCGTCTGATTTTGTAGAATCAGAGTATAAAAAAAGGAAAGATGCCGGAGATAAAAAACTGGCACTGCGTTATTACTTACTACTTAACTATTTTAAGGCAAAAAGCCCTTTTTCTAAGAAATAGTTATCGGAAATATATCGGAAATTTGACGGAAATGATAAAACTCGACGCACTGCGTAGAAAATTAGATTCTTATGCTCCCATCATACGACCTTAACAAAATCAAATTCGCCACCGGTGAAGCGACGTTTAAACGTGCGGTGGGCCTATATGAAAGCGGTAAGGTAACTGAAATAGACCAGCTCGGGGGTTATTATTCCGCTCTTGTTGTAGGGACGAAACCGTATCGTGTATCGGTATCAGCCCGACATTATAAACAAGGCCATTGCACCTGTTATCTTGGAGAAAAAGGCACACTTTGCAAGCATATGGTAGCTTTGGCAATCCATGCGGTTATGGGCGGTAAGCCATTAAGCGATAAGGATAAACAGCTTTGCCATAATGTTGAATGTGGTTTGAAAGGTGCACCGTTAAGCAAAGAGGAATTAGACAAGGTAAAGAAATCCATTACCGAATCTATGCGTTACATAAAACCTTACCGGGGCCCTTCCCGCACATGGTTCGCTAATCAGGATTCTTTATAGGAAGGATGTAACAGGCTTTCAGTTATTGTTTCCGAATTCCCTGTCAATAAGCAATCTGCCGAGATTTTAGTAAAGCTACTTTTGAGACTTGATAGAAAATTACGTGTCGGTGGCGTAGATGATTCAAATGGTATTGTGGGCGGATTCATGACGCAAGTCGTTGAAATGCTTGAAAAATATGCGCAGATTGATCCTGATTGTATAGACGCATTTAAAATGCTTACCGGTATAGGAATTACATGTTTCCAATGGGAAGAACCGCTTGTGCGTATCTTGGATGAAAAAGACGCCGAAGAATATAACCGGAAACTCGAAAGTAATTGAAATGCCTACCCCCAATAATAATGCTTTATCATCCCGCCCAGGCGTGAGTCGTACTTGAGCTTGCCGGTTGATTTCTCCGATTGATATTCAAGGGGCCGGTTATCCCGGCCGGAATGCGGGCGCTTGCTGTTATAGTATTTGACGTATTCCCGCACAAGGTATTCGAAGTGGCGCTCGCCGAACACGAAGAAGTGATCCGTGCATTCCCTTTTTATGGTTCCGACAAAGCCCTCGGCATAAGGATTCAGGTTCGGTGACCGGTAAGGTATCTTTTTAACTCGGGTATTCGAGTCTTTGAAAAGGCTGTTGAATTCTTTCGGGAATTTAGCGTCACCGTCCCGGATAAGGAGCTTTTTGGTCTTATCCTTAAAGAGAAACGACACCGTTTTCGACGCTTCCATTACCCATTCCTTCTTAGGCTTTTCGGTTATACCGGCTATATGGACCTTGCGGGTTCGGATATTCAGGAAAAATAGCACATGGAATAACTTAGGCCCCATGGCTGTCCAGATGGTCTTGGTAAAGAAATCGCACGCCCATAAGGTTTCAAAATGCCTTTTAATATAAGCATCCCACGAGTCATGGGCCCTCTTTGGTGCTGGGTCAAGTCCGTTTTGGCGCATTATGGCCTTTATGGTATTACGGGATAGCCTGATGACGTTCAGTTTCTTTAACTCGCCCATTATCCGGCCGTAGCCCCAGTCATGGTTTTCCCGGGCAAGGCGGACTATAAGGTCTATTATCTCCTGTGTGGTCTTTCTGGGAGTGCCTTTCTTGGAAGGCGTATATTTATTGCTGATATCGCCGTTTACCCAGCGCCTGAAGGTGGAATAGCTTACTATGGATATAATCCCTTTTATTCTACCTCTGCAGGCAAGACCGTATTTGATGAGCTTGCGCTTCTCGGCAGGAGTGGTGGTTATCCGTTTTGGGCATTTATTGCGCAGGATCGCATTTTCGACTTTCAGGTACTCCATCTGCCGGATCAGGTCACTGTGGACAACCCGGCCCAGAAGCAGTAAAAACTCTTGGAATATACAGCCGTTTATGGTATAAGATTGGGTGTGGTTCATGATACAAAAGCTCCTTTCATGGCAAAAAGCGTTATTTTGAGTAAGTGTCCATTCTACAACAAGTTAGGCGACTTTACCTACCTTAAAAACCGGTCGCATATTAACTGCACCCCGCTAAACAGCATATAGCCCTTTCCGGGCTTAAAACCCCTCAAAAATTCTCATTATTTTAAGGCGTATTTCAGGCGATTTCGGCACCCTTGGGTTTCAAGGGCAAAGGCGGAGCTTTGCTCGGGATCCTCGGAATCCGTCGAAATCAGGCGTATTCTGGCGTGATTTTTGATGGGTCTAGTGACTTCTATGCGGAATTCATAGCGAATCGAGGCGCAGTCAGACGTCTGCCCGGGGAGGGTTTATCTTTAATATTAAATCGCTATATGTACTATGGGCGATCAAAAACAGCCTAATCCTGAGCTGCGGCTTGGCCGCCTACAACTGCAGATTATAAAATTTGCATTACATAAAGCGTAGCGCCATCTTGCAGCCCAAGCTCATCGAGTGTCTTTGTTTCGTCAAGCGGAACGCCGCCCGGGCTAAGACTTACATTGTATTGATCAGCATCTGCTACGGGCACGCCAAGACTTGGCAGAATATACAGCTTAGCCTCACCCAGCACTAAAGATAGGTTAAGCCCTCCGGATGACTGCATGCCATTCATCATGTTAAACCAGGTAAGTGCAACAACTCCCGGATCATTCGTATCTAAAGGATCCCACCCATTCACTACTTCATCGCCATCTGATATTCCATCATCGTCGGTATCCTCTTCTAATGGGTCTGTGGAATAGACGAATATTTCGTTGTAATCGCTCAAGCCATCGTCGTCTGTATCAGGATTCGCTGGATCGGTCCCATAGAATACTTCTTCTTCATCGGTCAAGCCGTCACCATCAGTATCCTGATCACCTGCTACAGAATAAGTAAATACTACTTCAGGATTGCCCTCGATGTCCTGGGTGATGTATTGAGTCTCGCCATTATACTTCATGCGGACTTTATAAGTACCGGGAATCAGTTCCTTTTGTACTATCCCGTTTTCATCCGTAGTGCCAATAAGCATCCATGAGCCGGCAGCATAAGCGGCTTCACCGCCTTCGATACCCGCGCCAAGACTATCCAGAAGCTCGACTGTCACATTGATGGTCTGGAAGGTTACCACAGGATTGACCTCGATATCCTGTGTGATATAGTCGGACTTGCCTTCGTACTTCACGCGGAACTTGTAACTGCCGGGCATAAGCTCCTTCTGTACCTGGCCACTGGCGCCTGTAGTCCCTATTGTATGCCATGAGCCGGCAGCATAAGCGGCTTCACCGCCTTCGATACCCGCGCCAAGACTATCCAGAAGCTCGACTGTCACATTGATGGTCTGGAAGGTTACCACAGGATTGACCTCGATATCCTGTGTGATATAGTCGGACTTGCCTTCGTACTTCACGCGGAACTTGTAACTGCCGGGCATAAGCTCCTTCTGTACCTGGCCACTGGCGCCTGTAGTCCCTATTGTATGCCATGAGCCGGCAGCATAAGCGGCTTCACCGCCTTCGATACCCGCGCCAAGACTATCCAGAAGCTCGACTGTCACATTGATGGTCTGGAAGATGAATACGGAATTCTCCTGCACGTTTTGAGTAAGGTAGCAGGATTTTCCACCGTAATTCATCCTTACCTTTAAGTTGCCGGTATCGGACGGCAAGACTATACTTGCAATCCCGTCTATCCCGGTCGTTCCAATAGTCTTCCAGCTCCCGCTGGCGTAAGAGGCGTCTCCTCCTTGGACCCCCCATCCGCCGCTGTCGATCAACTTGGCCGCAACCAGAATACCCATATCGTTTACCGTAATGGTAATATCCTCACTGACGATATCCTCATTATCCGTTGCTTCGAAATGGACATTTTCATATACTCCCGATTGCTCGTATCCGGGCGTCCATGAGAACGTGCCTGTCCCGTCTCCGTTGTCGGTAAACTCCGCTCCTGTCGGCAGATTGCCGGCGCTTAAAGATGGGATATTCCCATCAGCGTCTGAAGCGCTTACGGTAAAATAAAGCTCTTGACCTTCCTCAATAGTCTTATCGCCTATTGGATCGAGTTCCGGAGGATTGTTTGGCTCCTCGGAAGGCTGATATTCGTAGGTTCCCATGTCCACAATGGGTGGTGTTCCATTACCACTATCCACGGTATCCGGATCATCGAAAAACCGCACGTTGCCATCAAGGTCGTAAGGCAATGGTTCATCGACATCGCCGTCTCCGTCTAAATCCTGCGTATCCTGAGGAACCGCGGAGTTGTCACCCGCATCGATACACGGCGAGCCGGCAGAAAGCCGCAAGTCATCATCGGCCGTGCCAAGAATGTCATCCGGACCGTCAATGTCTACGAATAACGGGTCAGAATCGATGTTGCCTATTCCTTCATACCCTCCTTGGATATTAGAATAAGTAACAACCGGAGGAGGGTATCCATACACCTCGATCTGATTAGGTGTGTTGCTCCACACTACTGAGTTGGAAAGAGTCATGAAGTTATAAAAGTTGTATATCCCGCCGCCTCCCTGTATTGCTGAATTTCCCGCGAGAGTGCAGTTTATTATTACCGGAGAGTTTGAGGTCTCATTGTACATTCCTCCGCCGTAGCCTGCTGAGTTTCCCAAGAAAAGACAGTTGGCCAATGTTGGACTGGCCATATTGTTATACATCCCTCCGCCTTGTTCTGCGACGTTAGTATAGAAAGTGCAATTGGTTATTGTCGGATTGTTACTAGTATTAAATATCCCGCCGCCTTTTTTTGCAGAGTTATCTGAAAAAGTGCAACCGTTTAGAATTACATCGGCGCCTGAGTTGTACATCCCTCCACCATCATACTCATTCACGAAATTGCCAAAAAATGTGCAACTGGTCAGTATCGGGCTACTATTCTCATCATTGAACATGCCGCCTCCTCCACCATATTGTGCATGGTTAGCGGAAAAGTTGCAGTCAGTTAGTGTGGGATTACTATTTACGTTGGCCATTCCACCGCCAAAACCAAAAACAAAGTTGCCAAAAAAGGTGCAGTTGGATAATGCCGGACTGCCTCCCTCATTATACATACCGCCACCATTATAAGACACAGCTCCAAAATCGGCATTTCCCCCGGTGATGGTAAAACCATCCACAATCGCAGTTGAATCCGTCCCGCTGCCCGTCACGACATGGTAGCTATTGTCCTGATTGTTTACAAGATCAGGTCCATCATCCTCGTTCAAATCACCGCTTAAGATAGTGACATTTGTTTCGAAGTCGCGTTCGTCACGCTCGGTTTCGTCTCCGGCAAATCCGCCATACAGCGCCACGCCGCTTATGAGCTGGAAAGTTGCGTTTCGGTCTCCTACCTGGCTGGGGATATACGTCCCTACCGCAACCCAGATCTCATCACCCGCATTTGCCTGGTTCAGGGCATCCTGCATATCCGTGAATGCATCCTCCCAGGAATCGCCGTTATTCGCGCCTGTCGCGGCCGAATTGACGTAAATGATAACCCCCGGCCAAATCATGCCCGAGGGGCCTCCGTAAGCGCCCATATCGTTACGCGTCCCGTCCCTGTCATTATACTGCGGGTCAGGGTCACCCGCATCGATACAGGGCGAACCGGCGGAAAGCCGTAGGTCATCGTCGGGTGTGCCGAGGATATCGTCTGCTCCATCGGGATCTAAGAATAATGGATCCGTGTTAATATTGCCCTCGCCAGGATATCCACCTTCAATGTTAGAATGGGTGATAACCGGTGGTTGATCATACACTAGCATGTCTCCCCAAAGAATGCAGTTTATCATGGTAAGATTACCAAGCATACTATTTATGCCTTCGCCTACGTTATTGCTGAATGTACAGTTAATAAGAGTTAAACTGCCAAATAATCCAAATATCCCACCGCCACCGCTCATGGCCGAGTTACCGATAAAGATGCAGTCGGTCAGGGTTGGGTTACCTTCGTAATTGCATATCCCCCCACCTTCGACGTATGCCGAGTTACCAGCAAAGATACAGTTGGCCAGGGTCGGGCTGCCGTAAGTATTCGACATTCCTCCACCCCTGTCATAGGGATAGTTGATCCCATTGGCATTACCGGCGGTTATTAAAAAACCGTCTAAAACTGCCGTTGAATCAGCAATGTCACCAATTACAACGTGATAGCTGTTTTCGCTGTTATTCCCACCGGATTGGTCATCGCCGTTCAGATCACCACTCAAAACAGTACTATTTGCATGGATGTCACGTTGGTCCAGTTGAGTTTCATCTCCAGCAAAGCCGCCATAGATCGCAACGCCGCTTTTAAGCCAAAAACTGGCGTTTCGATCTCCTCCGGGTCCAGCTGGGTTATACGTCCCTGCCGCGACCCAGATCTCATTACCCGAATTTGCCATGCTAAGGGCATCTTGAAGATCTGTATAGGCATTCTCCCAGGAAGTACCGTCATTCGCTCCTGTTGCCACCGTATTGACATGAATAACATCCCCATATGCCGTTGCCAGTGGCGTTACCATATTCAATAGCAAAGCCCCAAAACCCAAAATCAACATCATTATACTCTGCTTAACACATCTTTGTACCATCACAGATTCCTCCTTCTTTTATATTAGATACCTTCGTTACAGATCAACATTTTTCCCGATTGGTTGTTTGTAGCGAAATATATTATACCATAAAAAATGGTTTGTTCAATGTAATAGTTATGTAACGAGGTTGTTGAAAAAGTCCCGAAAAGCGTGCAAGGGCCTCGTCATTGCGAGGAGGCCTGAAAGGCCGACGAAGCAATCTCGACGAGCTCGTTTGAGATTGCTTCGTCGGTCGCTGCGCTCCCTCCTCGCAATGACGCGTTGCAGGGGCTTTTTCAATAACCTCGTAATCGGAAAAGAAGTTGAAGAATCGATAGAAAAAGTACGCCAGGAAGGAAAAACCCGCGTATCGGGGCCAGCCGTTTTTTCCTTGATATTATCTATATTCTGTTTTGTTATTCCGGTCATAGGGCAATTAATCTGTTTCTATGTTGCTGGCCGGGTACTATATGATATCAAACAAAGTAACGGCCTGCTAAAAGGTAAACCATTAGCTATTTCAGCAATTGTCATTTCGGTTTTATACCTAGTAGCTTTTGCGGTGCTATTCTTAGTTATTATTCCTTCTTCCGCACCACCAAGGTAGAGATTTTTTTATTGGAGGAAGCCATCTTCAACAAAGATCTTCCTGAATATTTTTTTAACAAAGCAGGATCATTCGTTTCGGATAGTTTTTTGAGTAACTGGACAGGAAGATTATTAGCTATTTTTGTTAATTGGGATATCCTAGCCCGGGTGATGCCGAAGTGGGTGCCTGCTGAGGTGTATGTTCTTTGAGGGTTTTGAACAAGGTATTCATTAACCTTAACTGCCATGGCTACAATATTTTTGTAGACTGGGGCCGGTTTCTTGGATATTTTAGGTAATGGATCATATAAGCTAATAGCTACGCCACGGCCACGACGGCGATACATTTTGACGCATATATATATGATTTTGTTTTTTGATAGGTGTTTTCGATAACGTTTTGCGTCCATAGTGCGGAAAATTTTCCCGGCTTGAACCATGTTAGACTGGTTAACAAAATGGTCGGGATTTGGGGTGCGTTCTGCGTCTGTTGTGGGAGCCAGTATCCCACACTATGGACGGTAAACATAAGGCGTTTACCGTCCATGTTACATCTGGGCATATTTAATGTCCATGGTAGATAAAGAAAAATATACAAAAAATACGGAATAGTTACTAATAAAAAATGAATGAGCAGATATTATTTTTAATTTAAGATTTATAGCTGTAACAGATTGCGAATGAACAGGCAAAAGCAAATTTCTGCGAGGTTTCATTGTGGTCGATACATCGAAAAAAAGATACAGATTACGAATCATAGATCCAGCTTACCCCGCTTTAAACATATATTCTTATAATGCGAGAAGAACCACACCATTAGGCCCTGTATGCGTAGGCAGTGCGGTAAACGAGATGGAAGGCTGGGATGTTGAAATTATTGATGAGAACAATTTGCGTCGGTATGGTCCCAAAACGGATACAAAAGGCGCAGATCATGATTTTTTACAAAAATTGAGGCCTGCGGATATTGTCGGGCTTTATGGCGGATTAACCAGCACTATCTCAAGGCTTTATGAAATAGCACGTTTTTATAAAGGCAAAGGCGTTACGACCATTGCGGGCGGCCGGCATTTCGTGGATGAAACTATAAAAGAAGCGCTAACTTCGGGTGTTGATTATGTAGTCATAGGTGAGGGCGAAGAAACAGTCAAAGAACTCTTGCAGGCCTTATCAGGCAAAGGTTGCATAGATAATGTAAAAGGTATCGCATATAAGAAAGACGGAGAGATTGTTTACACTCAAAAAAGAGAGCCCATAACCGATTTTGATAAATTACCATTGCCTGATTTTTCGTTAGTGCGCTATGCCCATATTCAGGTGTATCAAGTTGAGAGGATACGTGGATGCGGCATGGATTGCGAATTCTGCACAGTTAAGGGTAAACCTAGATTCGCCTCTCCCGAAAGATTGCTTGAACGCATCAGTTTTCTTCTGGAGACAAAAGATGCCAGGAAATTTTTTATCGTTGATGACCTATTCGGCCAGCAACGAAACGAAACCATAAGGTTTTGCAACATGCTTAGGGACTATCAAAGAGATATTGGCAGGAGATTAGATTTAGGTGTGCAAATAAGATTGGACAAGGCAAAAGACCCAGAGCTTCTTTCCGCCATGCGTCAAGCAGGTATTAATTTTATAGCCATTGGCTTTGAATCTCCTATCGAGGAAGAACTCAAAGCAATGAATAAGTGTTTAAAGCCGGAAGACATGTTAAATCTTACAAAAATATACCGGAAATTCGGATTTTTAGTGCATGGTATGTTTATATTCGGTTATCCCATGACTCCCGATGTAGATTTTAGAATGTCGGCGCGGGAGAGAATAAAACACTTTAGGCGTTTTATGACAAAGGCACATCTTGATACCTTTCAGGTTATGCTTCCAATCCCCTTGCCCGGTACAGAACTCAGAAAGAGACTAGAGCGGGATAACAGGATTTACGCACGCCAAGAGCTGGCTTGGGAGTATTATGACGGTAATTTTGTTCTTTTTGAACCCGATGAGCCGATGCCCCCTGAAGAGTTGCAGGCTTCACCAATGAAAATTATGGGTATGATTTACCGGATCAAATATATGTTTATGATAGCGCTAAATGTGTTTTCCTTTCCATCCATTATCTTTTTTCTGCATGATATTAAACATGGGTGGAAAAGATGGTATAGACAGTGGCGTCAATCTCTCATTCGTTTTGGCGGTTGGATTACCATGAAAAGATGGAAGTCGGCATTTAAAAAAGATGATTTTTTGCATAAATTGCAAAAAGCGAAAGAACATCATAAGCATGCCGATTAAGTTCATAGAAAGAAACAGCACAATGATTATAAGAACAATTGCGATCATATATTAGTTTGATTCTAAAACGTTCTTTATAGCATTAGATCGTTCCTTCGCGCTTTTAATAGAAGTAATCTTAAGCAGCTTCTTCCCTGAAAAATGCTTGATGAGGGCTTGATCATCGCACTGCCCCATCATCTCGATGAAGTCGTCCGGGAGCTTCTCGTGGATGGTCATGAGCTGGGATATCCGGGACCGGGTGACTCCGAAATGGCTGCCTGCTGAGGTATATGTTCTTTGAGGATCGCTCTCGATGTATTCACTGACCGTTATGGCCATGGCCACGATATTTTTGTAGACTGGCTTGGGTTTTTGGGGTAAACTAGGCAGTGGGTCATATAAGCTGATAGATGTGCCTCGGCCGCGCCTGCGGTACATCTTTACAAGTATGTGTATTTCCTTACACTTAGATAGGCGCCTCTTGTAGCGTTCCGAGTCCATTGTGGGGAGCCAAATATGACGATCAGCCGAAACTGAAATAGTTCGGGTCTGATTAACACTCAAACCCCACAAGTTTAATCGGCTTGTGGGGTTTTGTTTTAAGGAAGATATGAAAAATAAAAATGTTTACATAATTGCAGGGCCTAATGGTTCGGGGAAAACAACTTTTGCCAGAACGTTTTTGCCCGAGTATGCAAAATGTGATCGTTTTATTAATGCCGATCTAATTGCAACCGGGCTATCGCCTTTTTCTCCACAACAGGCTGCTATTAAGTCTGGTAAGTTAGTTTTAGGGCAGATAAAAGAATATTCAGAGCACGGTGTTGATTTTGGATTTGAAACAACAATGTCGGGTGTGACATACTTGAAATACTTCAAGATGCTCAAGGAAAAGAGTTATAAAATACACATATATTTTCTATGGATACCCAGTTCACAGCTTGCAATAGCACGTGTTAGAGATCGTGTTGCGCAAGGTGGTCATAATGTGCCTGTTGCAGACATCAAGCGCAGATTTGAAAGAAGCACGGAAAAGTTTTTTAAGCAGTATCGGTTATTGGCTGATCAATGGATGTTATTTAATAATGAGCAGTCAAAACCAAAGCTTATTGCTCGAAAACAAAATGCGCATATAGATATTATCGATAATAATTTGTTTGCGAAGATTACCAAGAAAATCGGAGTTGATTTATGAAAAAGCGAATGACGATCCAGGATAAAGCTGAAGCAGCTATGAAAAAAGCGGTTAAAAAGGTTGTTGCTCAGCACAAAAAAGACGGCAGACCTTTGGCTGTGTGGGAAAATGGTAAAGTTAAAAAAGTAGCGGCTAAATAATCGAACTTAATCAATGAATATGGATTACAAGGTAAAACTGAGAAAACGTAATATTTCAAAAGATGAGATTCTGGAAGACCTCAAAAAAGTAGCTGAATCTTTGAATAAAGAAATAATGTCTCATACAGAGTATGCCAAACATGGGAAATTTGGTGTTACTACAATAAGAAGAAAGTTTGGGACATGGAATAAAGCCTTAGAAGCAGCTAATCTAAAACTTGATCAATATCAAAATCTGGATAAAGCTCGATTGCTTGAAAATCTTGCTG
>Ga0272441_10005320_pt1 | contig 22507 bp, 24 predicted proteins | sample SSMProp6N_FD_193582 | JGI IMG/M metagenome (GOLD analysis project Ga0272441, IMG submission 193582) | Marine sediment archaeal communities from Little Sippewissett salt marsh, Falmouth, MA, United States - SSM-Prop-6N | ecosystem: Environmental > Aquatic > Marine > Wetlands > Sediment ... | reverse complement strand
TACTGCACGTAGTACGTGCCGGGGTCCGATTCCTGCAAGTTGGCGGTGCCCAAATCCAGTGCAGCGGTTCCGCTGTTGTAGATGGTTTGCCAGGTAATGGGGGCATCAAGTACGACCGCAGGCAATGCTGTGTCAAGGACGCCACCCCAGCGCTTGAGCAGGCAGAAGTTGGTCGCGCTCTTGCTCTGCGCGTCCATCGGGTTCCAGGAACCCGGATTGACGAAGAAGAACACCGGCACCCACTCAGGCACGTTGCAGTTGAGGTTCTCGTCCATGTCGTAAATGGTGACGCATGCGCCACCGTTTGCGTCTGGATAGAACGTCTCATCCCACACGACCTCTGCCTCTACGTCAATGATCTTCAGCATGGCAACCGAGACATCGGTCAGGTCGTTCTGGTCGGTGTAGGTTCCCACCAGCGTGTCCATGTTCTCGATGTGAGCACTATCTCCGCCGTTCAAAGAGCCCGCGGTATGGGTGTTGTTCCCCGGCGTGCCGTATCCAAGCGCGGTGTAGTTCACGCGCGAACCAATCTCGAACGACTCGTTGCTGACGAACACGCCCGTGTTGTTACCGGTTTCTTCGAGGAAATATCCCCAGTTCTTGTCACCGGCTCGTCCGACGTAATCTGTGTCAGCTCCTGCACCTTCAATGGAACTCAACCAGTCAAGCCAGGCACCGGTCTTCAAATCTTCAAGGGTGATCGCCACCCAGATTTTATCGCGGTCGTCACAATCGACGTTCTCGTCTGGATCAACAACACCGATCCAAACCCGTGTTCCTTCTTGCACGAGGTTTACCCTGCTCGCGCCATTCTTGTCCACGGAGAAGAACAACTCCGCGGTCGTAGCGAAAGTAGCCAGGGCAAAGAGCGCTATGACAAAAATCGTCACGATGCTCAGTATTCCTAGTCTCTTTTTCAACGTCGTACCTCCTTTGAGGCCAAAGATTTCGCTTGTAGTTTTGTTTTCACAGGACTTTTGCTCCTGTTGATCTTTTGCCTTATTCATAGTTATTAGGGACTTGCATGGTTCCAGACCCTACCACCTCCCGTATCGAAGCCCATGATCTTCAGGTTTTGAGCCTTCACCTCTGGCTTCGGTAGGACTCCCGAATGTGCCGTAGCATCTATGTTTCGAAAATCCTTATGGCAACACCACGAACGTCGCAAGATTATGCAACGCCCCCTTTTCGTTCTCTCAATGACCAAAGGGATGACAACCCCACCCCATCTCTACGTTCGGAGGATCTTATCATACCCTCGCAATGCCTGTCAAGCCCGATCTGAACAGCCCTCCACTTCATTCCACCCTCGTGGAAATGGGGCTTTGCGGACAACCGCGGGCAATGTTCTCCGGCGCCGACGAAAGGCAGATTCCTCATGGGATCACCCCCTTTGCTCAAGTCGTTATGATTAGTCCCTACATCAATGGACCGAGAATAGCAATTCTAGAGGGGTTCGTGGCCCCGCTGCGTCCGATCTTGCTGGGACAGCTGTCTGTAACACAGGGAACTCGCTCCGCGAGTTCCCTGTGTTACCTAGAGTTTTCGGCCACTGCCCGAAAACGTCTTATCGGCTACATTTTCTACGTTTCAGAAAACTACTGACCGCGAGGCAGATTCCTCGCGACGCGAATCTCCTCTGTTGCCTAGAGTTTTCGGCCACTGCCCGAAAACGTCTTATCGGTTACATCTTCCCCGTTTCAGAAAACTACTGCCGCGAGGCAGATTCCTCGCGACGCGAGTAACTCTGTTACCTAGAGTTTTCGGCCACTGCCCGAAAACGTCTTATCGGTTACATTTTTCCCGTTTCAGAAAACCACTGGCCGCGAGGCAGATTCCTCGCGACGCGAATCTCCTGTGTTACCTAGAGTTTTCGGGCTCACGTCCGAGAACTCCCAACCAATCCACAGGGAGGATTCACTTCGTCACCTACCTGGATGTTTTCGGACGCAAGTCCGAAAATTCTCAACGAACCCGCACGGGCACAAGCCCGTGCGGGTTCGCGTTGACAACCTCCCGCTCAAAGGGGTATGGTCCGGCAGACCAACTGCCGAATTGGAGGTGCTGCAACGTGAACATTTCCCGAAGAACTACATTAACTGTTTGCTTCCTGACTATCTCACTGATTTCCGGACTCGCATTTGGGGCTACGGCCACTCAAGCCACGGTTTTGACCCATCTTGGAAGCGTTGTCGATGGTACCATTTCAGGTTTGGCTCCCATCATTCAGCTTCGCGCTCCAGACGAAATCACCGTAATCGGACCCATGCAGCAGTACGATATCCCGGTTTCGTTAATCCGGCAGATTTCTTTCGATTTTCCTCGCTTGGTGATCGAGACCGAAACTGCCGTTGTGATCGGCCCCTATTCGGCGTTTATCGGAATTGATGAAGTCCTGTCCTTGCTCACGGACGCGCAGATCCTCATCGAAATCCCGGTGACGTCGCTTCGCGCAATCGCATTGCATGGCACTGGACTTCAACCTGTACCGAGAGAATGGTTGGGAGACCGCTACTTGTCCATGCCTGAAATCGTTTCGGCGTCGCCTCTGATCATCGGAGACTGGGAGACTGTTGAAGCGGAAATCACCCCACCTTCTAGTAACGATTCAACGCCAATCTGGGACGCCATCACACCGGAGACTCCCCTGGAAGAGTCAGGCGACCTCCCTTGGTGGCTGGGTGTTCTCGGCGTGGCCGCGCTTGTGATTCTGTTCTACTTGCTTAGTTCTGGACAATCGACGTGAGGGTGGCTGGTAAGCCCCATTGGCACCAACGGGGTCTTGCGTTGGTGCTTTTGCTCGTTCTCGCACATGCCGCTTGCGGGTCGGCCGCACTGCGGCAAGTCACCTCCGAGCACTTCGCCATCTTCTATGAACAGGATTCAGGCGCTGTGTCCAAGAGCTACCTCCAGCTTGTCGAGCAGGGATTGGAGTCGGCTTATGCGTTCTTCGCGATCAAAGGATTCGCCGCCTTTCCCGGTTTGATCCGCGTGAACATCCTATCTGTTGCCGAGGCCGAAGGCATCATGGGCCACGAGTACCTTGACAGGAATGAGAACGGCGATCTAGTTCCCGTCATCGGAATTGCGCCAGAGAGCGTCATGAACGGCGGGTACGGGTACGCCAATACTGCGACGTCTCTGGAGGATTTGGTGCTCAGCACATGCGCACACGAGCTGTTCCATACGATCCAGGACTATCACTCGCTGCACGGCAGCGGCGACATGTCTGAAGAGTCGTTTGTTGAGCCACACGCGACCGCCGTCCAAGAGGTTGTCGTCCCATCAGCCAATGATTACCTTGCGCCGGCGCTTGATTTCCTGCTCGCTCCAGATTCAACAGCATTCTTCAATCGATCGTACGACGCTGCCATCTTCTGGGTGTACGTGCTGGATCACTTCGGCGTTCGTGCCATCCTTGATGTGATGGCTTCCAGCGTCGTCTTCGATGGCCGCCATGCCATCGATCACGCGTTCGCACCAGCCGGGTTGTCGTTCCTCGATGTTTGGACCCACTTCGCTGTCGCACTGGCCACGGGGCAAGTGCCTGATTCCAATGTCATCGCAACGCTGGTTCGTCAGGCCGACAGTCCGAGCTTGTGGACGAAAACCGCCGGGCCACCGCCCCTCCCACCCGTTGTCTTCCGCGAAACATGGAAAGGAACGTCAATCACTGCAGCTCGCGTCAATGCGAGCAACGCGTTCGCCTATCGCCCACCCAGTGAGGATGACGAAATCGGGACGAGCCTGAAAGTAGCCCATGCTTACGGCATTGATGTCTTGGAGATCGTCATGGACCGAGCAGCCCCACTGACGATCCAATTCAACGGAGATGCCAGCAGCACGTTCCGCACCACCGTCGCCTATCTAGAAGGTTCCCGTTGGACTTCGCTGCCGTTTACGGAGTCGATCAGCTTGCAGCCTACTAAGGATGTTACGTTCATCCGAGTTATCGTCACTCGCTCGGAAGGTGGGACCGGGAAGTACTCCCTCACCATTCGGCCTAAGGTGCCGGGCTCAGCGAAGACCCTTGATCAGAGCGGGTGAAGCCCCTACCATTCCGCCTGGAGGGATGACCGAATTGGCAAGGAACCGCTCTCGAAAAGCGGCAAGCCCGCAAGGGCCTCGGGGTTCGAGTCCCCGTCCCTCCGCCAGGGCTTGCGAACGCGAACTCATTGCCATGCAATGAGTTCGTCAGAGTTTGCCCTCCCGGGAAAACATCTGGTTTGGATGCGTAAACCGCGAGTTCGTCAAAGTTTGCCCTCCCGGGAAAATATCTGGTTTGGATGCACGAGCAATGAGTTCGTCAGAGCAACCCTTCGGGAAAATATCTGGTTGGATGCGCGAAATGACGTATTGGACCTGAATGGCTCAATGAGTTCGCTTGGTGCGTCACAGAGGCGCATTTCCATTTGCGTCTCCAACGTGTAGAATGACTGGCCGCGCAGTACCTATAGGTAGTCACGTCGCAAACGCGATGTTTGAGCGAAAGCTCAAACTCGCACGAAGCTCATGGATCGTCAAGATCCATTCGCTTCGCACGCGCCCGTAGCTCAGCGGATTAGAGCGTCGCACTGCGGCTGCGAAGGTCAGAGGTTCGAGTCCTCTCGGGCGTACAGCACCTTTCTTGATTTCCTATTCGCCACTTTCTTGTCGTGGCTGCTCTATCGCAACGCAGTCAATTCCCCGACCATTCTAAACAGCAAGACGATTAGCCATGCACGCTTTGCGGATCCTCACAGACATTGCCATGCCGGGGGATTGGCAACGCATCATGCGTGGAGTGGTGCCTAAGGAGGTTGGTCAAAAATGAGACGAGTGCTTGCCCTATGCCTCGTTCTTTCGCTATCAGCTGGGTGCATTGGATTCGCACAACAGCTGAGCGGTTCTTGGAACCTTCAGATCGATATCGATCCTCAGCAGACAAGTTTCTCGGACTCGCTCGCTGTGTACTCGATTCTCAAGGTTAGCTACATGGTTGGTGACTGGACGTTTGGCACCGCCACTGTTCTGGATGAGACGGGGTGGAGAGACCAAGATTTCTCGACAACTGGAAGGCTGGGACCATTTACGTTGACCGGAGCAGTGGACTTCAATCCCGATGCCACCTTCGGATCATTGACCACAACGACAAGCGTCGCAGTCGCCGGTGTGTTGCTGGGATCACAGTTCACCCTAGAAGGCGACGACACGTTTCTCACAGTGACAGGATCCAGATACGTCGGAGACGTAGACGTCAGTATCAACGCCAATTTCGGAGACAATGACGGGATCTGCAACTTTCCGTTCGATCAGTTCTCAGTCTACGTTGGGTTTCCGTTCTGTTGCAGCCAAATGGCCTCCTCTCTGATCATCGGGTGCGATGGATTCGAGCAGATTGCTTTCTCGTCATCCGGGATCACGATCCCTGCTCTTCCGTGGCTGATCATCGGAGCCCGTATTGTGTACACGATGCAAACCAAGAGCCTGACGCTTAGCCCGACGTTTGATTTTGACACCGTCACCTGCATCGATTTCTATGTCGACGTCGATACGTCGGATAATCTCACGATCAATACGATCACCATCGAGGGAATCAAGCTCAGTAGCAACATGGGCGAAGTCACGTTCACCGGGCTGTCTTTCTGGGGAGAGGGAGGCAAACCAGGACGTTTGAGCGGCACCGAGTACTGGGAAGTCTATACCATCGAGACAAATGCCGATGCCTGCTGTGGCCCCCTGTCGTTCAATGTGTCTGTGTTCTTCCTTGAGGGTGGGCTGAGACTGTTCGATGTCTCGCTGTTCGACGTCAATCTACAGCTGACGGTTGCCTCGCAATTCGTGTTTAGCATGGGTCTAGAAATGGATGTCGATGTCATTGCCACCCTGTGGACATTGGGGTTTGTAACCGCCTGGTAAGGTGGGGCACGATGAGCGGCATGCGGGCCTGGCTACCGGGGGCCGTATGTCGTTAGTTTCAGCAATCGCTTTCGCAACATGGACAACACTCTTGTCTGACGGATGACTTCTGAATTGCGGAAACCTCGCCGAGAGGCAACTCAAAGCAAACGCCGCGATGCCCGCTGCGGCGTCACGGCGTTGCTCGCAACATCATTCTCTACACGGCAACAACATCCTGCGCTTGCGGTCCCTTCTCGCCTTCAGCAACCTCAAATTCGACTTGCTGGCCGTCTTCTAGCGATCGATAGCCTTCGCCTCGGATTGAGGTGAAGTGGACGAAAACGTCGTCCCCGCTCTCTCGAGAAATGAAACCGAATCCCTTGGAGTCGTTGAACCATTTCACGGTGCCAACTTCGCGTTCCGCCATACTCGTTCGCCTCCTTTGCTGCTGGATGATTCATCGAGGCAGATCGATCGAGCTTGCGGAGTCACGCGGACCGCGACTGCTGCGATACGACAAACTGCACGACGTCCAACGAACGCCGCACTCTAGCAGTGACTGCCATCCGATTGCAAGCCCCGCACGGGCACGGCTCTCGCCTGCTATTGCTCTCCGAAGACCCGTGCTAAGTGATCGTCGGGCAATCGCTTCGTGAACAGGCTGACAAGGACCAGCGCGAGCAGGCTGATAAGAATGCCGGGGATGAAGCCGTGCAACCCATAGGGGGACCCGATGCCGATCCAGATCAGCGCCGAAGCAAGTCCGAGTCCCATGGATGACAGCACACCCCACCGAGTGGCTCGCTTCCAGTACAGACCGAACAGCATCGGCCACAGACACGTCGAAGAGATGGCCGCCCAGGAAAACGCTGTCAGTACAAGCACAAGAGCCGGTGGACGCAACGCAATCGCCAGGCTGACAATGCCCACCAATGTGCTGACAAGGCGGCTGTAACGCACGACTTGATGCTCCTCGAGTTGACGGCCCAACCCTTTCTGAACGACGTCGCGGACGACGGCACCTGACGTGATGATCAGCACTGACGCAAACGTTGACATGCCGGCGGCAATGACCCCCGCCAAGAAGATGGCGCCGCCCCACGGCGACAGCACGGCCTTGGTCAGCGTGGGAATCGCGAGATCGGCGTTGGCAAGCTCAGGATGTAACACGCGCGCGATGGCCCCGTTCAAGTACGGCAACACGGCCATGCTGCCACCAATGGTGGCGACCACAGTCCCTACACGCAGCACGGACACGGACTTGATGGAGTAGAAACGCACGGTCAGTTGTGGCATCCCCCAGACGCCGAAGCTGACGATCATTGAATACGAGATCAGGCCGGCCCATCCCCATTCCCCTGGAGTGTTGACCAATCCGGGGCTCATCGCCTGTAACGCCGCGTTGGCGGCCGTAAGTCCGCCGACTGCTTTGAGCGAGGCGAACGTAAGCAGGATCAACCCAAACCCCATCACCCAAGCCTGGAAGAATCCGGTCCACACGACAGCCAAGTATCCGCCGAGAGAAACGTACAAGATGATGATGGCACCCGATAGCAGGACCGCCCAGATGTAGGGAATGCCCATCAGCCCTTCAAACGCATGCCCCATTCCCTTCAAGATGCTGACGTTGTAGATGATGAGGAACAGGGAAATCACCAGGGCGGCGAACACTCGGGCTTCTTTGGCCTTGAAGCGCTCGGCAAGGAAGCCGGGCACGGTCATTGTCCCCAGCCGCGCCGTGAATAGGCGGATTCTCCTCCCCAACACCATCCAGGCGAGGGCAACTCCGATCAGAACATTGGCCGCCCCGACCCAGATCGATGACATCCCAAACCGATAGCCAAAACCGCCGCCACCGATAATGACTACCGACGAGAAATAGGCAGCGACGAACGACAACGACGTCACCCATGGGCCGACGCTGCGGCCTCCCAAATAGAAATCCTCTGAGTTCTTCATGCGTTTCGACGCAATCACGCCAATGCCCACCAGCAGCAATGTGTACAGGGCAAGGACTAGTATGTAGATACCGATCTCGCTCATCGATCCTCCCGCTTACGGAACCCCAGGATCGACCAGGCGATTGCCATCAGAATGGTTCCGGCAATGACAACCCAAGCGAAGAACGTTAGCCAAGGTGTTTGAAATGGACCCATGACCCTCCCCCTTCCAACCAGGTGAAAGGATAGATGGACACGAAAGTTGCGTCAACCAACCCTCCGACTCGAGGCGCGGCGGTCGCCAGCGAATTGAAGTCTTGGGCCAGCCGGACGAACATAAGGAACCTGCAACACGAGGCGGGAGGTAAGCCGCGAACCAGCCCAATGATATGCTGACAACACGACAAGTCTTCAAGACGTGGTGGCCGCTGGCTGCCAGTTGGATATTGATGGCGATGGAGCTGCCTGCCATCAACATCGTCATCACGCGACTCGTCAACCCCGCGATCCATCTGGCCGCCTACGGAAGTCTCGTGTTCCCACTTGCCTTGCTGATCGAGGCCCCCATCATCATGTTGCTGGCCGCATCCACAGCTCTGTGCTCGAACTGGGACACGTATCGCAAGGTGCGGCGGTTTACGCACATCCTCAGCGCTGTGTTGACGGGAATCCATGCGCTGATTGCGTTCACGCCAATCTATGGCTTGATTGCCAGGCACATTCTGTCGGCGCCTGAGGAGATCATCGGACCCGCGCGTATCGGAATGATGATCACCCTGCCCTGGACCTGGTCCATCGCCTACCGGCGCTTCAACCAAGGCGTACTGATTCGATTCGGTCACTCGCTCGCCGTCGGCTTGGGAACCATCGTGCGGCTGCTCGCTGACTGCAGCGTGCTGGCTGCTGGCTACTTCATCGGCACGATCCCGGGAACGGCGGTTGCCACGGCCGCCATCATCGCCGGTGTGCTGTTCGAGGCCCTCTACGTTGGACTGCGAGTACGGCCTGTACTGCGACATCAAATGCCTGAGGCAAGTGTCGATCAGCCGTCGTTGTCCTATCGCTCATTCTTGAGGTTCTACGTCCCGTTGTCGCTGACGTCGCTGATCTTCCTCGGGGCGCGCCCCATCTTCTCCGCTGGGGTCGGACGCATGCTCGACCCGCTTAGCTCGCTCGCGGTGTTGCCTGTTGTCACAAGCCTGACGTTCTTGTTCCGTGCCGGCGGCGTTGCCTATTCCGAAGTCGTCATCGCCATGCTGGGCAGAAAGGGAGCGTATCGGGCGTTGCGAAGATTCGCTCTGGGATTGATTGCGGTCACAAGCGCGGGCATTCTCCTCATCGCCGCGACTCCGTTGGGATCGATCTGGTTCGGCAAGATCACGGGCCTGTCCTCCGATCTACTGGCGCTGGCTCGTGCCAGCCTATGGCTCGCCATCCTGCTGCCCGGGTTGAGCGCGCTTCAAAGCTGGTTCCAGGGTATCGTCATGCATCACAAGCGCACGAACGCCATCACCGAAGCGGTCATTCTCTATCTCATCATCACCGTATCCATCCTGTTTGCTGGCGTAGCTTGGGGCCGAGTGCGAGGCATCTATGTGGCCTTGTTTGCCATGACTGTCGGGGAACTCGTTCGAACGGGATGGTTGGCATGGCGAAGCCGCAAGTCTCGTCACAGACTAAGTTCTCAAGGCGATCTCACGAACTAGCCCGGGTTCCCGGCAATGGCTCGAAGGACACGTTCAGCAACCTGCTCAATCGTTCCGGCGGCAGAAATCGCCACGTAGTCGCCGCTTGGTGAGATGCCGTCACCTCTGGTTGCGTGAGCGCCTCGACCGATCGCTCGCAGCCGCTCACCTCGAACCTCAGCAGCAGCGTCCAGCCACAAGATGAGATCATAGATCGATCGATCAACGTGCGGGGAACTGGCAAGCAACGCGCCTTCCACCAACAGAATCTCGGTTCCCTTCTGCCGATGCTGGCCTAGAATCATCCCCAACGCGGCCGACACGGCCGGATGAACAATCGCGTTTAGCGTGTCCTGGCTGTCGAGGTTCGCAAAGGCAGCCGCTGCCAGTTGTCGCCGATCGATCTGCCCTGAGTCGTCAACGATGCAGTTGCCAAAGGCTGCGAGTAGGCGCGCGAACGTCGGCGTGCCCGCCGCATAGGTGTCCCAAGCCACGCGATCAAGATCGACCCATTCGATGCCGGGTGTTCGGGCAAGATACTGCGCAACAGCGCTTTTCCCACAACCGGCTCTGCCCGCCAACCCAATGACCTTCATCGTAGTGAGACGTTATCGAGGGATACGAACGAGAACAAGCCCGAAGGCTAAAGCGCGGTTTGTTCAGGAAAGCGGCTTCCCGTACGCTAGGCCACATGGAGGACCCATGAGCCATGTGGTGCGCAACTACTACGATGAAAATGTGATGAAGGAGTGGGAGCGGCTGGAGAAGCCCTATCGTCGCCTCGAGCTGGTTAGCACCTTGCAGCTAGTCGACGAGTTCTTCCCGCCCGGTTGCCACGTCGCCGACATCGGAGGCGGCCCCGGCCGCTATGCGGTTGAGCTTCTTCAACAAGGATATGAGGTGTCGTTGTTCGACCTGTCCGAACGTGCCATCGAGTTCGCAACTGCGAAGCTGAACGAGCTGGGCCTCCATGCGAATCGAGTGGAGGCCGCCGACGCGGTCAGCCTCGGTTCCCTCCCATCCCGGAGCTTCGACGCCGCCTTGTGCCTGGGACCGATGTATCACCTTGTGGACAAACAGGACCGCAGTCAAGCGCTGTCTGAATTGCATCGCACTCTGAAGCCAGGAGCGCCAGCCATTATCGGATACATCAATCCGTTGGGCTTGTTGCGTTCGGGCCTGACTGAGTTCCCATACCTGTATGCAGACGAGCCGCTGATCCGGCAGCTGTTTGGAACATTCGTACAAGCCGGAGAACAATCCGCGTTTACTGAAGCCGTCTTTATCTCACCGACTCAAGCAATGGCGGAGCTGCGATCGCAGGGGTTCGCCGTCGAGTGCCGCGCGGGCGTGGAGGGCTGTGCCTCCGGCGCTCTTGAGCGAGTTGAGGCATTGGCTGAATCCGATCCAGCGGGCTATGAGGTGCTGACTCGCCTCGTGTCCGAAACATCTACCCATCCTGCATTTCGGGATTGCACAGAGCACCTGCATATCGTCGTTCGCAAGATTGCCTGATCACCTACGTTGCATCCACGTTGTGAAACCGACGTTGGAAACACGTGTAGATTGCGCGAGGTGATCAAGATGAAACCCACCGCCAAACGCATTTTGCTACTTCTGGTAATCGGCCTGGTGTCCACATCGGCGCTTGTTCTCGCCCAGGGCACTCCAGCACCGTTAGGCATCGAGCCCACACCGACGCCTCAGCTGTTGACTGTGAGCATTTGGACCGACAAGCCGATGTATGCCATCGGTGAGAACGCGACTCTCTTCTTCAGCGTGTCTCAGCCGGCCTACATCTACATCTACGATATTCAGCCAGATGGCATCGTTCGCCTAATCTTCCCCAACGCCTATTCGCAAGGGAACTACGTACCCGCAGGAACGCACGCCCTTCCTGACGGTCAGTATCAGTTTACGGTCGCACCGCCAACGGGGACCGAGCAACTCCAGATCATCGCCAGTCCGATCGATCTTGGACTCAACCCCCCTGCCTTCTACGAACCGTTCCCGTTGGTTGGTGTGAATCCGCAATCGGCCACTGCCGAGATCCAGGTCCACATCATGGGGATTATTCCAGTACCGAACTACGTTTCGGATTGGACTTCCTTTGAGATCGTCGCGTCGTACGGGTACACGCCGCCGGGGTACAGTCCGTATCCTCAGCCCTATCCTCCGACGTATCCCCCGTTCTATGGATACCCGGGCGCCACGTTCTACTGGATGGACGGGTCTTGGCACTACGGCATCCCATCTGGCGGATGGTATTGGTATTTCGGGCCTGACGGCGTATGGCATTTCCGAATCACGTTCCACTTCGGGGTCAGCGGGTAGCTGGCATGAATAGAGCTTTGTGCCTCCTCGGCACAGGTCGGGGCCTGATCTCCGGGTCGGGCCCTGACCACTTACCTCGCAGACGATTCCGCAGCAACCATGAATCAAGCTCGCAGACGATTCCCCTCCTCAGCTACCAGGGGTGGGCCTGATCTCCGGGTCGGGCCCTGACCACTCAGTCCACGGTCCTTCCGATCGGCATGTCGTACACACGCCACGTCTTATACCGCTCGCCTTCCATGGATGCAGACGCCCGAAGGATGAGGTCGTTGTCTTCCAGCAGCATGGACGGCTCACAGATTTTGTAGCCATGCCGGACACAGTATTCCTGCACCTGTAGGTAGAGCAAAGCGTCGATTCCCAGCTTGCGAAACTGAGGCCGCACGCCGAAGAACATTAACCGCATCACGGGGATTCGCCGACGCATTCTCAGTAGCCGCAATGCACGGATGAGATCCGTGTCGCGCAGCCGATTCCACTTCGGGCGCAATGCCACGTTGGGGTCAGGCAGCGCTCCCAGAACGGCGGCGATTTCTCCATCCACGGTGGCGAATCGGATCAATCCGGGATCGATCACTGTCTTCAGATTGTCAGCCGTTGCGTCAGCTTCCGCTTCGGTGAGTGGCAAGAAACCCCAATTGCTGGCCCAGGCTTCGTTGTAGATGTCGACAATTAGACCGACCTCGGAGCGAAGCGCCTTCACGTTGATCCTGCGCGTCTTGATGTTGCGACGCTTGCCCACCGCGTCGCAGACACGGATCAAGCGATCGGAAGGCGGCACAAGCAGAATCTTGTAGGCATGATAATCCTTCGCTTTGCGCAACCCATACCGCTTGAGGAAGGCATCGTAGTAGGGCGGATTGTGAGTCAGCTCGACGGTAGGAGGATCGTTGAATCCATCGATCAGAACGGCTTGATGCGCTTCGTGGGTGGCATTGGAATACGCACCCGGGCCGCGCATGACCGTCATGCCGCGATCTTGGATCCAGTCACGAGCATGATCCAGCAGCGCTTCGGCCACTTCATATTGCTCGCAGACATCGAAAAATCCGAAGAACCCGATTTCCGAGCCGTGGTGCTCGTTGAAACGCCGGTTGACAGCAGCCGACACTCTGCCCAACAATCGCCGGCCATCACGTGCCACAAAGTGGGTGGACTCAGCATCGCGGTGGTACGGGTGCTCGGACGTGAGCAACCCCGTCAAACCCAATAGCCTGTTCCCCAGAAGCTCCCCTGTAAGGGGCGGCGTCCAGTGTGGATCGCCCCGAAACAGAACCCAAGGGACTCGCACAAAGTCCCTCAGGCGACGATCTCCAACTCCATACTGCTCAATAGTAAATGTCATCATGATCTCCGATACCAGCGTTGCTGCATTATGGCACATCAGCGTAGATTACGGCGGCAACTTGCACTTCTAGCTCGGGTGCCGTATGCCTATGGCATCATGGATTCACAGAAACCAGAGATAAAACTGCTTCTCCTCATTCAGCGCCAGGCCGGCGTATCGCGAAGGAAAGCACAAGAGCTGATCTTGGCCAGCGAGGTCACGATCGACGGCAATCCGATCGCCGACCCGTTTCTGCTTGTCGACCCCCAGGCGATTCATGAACTCACGCTCCGGGGTCACTCGCTAGCGTTGAGGCGCCCGCAGCTGCGCACGTATCGCTATCACAAGCCAAAGGGAATGCTGTGTAGTCACGACGATCCTCACGAGGGCAATACCGTCGGTCGCGTCCTGCGCGCCGAAGGCTTCATCGGATACTCGTGGGCCGGCCGGTTAGATCAAGACGCCGAGGGCTTGCTGTTGATTACCAATGACGGTGTGTTGCTCAATCATCTCAGTCACCCTCGATACGAAGTCGCCAAGACCTACCGTGTGTGGCTCGACAGATTGCCTGCACGTGCCGCGTTAGAAGACATGCTGCGAAAGATGAGGCAAGGCATCGAAGATGACGGTGATCGCCTTCGGATCCTGTCTGGACGTGTCGCCAACAATCCGCCTTACGTCGTGATCCAACTGACGGAGGGCAGGAAGCGAGAGATCAAACGGTTGTTCGCTCACTTTCAGCTTCAAGTCGTGCGTCTGCTGCGAACGGCGATCGGTTCGGTCGAACTCGGCCAGCTTCGCCCCGGCTCTCTGGAGAGACTGTCAGAGGCTGACACGAAGACGCTCCGCAGCTTGGCCGGACAAGCCGACTGAGCGCAGCGGTTGGGATCCGCCCCATTGCTCTGTTCCCGTTGGCTGCCCATCATTTTCATCGCGCGGCAGCCGCTTTGATCTCTTGCCGTTGGCTGGCCATTTGCGAAGCATGCGCGGCGGCCTTCACGCCACCGTCAAACATTCGCATGCGTCCGTGCCCCAACCACACGTTGATGTCACAATCGTCAGCCGCCCATTTGCGAAGCATACAAGCCAGCCGCTTTCATGCTGCCCATTTGCGGAGCATGCGCGGCGGCCTTCACGCCACCGTCAAACATTCGCATGCGTCCGTGCCCCAACCACACGTTGATGTCACAATCGTCAGCCGCCCATCATTTTCATCGCGCGGCAGCCGCTTTGATCTCTTGCCGTTGGCTGGCCATTTGCGAAGCAGCACAGCGGCGACTTGCCTCCCATTCCTACGGTTCCAACGTACCTGATGACTAATCCCGATTGACGTCTCTCACACTGCCGCTCATAATTCCTTCATGCGAATTGCTATTGGTCAAATGAATGCCCATGTCGGCAACATCGACAGGAACACGACGGAGATCCTCCGACGAATGGAAGAAGCAAGAGCCGATGGTTGCGACCTCGTCATCTTCCCTGAGTTGGCAATCTGTGGCTATTCGCCGCTCGACCTCTACTGGCGTGATGGGTTTGTCGAGGCTTGCCAAGCTGCAGTAGACAGGATCACTGAGGCGTCAACGGGAATCGGCGTTATCGTCGGCGGTTTGGCGGCAAAGAGCCGACAGGATCTATCCAATCGGGACAACATCTCCTCACTGTCCGACGGCGCTCTTGTCAATCTTTACAATCGCGCGTTTCTCATAGAGGATCAATCCGTCATCGGATACGTCGACAAGCAACATCTGCCAAGCTACGACATCAATTGCGAGGGCCGCTATTTCACTTCAGGAGAGGGCACATCTGTACACGAATTCAGAGGCACCAAGCTGGGAATCAACGTTTGTGAGGACCTGTGGATTGATGATGGACCGACCGACTTGCAAGCCAGCTTGGGAGCAGAGTGGATCGTCAATGTGTCCGCATCACCGTTCTACGTTGGGAAGCTTATCGTTCGCAGGCGATTGGCGTCGCGTCGCGCCAGAGAGAACAACGTCGGGGTGATCTATGTGAATCACGTCGGCGGACAAGATGAACTCGTGTTCGACGGCGGCAGTTTGGTGTTCGACGCCAAGGGTAGACAGGTCTTCCAAGCGCCGTGCTTCCGAGAAGGCGTGTATGTCGTGGATCTGGATCATGCCACCCCCGTGCGGTCGGAGGCCGCGTCTGACATCGAAACCGTTCACACCGCGCTTGTTCTTGGCATCCACGACTATGTAACGAAGAATGGCTTTGAACAGGTCGTCATAGGATTGTCGGGGGGAATCGATTCTGCTGTCGTCGCCGCGCTCGCCAGTGAGGCACTGGGTCCCGACAATGTCATTTGCGCCTATCTCCCATCTGAGTTCTCCTCGACAGACAGTCGGGAGGATGCAATCGCCTTCGCCAGCAACTTGGGTACGCCTCTTCAAATCATCGAAATCACAGACACACATCACGCGCTACGAGCTGCGCTTCCGCTCGCCCCGGCTGGACTCGTCGATGAGAACCTGCAACCGCGAATCAGAGGGACGCTCCTGATGGCGTTGGCCAATCAGCATCGCGCCCTTGTCCTATGTCCGGGCAACAAGTCCGAGATTGCTGTCGGCTACAACACGCTGTATGGGGACACGGTCGGGGCACTGGCTCCGATCGCGGATCTGTACAAGGAACAGGTCTATCAACTGGCTGCATCGTTTGGCGAGCTCATCCCGCAGCGCATCCAGACCAAGGCACCATCCGCCGAGCTACGCGCCAACCAACGCGACCAAGATGATCTTCCACCCTATGAAGTACTCGATCCCATCTTGAAGCAGCTGATCGAAGCCAATGCCTCCAAGCATCAACTCGTGGAGCAAGGATTCGATGAAGCCGTCGTCATGGACGTCCAACGGAGAATTCGCATCACTGAACACAAACGACACCAACTGCCTCCGGGGATCAAGGTATCGCCGAAATCATTCGGCTCTGGACGACGAATTCCATTGACCAACGGCTATTGCGAGTAATCGGAAAAACAAAAGCGGCCTCGATATCTCGAGGCCGCTTGCGCTGGCATGTCGGCCCTACTCGACCGAAATTTCAATTGGCTTCTCCTGCTCTTTGATCGATTCCTTCATCGACGCGGTAACAGTGAGGATGCCATCCTCAAATTTCGCCTTGATCCCATCCTTCTGGATGAGATCCGCCGGGAGCGGGAAACGACGCTCAAATCGTCCGTAACGGCGCCCGACACGGAAGTAATTCTCCCGATCAATCTCCTCGTTTCGCTTGATCTCACCGCTGATCACCAATTGCTCATCCTCGATCCGAATGCTGATGTCATCTTTCTTCGCACCAGGGAGCTCGGTCTCAAACACGAGCGATTGATCCTTTTCAAACACATCGGTTCGTCCGAAATTGGGGGAGATATCGAATCCAATTCGCCGGAAGTCAGAAAACGCTTCGTCCACCAACCGGGAAAGGTTGCTCTCAAGAACGAATGGGCCGCGTCGTACTGCTGGAAGTCTCCTGATCATCTTGTTTACCTCCTCTAGGTAATTGGCTTTAGCAGTGTCGCTATCTAATTGCTAATTAGCAGTCTAACATGTTACCTGCTAATTGTCAAGAGCCACATTCGATGATAGAATCGAAGCATGATTCGCAGGATATTGATCTTCCCGATCCGTGTGTATCAGCGATTGCTTTCGCCCTTGCTGCGCAATCGCTGCCGCTTCTATCCAACCTGCTCGCACTATGCCGTGGAGGCCATTGAGAAACACGGAGCGATTCGAGGCTTGTGGCTTGCTATCAAGAGAATCTTGAAGTGTCATCCGCTGCATCCAGGAGGCTACGACCCGGTTCCGTAACAACCAGCTTCAGCCTCACGCCGGGAATCCTTGATGGATCCGCCGCCTTCACGCGTCGTCTTTGACGAGAGAGTAACGGGGGTGAACGTCTATTCCTGGAGAGGCCAGATCAGCTGTGATCCGATAATCTCCACCCACTGGATGAATCCGCCAAAGAGGCTTCTTGCTTCGGGCCACCCATTCTGGATCAACCTTTCAGCAATCTCGTCGCTGGTTGTCCCGTCGCTGTCGTAGACTACGAACGCTATCCCCTCGGGCAGCAGATGAAGCCAACGATCGAACTGGTCGTAAGGGATATTCACGGCGCCCCAGATGTGCGCGGCAGCGAATTCCTCGGGAGACCTTAGATCTATCAGAGCCTTGAGCAGATACTCAAGATCGCTAGGGCCAATTTGGTACGGCTCCAACTTCTTGACTCTGCCGCCCAACCAGAGCGTAAGGCTAGCGTCGGCTGGATCGTTCGAGATCACGTAGAACACCTTCAAGATCGTTCGTCCCGCCTCACCGAACGTATCGAGAATGGCCTCCAATTCAACGGACTCCCCAGGCTGAAGAGTGCGTGTGCTCAAAGTAGCTGTGCTGCAACCGCAGGTTGTTAACACGTCGGAAATCTCCAGCGTTGCGTCGCCGGTGTTCGTGAGCACAAATCGATGGGTCACGAAGGTTCCCTCCGCAACAATACCGAAATCTACCTCGGGCGCATCAACTGAGATCTTCGGTGCCGAGAGGGCACCGATAGCGGTCATCCCCACGAAGAGGGCGACTAGGAGCGTAATTCTCAAGCAACCTTTGCGGCTTTCGCGGGGGGCACGTAGACGGGCTACTTTGGGCAGCATTGGATATTCTCCTTGAGAAGCCTCTGGACATCTCCAAGCGCATCGTGCGTCCAGCAATCGTCGCCGCCCGCGCTCTCACGAAACGTCAACGCCAGGATGTAGCTCAATTCCTTCAGCGTCGCGCCTGCTTCCATGGCTCCCTTGAAGTGCTTTAGCAGGCAGGGCTTGGATCGATTCTTGATCGAAAGCGCAAAGCAAATGAACTGGTACGTCTTCTCGTCGATCGATCGCGTGTCGCGATAGATCTCATCAATCTCCTCGAGCTTCTCAGCAAATTCTGGGAACCACTCAGCCAATAGTCTCATTACGTCCTCCCTTCATCATGGAAATGCTCCGCCTACAGAATTCGATACACATAGACAAGTGACATGTAGATGCCGACCCCGATAAAAACGAGCCCTGTGACTGTACGCATCCACCTCTCCATTTGTGTGACTCGCTCAAAGGCTTTGCCCAACCAGCGCGCGCCGAATGCGAGGATGACGGCAAAGATCACGACAGGAATCGCTGTGCCGACACCATAGACAAACGGCAGCAGAATGCCCGAGCTATGCTTCACTGCCAACGGCAGAAGACTCCCAAAGAAGAGGGTCGCAGACACGGGACAGAAGGACAGCGCAAACAGCGCACCGAGTGCCAATGCGCCAAGCAGCCCCCATCCTTCCACACGCAGCTGCAATCCATCGCTCATGCCTCGTCCACGAAAAGAGAGGCGAAAGAGTCCGAGCATCACCATGCCCACAAGGATCAGGATGGGGCCAAGTAGCTTGTTCATCCACGTCTGCAGTGTCATCGACACTGTTGGTGCAGACAGCAAGCTCATCACCAATAGCATGCCAATGGCGGTGTAGACCAACGCTCGTCCGAGTGTGTACAGAAGCCCAGATAAGAGAACGCCTGTTGGCGAGTCGGTTTTGCGACCCACAAAGGAGATCGCGGTAATGTTCGTTGCCAGTGGACAGGGGCTGATCGATGTCAGGATGCCGAACCACAGCGCAGAGACAACGGCGACTCCAAGCCCACTCATAGGCATCCCTCCAAGAACGTCTCAAAGCTATCGATGATGTAGGCGGAGAACCGCGTCGTCGATCGAACCAGCGCCCACGTTTCTTCCAGGAGAACCCAGTCGACGACCTGATCTCCATTCTTGCGGAGCAACACGAGAGACGGTGAAGCCAGATTGTATTGCACACTGAGAGCTGGATTGTCTTCCATATTGATCGCCGACCATCGTAGCGTCCCCGCAGCCAACTCGTCTGCGAACTCCGCTTCAACGATCGCCTTGGCATCGCCTTCGATCTTCAAGCAAGTCACACAGCGATGGGTATTGTGGAAATAGACGGCTTCGACCACGCACGATGCTTCAGCCACGACCACAGCATCCTGGGCAGGCACTTCTGGCACCGCAGTATCGTCTAGGATTCCCTGCGTTGCGGACGATCCCACGTCCATCTCGGGCAGCTCAATTGGCGAAGCAGCGGTTTCGCCCGGCGATTGCCCCGCAACAGCGATGTTGTCATTCTCAAGCGAGAGATCAGGGCCATTCCCTGGAACAACACTGTGCTCAAGCCGAACCACTTCTTGGGCAATGAGTGTGCCCACAGTCGCAACAACGAACAGCAGCAAGAGAATGGTGGCAGCAGATCGCATCAGCTTCATGACAACTCCCGTACCTCAGATGGCAGACTATCCAAGCAGAGTTTTAAGCTCGGCCACTGTCGCCAGTTTGCCCACAATCTTGACCTCGCCATCGACAGACAAGGCAGGCGTCATCATCACGCCACGATCCGCGATCTCAACAATATCTGTCACCTTGGCAAGCTCTGCTTCAATTCCAAGCTCTGCAACAGCAGCCACAACATTGTCCATCAAGGCCACGCACTTCGGACATCCCGTTCCTAGAACTTCGATCTTCATTTTGTCTCCTTCGTTCTATCCGACAATGACTCCAAACAGTTTTCCGGTCAGCGTTGCCGCGATGACAACGAGCATGACATAGGCCAGCGTCTTCTTTGTTCCTAGAATCTTTCGGATCACTAGCATGTTCGGCAGCGATAGCGCCGGACCAGCTAGGAGAAGAGCCAGCGCAGGTCCGTCGCCCATGCCAGATCCCATCAATCCCTGCAAAATCGGCAGTTCGGTCAAGGTGGCGAAGTACATCAATGCGCCGGCCAAGCTTGCGACAAAATTGGACACCCAGCTGTTCCCACCAACGAAACCACTAATCCATTCCGGCGGGATGATGCCCATGTGCCCTGGGCGCCCCAGCAAGAACCCGGCGATCAACACGCCGCCGAATAAGTATGGAAGAATCAGCTTCGCATAGGACCAAGTCGAACCTCCCCACTCCGATCTCTCCTCTTTGTTGTACCACCGAATCATGAGCACGATGAGTCCCAGCAAGAGAATCCCGGCGATGTAGAACCGGACGCGGTGAATCGTTGTGTACAACGAAGGCGCATAGACCATCGAAACAATCTCACTTCGAGCTATGGTTGTGATCGAATCCGATCCTGGCAGCTTCACCAACACCTCATCTACAGTTTCCCCAGCCCGTGTGGCAACGATCGTTTCGCCTGACCCCGTTTCGATGGAAAGGCTTCCTGGCTTGCCCCAATTGGCAACAACAAGAATGAGAACCATCAATGCGATTGGAATCACTGTCTTCCAAATCGGCTTGCCATCTTCAGGCGGCGGAGCGGCCATCGCAGTTGCTTGCTTTTCGGCCTCTTCCTGGCGGAATAGAAACTGCATGGTCAGTCCAATGACAACAGAGAACACAATGGCTCCCACTGCTCGCGCTATACCGAATTCAATACCGAGGATACGCCCAGTCAGGATGATGGCTAGGATATTGATCGCTGGTCCTGAGTAGAGGAAGGCAATGGCGGGGCCGAGGCCGGCTCCCCGTTTGTAGATACCGGCGAACAGCGGCAGGATGGTGCAGGAACAGACAGCCAGGATGGCGCCGGAAAGCGCCCCTACACTATACGCGACGGCTTTCTTGGCCTTGCCCCCCAGGTACTTGATAACGCTGGCTTGCGAGATAAACACGGCGATCGCTCCGGCAATGAAAAACGCAGGCACTAGACACAACAAGACGTGTTCACGAGCGTATTCCTGAAGCAGCTGAAACGCTTCGAGGATGGCATTGCGTACGGTTGGGCTGGAGAACGGCACGAGGTAAGCGAAGAGAAAGACACTGGCAATAATGGCGAAGATTCGGAGTTCACGCTTCATCTCAAGCCACCTTCTCTCTCGCCAGCTCGGACAGCTGCTCCAGGATTCCCAGCAACTTCGGATCCGCTAGCTTCCACATCACGCGCACGCCCTCTCGTCGCGACGAGACAAGGCCAGCCCGTTCCAGTGTTCCCAAGTAGCGCGACACGATGGAGGGGTCAACGCCAAGTTCTGGTGCGAACTCGCATCCACAGCGCTCACCGTCCCCGAGCATCCATAGCATTCGTTCGCGCAGCGGGTGCGCCAGCGCCTTGCCAACCAACGTCAGCGAGTTTAGCTCTCTCATCAGGACCCCTTTGCTTCATTGCACATTATTGCAATAATATCATTTCCCGCGCTCGTTTCAACTTTCGATCGCGCGTTGGCAAGCCGAAGACGGCATCCACAGCACCCTGATCTAACAGGTGCACCCTGGGACGCGTGGGCTTGTCCTGCGTGAGTTCGCAGTGTAACGTTGCCCGCGCAACCACAGATCAAAGAGAAGGTGAGATCATGAGGGGACAGGCAAGACTGCGATACACAGTGATGATCCTGGGGCTAGTTGCATTGTTCGCCCTGACAGCGAGCGCAGGATGTAAGTGCTTGGATGTCGACACAGCAGTTCGCGCCAACGGAGAATTCGGAGGGACGCCCACTTCATCGGGGAGTCTGAAACTTGAAGCAGCCATTGGCTCTTTGGAGTGGTCGCTTAACGGCTGGGCGAGTCTCAATGTCTTGCCAGTACCCATCGTATCGTTCGGGGCGAATATCAAGCTGGTTAGGGATTGGCTTTCACTTAACCTGATGACAGAGCCAGGCGTCTCCTCAATGAATCTAGCGCTGACGGCTCAGGCGTCGCCGCCTTCGTGGTTGCTCTATGAGGGAGTTCCCACATTCATTGGCGGTCTGTCGGCTACCTCCGAAACAACCTTGCTCGGCGGCACGCAGGCAAGCAAAATTACCCTCTCCCCTTTCGTGACTGCCGTCATCCCCGCAGGGGAAACGACCGTCTCGCCGTCCATCGGGCTCGACGTGAGTCTCAACACAGAGGCGATGCAACCGGCGATCTCCGGCGCTCGCCTCGTCTCAACGATTCATGCCGGTGGCGTACTGATCGCTGCCACGGGTCACTTCACGGGCGTATTCGAGAAGCTGTCGTCACTCGTGATGTCAGTCAACGTCCCGGATTGGGGCGTCACCGTATCGGGGATGCTCATTCCCTTTGGCAATGGCGATTTCTCCTATCGCGTAGCCATCAGCTACGAGTGGGGAGACACATATCTACTGCCAGATCAGACGGGAAAGCCAGAGACCGTCTGCACAGGCGGTGTATGCTTCTAACTCAGATCGCTGACACGCAGCATCTATGGAGCCCCCGTGTTTCACGCTCCTTGCCGCAACAACAACTCTAAAGAAGAAGGCGGGGCCGTTGCCGGCCCCGCCTGATTAGATACAA
>Ga0272441_10005319_pt1 | contig 22513 bp, 22 predicted proteins | sample SSMProp6N_FD_193582 | JGI IMG/M metagenome (GOLD analysis project Ga0272441, IMG submission 193582) | Marine sediment archaeal communities from Little Sippewissett salt marsh, Falmouth, MA, United States - SSM-Prop-6N | ecosystem: Environmental > Aquatic > Marine > Wetlands > Sediment ... | reverse complement strand
CGGGGATGTCGATGCCACGGCCATGAGACTCCCGGTACCCATCGGAGAGATGCCGACGGCGGGGCAGATCGAAAACAAACTCCTCGGAAAGGTCCCGAAAGGACAGAAGGCGCTGATCGCCGGCTTTATCGAAGGTCTCTTTAAATTTTACGCGGACCTGAACTATACCTACCTCGAGATAAACCCCTTTATCGTTAAGGGGAACAGGATCATCCCCCTCGATGTGGCGGCGAAGCTCGACGATACGGCCGCCTTCGTCAGCGGGAAGAAGTGGGGGGAGATACAGTTCCCCACCCCCTTCGGCAGGCTGCTCACAAAGGAGGAGGCCTACATAGAAGAACTGGACTCCAAGACGGGCTCTTCCCTTAAACTGACCGTTCTGCATCCCGAGGGGCGCATCTGGACGATGACCGCCGGAGGGGGCGCCTCCGTGATCTATGCGGACACCATCACCGATCTGGGATTCATGGACGAGATGGCCAACTACGGCGAGTACTCCGGGGACCCCAACGAGGAGTTCACCTACCTCTATGCGCGAACGATCCTCGATTTGATGACACGGAAGAAGGATCCCCGGGGGAAGTTTTTCCTCATCGGGGGGGGGATCGCCAACTTCACCGATGTTGCCAGCACATTTCAGGGCATTATCCGGGCCCTCAGGGAGTACTGTGAGAAACTCAAAGAGGGGAAGGTGACCATCTTCGTCAGACGCGGCGGCCCAAACTACAAGGAGGGGCTGGCCAACGTGAAGGCGGTGGGAGAGGAACTGAGTATCCCCATTCATGTCTACGGACCGGAGACGCATATGACCAGGATCATATCGATGGCGCTGAAGGGGGGCAGATAGATGGCACGGAAGAGGGCAGAGACACAAGGGTACGAACTCTTCAACAGGGAGACCCAGGCATTCATCTACAATATGCAGGTCAATGCCATACAGAGGATGCTCGATTTCGACCACGCCGTGGGAAGGGAGACGCCCTCGGTGGCGGCGGTTGTCAATACGACGGGGAGTGAATCCCTGCAGAAGTTCTTCTTCGGTCCCGGGGAGATCCTGATTCCCGTCTATACCTCCCTGGCAGCGGCCGCCCGCAGGCACCGAAAGGCGGATGTCCTGATCAGTTTCGCATCCTTCCGGTCTGCCGCCCAGTCCGCGGAGGAGGCATTCGAGCTCAAGCAGATCAGGACGATTGTCCTGATCGCCGAGGGAGTCCCCGAGCGGCGGGCGAAGGAGCTGAACGCGAAGGCCAGGAAACTGGGGAAGGTGATTGTCGGGCCGGCCACGGTGGGGGGGATCCAGGCGGGCGCCTTCAAGATCGGCAACACCGGGGGGACCCTTGAAAATATCATAGAGGCGAAGCTCCACCGGCCGGGCTCCGTGGGGTTTGTTTCCAAGTCCGGCGGTCTTTCCAATGAGGCGTACAACATCATTGCCCGGAATACCGATGGCCTCTACGAGGGGATCGCCATCGGCGGCGACCGGTATCCCGGAAGCACCCTCCGGGACCACCTGATGCGCTACGAGAGAAACCCCGCCGTCAAAATGCTTGTCTGCCTCGGAGAGGTAGGGGGGATGGATGAGTATGAGATCGTCGACGCCCTCAAAAAGGAGAAGATCAGAAAGCCGCTGGTCATGTGGGTGACGGGGACGTGCGCGAAGGCCTTCAAGACGGATATTCAGTTCGGGCACGCCGGGGCCAAGGCAGGGACCGATGTCGAGGGGGCGGATGCCAAGAACGCTGCGCTGAGAGCAGCCGGCGCCATTGTCCCCGATTCGTTCGATGACTACGCCGAGAAGATCCGCGATGTCTATGAAGATCTGGTCAGGAAGGGAACGATACAACCGGCACCAGAGGTGGCGGTGCCGAACGTTCCCATCGATTTCGACAAGGCGCTGAAGGCCGGAACGATCCGTAAGCCGGCCAGCTTTATCTCGACCATATCGGATGACCGGGGGGAGGAACTGCTGTACGGAAAGCTGCCCATCTCGCAGGTCTTCAAGAAGGATATCGGCATCGGCGGGGTCCTCAGCGTCCTGTGGTTCAAGAAGCTGCTCCCCCGGTACGCGACGACCTTCATCGAGATGGTCATCATGGTCGTGGCGGATCACGGACCGGCGGTCTCGGGCGCCCACAACACCATCGTTGCCAGCAGGGCGGGGAAGGACCTGATATCATCTCTGGTATCGGGACTGCTCTGTATCGGGCCGCGGTTCGGAGGAGCGCTGGATGGGGCCGCCCTGCAGTTCTCCGACGCCCTCGACAGGGGACTGACCCCCCTCGAATTTGTCGATTCGATGAGGCAAAAGGGCACCAATATCCAGGGAATCGGACACCGGATCAAATCGATCCACAACCCCGATATGCGGGTGACCATCATAAAGAGGTATGCAAAAAGGAATCTTAAGAGTACGATGCTCCTGGACTATGCCCTGGAGGTGGAGAAGATCACCACCTCCAAGCGGGACAACCTGATCCTGAACGTAGACGGCTGCATCGCCGTCTGCTTTGTGGATCTTTTGAGGTCCGAGTTTTCCCGGGAGGAGTCGGACGAGTATATCCGGATGGGGTCGCTCAACGGTCTCTTCGTCCTGGGGAGGAGCATCGGTTTCGTCGGCCACCATCTGGACCAGAAACGGCTTAAACAGGGCCTGTACCGCCATCCCTGGGAGGATATCGCCTATCTGAAGGAGTAAGAAGGAGGGACGATAAAAATATACAATCTTTCTTCCGCCTCACCCCTGCTACAGGGTGAGGCGGGGGAGATCTCCGCGGCTCCTCTTTTTTGTAGCGTTGCACATCCGTCACTTTCACGCCGGTTTTGCCAGCAAGCGAAACCCAACAGACAATTCTAGAGGGGACAGAATGAAAAAGATCAAGATTACGTGTATAGGGAATTATCCTCCCCGGGAATGCGGGATTGCGACCTTTACAAGGGATCTGGTCGAATCGATGGAGAAAACCGGTCGGGCCGAGTGCTCCGTTGTCGCGATGAATGATCAGGATCAGGAGTACTCCTATCCCGAGAAGGTTCGATATGTCATCCGGCAGAACCATCAACGGGATTATCTCAAGGCGGTCAAATTTATCAATTACAGTGACGCCGATGCCTGTGTGCTCGAACATGAATTCGGGATATTCGGCGGTGACAGCGGCCTTTACATCCTTCCGTTAATCCATCGGCTGAGGATTCCCCTTGTCGCTACCCTGCATACGATCCTTGAGAAACCTTCCTATAACGAGAGGGCCATCATCCATGCGATCGGTGATAAGGCCGAGAAGGTGGTGGTGATGAGCCGGCGGGCAATCAATTTCCTGACTGAAATCTATGATGTGCAGCCCGATAAGATTGAGCTTATTGAACACGGGGTCCCCGATCTCGATCTTGTTCGGAGGGATCAGTATAAAAAGAAGTTTAACCTGGAGGGCAAAAAGGCCATCTTTACCTTTGGCCTGCTGAACCGAAGCAAGGGGATCGAAACGGCAATCCAGGCCCTGCCGCAGGTTGTCCTGAAACATCCGGATGTTGTGTTCATCATATTGGGGAAGACACATCCGGCCGTGTTGCGCACTTCGGGCGAGGAGTACCGGGTTTATCTGCGCCGTCTGGTTGAAAAGAATAATCTGAGAGAACACGTCTATTTCCATAACGATTTTGTCAGCCCAACGGAACTGTTTGAGTATCTATCCGCCATCGATATCTACATCACCCCCTATCTGAACGAGGCCCAGATTACCAGCGGGACCCTCGCCTATGCGGTAGGAGCGGGGGCGGCCGTGATCTCTACGCCCTACTGGCACGCGCAGGAACTCTTGGCCGACGGGAGGGGAAGGCTGTTTGATTTTCACGATTCAAACGCACTGGCCCGTATCCTTACCGAACTGCTGGACAACCCTTCAACCCTGCTCGAACTGCGCCGCAAGGCTTATACCTACGGGCGGAAGATGACATGGCCCGTTATCGGGAAACGGTATACCGAACTCCTCCGCGATGTGGCGCGATCCTATCCAGAGGTGAGCGCCAGAGAGGATGCCATTGTCGACCCACTGGTTCTCCCCCCCTTCGATCTGGCCCACGTCAGGCAACTCACCGACGATACCGGTATTATCCAGCATGCGAACTACAGTGTACCGAGCCGGAAGGAGGGATACTGTCTGGACGATAATGCCCGGGGGCTGTTGATGGCGGTCATGGCCTGTCGCCAGAAGAGAGACCCGGTGGCTCTGTCTCTTCTGCCCACGTATCTCAGTTATATCGATTATATGCAGCGTGATGACGGCCTGTTCAGAAATTTCTTAAGCTACAATCGAAACTTTCTTGACGAAGTCGGATCGGATGATGCCTTCGGACGGACCATATGGGCCCTGGGATACCTTATCCGTTTCTCCCCCTACGACGCCTTCTTTCAACTGGCCAACCAACTGTTCTCCAAGGCGTATCCGCAGTTTCATGACGTGCGCTCCCTTCGGGGCATTGCCGATACGATCATCGGTATCTGCCATTACCTCCACCGCTATGCGAGCGACGAGGGGATGCATGAAACCCTGAAGGGTATGGTGCGGCGGATCATCGCACAGTACGAAGATGAGGCCGATGATCAGTGGCACTGGTTTGAACCGACGGTGACCTATGACAGCGGCATTATCCCCCTGGCCCTCTTGCATGCCTATGAAGTAACCGGAGATGAAAGGGTGCTAGCCGTTGCCCGAGAGATGGCAGACTTTCTGGAGGGGATCGTTTTCAAAGACGAGTACCTGGCGCCGGTGGGGTCCGACGGCTGGTACCCCAAGGGCGGGGAGTGCGCACGGTATGCGCAGCAACCCATTGACGCGATGGCCATCGTGATGATGTTCTACCAGGCCTCCGTCGTGACCGGTGACAAGCACTACCTTGACCGGATGGTTGCGTCCTTTATGTGGTTTCTGGGTGAAAATGACCTGCGGATCTCGCTCTATGATTTTGAGACATCCGGCTGCTGCGACGGTCTTGAGGCCCACGGGGTCAACCGGAATCAGGGCGCGGAAAGTATCCTGGCGTATCTGATCTCCCACCTGACCGTTCTTCTGGCCCACGAACAGGAGGCCCAACAGCAGTAATGCTTTGAAAACGTGATCATCTCGAGCTCTGAAGCGAAGCTACCCGGGATACAGCAATGATAAGGGGTTTGCAGATGCCGATTATTCGAAGATATGAAAAAAACCCGATCCTGACCAGAGACGATGTGCCCTATCCGGTGGCAACGGTCCACAATGCCGGGGTGACCAGATATGACGGCCGGTACATCATGATCTTCCGCTCGCACTTGACCACCGGCCGCAGTATCCTGGGACTGGCTGAAAGCGATGACGGGTTTCGGTTTACGGTTGCCGAAAAGCCGTTTATGACCCCGGCAAGCGAGGGGGCGTTCCAGCTATACGAAGAATACGGCCTTGAGGATCCGCGGATCACCTGCATCGACGATGAATATCTGATCAGCTACAGCGCGTATTCCCGGCATGGCGCGCGCATCGGCCTGGCCAGGACGAGAGACTTTAAAGGGGTACAGCGGATCTCCCTGATCACCGAGGCGGATTATCGCAACCTGGTTATCTTCCCTGAAAAGAGGGACGGTCTGTATATGCGTCTGGACAGGCCCCATTCGGGGATTGCCCCCTGGTCCATCTGGATATCCTATTCTCCCGATCTGAGATACTGGGGGGACTCCAGGCTGATCATGAGACCGGCTCAGTATCACTGGGATGAGATGAAGGTAGGGCCCGGTGCGCCCCCCGTCAGGACCGACCGGGGCTGGTTGCATATCTACCACGGCGTCTTTCAGACCATGGCCGGATCGGTCTATCGTCTGGGAGTCGCCCTCCATGACCTGGCCGATCCCTCGATCATCAGGGGGGTCGCCGACGGCTGGATCCTGCAGCCGGAGGAAGAGTATGAGATCACCGGGTATGTCCCCAATGTCGTCTTTACCTGCGGGGCGGTGCCGGAACCGGACGGCACGCTCAAGATCTACTGGGGTGCGGCCGACACCGTGATGTGCATGGGTACGGCCGACATGGATGACCTGGTGGCCCTCTGCCTGAACAATCCCAGAACGGCGGTGTGAGATGAAGGTTGCGGTCCTGGCCCCCATCTGCTGGAGAACGCCACCGCGACACTACGGTCCGTGGGAACAGGTGGCGTCGAATATCGCCGAGGGACTCGTCGGACGGGGGGTTGACGTGACGCTCTTTGCGACGGGAGATTCCGTGACCGGGGGGCGGCTGGAGTACGTCTGCCCGCGGCCCTACGAAGAGGACAAGACCCTCGATCCGAAGGTGTGGGAGTCTCTGCACATCGCCCACCTGATGGAGCGTGCCGATCAATTTGACATCATACACAACAACTACGATTTTCTGCCGCTGACCTATTCACGTCTGATCACAACACCGATGGTGACGACCATCCACGGTTTTTCCTCGCCGCGTATCATCCCGGTCTACAAAGAGTACAGCGGGCACACCCATTTCGTGTCCATCAGCAATGCGGACCGCTCTCCCGCACTGGAATATGCCGCCACCGTCCACAACGGTGTCGATGCGGCCGCCTTTACGCTGAGGGAGGCTGCGGGCGAGTATCTCCTGTATTTCGGCAGGATCCATCCGGATAAGGGGACCCATGAGGCCATCCGGATCGCCCAGGGGTTCAAGATGAGGCTCGTTATCGCCGGCTTTATCCAGGACCGGGGATATTATGAAGAGGAGGTGCGGCCGTTTCTGGATGATGAGATTGTGTATGTCGGCAACGCCGGCCCGGAGGAGCGAGACACGCTGCTCGGCAATGCGTACGCCCTCCTTCACCCCATTACATTCGCCGAACCCTTCGGTCTGAGTGTGGTTGAATCGATGTTCTGCGGGACGCCGGTGGTCGCCTTTAACAGGGGATCCATGCCGGAACTGATCGTCCCGGAAAAGACCGGATTTCTGGTTGACACGGTGGAGGAGGCCGTATCCGTCTTGAGAGACATACCGCGGATCGACCGCGTGTACTGCCGGAAATGGGCCGAGGAGAACTTCAGCCGGGAGCGGATGGTCGATCAGTATATCGGGATTTACCGTCGGATAGTGGGCGGAGCCTCCTGACGGTTCATACCTCTGGTGTTTGCGAACGGGGATCGGCCCTCTTACCCGTTCAACAACCGGTTCAACAGCTCATCCACCCGTACCGCGGCGAAGCCCGAGGCGTAATCGGACATCCCGTACGGGATGATCAGTTCGCCGTTGTGGATCAGCGACCCGCAGGAGTAAACGACGTTCGGCACGTACCCCTCCCGCTCCTCCTCATTGGCCATCAGGAGCGGTTCCCTCAGCTGACCGATGATGCGGGAAGGGTCATCCAGGTCGAGGAGAACGGCCCCCAGGCTGTACCTCCTCATCGGCCCCACCCCGTGGGTGATCATCAGCCACCCCTTCTCCGTCTCGATGGGGGAGCCGCAATTCCCCAGCTGGATAAACTCCCAGGGATACTGGGGCTCCTGTATCTTTCGGGCGTCGTGCCAGGCATGGATGTCATCGGAGAACATCAGGTAGTTGTTCACCCCGTCGTAGCGGGAGATCATGGCATACTGCCCCCCGATTTTCCTTGGAAAGAAGGCCAGGTCCTTGTTCTGGGTATACTCGCCGTGGATCGGGCTGATCTTGAAATGATAGAAATCACTCGTCTCCAGAGATTTCGGCAGGATGGTATACCCGTCGTACGCCGTATACGTCGCGAAGTAGGTGACAGATCCGTCATCGTCGGTGAATTTTACGAAGCGGGCATCCTCGATTCCGTTGCTCTCATGGGCGGAGACCGGAAAGATGACACGTTCCGACAGATCGGTATCGAGGGAGAAGGTGATGTCATAGTGCGAACTGGCCAGCCAGTTCATCGAATCGATCACCTTCTTCTTGGTATAGGTGAGGGGTACGTCTCTGGTGACCTGAGCGATGCTCTCCTGGAGGTTGCGATAGAGAAAGCTGTCGTCAAGCCGGTCCATGACGGCGCCGATGATGTCCTTCTGAACGTGCATCTCATGCAGTTTCTCGAGAAACTGTTTCTTGTCGTATATGTGGAGCTTCAGGGCCTCGGGGAGATCGACGAATTTCCCGGCAGGTCTGAAGATCAGCTCGTTGTTCCGGGTGATGATGCCGCTCCTGAAGACGATCGACGAGATATGCCCCTCACCGACCGCCCGAAAGCTGACGATAACGCGCCGCTGCCCCTCTTCCAGTTTTCCCTGGTTCGGGTCTTCGACGATCGAGGGATTGAAGAAGGCAGCCGCCTCGATGGCGTATTCCGAAGTAAAGTACGAGCCGATCAGCAGTTTTTTCTTACGGGACAGTCTGTTCGGAAAGGTATCGGTGTCGGATGCCAGGATGTCACGGACGGCATCGAAGTTCTTTTCGAAGACCTTTGTGATATTACGGTGCCGCCTCGAAAAATCCGCCAGTACCTCGTTGAGGGCCAGGTCCACGTTCCGGTCGGATAGGTCCAGCAGCCGTTTGATGATGATCCGCGCCCTCTTGCCGTCCCCCAAACCGGGCAGGTAGAATCGGGCGATGACCCGTTTCGGGTCCGGATAGAATGTGCTGGATAATCGTCTGATGGTTATGGCCATGACTGCCGCACCTCCGGATAGACACGGTTTCTCATATGGGGCGGCCTCCGCCGTCCGTTTCTTTCATGTACCCGGTGGGGACTATTTCCGCCCCAGTTCCTTCGATCGCTGTGTTGCCGCCTCCACCGCTGCCGCGATGGTCTCCCCGATCTTTCCCGCCCTGAGCGCCTTGATCCCCTCTACGGTGGTGCCGCCGGGGGAGGTGACCATATCGGTGAGCTGGGCGGGTGTCCGGTCTCCCTTGAGGCACAGCTTCGCGGCGCCCAGCATGGTCTGGGCCGCCAGCTTCAAGGCATCCTCGGCCTCAAGCCCCTGGTCGATGCCGGCCTGCGCGAGCGCCTCGATGATGAGGAATCCGTAGGCGGGACCGCTTCCGCTCAGGCCGGTGACCGCGTCGATCAGTTCCTCTTCGACGACCACCGTCATTCCTACGGAGCCGAATATCCGGCGGGCCGTGGCGACATCGTCTTTCGTGGCGTTTCGACCGCCGGCGAGGGCAGTGGCCCCTTCCCCGATGAGGGCGGGCGTGTTCGGCATCACCCTGACGACCCGGGCTTTTTCCCCCAGGATTTCCTCGATGAACCCGAGGGTGATCCCCGCCGCGATGGAGATGACGAGCCGGTCGGCGACGGTGTCGGCCATTCTTCTCAGCACCTCTTCCATGTTCTGGGGTTTGACCGCCAGGATAACGATATCGGCGGCCTCCAGCGCGGTCCCGATCTCTTCCGAGACACCGACGTGGAGGGTCTCCCTGAAGCGGTCGAGTTGCTCCCGCCGTATGTCATGGACGGTTATCTCCTCCGGTCGCGCCACGCCCCCCGTGATCATTCCCCCGGTGAGAGCCTCGCCCATATTCCCGGCCCCTATGACACATATCCTCTCTTCCGGCATCGTGGTGTTGCACCCTCCCTGTCCGTGAACAACGGCGGGAATCCCCGCCCTCCATGGAAAACATCTCTTGACTTTTAAGATAGCACTTATTATTCATAACCTATTTTAATGCAAAGGGGAAGAGATGTTTATCATCGGAAATTTCATAGAGGCGCTCGCCAGGATTATCGATATCGGCCTGACGATATACATGTGGCTTATCATCATACGGGCCATCATCTCTTGGGTGAACCCCGACCCCTATAATCCTATCGTCCGGTTTTTGTATACCGTAACCGAACCGGTGCTCTACCGGGTCAGGAAGCTGATTCCGATGAAGGGCATCGGTATAGATTTTTCCCCGATTATCGTGATCCTGGTCATCGTCTTCCTGCAGTCTTTTGTTGTGAGGACCATGCTGCAGATCGCGGTCAATTTCAGATAGCAGGGTATCCGGGTACGCACAGCAAGGGGTGGTTATGATCCCGGTCGGTGAAACAGCGGATGGTGTCGTATTCAATATCAGGGTCATTCCACGCTCTTCGCGGTGCGAGTTCGCCGGTGTCCAGGGTGACGCCCTGAAGCTCAGGATAACGGCACCCCCCGTCGAAGGTGCGGCCAACAAGGAGTGCATACGCTTCCTTTCAGACATGCTGGGGGTGAAGCGATCTCAAATACAGATCATAGCCGGGCACCGGTCAAAGAACAAGAAGGTTTCCGTCTCGGGAATACACCGGAAAGATATTGAGGGCGTGGTGTAGGAGAGAATATCCGTTTTCTGCCCGTGAGAAGAGGACAGGGGAGTGTTGCGAGATATCTTCAGAGAGAACCTGCAGAAGCGACTGGTCCTGGGATTCCTGGTGGCCACTTGTCTCACCGGTGTGGTGGCGACGCTCGTCGGCATAAAGATCATCAGCGACAGCACCATGGATGAGGCACAGAGGAAGGTCCAACAGGACATAAACACGGCGAAGCTCATCTATGGGTACAATATGGAACGGCTGGCCTTTCAGGTCCGCTGCGTCGCCCTGCGAACCCCCCTGGAAGCCGCGATCTCTTCCGGTGATATGACCGGTCTGGAAGATCTGAAGAGGCTCATACGCAGGGGAACGGAGACACGTGACGAACAGGGGAGCGAGTGTATCTGCATCGACATGCTCTCGGTCGTGGATGCGCAGGGGACCGTCCTGTACCGGGCCTCAAATCCGGAGATCAAAGGGGATACTGTCCTGTGGGATCCGGTCATCCGGAAGTGCCTTGAAGAGGGAGTTCCCCTGTCCTCGACGGAACTGATCCCCCTGGAGTGGATACGCCGGGAGAACCCCCACCTTTCGGAGCGCCTTGAGATCCCGATCGTAAAGACACCTCAGTCGATTGAAATCGGACAGCAGCGCCTGCCCGAGGGGATGGTGTTCAGGGCGGCTTACCCCATATTTGACGCGCACGGTACTCTCAGGGGCGCGCTTGTCGGGGGCGTTCTGCTGAACAAGGATTACACCATGGTGGACAAGATACAGGAGACGGTCTTTCATGACGAGAAGTATCAGGGCCTCGATATGGGTTTTGCCACGATATTTCAGGGGGGCGTGCGGATATCCACCAACGTGATGACGGAGACCTCCGAGAGGGCGATCGGTACGGTTGTCTCCAAGGAGGTATACGAAAAGGTTGTTGAACGGGGCGAGGACTGGGTCGGGAGGGCGTTTGTCGTCACCGACTGGTATCTCAGTTCGTATGTCCCGATATACAATATAGACAACGCCATCATAGGGATGCTCTACGTCGGTATCCTGGAGGCGAAATACCGGGACATGAGGCTGTATGCCATGTGGGTCTTCCTCGGTATCACGACCCTCGGCATGATCGTCGCCTTCATCATCTCCTTCCGGATGGGACATACCATCATAGAGAGGATACGGATACTGAAGCAGGCCACGGAGACCATCGGAACCGGCGATCTCGATTACCGGTTGCCCTCCAGTACGTCCTCCGACTTCGGCATGCTGGACGAGGCCTTCAATGATATGGTGACGTCGCTCCGGGATCGCGATGAGAGGCTGAAGAAGGCCCTTCAGCAGCTCACACAGACGGAACGTCTGGTGGCCCTCGGGCAGATGGCGGCCGGGGTCGCCCATGAGATGAACAATCCCCTCGGCGGCATCCTTCTCTACAGCAATCTTGTCCTGGAGGAGCTCCCGGAAGACAGCCCGGCGCGGGAGAATATGGACAAGATCGTCTATCAGACAAACCGTTGCAGAGAGATCGTCCAGAATCTCCTCGATTTCTCCCGGACACCCTCGGGAGAGATGCTGCCGCTCGACATCAACGAGGTGCTTCTGACCTCCCTCGGTCTGGTGAAGGATCAGTCTATGTTTCAAGGGATAGAGATACAAACCGATTTCGCCGACGGCCTCCCCCAGGTGAACGGAGACCGATCACGGCTGGAGCAGGTCTTTCTCAATCTCTTTATCAATGCCTCCGATTCGATGACTACAGGTGGCAGGCTGACGGTGGCGACAAAGCTGATCAGCCGATTTCCGTCCAACAGGGAGGAGGACACGGAGATGGAACGGATATGCCTCCTGGCCAGTCCCCATACCATCAAGATCACTGTCTCGGATACGGGCAAGGGGATCGACAAGGCCTATCTGTCGCATATATTCGAACCGTTCTTTACCACGAAAGATCCGGGGCAGGGGACCGGTCTGGGGCTGTCCATTGCCTATGGAATCGTCCGCAAGCATGACGGGTTTGTCGATGTGGAAAGCGAACCCGGGCGTGGAACGACCTTTTTTATCTTTCTGCCCGCCGCGGGGGACGGCGGCCCCGCATGGAGCAAGATTATGGAGGAGATAGAGGTTGGCTGAGAGAGTCGTCAAGGCGCTGATTATTGATGATGAAGACTCCATCCGTGACGGATGCCGCCAGGTGCTCTCCCGCATGGGGTGCGCGGTCGACGATACGCATGACGCCGCCCGCGGTCTTGAGATGACGCTGGAGAATACCTATGATCTTGTTCTGCTTGACGTTAAGATGCCGACGATCAGCGGTCTGGATGTCCTGAGGAGGGCCAAGGTTGAGGCCGGCGTATCCGCCCGTATTATCATTATCACCGGATACGGAACCATAGAGATGGCCGTCGAGGCGATGCGGCACGGTGCGGTCGATTTCCTGGCGAAACCGTTCAGTGCGGCCGAGCTGAGAAAGGCGGTCGCCGGCGCCCTGAAGGTCCGTGATACCGAAAGATCGGATGATCCTATCCCGGAGCTGATCGGGGACAGCGACTGCATGCGGCGGTTGAAGGACACGATCAGGAGGGTGGCGTATACCGACAGCACGGTCCTGGTCACCGGAGAGAGCGGAACGGGGAAGGAACTGGTCGCCCGGGCGATACACAAACTCAGCGCCAGGAAGGACGGGCCGTTTGTTCCCGTCGACTGTTCCTCCCTCGTGGAAAACCTGATGGAGAGTGAACTGTTCGGTCATACGAAGGGCGCGTTCAGCGGCGCGACCCAGTCGCGAGAGGGGCGCTTTCAGATGGCGGACGGCGGCACGCTCTTCCTGGACGAGATATCCAATATATCTCTCGGTACCCAGGCAAAACTCCTGAGGGTTATTCAGGAACGGGAGGTCCCGCGGGTCGGCAGCTCGCAGGCGGACACGGTTGATGTCAGACTCATAGCGGCGACCAACAAGGATCTGAGAACACAGGTGGCCTCCGGTCAGTTCAGGGAGGACCTCTTCTACCGGATATCGGTGGTTCCGATAGAGATACAGCCCCTCAGGGAGCACCCATCCGATATCATCCCCATCGCCCGGCACTACCTGGACCTGTACACAAAGAGGCACAAGGGTAAGAAGAGACGGTTTTCGAAGGAGGCCCAGCAGTCCCTGCTTTCATACACCTGGCCCGGGAATGTCCGGGAGGTGACGAATACGATGGAGCGCCTGTCCGTTCTCTGCGACAACGAAACGATCGATCTGTCCGATATCCTCTACTACGGACAGGAAACGGACGCGAAAGCCCCCGTGGGGGATTCCCATACCGGGAGGATGACCCTCGTGGATGTCGAGAAGGAACATATCATACGGGCCCTGAAACACTTCCATTTCCAGATAGGCAAGACCGCAACCTTTCTCGGTATCGACCGGAAGACCCTGCGAACGAAGATAAAAAACTACGGCATCGACACGGACAAATAGGGGAATTTTCCCCTCCGTCTACGGCGACCGGCAACGCTTTTCGGATTGGCCGGATGGGGTCATTCTCCCCCTGCATGGGGTGATGTGCCCCCCGGGGGAGGAGTTCACCGGAGGGAACAAGGCCATTATTTTAATGAATTACAATACCTTAGTTTTGTGGCATCAGATTTGCACTACTCAGAGATAAAATCAATAAAGGAGGTGACTGGCCATGACCACAAAGAAAAAGGTGCTCCTAATCGATGACGACAAGGACTTTCTGATGGCGACCAAGCTGATACTTGAGAAGAGCGGATATGAAGTATTCCTGGCAGAGAGCGGCAAGAGCGGCATCGACATGATACAGTCCGTCGCTCCTGATCTGGCGATCGTTGATATGATGATGGAGACATGGGGAGAGGGGTTCAATGTGATAGCCGAGGTACGCTCCATGGAGCGGGGGAAGGATATGCCGCTGATTATCCTGAGCGGGGTCGATCTCCAGGGACCGTATCAGTCCTTTGAACCTTCCGACGAATTCCCGAAGGTGAATTTGATATTGCACAAACCTGTCAAGGCCGATGAACTCGTAAAACACGTCAGAGATCTGGTAGGGTAGGCGGCCATGTCGCACGAAACCAAAGAAGGGGTTGTCCTGATCATCGATGATGAGGAGACCATTCGGGATGGCTGCAGGCAGGCCCTTGAGAAGTCCGGCTACGTGGTCATGACGACGGAAGACGGGCCGGAGGGGATCAGGATTGCCCGGGAAAAGCGTCCCGAGCTGGTCTTCGTGGATTTGAACCTGCCCGGCATGCCGGGTCTGGAGGTGATCGACATCCTGCTGGAGGATATCCCCCATATCGTCCTGGTTGTCATTACCGGCTATGCCTCCATTGTATCCGCCGTGGAGTCGATGAAGCGAGGGGCATACGACTATCTCCCCAAACCCTTTACCCCCGACCAACTGAGGGCCGTTACAAAGAGAGGCCTTGAGCATCATAAACTTACCGTGGAGGCGGAGAGCCTGCGGGATGCGCAGGAGAAGATGACGAGGGACTTTATTACCTTCGTCAGTCACGAGATGCGTTCTCCCCTGGTTGCCGTCCAGCAGAGCATCGAATCACTCAAGATGCTGGCGGCTGATTGCCTGAGCGATGACGCGAACGATATCATACGGCGGTGTGAAAAACGGATCCGGAATCTGGAGGATCTGGTGGAACACTGGCTGAATATACGCCAGATAGAGGCGGGGACCCTGATACGTGAAAAGGGGATCCTTGACCTCTCCGCGGTGGTCATGCGAAGCATAGAGGATATGGAGTCGCTGTGTGAGAAGAGAGGGATTACCCTCGAGAGAACTGTTCCGAAGGATCTGCCCACGATAACCGGAGACGGGGAAAGCCTGGTGAGGGTCTTTGTGAATATTATCGGGAACGCGACGAAGTATACTCCTGCCGGAGGCATGATATCCGTAGATGCCGGATATGACGATCACTACGTCACGGTCACCGTGTCCGACACCGGAAAGGGAATACCGAAAGACAAGATTCCCTTTATCTTTGAACCCTTTTACCGGGTGAAGGAAACGGGGGAACAGCTGGAGGGCTCCGGTCTGGGGCTTACCTTCTGCAAGAGGATCATGGATGCCCACAACGCCAGGATAACCGTCTCCTCCGAGGAGGGCAGGGGGACGACCTTTATGCTGAGATTCCCGCGATAATGGCGATGGACGGCCTTTTCGCGGCGGAGAGGAGAACGGTCTCTCCGCTGGTCCGAACGATAAATTCACGGGACGAATTATGAAATGTTACGATGAAGACTACTATGAACGTCACGAGGATGATACGCCTGACAGGTGTTTTCTGTGCGGGGATCTGTCCGAGGGGGGATTGTCCGTCGTCCGACATATCGCGAGCATGAAGATGGTACACCTGTGCACCCACTGCATGACGGACAGGATGTCCGAATACCTTCTCGACAATACGAGAGCCTGGAAGGGAAAGGTGGGAAAGGAGGAGGTGGAGGGAGTCCTGAAGGCCTTTAAAAAGGGGTAGGGAGAGAGTGACGAGTGGTGTGCCGTCACTCTCTCCTCCTGAATTGAACAGCGAGCACATCCCCGCAACGTGTTGCGGGGAGCTTCAATCTGGTTCCTTAGGCGAATGCCGCGGAGACCGCGATCAACAGTCCTGCGGCGAAGACGACCATTCCCAGGCCTGCTCCTCCTGCTGTGGCAAGGATGGGGGTCAACCCAAACAAAAGAAACCCGAATGCACATCTTCCTTCTCTTCCGTCCATGATATTCTCCTTACTTTTCAATCCGTTTGACGCTGACGGCCGATATGACGAGCCGTGCCTTCGTCAGCGGGTATTTCATGACGATTCCAACGGCCTCCACCCTGTCTCCGACCACCACTCGGTTGGCGGGTGCGGTGAACATGATGACCCGTATCCGCGCCGTCTTGTCCTGAATGTGGAAGTGAGGCCTGTTGAGCCACTTGAAGCTGATCTTCCGGACCTCACCCGATATCCGTACGATTTCTCCGATCATTGCCGGGTCTATCTTCCCTATCGCACAGGCACGTGCCTTTGAATCGAACCGCTCGTGTGCCTGCACGAAGCTCCTGCGGCTCATCCATGCCAGGGCCATGGGAATGACCAGCAGCATGATCAGGCCGGGGATGGCATACAGCAGGAAACGTGAATCGCCCGTTGAGCTGTAGTGAAGCGCGACCGCCGCCGCACATATGATAAATGCCACCCAGGCCGGTGCCGACATCAGTCTCCTCTACTCCGCGGGCAGATCCTTTCTGAACATCAGGAAGTACACAACCCCGATAAAGAGAAACCCGCCGAAGATGTTCCCGATTGTGACGGGGATCAGGTTCCAGAGCCATATATCGGACCAGGAAAGCCCTCCGTTGGCAAGGAGGAGCCCGCCCTTCTTCGCGATGACGGCCGGGTACCAGTCGCACAGGAACTTTCCTGCCGGCAGAAAGTACATATTGGCCACGCAGTGCTCGAATCCGGACGAAACAAAGGCCATAATCGGAAACCAGATGCCGAAGAACTTTCCGATCACGTCATCCGCCGTGATGGCGAGAAGGATGGCGATGTTGACCAAAAAGTTACACCCGATGGCCTTGATGAAGCAGGACCAGAGCCCCGCCGCCCCGACGGCCTTGTATCCGAGGATCTTTCCCGCCGCGATACCGACCGCGGTCATACCGAAGGCGTTGACCGCCATCGTTCCGTCGGCCTGTCCGCTTACGAAGGGACCCACGGTCATGACATACGCGTACGCCAGCGATCCGACGAGGTTTCCGATGTATACCCACACCCAGTTTCTCATCACGGCGCCCCACGTGACCTTCTTCATCATTGCGGCCATGGGGACGATCATGCAGTCACCGGTAAAGAGCTCCATCCCGGTCAGGACGATGGCGATCAGACCGACGGGGAAGACGGCTCCACCGACGAGTTTGGCAATTCCCGGGGTTGCCACACCAGTCACGCAGACAGTGCACAGTGCCCCTCCGATAGCGATATACGCGCCCGCCATAAATCCTCGGAGCAGCAGGTTGAAGATTGAGAGTTTCGCCTTGCCGACTCCCGCGTTACCGACGAGAGCGACCATTTTTGCTGGGGGGTTAAAAGCCATAAATCAATACCTCCTCCATTTATATATTTTTTGATATACTGGGCCCGCCCCCTGCGGACCATTTTCTCGGCTTCCGTAGCAACACGACCGCATCACAAGGCACAACGGGACCCTCTCTCGTGGTCCCGAGATCAACACCATGTGCACACGAATACAGCAGAACAAATGGGTGGTCGTTTTCTAACTTGCGAAGGCCTCTTTGACCTCCTTTTTCCAGATGCAGAGGAGCTTCCCGCCATGGGTCTGGCACTGGACCAGTTCCCACTCACTTTCCCCTTCCTTGTCGAGGATCCCCTTAAACGGATCCTCACCACCCGGTATCCCGTCGACAACACAGGTCCCCGTATCGTTACAGGAGATGGCCTCGGGCGGGATAACGTTGTCCAAGTCAACGATACTCGTCTTGTATTTCCATCGTGGCATGATTATACCTCCTTCCGGATAGTTGGTATAAATACTATGCCGCTTCAATCTTCACCGCGCAGACCTTGTATTCGGGAATCTTCCCAACCGGATCGAGCGCGGGGTTGGTCAGAAGATTCACGGCGGCTTCACTGAAATGGAAATTCATGAAGATCGTGCCCTCAGGGGGGGTCTCGATCACGCTGGCCTTGACCTTGAGGCTGCCCCTCCTCGACGTGACGGTTACAAAATCCCCATCCTTGATCTTCAACCGCTCGGCGTCCTTGGGATTGATCTCCGCCAGGCTCTCGGGATACCTCTCAACGAGGCCCTCGCTCCTCCGGGTCATGGTTGCCGTGTGAAAGTGATAGAGAACACGCCCGGTGGTGAGGTAGAACGGGTATTCCTTGTCCGGCATCTCCTCCGACGGCCGGTACTCGATCGCGGAAAAAAGTCCCAATCCTCTGCTGAACTTGTCTTTATGGAGGTATTTTGTCCCCGGATGTTCTGTATTGGGGCAGGGCCACTGGAGGCCTTCCTCCTTTATACGTCCGTAGGTGATCCCCGCGTAGCTGGGCGCCATGGTGTTGATCTCATTCATGATTTCTTCAGCGGAGGCATAGCCCATCGCGTAGCCCATCTTTGTCGCCAGTTCGGAGATGATCTTCCAGTCGGCCTTTGCCTCGCCGGGTGCCTCGACGGCCTTTCGTATGCGCTGGACTCTTCGTTCCGTGTTTGAAAACGTACCGTCCTTCTCGGCAAAACAGGCAGAAGGTAACACCACATCGGCAAGCCTCCCTGTTTCATTAAGAAAGATGTCCTGTACGACAAGGATCTCGAGGTTTTTAAGAGATTCCTCAACGTGCGTGAGATCAGGGTCTGAAATCATCGGGTTTTCGCCCATGATGTAGAGGCCTTTCAGATCTCCATTATGAGCCGCATCCATGATCTCCATGATCGTCAGACCCGGGTTTGCAGGCAGTGAAACGTCCCATGCCTTTTCGAATTTTCCCCGTGCCTCATCATTGGCAACCTGCTGATACGCTGGGAAAACATTGGGGAGCGCGCCCATGTCGCAGGCGCCCTGGACGTTATTCTGACCCCTGAGAGGGTTGACACCGCCCCCTTCCACGCCGACATTGCCGCACAGCATTGCCAGATTCGCGCAGGACTTTACATTATCGGTACCGTGTGAATGTTGAGTAATTCCCATGGCATACAAGATTGAAGCACTTTTGGCCTCTGCGTATATACGTGCGGCGGCCTTTAGATCGTCAGCCGGTATCCCCGTGATTTTCTCGACATGATCAGGTGTATATTTCGCCACAGCCTCCTTCATCGCCTCGAACCCTTCGGTGCGCTCCGCCACATATTCCTTGGCGTAGAGACCTTCCTCAATGATCACGTTCATCAGACCGTTGAGAACGGCCACATTCGTGCCGGGTTTGGGACGCAGCCAGATATCGGCATAGTCCACAAGGCCGATTTTCCGGGGATCAATCACGATCAGCTTTGCGCCGTGCCGACGGATGGCCCTCTTCACACCCGATCCGATCACCGGATGATTTTCCGTCGTGTTCGTTCCTATGGCGAGGATCGCGTCTGTAAATTCTATTTCCTCTATCGAATTCGTCATTGCCCCTGATCCGAACGTGGCAGCCAGACCGGCTACCGTAACGGAGTGTCAGAGACGGGCGCAGTGATCGACATTGTTCGTTCCGATCACCGCACGCATGAATTTCTGGAAAAGATAATTTTCTTCATTGGTAACCCGTGCCGAGGAGAGCCCGGCAATACTGTCGGCGCCGCTCTTCTTCTTTATAGAGGCGAATTTTTTTGCGATATAGTCGTAGGCCTCGTCCCAGGTCGCCTCCTGGAGTTCCCCTTTCTTGCGGATGAGGGGCGTTTTCAGGCGGTCGGGGCTGTCGACAAAGTTTATCCCAAAGCGACCTTTGGAGCAGAGCATCCCCTCGTTGGGTTTGCCGTACTCCCGGTCGGTCGTGACCTTGATGATCTTTCCATCGCTGATGTTCAGATCCATCTGGCACCCCACACCGCAGTAAGGACAGGTGGTGCGGACTTTTTCGATTTCCCACGGACGTCCCTTGAACCGTGCCTGTTTGAATGTCAGGGCGCCGACGGGGCAGGCATCCACACACGCCCCGCAGAAGACGCAGTTCGAATCGATATAATCCTCGTTGAAAGCGGGGCCGACCTTCGCATGGGACCCCCTCATGGAGAAGTCGAGGACTTCATGGACCTGGATCTCGTTACAGACGCGGACACACCTGCCGCAGAGGATACACTTGTTGAGATCCCGCTGTATCATGGAGTTGGTGTCTTCTATCGGGTATGCCGGGGGGGCGATCTCAAAGTTGGGCTTCTCGATCCCCAGTTCGTACACGAGGTCCTGAAGCTCGCAATTCCCGTTCTTTTCGCATTGGAGGCAGTTGTGATCTCCGGATGACCAGAGGAGTTCTACCACCAGCCTTCTTGCGGTTAAAACCCTTTCCGTGTCGGTCATGACAACCATCCCCTGGCTGACCGGCATGCAACATGATGCCACCAGCGACCGGGCATTCTCCACTTCCACAACGCACACCCTGCAGGCCCCGACGTTGGTGGTCCCCTTAAAATAGCAGAGAGTGGGGATGTGTATGCCGTTCTCCCTCGCTACTTCAAGGATGGTCTGCCCCGGAGATGCCTCTAACGCCTTTCCATTAATCGTTAAAGAAAGCTTCTGATCCATTTTGAACTCCTTTGGTGGTATACGGGTAGCAGTGGCCGCTTCACGGAAATCCGGTTGTATGTATCCGCCATTCGACCGCGGAGGCAACCCTTTTTGTTTTCAGCATGCTGTATAAATGCTTTGTATGTCGGCTCTACATTCCCAAGATTGTAGAGATTCTCTGCTGAACGATTAACATCGGTCCAACGAGGGTTCGAAGGTGGACCGGGGCGGAGCCCTTCATCACGCCGCAAATCCTCCCCAAACCGGGAGCACCATACATTATTTTTCTATTCTTTTCAAGGAATATGAGGTTTTTGACTCGCTCGTGGGTGGGGTCGAAAACTTGCTGATTTCAGTGCAGAAATTCGGGAAATACGACGGTCCGACATCCCGCCGTGGTAAATTAATCAACAAGGAGGCTTGACCTGCGAGGTGACGGTCCATCGTTCCCCTGTTCACCCCGACCGGTGCCCCTTGTCTCTTTCCCCCGTGTCTTACGGGTGGTCCCGTGAGAAATAGCTTGATTTCTACAGGAGTATAGTATAGTAAAAGCGGGTTTTTCCCGAACGGTGTCCGTTCCATAACTTGATTTTTTGACGGATGGAAACCGAATACAACGAAGGACTCCTTGCCCGGGTCCGGTATCCGGGCTATAGAGCCGAGAGGAGGATGTATGTTGAGAAGGTACGAAACCATATTCATTGTACGGGCCGATCTGCAGTCGGATGAGACAGATGCCCTGATTGACCGTTATACCGGAATCATTGGAGGTATGGACGGTACCATTGTCGAGGTTGACAACTGGGGAAAACGGAGGCTGGCCTACCCCATCGAGAAGAGGCGTGAAGGCGTGTATGTACGGCTCGATTTCGTTGCCCAGTACAAGGTTGTGACCGAGGTGGAGAGAAATTTCAAGATCGATGATCACATACTACGGTTTCAGACGGTAAAACTGAGCGACAAGGTTGATATGGAGGCGATCGAACAGGAAATAGCCGACGCCCGCAAGAGGAAAGAAGAGCAACAGAAGGAAGAGGAGCGGAGGAAGGAAGAAGAGGAACGGAAGAAGGAAGAAGAGGCGCGGAAGAAAGAAGAACAGAAAGAAGAAGAGAAAAAAGAGGAAGAACAAGAAGAAGCTGTTTCTGAACCCGCCCATGAAGAGGGTGTGACATCTGAAGAGTCGGAGACGGACAGTCCAGATGCCAAAGCCGACGATGAAGAAGGTGCGCCGGAGGCCTCACCTTCACCTGTTGAGACAGACGAGGAAAGGGCAAAGGAGGAATAAGAAATGGCATATACACCGGATAATCGTACGAGGCGCCCGCGGCCCAAGACCAAATTTTTCCACAAGAGAAAAGTATGCAGGTTCTGTGTGGATTCGAATATACAGATTGATTATAAAAATCCGACTGCCCTGAGGGGGTTCCTGACGGAACGGGGAAAGATCATGCCGCGAAGGATCACCGGGACCTGCGCCAAACATCAAAGGGCGTTGGCAGTGGCGATTAAAAGAGCCAGGACCCTGGCTCTTTTGCCCTATGTAACTGCCGACAGCTAACCTCATTTGAGCTGATCTTCGATAAATTCCGAGATGTCTGCCGACCGGGCAGACATCTCTCACCCTTTCAGGTTGACAGGTGAGGTATGTTCCGTCTGACGGGGGAGGGTGTCCCCTATAGAGACTTTTTCCTTGCTGTTGCGGTCACCTCTATGGTCTTTATGGCGGTAGCCGTGATCTCTGTGCTCGGTCTGTTCGGTGCGGTACTGGTGCCGGTGCCCGTCTTGTACTACTACTCCCGGCTGGGCAGGCTTCCCGGCGTCCTGGTCTTTGCCCTTTCCCTGGCGCTTACCCTGTCAGTACTCAAGGGGCTGGACCTCCAGACGGGCCTCGTGTATTTTTCTCTGTTGGGCCTCTTGGGGGTTGTCCTCTCGGAGGTGTTGCGAAAAGATTGCTCCATAGAAAGGACGGTCATCTGCTGCGGGGGGATCCTCCTCGCACTGGGGCTCGTCGTCCTGGTCTATCTGAGTCTGACCG
>Ga0272441_10005318_pt1 | contig 22514 bp, 14 predicted proteins | sample SSMProp6N_FD_193582 | JGI IMG/M metagenome (GOLD analysis project Ga0272441, IMG submission 193582) | Marine sediment archaeal communities from Little Sippewissett salt marsh, Falmouth, MA, United States - SSM-Prop-6N | ecosystem: Environmental > Aquatic > Marine > Wetlands > Sediment ... | reverse complement strand
TGGTCTGGAACATCTTTTATAAAAGAGTTTTGAACTTGTGAAAGAGCAAAATACGAAAATACAATAATATCGATAATCCTAAGATTAATTGGGCAACACGCCCATGAAGTCCTCGGTTTTGCCGGGCTTAACCGATGGATCGTAGAGCAGTTTGAGCATATCTTTTTCTGAAATAATACCCACCAGGTTCATACCGTCGTCGACAACGGGCAGGCCGGAGATGTGTTTTGAGGCAAGTATTTCAAGGGCTTCGTAAATCGGTGTCTGCTTTTGGACGGTAATCAAACCACACATCATAATGTCTCTTGCAAGGGGACCATTTTTTTGTTCTTTGGATTTCCCGGTCGCTATTTCCGGCTTGAACCTGTTTTTATCGGCTTTAATAAGGTCCGCTCTGCTGATTATTCCGGAAAGTTTATTGTTATGCAGTATTGGGACTCTTCGAAAACTATTTGTAATGAGGCACTCGTATATATCGGCTAAGCTGTCCTGTTCGTCGAAGCTGATAATGTCACTGGTCATATAGTCTTCGACGGTGCCGGAGATAAATTCCGTCTCGAACATAATTTTCAATACGTCTTTCTCTGTAATGATACCCACCATCCCTGTGTCGTCGACTACCGGCAGGCCGCTGATGTTCTTCTCGACTAAAATCCTTATAGCTTCATAGACCGACTCGTCTTTTCGTATCGTAGTCACGCCGCATTTCATAATGTCCGCCGCTCTTTTGGACTTGTTTCTTTCGGCTACTGTGGTATTGCCGGTCGATTTGTTATTATTTAACAATGACATAATATTTCTCCAAATAGTTTTATAACGGATGTAAACTATCTTTTAATTACCATGCGATTTCAAAGCGGCTGTAATTTTTTCAGTCATGTCGGCAAAATCGAACGGCTTGGTAATATAATCGCAAATATTAAAGGAAGAAGCCATGGTGATGTCATTCACTTTGTCCGACATAGTACACATGATTACCGGAACATCTCTTAATTCCGGATGCTCTCTTAGCTGTTTTAGCATCTCGTGGCCGTTCATTATCGGCATATCGATGTCCAGCACTATTAAATCCGGTTTCTCATTTAATGCGCTTTCAAGACCCAGCTTCCCGTTGGATGCAGTAGTGACATTCCAGTCGGAGTATTCGAGTCTTCGTCGAATGATATCGACCAAATCGGGCTCGTCATCGACAACGAGTATTCTGGCTCGTTCGGTTTTCTTTTTCGTTTTAAATAATCCCAGCATTCTTACCCTTCCGGATGCCCCGCGTAGTTCTCTTGCTCTTGGATTTTTTTGACTTCTATGCAGAGTTCTATCGGTCTAAAAGGGGGATGAAGTTAGAAAATAGTGAGCCGTCGATTATAATTTGTGGATATTGACGTCACATTCGTCTTGTAATATGCGGATCCGATATAATTCTTATATCAAGGACGCCGCCTTTGAAAACAAGGTCCGTAAACACGAGCCTGTTCGTGCCGCAGTGATTCGATCGTATTCATACTGGTGACAGTGGCGGCTTGTACGAACGAACGCAGGATTGCTGAGGATTATTATAACCGCCGCTCTTGCTTTCGCAAGAAAACGCGGGAGAAATGTCATGCCTTTCGCCGTATTGGTTTAACTGGACTTGTTTAAAAAAAGCTCTGCTCTTGTAGTGGAACTTTCTTTTATATTTTCCGCCCTCCCGATTTTGCGAATGCATGCCTAAGGCATAAATTATGATTTACTTATTCCCTGTTTCCTTAACTCTATACGCTGTGTTTTTGCTTGCGGATTCTCGATGTTAAGATACAATAATACCGATAGAATTGAAAATGCGAGAAAGATGGAAGGTAATTTTGTTCCTGTGTAAACGGGAAAAAGGAAAGGCTTGGTGTAGGAAAATGAAAAACACGACGTCGAAGAAAATACACTCGGTTTATAAAAATGATTTCGGCCGAATATTGGTTTACAATGCGATTTTTATATTGTGTTTATTGCTTTGTGCTTCACATGTTTCGGCGGAAGATTCGTATATCTCAACGAACGACGGGCAAAACCTGTTTCCGCTTGTCGCTAATAGGAAGGCCGCCGCACTTTGTGTCAGCTCTCAGGATTATCCGGGCGTGCTAAGGGTTGCCGGGCATTTGCAAAAAGACATCAGGGAAGTTGCGGGAATTGAGACTCAAATCGTCAGAGATGAAATCAAAGGAGAAAATGTAGTCATTATTGGCACAATCGGCAAAAATCCAATCATCGATAAACTGATTCAGGAAAAGAAGATTAATGCCAAGGACGTTGCTGGTAAATGGGACACGTTCGCTCTTCAAACAGTCGAAAATCCTCTGCCCAATATCAACCGGGCTCTAGTGATTTTTGGCTGCAACAAACGCGGTACAATTTACGGCATGTACGATCTATCAGCCCAGATTGGCGTCTCTCCCTGGTACTGGTGGGCGGATGTGCCTGTTAAAAAGAAAGATGAACTTTATGTTAAATCCGGTTTTTATTCGCCCGGTGAGCCTAAAGTGAAATATCGTGGTATTTTTATCAACGACGAGAATCCTTGTTTGACAAAATGGGTTGTGGACAACTATGGCGCTTACAACCACAAGTTTTACGAAAAGGTTTATGAGTTGATTTTGCGTAACAAAGGTAATTATTTATGGCCGGCTATGTGGCCTGGACCAAAGGAAGTGTCAGCCCACGCATTTTTTGATGATGATCCTAAAAATCATCAGCTTGCAGACGAGTTTGGTGTTGTCATTGCAACCACTCACCATGAGCCGATGATGCGAGCAGCCCACGAGTGGCATCGTTCCGATAACGGAGTTTGGGACTATACGAAAAATAAAGAAAGATTACAGAAATTCTGGCGTAACGGCATAGAGCGCATGGGAGACTATGAGAGTGTTGTCACCGTAGGGATGCGCGGTGATGGAGATACACGCATGCCAGGTGGCACCCAGGTGGAATTGATGCAGACAATCATAGAAGATCAGCGTGAAATCATTGCCGATGTCACAGGAAAACCTGCGGAGGAAACACCCCAGGTTTGGGCAATATACAAGGAAGTACAGGACTACTACGACAAAGGTACCCGCGTCGACGAAGATATTACTATCCTGTTCTGCGACGATAACTGGGGCAATATAAAATGCCTTCCTAAAAAGGATGATCTGAAGCGTAGCGGTGGTTTTGGTATATATTACCATTTCGACTACGTTGGCGGTCCTGTATCGTACAAATGGACTAATGTCACTCAAATTGAACGCACATGGGAACAAATGAATCTTGCTTATCAATGGGGCGCTAAGGAGATATGGATTGTTAATGTTGGCGATATCAAACCACATGAACTGCCTATAAGCTTCTTTTTAGATTTTGCCTGGAATCCTGAAGCTATCGGCGCCGAAGATTTACCCAATTACTATATACGTTGGGCACAACAGCAATTTGGCGATGAATATGCCAAAGAAATCGGTGAAATTCTGTCGTTATATACTAAATACAATGCTCGCCGCACACCGGAAATGATGAGTGCAGAAATATACAGCGTTGAACATTATCGTGAAGCGGACAGGGTAGTTAACGACTATAAACAATTGTATGAGAGAGCAAAAGCCATCTACGACAAACTACCTGAAACACATAAATCGGGTTATTATCAGTTAGTACTGTTCCCTGTTGAGTCAAACAGCAATTTGCTTGAAATGTATGTGTCTGCTGCTAAAAATAAATTTTACACAAAGCGTGGTGCTTCTCAATCGGCCAATTACTATGCCGATAAAACAAAGGAACTATTTTATAAAGACGATGAACTCAATAAATACATTAATGAAGATTTGGAAAACGGTAAATGGAACCACATGTTTAACCAGGCGCATATCGGTCATCATCTCCATTGGTATCAGCCTGCTGTAAACAATATGCCCCCCGTGGCTTATACGCATACAACCGGGGAACCTGCCGATTTGGGTTTTCATGTGGAATACGGAACGATATATCATTTTGGTGGAGTACGCTTTGATGGTATTAAATATCATTATCATAACAAATTGCCTCAGTTCGATCCCGTAAACAACCAGGATTATTACATTGAGATATTTAATAAAGGGGATGAAAAGTTAAGCTATACTTTGAAGGCTAAGCAGGACTGGATAAAACTGTCGAAAAAGCAGGGAACAATTCAGTACGAAGAAAAGGTTTATGTAAGCATCGATTGGCAAAAAGCGCCCAAAGGACGAGCAACAGGAAAAGTTATGATTTCCGGCGGCGGCGCTGAATATACCGTGGATGTACCCATTCGCAATGATTTACCTCAGGCGCATGGTTTCGTCGAGAACAATGGTGTTGTTTCCATTGAGGCAGCTCATTTCGACAATGCAGTGAATACAAGAGGAATAAGCTGGGTTACAATCCCAAATCTTGGCCGTACGCATTCAGCGGTCACTGTTGCGCCTTACAATGCCGATAGACAGACGCCCGGCGAGGATTCTCCACATCTGGAATATACATTTTCAATCTTTGATTCAGCCGATGTTGAACTGGCAACATATTTATCGCCAACCTACAATTTCAAAAGAGATGAAGGATCGAAATTCGCAGTTTCCATTGACGATGAAGAGCCGCAGATTGTTAATATGCATGAAGGTAGTGGTTGGTGGAATAAAAGAGTGGGTGATCATATCGCGATTTTAACCACAAAACATAAAGGACTTAAACCAGGTCAACATACGCTAAAACTCTGGATGGTTGATCCCGGTATTGTTTTCCAGAAATTCGTTATGGATGTCGAGACGTTAAATCCCAATCTCATTGAACCAACACATGTATACGATAGCCCTGTTAACTTTGTACCCGGATTAAAGCCGAGTTATCTGGGACCGCCAGAGAGTGTTTACTTAAAGCCATCCAACGGTGAGCAATAAAAGTTCAAAAAGCCTTTGAACTGGAAAGATAAAAAGTATTCAGGTGAGTCGAATAAAAAGGGCCATTCTACTTTTTAATCCTGGATCAAAGTCGTCTCCCTCAGGAATAAATGCGCTCTGTGGAGCTACGCCGGACAGGTCCGCGGTTAGATTCGGAACAAAAATTTATTTAGACATGGCGTTTGTCAACTTGTATACTCAAACTGTCCGTTCTTTAGAATATGATCGTTATAACTTATGATTTAGTAATAACATAACGTATCATGTCATTCCCGTGTAAGCGGGAATCCAGTTTTTTTAGTATCGTTTCTGGATACCTGCTTTTGCAGGTATGACAAGTCGAATCGGTCAGTTTAAGTTAATTAGGAAAACGAAAGGTTTGGTATAAGAAAATGAAAAACACGATTTTGAAGAGAGTGCATTCAATTTATAGAAATGACTTCAGACGAATATCAGTTTTCAAGACCTTTTTTGTTCTGGGCTTTACACTTTGTGTACCTTTGGTTTCGGCTGGAGATTCTTATATCTCAACAAAAAACGGGCAAAACTTATTCCCGCTTGTCGCTAATGGCCAATCTGCGCCACTTTACGTGAGTTCTCAGGATTATCCCGGAGTCTTAAGGGTTGCCAGGCATCTGCAAATAGACATCAAGAACGTAACAGGTATCGAGCCGAAAATAATTACAGACAAAATAACGGGAAATGCAATTGTAATTATCGGCACAATCGGCAAAAATCCGGTTATTGACAAGCTGATTGAAGAAAAGAAGATTAACGCTGAGAAAGTAGCCGGACTCTGGGATACATTCGCTCTTCAAGCTGTAAAAAATCCACTGCCCGATATTGACCATGCTCTGGTGATTTTCGGCAGTAATAAGCGCGGCACTATTTACGGCATGTACGATCTTTCTGCACGGATCGGTGTCTCACCCTGGTACTGGTGGGCGGATGTGCCGGTTAAAAAAAGCAAAGCGCTTTATGTCAAACCAGGTTTTTATTCGCCAGGCGAACCGAAAGTTAAATATCGCGGTATTTTTATCAACGACGAGGCTCCCGCGTTAAGAAATTGGGCAAAGGAAAAATTCGGTGGACACAACCATAAGTTTTACGAAAAAGTCTTCGAGCTGATTTTGCGTAATAAGGGCAATTATTTATGGCCGGCAATGTGGATTCCAACCGCCTTTAACGATGATGATCCCGAAAATCCGCGACTTGCAGATGAGTTCGGCGTAATTATGTCAACGAGCCATCACGAGCCCATGATGCGCGCACACCATGAATGGTATCGCTTCAACGGCGGGCAATGGAACTATGAAACGAATAAAGAAAAACTTCAGGAATTCTGGCGAGGTGGTATCGAACGTATGGGAAATTACGAAAGCGTGGTGACCATTGGTATGCGTGGGGACGGTGACGCGGCCCTTTCCGAAGAGACAGCCGTAAATCTGCTGCAAGCCATTATCACTGACCAGCGCAAAATTCTTGAAGATGTCACCGGCAAACCTGCAGAAGAGATACCACAGGTTTGGGCTATTTATAAAGAAGTACAGGATTATTATGATAAAGGAATGCGGGTTGATGATGATATCTTAATTCTGTTTAGTGATGATAACTGGGGAAATCTCCGTTATCTTCCAAAGAAAGAGGATTTAGGCCGTAAAGGCGGCTATGGAATATATTATCATTTCGATTATGTCGGCGCCCCGATATCTTACAGATGGCTCAACACCACCCAGATCGAACGTGTCTGGGAGCAAATGAATCTTGCTTACCAGTGGGGCGCGCGGGACCTGTGGATTGTCAATGTCGGCGATATCAAACCGATGGAATTACCCATAAGCTTCTGGATGGATTTCGCCTGGAATCCCGAGGCCATCGGCGCCGAAGATTTGCCGGATTATTATGTCAAATGGGCAAAACAGCAGTTCGGTGACCAGTATGCAGAGGAAATTGCCGAGGTTTTGTCTCTTTATACCAAATACAACGCCCGCCGTACGCCGGAAATGCTGACACCGGACACGTACAGCATTGAGAACTACCGTGAAGCGGACAGGATAGTCGGTGAATTCAATCAATTGTATGAAAAAACAAAAAGTATCTATGACAAACTTCCGAAAAGTCACAAGTCGGCGTTTTACCAACTGGCACTTTTCCCTGTCGAGGCCTGTAGAAATATAAATGAGATGTATGTCGCCGCCGGTAAGAACAAATATTACGGCGAACGCGGCGCTGCATCGGCGAATTTCTATGCGGAAAAAGTGAAAGAATTGTTTCAAAGGGACGCCGAGCTCACCGGATACTTTCATGAAAAACTTCAGGACGGTAAATGGAACCAAATGATGTCCCAGACACATATCGGCTACACTTACTGGAACCATCCGCCGATGAACAAGATGCCCGCCGTATCTTTTGTTCACACCGCAAAATCCGCCGAGCTTGGGTTTCTTATCGAATACGGCGCCAGGCCGAGGTGGGGGTGGTTGGATGTTGAAGGTGACTGGGCTTTCAACAACGAGATGCCTGTTTTCGACCCGGTCAATAACCAGAATTATTATGTGGATATCATCAATAAAGGTGATGAAAAGTTAACATATACCGTAAAGGCAAAAGAGAATTGGATAAAACTGTCGTCGGAACGAGGAACAATTCGATTCGATGAAAAGGTTTATGTGAGTATCGATTGGCAAAAAGCGCCGAAAGGACGTGCAGCCGGGGAAATCGTTATTTCGGGTGCAGGTCGAGAGTATGTTGTGAAAGTACCTGTTCGTAATGATCTTCCGGATGTATCTGGTTTTGTCGAAAACAACGGCGTTATCGCATTCGAAGCCTCTAATTATACGAAAAAATTTGACTCTAAAGATGTTCATTGGACGGTAGTGCCAAACCTCGGACGTACGAGTTCGTCAATCATTGCAGAGCCGGTTAATGCCGAAAGGCAAAAACTGCAAAAAAATCCACCAAAAGTAGAATATGAATTTACGGTTTTCGAAGCAGGTGAGCTAACCGTGGAGGCTTTCCTTTCTCCGACTCAGGATTTTAAAAAGCAGGACGGATTGAAATATGCCGTTGCTATTGATGACGAGGAGCCGCAAATAGTCAACATTAACGAAGGAGAAATTAAACCCGATTGGGCATATGCCGATTGGTGGACAAAATCAGTTGGCGATCATATCAAAATAAAAAAATCCAGGCATAAGATTGACAACCCGGGCCGGCATACGCTGAAAATCTGGATGGTCGACCCGGGTGTTGTTTTCCAGAAATTCGTAATTGATGCCGGCGGATTAAGACCGAGTTACCTGGGACCGCCGGAGAGTATTTATGTAGAATCTCCGGCAGGAATGTAACAAAGGCTCCTGAATCTTAAAAAACAGAGTCGAATGCCGTTAATTACTGTACAACTCAAATTTGGAGATATATGGTGACCGGAAAAGAAAGGATTAAGAACGCTTTTCAATGTAAGCCTGTGGATCGTATCCCATGGCTGCCCTTTGTAGGCAGTCACGGTGCCAGTCTTTTATCGATGAGTGCGGAAGATTATCTAAAATCGTCCACGGCAATTCTTGCAGGGGCGGCTAAGGCGATCGAATTGTATCGGCCGGATGGTATTCCGGTTGTCTTTGATCTGCAAATCGAAGCTGAGGTTCTCGGTTGCGAGCTCAAATGGGCCGAACAGAATCCGCCGGCTGTCGTCAGCCACCCGCTTGCGAACGGAACCGAATTGGAGGATTTAACTATTCCCGGCCCGGACCAGGGGCGCATCAAAACCTCTCTTGACGTTACCGAGTCGCTGGTTAAACAGTATCCGGACCTGGCAATTTACGGCCTGATTACCGGCCCGTTTACTTTGGCTATGCATCTGTTGGGAACGGATTTATTTATGCGAATGTTTGACACTCCCGGTTACGTCAAAAAGCTGATAGACTATTGCGGCCGAGTCAGCCGGGCCATTGCCGGATATTATATCGAAGCCGGTTGTGATGTGGTAGCCCTGGTGGACCCGATGACCAGCCAGATCGGCCCGGACCAGTTTAACGAGTTCGTGACCCCTTATGCCACGACCATATTTGACGGCATTCGTGAGCAGGGGGTTCTGAGCTCCTTCTTCGTTTGCGGGCACGCACAGCAGAACATCCCCGTGATGTGCGATTGCAGGCCGGACAATGTTTCGATTGATGAGAATATCCCGCTGGATTACGTTCGCGATGAGTGCCTGCCGCGCGGTATCAGCTTTGGCGGCAATCTGCAATTGACGAGTGTGCTGCTTTTGGGCGACGAAGTGGATGCCCAGAAGAATGCAATCGCCTGTATGGAAGTGGCCGGTGAAAAGGGTTTTGTGCTGGCCCCCGGTTGCGATCTGCCGTATGCAACACCACCGAAAAATCTGCAGGCGATTGCCGAGATCGTTCATGACCCGTACAAGCGTGATGTCGCAAGAACCCTGGCTTCTAATGCTGCTGATGAAGACCAGCTGGATATGCGGGAATACGGCAAGGCCGACAAGGTCATCGTTGACATCGTTACATTGGATTCAGAAGCGTGCGCGCCGTGTCAGTACATGGTCGATGCGGTCAAAAAGGTGGCCCCGGAATTCGAAGGTATCGTCGTATGGCGCGAGCACAAGATCAAATACAAAGAATCGCTGGTCTTTATGACTTCGCTCATGGTGAGAAACGTACCGACGATTTGCATTGACGGACAGATCACGTTCGTCTCACGCATTCCGCCGCGAGACGAGTTGATCGCTGCGATCCAGAAACGCATCAATGAAAAATTCAAAACGCGAATTCGTCAACGCAAGGCAACTTTGTATGTTCTGGACGGCGGCAATAAAGGAACGGAAGAAGTTAAAGAACGTATCGATCAGGCTATCCGTGAACTGGGGGCGAGCGTCCAGGTCGAAATCGTAACCGATCCGGATATTATGCGGCTTTATGGTGTGGTGCCGCAGGAAACGCCGGCCGTGGTCATGGCGAATTATCAATTGAAATCCGTTAAACATATCCCTGAAGTCGTGGTGATCAAAGAATGGATCAAGAACCTGTAAAACCGGTTGATGTCTGGATGCTGACCGGCTATCTCGGTGCCGGCAAGACGACATTGCTCAATGCCTTGTTGAGCGGCACATATTTTGCCGGCAAAAAAATGACGCTGGTCATCAATGAATTCGGGAAGATGGGCATTGACGGACAACTCGTCGAGCCCGGTGATTACCGGAAGTACGAAATCAACAAGGGCAGCATCTTCTGTGTCTGTACGAAGACCGACTTTATGCGAATTTTTCAGGAAATCGAACAGCAGCGTCCGGATGCGGTAATCATCGAGGCGACCGGTATTGCTGAAACAAGTGATATCGAACAACTTTTATACGATTCGACATTTGATAACGCATTTGAAATCAGGGCGAATTTGTGTATTGTTGACGGCCAATACTTTATCCAGACGGCAGCCTTCTTAAAAGCGGCTGTCGCCCAGGTGAGATGGGCCGATGGGTTGATTATTAACAAAAAAGATTTAGTCACCGCTGAAGGACTTGACCAGGTCCGGCAGGTCTTAACAGAACTCAATCCGGTCGCTCCGCAAGTGGTTACCGAATTCGGTAAAATTGAACCGGCCTTTTTGGACGGCTTAACACATCGTCGCCGGGACGCCGATTTGTTTGAACGACCGCCCGAGGATATACCCTCGATTTATGTCAAGGCGGATTCGATTATAGATCGAGAACGTTTTTTTATTACACTCGAAAAGCTCAGGGACAATATTCTGCGTTTAAAAGGAGATGTGTGTTTTCAGGATGGTCCGGCCTTTGTTGATGTTGCCGGCGGTCGCATAACCGAACAGTCGGCGAAAGGCACATTGGGAGCAAGAACCGCCTTTTCGGTTATTGGCTGGAAAATTGATAAACATGAGCTGGAGAAGGCTTTTCAACAAACGCAATTTCCCGTGACGGCCGAACCGAAGGAGAAAAACAAATCATGATATCGGTGAAAGACAAGAGGCCAATGCATCGAGTGTCCTGTTGTGCCGTGCAGGGGTGTTGTGCCCTCGTATTGTTAATCAGCAGTGCAACAACAGCGTCAGAAAATCCGGCACAGCAAAGACGTTTTCCCATCCTGCTCAACATGGTGCATCATAATCCCGGCGAGCCGCCGTTTGTGACCCGATACGATGAGCCCGGGTATTTAAGGCAGCTCGGATATAACGGGCAAATTCCAAAATTAAGTCCCCAGTGTGGCTTGACCTATGATAAAGCTTTTCCCGGAGTGCTTGGCGAGCCGGGCGAAGAACGCATGTGGATCGAGCGCCATGCTCACAGCGTCCGCCTGGAAATAGAAAATGCCCGTAACCAGGGAATGTCCCTCTATCCGTTCACCGATGTCCTTGTAGTACCGAATTCGCTCTGGGAGAAACTGGGCACTGAGATGAAGATTGACGGCAGGCTTTCGATCCGCTCCGAGATGGCTCAGAAAGTTATGCGCGCGCAAGTGGAAGAGTTGTTCCGCTGTTATCCGGATATGGATGGAATTACTCTGCGGCACGGCGAAACATACCTGCATGATACTCCATATCACCGGGGAACTTCGCCCGTGCGGACGCCGGAGGAGCATGCCGTTCTTATCAATCTGCTCCGGGAGGAAATCTGTGTTAAACGGAACAAGACATTGATCTACCGCACCTGGGATTTCGGTAAGATGCACACCAACGTGGATTATTATACCCGGGCCACCGACCGGGTCGAACCACATCCGAAACTGTTTTTCTCGATTAAACATGTCAATGCCGACTTTATCCGGGGCCTGCCGTTTAATACGACATTGGGCAGAGGAAAACATCAGCAAATTGTCGAAGTATCCGTCAATCAGGCGGGTTTATATGGACGCTGCTCGCATCCTTATTACATCGGCCAAGGCGTCATCGAAGGCTGGAAAGAAATGGAGCAGCGTAAGGGCCTGCGTGATCTGCTCGAAGACGAAAAGATCCGGGGCCTCTGGATCTGGTGCTGGGGCGACGGATGGGTTGGTCCCTATTTTGACAATGAGCTGTGGAATAATATCAATGAATATGTGATGCGGCAATGGGCCGTGGACCCTACAAAGTCGGAGGAGGTTTACTTCAAAGAGTTCGCAACAAAGAGACTCGGTTTGCAGGGCCGGGATTTGAGGAGCTTCCGTAAGCTGGTGATGCTGGCAACTGATGCGACATATTTAGGACAGCAAAGCCTGGTTTCGCGAGTCTCGGATTGGTGGTGTCGCGATCATTATTTAACCGCAGTTAATGTCGATGGGCAGGTGAAAGCCGGCAAAGTAGATGCGTGTATTGCCGAAAAAGAGAAAGCTGTCGCAATGTGGAAAGAGGCGGAAAAACTTGCCGGACGGATAACATTAAAAGATCCCCGTGACACGAAATTCATGCGGGTATCCACCACCTATGGCCGGATTAAGTATCAGGTGATTGAGCAGCTGTGGCGTATTCAATTATTGCTTGCCGAGGAGCGAATCAATAAACAGTCGTTGGATCAGGAGACTGCCAAGGCGGCTGTGACCGCTTACGAGAATGCTTATGAGCAATGGCGTCAATTAAAGCGGGACAATCCCTGTTGTCCGACACTTTACGTCGATCATGAAAGTGTGCATTGCGGCCCTCCTTTTCAAACGGTGTTGGGTCCCTTGAAAAAGAGACTTGGCATATAAACGAACCGGCAATAATAAAAATGAATTGTGGGACAATTAAATATCTCACAACCCGGTGACATTAGTGTCGTCGGTGACATTTATCGTATTTGGCTAAATATCGGCATTGTTGCTGTGAACGGGAACGAGGGTCTATATACGATAGACGAAGGACGATTCCGGAAGGTTAAAGTAAAAAAATCGAGAGCGAAAAGTTAAAAAGTCGGTACATATTCCGGGAACGTATCACGTATTACGAATCACTCTTCGCGTATCGCACGGCCAGCGGCCGATGTTGAATTACTCTGTAATTTTATAGACGGTATCTCCGGCCCGGCAGCGGTCGGAGACTTTTATGCCGATCGAGTCGCCTGATTTGGCCTCCGTGACATTTTTATTGTCTATCTGCATCGAGCCGACCTCCAGTTTGAGGTCCGTGGTGTGGCCTTTTATCCGGATTTTATCGCCGGCCTTCAATGTGCCGCTCAGCTTGATACCCGCAACTACCGGGTGTGCAAAGAAATCCTCAACCGTTCCAATAATATCTTCCGCCATGTTATGCCTCCTTTCAAATTAATGGTTTCACGATACAAGCCACTATTTTAACCCGGCGGACTTTATATGCAAGATGAATTATCCGCCTGCAATATAGGGAGATATTTTTTAATGCCGCACCTATTTCTTGTCCATCGGTTCTTTTAGGAATTTTGTCAGTTCCAGGTCATTTTCCTTCAGTCCTTCGACCGCGAGCTTTGCCATCTCGGTCGCGCCTTTTACGGAGAAGTGTGTATTGTCCTGCCTGCCCTGCGGATACATATCGTACTGGCCCGGCTCAATCCACAAATAAATCTCCTTGGATTTTTCCTGTCCCAACGAAAGAACCAGGTTCTCCGATTTTAGCTGCATATCCACGAACGGCACGTTCAGTTTGTCGGCGACGTCCCTTACCACAAACGGATAGGCTCCGTGGGTGTCAATTAATGTGCCGAACTCGTTGAAATTACGGCGGACAGTCGAGCTGAAAAGTACCGGGATGGCTCCTTTCGCCCTGGTCTCGGTGACATATTTTACGAGGTTTTGCCTGTAGCCGGTGTAGGGATTTGTGAATCTGTTCGGATCTTTGTATTTCTGATCATTGTGGCCGAACTGGATAAAGACATAATCGCCGCCCTTGAGATCTTTCAGCACGGCGTCCCATTTGCCTTCGCCGATAAAGCTTTTGGTGCTGCGCCCGTTGACCGCTGCGTTTTTAACCGTGACATTTTCATCGAAAAAGAGCGGCAGCATCTGACACCAGCCCCGCTCCGGATTATTTTCGGGATCGGGTTTGTTCGCCATGGTCGAATCGCCGATCGTATGGATTGTGACATTCGCGTATAAGATGTGCGTGAAAAATAAAATAGAAATACAAATAACTCTGACTGTGTTTTTCATTGTTTTCTGACTCCTTAAATTTTGCTTTATCTGTTGACCGGGCCAATGCCGGTTTTTCTATAAGATAGTTTCTTCGGATTTCAACTGTTTTAAGGAACAATTTTTGATATTTGTTTTGTATTCTTTATACCAATACAGGAACGGTTTGGCAAGATGGCAAAAAAAATTACATTTCTGCTTCATATGAAAACCAGGGACATTGGGGCTGTTGAAAAAGTCCCTTAAATCTGTTATACATATTATCAGTTGTGGGGGCTACCTTCAAGCATGGAGGCATTAATTGTGATAGGCAATCAGAAACGCTGGCAGGAAGAATTGTTTGTAGCCGGGCCGCTATCTTTGCTCATACCGGACGATCATATTCTTAAACTGGTTGATAAAGTTCTGGAGTTGTCCTGGCTTCGGGATGAGGTCAAAGATTTATACTGCTGCGACAATGGCAGGCCCGGAATCGATCCAGAAGCGGCAATTCGTTTAATGCTGGCAGGTTTCTTTCAAGGCATTGTCCATGACCGCAAGCTGATGCGCGAAGCACAGGTCAATGTCGCAATACGCTGGTTCGCCGGTTACCGCCTTGACGAGAAGTTGCCGGATCACAGCTCGCTGACAAAAATGCGTTAGCGTTGGGGTCCTGAGCGTTTTAAGAAGATTTTCCAAAAAACCGTTCGAAGCTGTATCGACGCAGGTTTGGTTAACGGCGAAACAGTTCATATCGATGCGACTCTTATCAGGGCTGATGTCAGTTGGGAAAGAATGACAACCGAACATGCCGAAGATGTCATTGAACAAAATGATGACGATACAGACAAGCCCAAAAGACAAGGCAGGCTGCGTACGAGACCGCAAAAGCCCAAAAAACGCAGCAAAACCGATCCGGATGCGACGATGACAACATCATGTAAGACTTCTCGCATGGAGCCGTGCTATAAGCAGCATGCCGCAGTTGACGATACCTGTGGCACAGGATGACAATATCATATTCGGGGGAATTTTCGGTTTTAAAATCTCTTTATTAAACTGAAACCGACAGTTTTAGACGAACCTGTTTTCTGAACTTCGATATTGATTACGGTATCCGAATCGGGATTCACCTGTAATCCTATCCATCCGCCGAATGTCGAATCCTGCTCGAAGTCACCTTTGCCGCTTTTTCCGCTCGAAGAACCGGTTAAGCCATCGGCGTCTCCTTCGCCGTTAATCCATTGCCAGAGAGGACCTCCGTAAAAAGTTACATTGCAATGATGTTCATACGAAACACCGGGTGCGAACTTCAATATCATAATGTCCGCATCGAGGTCCCCGGCTCCCGAGTCATTAAAAACGCCGTCCGTCCAGGTCGCTTCCGAATAATCTCCATCCATGGTAACCCAGTTAGCCTGAAATAACGCCCCTAATCCGAGGGGGCCATCCTTGTAAAAAGTCGCTTTTGCTCCTATCTGTCCGGCAAATCCCGAATCGCTCTCGAAATCTATCATTGTCGATTCGAGAGAACCCCCATCCATCACCGATACCATTTCCGTGTATTCCGTTTCCGCGACGCCAAAACTGGCGAATACCTGCAAATTGTCCCTGACGCCGTAATTCAATTTGCCCATTGTATTTTCGATTTCCACCTCATTAGTTTTGTTCCTGGTAAAAAAAGTGGTACCTCGAATACTCTTAAGTTTAAAATCGATTTCCGATTCAGAGTGATCGACACCGATACCCCACTGCCCCTTATCGAGGTTCGTAACCGGCGGCCCTATCGGAGCTAATGCCATGGTTATCGAACCGGACAGACACAGGATTAAAACCGCGGTACCAAATAATCTATTATTCATATTTCTCTCCTTTTTTACGATAAAGATTCACTCAATACACCGGCAGTTTTTAACATTTGTTTGTTACCGTTTTGTTACCGTTGTTATATATTTTTTATTTATTTTCGAATTTACACAAGCCTGTTAACAAAAAAACCTATGCATTAAAGACATTTTTGAAAAATATCATACAAAAAATTGAGTGATCTTAGAAATCTATCCTATCCGGCAAGAAAATTATTAGCCGTAACTTTTATGCCCGCGGATCGAATCCAAACCGATTGTGGGAAATACGTATTTTTTTCACAGATGAATTTATTTTTGTAATAAATCGCCGTCTCGAGCGTCAAACTATATAGTTACTAAACAGAAGCAATACCGCCGGGAAGCTATAAAGAATTTTCCTTTCGTGTAAGAGATTATTGTTCTAAAAAAAACGGAGAAATTAAAATTTCTAAAATTAATTAAAAGGTATCACAACGGTAACAAAACCGTAACAAACGAATGATAAAAAATCTCCGGCGTTAATATCGAATCTGCTCGTCAGAAATTAAAGGAGAATCGAGTGGTTTACAGGGGGATTATTATGAGAAAAAAGATAATAGTTCAAATACTTGCAGCGGTTGTGATGGCGGAGGTAATTATAATCTCCGCAATTTGCAATCGCGACAGCCGGGCCGAACCCGTCTCGAATGTCACTGTCCGTGACATCGGACCGCAGGCGGTTCTTTATACGATCCACCGCGGTCATTACCAAACAATCGGTGAGTCCGTCGAAAATCTGTACAAGCTTGCCGATGCTAAAGGTATATGTTCCACCGGCCCGGTATTTACAGGCTATCTGAACAATCCGCATATCCAGTCTCCCGATCACTGGCTTATCGAGATAAGAATCCCGGTCAGTGCGGACGCTATGAAGCTCGTCGGAACTCTGGGCCCGATGACGGACGTAAAGATTCTGCCGGCCATGAAAATCGCCGCCACCGTCAAACCGGAGGGGCAGGATAATCCCGAGACTACGATATGCAGTCTTTACTCATGGATAGCAAAACGCGGCTACCGAATTACCGGCGGTTTGTGGCAGTCGGTACCGGGCGGTAAACCGGACAATTACACCCATATGAAAACAGAATTTATGATCCAAATTGAATCTCCGGCGGCAATTCAAGGATGATCTTAACCTTGCGCTTTCACTGAGACAAGGCCGTCGCCTCCGGCTGTCTCGAGGTAAGATCCACGCCGCATACATTTCTACCGGATTTACACAGGCTCCGTCGGAGATTCATTCCATACAATCGCCGGTAACCTGGACGTCATCTATATTCCAGCCGGGATAAACTACAGTTTCATCCGTCGGGCCGATTCCCCAGCGGAAATAAACCGCGCACTGGTCGTCTGCAACATCGGAGGGAACCATATATTCCACGAGCCGCCAGGAGCTGTCCGAAATATGAGCATTTCCGGCCGACCAGATATCGACCCAGTTTGTGCCGTCGTTAGATACCTGGATATTGGCCTGATCGTAAGGGGCCTCGACGCCGAGCCACTGCCTGAAACTCAGCCTGATGTTCGTATAGCCGACGCAGTTAACGGGGCCGAGTGTTGCGTAACGCGGCGTTTCCATATTATTGGCATAGTCACCTTCCAGGTTATATCCGATGACGTTTTGCCCGGTATAGGCCGAATTCGGGTCGCCGTTCCACGAGCCATTTCCAGTCGGAGAGCCCCAGGCCCATCCTTCGTCGAGAATCCAGTTGGGGTCGTCCGACATGTCTGTATAATAGATCGCCTCGGGCACTACTGTAATCGATACACTTCGGCTGGACTGCCGGATACCGTTGGTAACCATGAAAGAAAACGCATAGGTATGAAAGACCTGGTCGGCGGCCGGTTTCCAGTAAACTGTGAAGCTGTTCGCATCGTAATAGGCCCCTTCCGGTAAATTACCCACAAAGTAATAAAGGGGAAGACTCGTTGGATTGGAAGCACTGCATGTCAACTCGATTTTTTCGCCGGGCCTGACACTATCCGGTGCCTCAATAAAGCCCAGCTGCGGTCCTCCAACCGTCCATCCGGAACATTGAGGATCGTGCCTGTACATACCCCAGTCGATATTATTTGCATCATACATACCCGGCAGGTCGATCACATGAAGACGATAATCGTAACCTGCGACTATAAGCTCGATGTCACCATCCTGGTCCATGTCCGCCATAGACGGGATGCAGCCCAATTCCGTCCACAGATCCAGCATAGGAAATCCGGGTGTCGTGGAACCATCCGCCTCCCATGCGATAATGGGCTCGCCGGGCATGCCGACAATCAGCTCTTTTTGTCCGTCCCCGTCGATGTCACCGATCAGAGGCGGGCTATCGTATGGACTGCCGAGAACGGTCTTGGGAAATCCGGCGCCCATCATTTGATTACCCTGATGGTCGAATGCATGAATTCGGCTTAATTCAAAATCGTCCGCTTCGATATTGCTAATAACATAAACTTCGGACAAACCATCGCCATCGATGTCACCGGTACATAGCGACCCTGATTGGCCTAAAGGCTCGTACAGCGTTGTTTCCCAAAGCCTGCTGCCGTCTATGTGGACCGCCATAACGCTATCCTCAGTGCAAAAGACCAGTTCCGGTTCGCCGTCGGCATCCAGGTCGGTAATGGCCGTTCCCTTCCTGCTGCCTCCTTTCCATCTTTCGACCCGCTGGCCCTGATTATTCAGTATATATGTGTAAATACTGCTCATACCGGGGCCATATCCGCTCAGAGCTATCTCAACACTGCCGTCCCGGTCGAAATCGGCGACACTCATGGAGCCTTCTGACGTGTAGCGCCGCTGCCAAAGGAACGAGCCGTCACCCTGGATGGCATATAAACCGTCCGTATCGCTCGATTCCATATCCAGGGCAACGATAATCTCGCTGTCCCCGTCACCGTCCAGGTCCGCAAGCACGGGATTGGTGGTAATCCAGCCGTACCAGCCGCCGACATACAAAGGCCAGTCGCCTTCCACAATCTGTCCGCTCTCGATATGCCATGCCGAGACAACTCCATCGTATTCATGGGTTCCGATTAGCTCGAAGTCTCCGTCACCGTCAATATCTCCGACGGCACATCGGGGAGGATCCCAGGCATCGAACAGTCCCTGGGGCCAGCCCGGAAGCGGTTCTCCATCTTCATCCCATATCCCTACCATTCCCGTCGTCCACCAGTCCTCCAACGACATGAAAGGCTGTATAATCTCATTTCGACCGTCACCGTCAACGTCCATACAGATGGATCCGCCGTAATACATATTAACCATATAAGATGTCAGGTCAACTTCTTCCGGCTTCGGCCAGGAAGTTTGCTCCGGAGCAACGCTAATACCGAAGACCTTTCGATCCGTATGAATATATCCGTCCGAAGTTACGCTCAGACGCAAATCGAACGTGCTGGCTCCGGGATTTTCCAGAGTCAGACGCAAAATGCCGTTCGGGTCGGTCGGGGCGTCACCTTCTGCTATAAGGGACCAGTTATTCGAGCTATATTGTGAATATTCGAGTTTGTAGGTCTCGCCGTGAACAAAGGCAGCAATCGATATGCTGTTGACGTCCGTGGCGAAAGTCTGCGCTTGCATCGGCTCGATAATCTCGCCCAACGGGAACTTCGTATCGGCTTCGAGCAGGGCCTGATATGCGTTTACACGTCCTGTGCCGATATAACATTCATCCGAATTAGCCACTCCGTAATAAATTGGATCAGTGGTATTTTCGAGGACCGCCCTGAGCTCCATATTTGTCAGCTCCCGCTGATATGAAAGAACCAATGCACCTACTGCTCCGACATAGGGAGCGGAGAACGAAGTGCCCGCGGTAGAAATATATTCTCCGCCCAGATCTGTAGTGACAATATCCGTACCGGGAGCGCCGACATCTACCCACGGCCCGAAACTGCTGTGCCCGGTTTTCATGTCCTCGCCGTTCGTGGAAGAAACCGCCATCACATTAAAATATGCCGCCGGATAGTTCGGTTTGGCCGTATCGGAATTACCGGCGCTTGCCGTCAGCAGAATACCTCCGGCATAAGCATTGTCGATCGCTTCTTTTACGATGGGGTCGCCCTCCGGGCCGAATTCGTCGGAACCGAAACTCATATTCAGAACATGGGCGCCGTTTGCCGTCGCATAATCAAGACCTTCGGCCACCTCGGCCGATGTCACCTCCAGACTGATACGCAGGGCCATAATACTGCACTGCCAGTTGATGCCGGTTACACCTTCGCCGTTATTTCCCTCGGCCGCTATGACCCCGGCTACATTTGTACCATGACCGACGATGGAATCCCAGCTTTCTTCCGGAACTACATCATTACTATCCCGCTCGAAATTCCAGCCGGAAACGTCGTCGATATAACCGTTTCCGTCGTCGTCTATATCGTTATTGGGAATCTCATCTTCGTTTGTCCAGATATTATTCCGTAAATCGGGATGATTCGTATCGACACCGGTATCCAGAACGGCAACGACAACATCGTGACTGCCTGTCGAGATGTCCCATGCGTCTGCCATCTCAATTAACTGGTGAGCGTACTGATCGGGATATTCCGGGTCGTCGGGTTCCGAGCAGCGTTTGTAAATGTAGTTGGGCTGTGCGAATTCCACGTCGGGATCGTTTTTAAGCTGCGAACAGATATTCCGGACACTTTCCCCGGTTTTCAATAAATAGAACCGTGACATCTCGATATTCCTCGAACGCAGCATAGATCCGGAGGTTACAACAGCGGCTCCCTGCTGCAGGCGCCGATGGACGCCCTTGAAGACCGGGCCATCTTCCTGCAGATTGTATTTGTTTTGCAGGCGAAGCAGAGCGGCCCTGTTTCTCGCCGCAGGACTGGATGCCGAAGAAATAGATGCTCCGCCGGTATTGTCGCCCGTAAGCTTGACAATAACCTCACCCGGCACATATCCCGGGCCGGCCAGCGGCGAATGTTTCGTATTCGGGTCCGCCAGCGCAGCGATCCTCGGAGGCATAGATGACAAATCTCTCTCCGATGTCCCCGCAAGGCTAACCTGCATAACAAAAGCAATAATCAGTAATGATAAAAATAATGCCGATAAGTCTCTTCCCGCTTGATTAGTTCTCATTTTTTCTTCCTCTCAATTTGTGCAAATAATCTGAATTTTTCCAATACCTTTCCGGAGTGTTACCTTAGAAAAACATATAAGACATATGCAAGGGGATTGATTCGGGATAAAATCTATCACTCCTCAGGTATCCTTCTGCTTGTGCGGCTTATAATACTTATAGTAAATATATCGATGCATAAAGTCAACAAAAAAACCGCTTTTTTCATATCATCTTTACGGTCACCTCTAAATCCCGGGAAATATTGGTTTTTTTACTTATCAACAGGGTAAAATTTCTTAACACGTCCGCTCTATTCCCGAGTGAAAAAGCAGTGTTATCAGGAAAAAGTCCCGCTGTTCTACATCCCCAGCGCATCGAGCCGCTCGAATAACCTTTCATAAGCGCTTATCATAAGGTACATGCAAAGAAATGTCACAATTAACACGATGATACATATGATAGCCCTGGTTAGAGGTCTATAGTAGGGATTGAGCCAAACGAGCGGCAGTGCCAGCGGGCCCAGGCACAGAAGCGAAAGAACGACAACAGGCGTGGTATAATACCACTTTTTTCCCCGATTCTTCTGACGAATCCGGCCGGCACCGTCGAGAAATTCGCCGCAGTAACGGCACTTGATTGCCTCGGCCTGAATCAGCTCGGCACAAAAGGGACATTTCTTCATTCCGGCCGTACTCTGACCGCCGGGTGCGTTTTGTCCCTGCATCGAGTTTTCGACAGAATTTTGCCTGATTAATTCGGTTTCCACTAATACCGGTTATCGGCTCTTAAACAAAGCTTCTTTAGCTACAATCCGCTCCTGCAATCTTCATCGAGCGGAAATATCAACCCTATGGGGCGGGCGGGCACTTTTAATTCCGACAGAAAACGTTATAAACAAAACTATGTTATATATCTATCCACAAAAATAGAGACGTTGAGATTGTTGAAAAAGCCTCTTAAATCTGGTATACATATTATCAGTTTCAACAGCCTCAACCTCCCTCGTTTTTCTATATCTTCGAACTTACAAAGTAAAAGCATCCTGCTGATTTTGAGAAGGAACCAGGAGGTGTTTTCAGATAAATTCTTCATAAAAAAGTAAGATTATTATTGCATTCTATGGGCGTGTTTGTATAATATTAAACAAAATAGAATATAGAATACAGTAGTCAGAAGACAGAATTAAATGGGGGGGCAGGAAAAGCATATCAAAATGCAAAAATCAAAAAGCAAAACCACAGATTACAGATTAAAAAATCGCTTTTTTTCATCCGTAACACAAAGTTCAATATTTTAACTTTGATATGTCATTTTGATATCTAACTTTTGATATTTGATATTTCTATGTTTAGCGGGGGAAAAGCACATCAATTACAAAAACATAAGCAAAAGTAAAAAATCACACCTATTGGAGGATAACGTCATGTCAACTACATCACAAATACAAGCAAATCGTGAAAATGCGCAGAAATCGACTGGGCCGAAGTCTGCCGAGGGAAAGGCAATTTCAGCGAAAAATGCAGTAAAACACGGCGTTTTCGCCGTCGAAACGCTCATAAAGGGCGAAAATCGGGAGGATTTCGACCT
>Ga0272441_10005316_pt1 | contig 22521 bp, 19 predicted proteins | sample SSMProp6N_FD_193582 | JGI IMG/M metagenome (GOLD analysis project Ga0272441, IMG submission 193582) | Marine sediment archaeal communities from Little Sippewissett salt marsh, Falmouth, MA, United States - SSM-Prop-6N | ecosystem: Environmental > Aquatic > Marine > Wetlands > Sediment ... | reverse complement strand
TTCGATGGATGGCCGCAGCCTGCGGATGATGTCGAGAAAGGCCTCCCGATCAGGCACGTAGCTGTCGACGTAGACCTCGAGACGCTCCCGCAGACGGTCCTCGTTCATCTCGCTGTGGAACTGAGTCCCGTAGACCGGCTTTCCCGCCAATCGGATGGCCTGGTTCGGGCAGAGATCCGACACCGCGAGGTCGATCCAGCCTGGACCGAGCTCGGCGACGCGGTCCTTGTGGCCCAACTGGACATAAAACCTGTCGGGGAATCCCGCGAACACGGGGTCGGCCCGACCGGCCGCCGTCAGCTCGATGGGGATGGAACCAATCTCGGACCGGTCGGCGTCCTCGATCACCGACCCACCGGTCACCGCGGCAATGAACTGGTGGCCCCAGCAACTTCCGAAGACCGGGCGGTCGCGATCAATCAGCTCGAGGATGATATCGGTGAGGGCTGGAGTGAAGGGATGTTCTTCGGTCACCGAGTAGGCGCCCGCGCCACCGACGATGACGGCGTGAGCGTTTTCCACGTCGCTCCACCGGATCACGGGATCATCGACCAGATTGAAGAAGTTGATCTGGTCCCGCGCCACACGACAACGCTCGATGAAACAGCTCTGTTCCTGGCGCAGGGGCACACGATCCTCTCGCACCTGGAGCAGGACAATTCGGAGCCGGGTTCGTGGTGTGACCATTGCCTCAGCCTTCGTCCAGCGCGGTCAACGCGCCGCCGCCTGACACGAGATCGCCTTTGCGGCAGAGCGAACGAAGTTCGGAGTACCCGCCCACGAATATCCCGTTCACAAAAACCATCGGCACGGTGGGCCATCCTCCAGTCTGTCGAGAGATCCGTCTTCGCAGTTCCGGTTTGCCGTCCAGCGAGATTTCCTCGAAGTCGACGTCCAAACGGCGCAACAGCCGGCGGGCGGCGAAGCAATAGCCGCACCACTTTGTGGTGTACATCCGGACCGCGGTTCCGCCGCTGACGGTGTTTTCAACCATACCCGGAGCACAACGACTCGCGGCTGACGAATATTCGCCCCACGGCCGGTGGACACAAGCCGAACGGCCTCAACCGCGCCAACCGTCCTTCCAACCTCGCACGGCGGCAAACACCTCCACCTGATCAGCGAGGCCACGTCCGGCGTAACGTTCGGCCGCCGCGACCACGTCCGGTGTCGAGCACCGCAGAAACACGTTGGTCCGGAGTTCCAACGCGATGGTCGAGGGCACGGTGGGTCGGTCGTGGGCCCGCAGTCTGCGTGCGTCATCGAGTCGGGCCTCGAGATCCGTGTTTTCCGGTTCCACCTCGTGGCCGAAGCCCAGATTCGACACCGTGTACTCGTGCGCGCAATAGACCTCCGTACCCGACGGCAACGCGGCAAGCCGCGACAGCGAATCCACCATCTGAAGCGGAGTGCCTTCGAAGAGGCGTCCGCAGCCTCCTGCAAAGAGGGTGTCGCCGCAGAACACAAAGCCCGCGCCGACGAAGGCGATGTGGCCGGCGGTGTGTCCCGGAACGTCCAGGACCATGAGTTCCACCCCGAGCTCGTTGATCTGGACCCGCTCGCCGCCGGTGACCGGCCGCGACACGGTGGGGATTCGCTCGCGGGCCGGACCGTAGACCGGGACCTGCCCGCGGGCCAGCAGAGCACCCACTCCGGAGGTGTGGTCGGCGTGATGGTGGGTGATCAACATCGCCGCGAGATCGAGCCCACGATCGTCAAGCGCCCGGATCACCGGCCCGGCATCGCCCGGGTCCACCACAGCCACCACGGGATGCTCCTCGGGCTGGAGGACCCAGACATAGTTGTCGCCCAATACCTCGATCGGCCATATTCGGATCATTCCGCATTCTGACCGGAGAGACCTTCCCGGTCAACGCCGGGGCGCGAAATGGGGACTCGATTTGCGCTGTTCTCCACGTTAGGATGCGCACTATGACTACTCGATATCTATTGGTGGCCGATCCGGTGACAGACCTCAATCCCGAGTTCGATCTCGGGGTCTGCGTCGCCGCCGAACTGATCGCACGCGGCATCGCAGTGGACTACCTCGACCTGCTCGCGAGCGACGTCGATCTGCCCAGCGAGGCCTATCTCGCCCGACTTCCGGTGCGGCGCATCCTGTCGTCGGACGCCGAACGCGACGTCTTCTGGGAGCTCGGCGAAGCCCGGGAGGCGGACGTCCGCGATTATCGCGTCATCCTCCAGCGCAAGGACCCCCCGGTGGACGACCGCTTCCGCGCCTATTGCCGGCACTTTGAACAGGCGCCGGAGAATATCGTCCAGATCAACCGGCCGCCGGCCACCTACCAACTGTCGGAACACACCGTCATCCAGAGATACCCGGAGTACGCGGCCAGGACCTTCGTCTGCAGCAGCCTGGAGGAGATGGTGGCCGCGGTGCGCCGAATGCCGAAGGAGGCGGTTCTCAAGCCCAAGAGCACCTATTGCGGCATCGGCGTCAGTTTTGTCGCCCACGACGCACCGGAAGACGAGCTCAGAGGGTATTGGCAACAGTGGCGTCCCGAAGTCATCGTCCAGCAGTATCTTGACGCCATCGAGGACAGCGGGGACCTGAGGATCCTCACCATCAACGACCGGGTGCTCGGATCGGTTCTCAGGGTGCCTGCCGAGGGATCACGGTTGGCGAACCTCCACCAGGGCGCGCTGGCCGAGGTTCTCGATCCCACCCCCCGTCAGCTCGAGGCCTGTCGTGAGGTCGCCGCAGATCTCAACCCGATGGGGCTCCACCTGCTGGGCCTCGACTTCATCGGCGAACACCTGACGGAGGTCAACTTCACATCGCCCACGACGATCGTGCAGATCAACCAGGTCAACGGCATCCGCGCCGACAAGGACCTCGTGGACGAGCTGGAGCGCATGTGGCGGGCGAGGGTCGCCTCCCATGAGTGAACGGGCGAGCCGCAACCGTGTCATCTGCATCGATCGCGAAGTGCCCGAGGGTTGGGTGGTCGTCGGGGTCTACCACAACGAAGCCTGCAGCGGCCACGACAACAACGCCCTGATCATCAAGCGACCCGGTCGTCGCGAGCTGATCTGGTCCGATTCGCCCGTTCCACCGGGCTATCTGCGGGTCAAGACGACCCATTCCGACCACTGCCCCGGTGACGGCGAGAACGCCGTCGTGATCGAGCGTGAGGACGCGGTCGGATCGTAGACCCGAAATTCGGACTCTGTAATTCGCAGTCCGGCACCCGAGTGGAGGGACTCATGTCGACATTGCCTCATCGCCCGGCTGGATGGGAAGAGATCTACCCCGAGGTCGATGCCCGGCCCGGCAGATGCCGGTCGACGAACATCTCCAATCGAACCCTGTCCGAGGCCTCGAACGAGACGAACCGAACCCCAACGCCCTCCACGATCTCCCGTTGTCGGTCGGTGATCCGGGTAATCTCCGCGGTGCCGCGGATCGGGCTGGGGTCATCGGGCATGGCAATTTCAAACTCGAAGGTGGTCCCGAGCGGAAACTGAGTCACGCCGCGGAGCAACATTCCCGACGCCGACAGGTTCTGGATCTGCGCCATCAGCCGCAGCGGCCGGCCGTCGCTGAAGAGCTGAATGTTCGCCGGTATCTTGACGGGCACCCGCGGGGCGGGGCTGGCCAGGTCTTCAACCGCCGACACCAGTTTGGTATCCATTTCGTCAACCGCCACCACCCGATTGGCGCCCCGGCCGACCAGGGCGTTGGCGGCGGCGGACGACTCGTTTTGAGTGATCAGGACCAGTCCGGCACGGTGACACGCGGCGCCCTCGGCCCTGGCCATTTCAAGAAAACGACTCAATGCCGCGGCGGACACCGGAAAACCGATGATGATGACGTCGAACGCCGTCGACTGCACCAGATCGAGGGTCGTGCTGTCCCAGTGCGCGAAATGGAGATCCAACGTCGTCTGGCGCAACAGCCCCGCCACCCGGCGGTGGGTCTCATCATCCACCCGGGTCACAAGGACCTGTTTTGCGTTTCCAGCGGCCATCCTGTTGATTATAGCGGGATTCCGATCGAACCGGCCGCGACACCCCGGCCACGATCCACACTCTTCAGGACTCCTCATGGCATCAACCGGCGTCCATCACTCACGCCGGTGAGGATGGCGCGGGTGTCGGATCCGCGGCAGCAGCGTCGGTCACCGCACCACGGCCGGGATGTAGACCGGGTCGCCGCTCTGCTCGTTCACCACCGAAGCGTGTGCGATGTACAGCGCGTCCGGATCATCGGTGTACACCTCCGCCCATGCCGAGCCGTTGAAGCCGAGTTCCCGCGCCAACAGACGGGGGACCTGGACAAAGGTCTTGGCGGGCACCGCCACGTCCAACGCCCCGATGATGACGCCGGTGTTTTCGTAGACCACCACGGTGATGGTCACGTCAGTCTCCGACAACGAAGTGAATCCCAGGTTGGTGCGGGCGCCGTCCGAGCTGAGACCACCCAGCACCGCCGTCTCGCCACTCAGCACCGCGCCGTCAAATGGCACCGCCGGCACGAACTGGCCAAAGCTCCCGGACTCAGCATCGTTGAATGTACGGCTGTTGACCACAACTCCAACGTCGGACGGATCGATCTCCAACCAACCCGAACCGCTGGCGCCGAACGTCCCCCGAACCACATCATCGAGCAGCATCGCGCTGTGCTCAGGTATGGAGAGGCTGGTGCTCTGTTGGACACCGTTCTGGTGGAATGTCACCGTGATCTCGGTCATGACGTCGGCCAGGTTCACCAGCGACACGTCGGATCGCCACATGGTCTGCTCCGCTCCCGGATTCGATGCCACGGCCGGGATCGCCACAGGATTGCCGTCCGCGGCGTCCAGAGCCACCGGGAGGATGAGCGTCGGGTCATGCGAACCGTCGTCCACCACCGAGGCGTAGGCAGCATATCTGGCGTCGACGTCGCGGGCTCTGAGCGCGGCAAACCCGCCTCGGATGGAATCTGGCGTCAGATCACCGATGACCTCGTTGTGTTGGCTGAAGGCGTTGGCCTGGGCCGTCAAGGTGCCGGTGCCGAGGGAAACACCGCCGGTGTCGAAGATCTCGTAATCGAGCACGAGCTCCTGGTCGGCGAAGTTAAAAATCCCGAGATTGGTGTGGAACCCGTCGTTCCCCGCCAACCCGGGCAGCACGTACTCGTCCTGGCCGTGTTGTGATTGATCAGCGGCCAGGGCCGGGATGAACTGGCCGAAGCTGCCGTTGTTCTCCGAAGAGAAGGTCCGCGACACACCCACGAATCCGATGCCGGTGGTGCCGATCTGTACTCCGCCAGCGCCGGAGTGACCGAGGGCGCGCACCAGGTCGTCCAGCGACCGCTGGGACCGCAACGAGAGTTTGAGCGTGAGATCTTCGGCCGACCGTTGGTCGCCCGGCCGGAAGCCGAGATTCACCATCATGTCCTCTTCGGTCGGGTTGAGCAGGTAGGCCTGAGTACTCCAATCGGCGCCTCCGATTCCCGTGGTGGAGGCTGTCGCCGGGAACGCCCAACTCTGCAGCGCCACGAGGTCCGTATCGACGTAGGCGCTCACCGGCAACATCGCCCGCGGCAAGGCCGGGTCATCCGACACCACCAGCAGGGACCCACGCAGGTCACCGCCGCCCCCGGGAGCCGCGGCGATGTCGAGCGTGGTGGACGCGCCCGGTTCCAGAACTGTTGGCATGACTGGGGCGCCGCCGTCGAACAGAAAGTGCCCATCGAGTGCGACCTCGGTGATCTCGAGCTCTTCGGATCCCGAATTCGCGATCGTGACCGAGGCGTGGCCGCCGGGGGCCACGATGCCCAGGTTGACCGGCGCCGGGTCGATGCGGAGCCTCGGCGCCGTGGTGGCGCTGCCGTTCACGGTCACCACGTGCTCGGGATCGTTGGGATCATTGGAGAACAGGGTCAGGCTGGCCGAGTGCTGACCCACGACTTCGGGCTCGAAACGCACGAAGACGCTGACGGTGCTGCCGCCGGCCACGGTCGTCGGAACGTCGCTGGCCAAACGGAACGGGCCGTCGCTGAGCTGGGTCGTCAGCGTGAGCGGCGTCGCGCCGTAGTTGCGCACGGTGAATGAGCTTTCACCCACGCCACCGACCGGAACGGAAGGGATGTTGATCTGGCTCGTCGCCACCAGTCTTGGGTCCTCGAAGGCGGCGCTGCGGCCCTCGACCGAAAAGTACGTCACACCCCCCGGTGAATACGAAGGATCGTTGCTGAAGACCGCTCCCCACTGCTGCTGGTTGCCGGACGAGGACGACCGGAACTCGATGTCCATATCCACCGATTCTCCGGGATCCAGCGCGATGGGAAACTCGGTGGGAGAAACCACCCGGAACGGCGATGCGCCGTTCATGCCGGCGCCGTCGATCACCAGCGTCGAGCCGCCAGTATTGGTCAGGGGAACGGTGATGGTCGAGGTGTTGCCGGAGTGGACCGGTTCGGCCACAAGGTCCGGGAAATCCGGCCCCAGATCGAGATCGGGCTGCTCGGCGGGGCTCAGGTGAGCGAGGATCACACGGTCGGGATCCAGCTCCACCGCGGTGGGGGCGGCGCTCAAAGAAACGTCCACGGTCTGTTCGGCCACGGCATCCATGACGATGCGGTGGGTCTCCACGCCCGACGAGGTGGTCACCGCAACGTCCATCGGCATCCGAAAATAGGGTGCGTTGGAGTGCTCCTGCGTGATGGTGAGACGCACGGCCGGGCCGGACACCGCCTCCCACTCATACTGGATACGGGGCCGGTTTTTGCCGTAAACCCACTGGTCGAAAAACCAATCGAGCTCCTGGCCGGAGGTGTTTTCCAAGATGGCCAACAACTCCTCTGTGGTGGCCGAATCCTGTGCGAAGGCATCGCGGTAGTTCCGCAGGCCCTCGAAAAAGGCGTCGTCGCCCACGACGTCGCGCAGCATCCGCAGCACCAGCGCGCCCTTGTCGTAGACGGTTCGGGAGAAGGCCACGGGATTGTCGTAGAGGGGGCCGTTGAAAAACTGCGTCCCATCGGCTGCGGCAGCGTACTCCGACAGGAAATCCGCGCCGTGGTGCTCCTCGGCCCAGACGAACTCCGAGTAGGTGGCGAAGCTCTCGTTGAGCCACAGTTCGCGCCAGTCGTCGCAGGTCACCCAGTCGCCCCACCACTGATGGCCCAGTTCGTGAACGTTGAGCCACTCCATCCAGGGATCACCGAAGAAGTTTCCGATGGTGGTCAACGTCTGGTGCTCCATCCCGCCACCGAAGTTGGCGGTGAGATTGCCGTACTTCTCCTCCACGAAGGGATACTCGTCGAACCGCGAAGCGAGGACCTCGATCATCTCCGGGGTGATGGCGAGATCCGCCTCGCCGGCGTCGGCAATCTCGGGGTACATGTAGGCCACCACCGGCATGGTGCCTCCATCCATGGTGTCGTAGGTCCATTCACGGTAGGCGTAATCGGAAAGGTTCATCACCACCAGATAGGTGGCGATCTGATAGCGCGACTCCCAGCGGGTCGTGGCGGTACCGTCGCCGTTGTCCATCCGATCCACCTCGAGACCGTTGGCGGCGACCGTCAGCGTGTCCGGCGCGGTGACCGTGAGGTTGACGGTGGCCTTGTCGTCGGGACGATCATTGCTCGGAAACCACACCCTCGCGCCGAACGGCTCGGCGAAGGTAAAGATCGCCGGCATACCACCCGAGTGCGACGACCAGTTGATGCCGTCACCGAAACGGTTGGCATGTCCGCCGTAGGGGATCATCAACCGCACCCTGTCGCCTGACGCCAACGGTTGGGGCAGCACGACCGTGAGCACGTCATCGGCGTGCTCGAAGGCCAGTGCACGCGGCGAGTCCGATGGATGGTGCTCATCGGCTAACTGCATCACCGCCAGGACGCGGAGGCCGAGGTCCATGTCCAGCTCCACCGCCGACAGACCCTCGGTCACCGACGCCACGTCCACCACTGCGGTGCCCGACATCACTCGCCGCCCCAGGTCGAGGGCCAGATCCAGCTCGTAGTGGATCACATCGATGGGTGAGGGATCGGGCACCGGCGCCCACGTCTTGGGATCGGGCGGTTGCAGTGCCAAAGCGCGCTCCATCTGGGCTCGTTTGGCCTCGATTTCACCGGCATGGCGCTCGACGGCAGCGGGCAGCGGCACGTCGATCGTGGTCTGATCGGCACCCAAAATGGCAGCGGAAAGAGCAAGGATGATTGCGAGGGAAGTGGTCACAGAGCGGTTCATGGGTCCTCCCGGGACCAAGATTGTACAGCGTCTAAGGCCTGTCGGCACGCCGACATTCCCGGCCCGGCTCGATGTATCGATTCGAACCGCTCCAGAGCAGAGCGGCTGCCGCCATCAGTCGACTCGAACGGCGGACGGGTCTATTTCGCAGCAGGCGCGAGGACCGGCGATTCGGCCAGATAGATGATCTGGTGGTGCGGCCCCACCTCCAGATCATCGGACGGGTTGATGAGATCGGTCCCGGTGGTCGTATCGCGGACGCCGATCATCAGCGCACCCCTGGCGCGCTTGATTTCGTTCGCGACGGCACAGAAATCGGCCGGCAGGCGAACCTCTTCCGGGACGGGGTCCACATAGATGTTGTGCGCCCGCGCCGCGGCCACGCTGGACAAAATCGCCGCGGTTCCCGGTTGCGCCACCGCGTGGGCCAGCAGTGAAAACCCGAGATGGGTGGTTTCGATCACCTCGTCGGCGCCGGCCGCCAGGGCGTGATCCACGTTCTCGGTGTCCAGGATCTCAGCCACCACGTGGAGCGGGAAGACCCGCTTTTCGGCGGCTCCGCTGTGTTCGAGAAACGACCGAATGGTGAAAACGGTCAGGATCGTATGGGCGTCGGCCTGCTGCGGCAGATCCGTTCGGCTGCCCACCACGATGGCCGAGCCGGCCTGGGACATGCGGACCTTGTCGAGCTCGCTCTCCTTGGTCGGGTCGCCGCTCACCCAGGTGAACTCGGGAGGGATGCCGGGCGGCCGCTCACCCTCGGCGAAGATCACGATCTTCGAGCGGGTGCTGCCGACCTCCTGTTCGAGGCAGTCGAGCAGCATCCTCGATCCGGCGTCATAGCCGCAGACCACGATGTGATTGGCATAGGCACTCATACGGAACTGCTCCTCCCGAATGGTCAAGACGGCCCGCAGCAACGTCTGGCTGACGATGCCCGCGAACAGGGCCAGGGTGAACATCCCGGCGATCATCATGATCCCGCCCACCACGCGGCCCATGGGCCGTATGGGGGTGATGTCGCCGTAACCCACCGTGGTCATCGTCACAAGGGCCCACCACAGGCCATCGCCCAGGTCGGCGATCTGGGGGTTGTGATTGGCTCCCTGGTGGGGCCCCTCGATGAGGTACACGGTGACACCGCCGAGGAAGGTGGCTACGGCCACCATCAGGAGCGCGAAGATGAAGAGCAGCCTGTTGTTGGCGAAGGCACTGATCAGACCGCGGAATGGATAGGAGTAGCGGAAGATCTTGCCGGTGCGGATGAGCCGCAGGACCCGCACCGCCCGGAGCCCGCGCAGGGCGGGGTAGAACGACAGCACGGTGAGCAGATCGACCAGCATCATGGGTGTGAGCATGTAGTGGATCCGACCCGTGATGTTGGGAATCAACTGTTGCGAATACCTGTGTTTGAAGATCCCGACCTGAGGCGGGCGATACGACAACACGCGCAACACGTACTCCACTGCGAAGATCAACAGCAGCCAATGATCGGCCCGCGCCAGGCTACCGCGCAGAGGATCGTCCGGTTCCAAGGCCAACTCGACGATGAACAGGATGACCGAAAACGCGACCAGTATCCCGATGGACGTCTGGACCACGCGGAAGACCCTGGTGTCGGGGCTGTGGAAAGCCTCGTGGATGAAGTCGGCGAGCCGTTTCACGTTGAGAAGACTTTAGCATTGAAGGGACACACCGGATCCGCAGTCCACCCAGATGCTGGATGCTGGATGCTGGATGCTGGATGCACCGAGAATGATCGGCCATCCACCAACCACGACCAACCGGGCGGGTGGGGGATCTGCCATTCGGCATCTGGCGCCTTGGATCTCCTTGTCTCCACCGCCTCCCTACGTCACACTGTTGCCATGGCGGCCGACTCCCTCGAACCAACCGGCGAACCCCGGAAATCGGAACCGATCGCACCGCTGACGACTCTCGAGCTGGGAGGGTCGGCACAGTGGCTGACGGTGGCCGAGATCGAGGACGATCTGATGGACGCGCTGCTGTGGGCCTCCGAGCGTGAACTGCCGGTGACCCTTCTCGGCGGCGGCAGCAATGTGGTCGTGGCAGACGAGGGCATTCAAGGCCTGGTGGTTCGAATCGCGACCAGGGGCGTGGAGGTTCGCCGCGATGGCGACGACGCCGTGATGACGGTGGCGGCAGGGGAGGAGTGGGACGGGATCGTGGCATTCGCGGTGGAACAACGCCTGGCCGGCCTCGAGTGTCTGTCCGGCATCCCCGGTACCGCCGGCGCCACCCCAATCCAGAATGTCGGAGCCTACGGCGCGGAGGTGGGCGAGGTCCTGGAGTCGGTTCGGCTTCTGGATCGGGTCACGACCGAAGTCCGCGACGCCGGTGCGGGAGAACTCAGACTCGGCTACCGTTCCAGCAGACTGCGCCGGGAGCCCGGTCGATTCATCGTGCTCTCGGTGAGATTCCGGCTGGCCGTCGACGGCACCCCTCGGATCCACTATCCGGAGCTTGCCCGACTGCTCGATTGCCGATCGTCGGATCCCAGTCTCGCTCTGGTCCGCGAGGCCGTCCTCGAGCTGCGACGCTCCAAGTCCATGGTGATCGATCCCGACGACCCCAACCACCGCAGCGCCGGCTCGTTTTTCAAGAATCCGATCCTGGCGCAGGCGGCTGCAGACGAGCTGATACGCCGCATCCACCGGACCGGCATCGCCGAGGACCCGCCGCGGTTCCCGACGGCCAACGGGGTCAAGTTTCCCGCAGGCTGGCTGATCGAGAAGGCCGGATTCGAAAAGGGCCTTCGCAGAGGCAACGTGGGTCTGTCCTCCCGCCACAGTCTCGCCCTGGTCAATCGTGGAGGTGGGACCGCTGCAGAGCTGCTTGGGCTTGCCCGGGAGATCCAAACCGGGGTCCGACAGCGTTTCGGGGTCGAGCTGGAGCCCGAACCCGTCTTCCTCGGCTTTGACACCGCCAACCCGCTCCGCGACGCGGCTGGTAGGGGAACGTTCAACATTTAACGTTCTGATCGTACCCATCCGTTTTGTGCGGGAGGGTGGGGACTTTCGACTTTCGACTCTTGACTCTCGTCGACGGCACGCCCGCTCAACGCGCCCTCCGGGTGGGCGGGGGTCAATTCAAAAATACGACCTCAAAATTGAGAATTCAGTCAGCCGAGTAGGTCACCTCGAGGCGCCTCGCCTTGCGTACCGCCAGCGCCAGCGACACCCCGATGGAGGCCAGCACGCCGAGAATCGCCACCCAAGGCGCCACCGGCTGCGCCAGCATGGCCAACGGGCCCATGACCGGGGGCACCGGCAGCAACGAACCCAGATAGTGCACGATGCTGAGCGCCTTCAGCGCCGCCGGCAGGAACGGTGTGGCCGCCTCCCAACCCAGAAACAACACGGCGGGAACCATGGGATTTTTGAAGTAGAGCCCGGCGAGCAGGAAGAGCGCGCCGTAGGCGGCGCACGCCAGCGCCACGACTCCGAGATAGCCGGCGAGGTCCGCGATCCCCGCGCCCGATATCAGATACCGCAGACCGAGTGACCCGTGGGCGACGTAGAACAGCACGAAGATCACCACCGTGGCACCGAGCAGCAGGATCCAGGTCGAGGCCAACCCTCCCAGATACTTGCCCACAACCAGCACCCTGCGCCGGACCGGTGCCATGAGGCTGTAGTGCAAACTCCGCTCGAGGATCTCGCCGCGGAACAGCTTGACGAAGAGCACCGCACAGGAGAAGAACACAATGAACCTGAGATAGAAGAAGAAGAACATCTGCGCGAAGTCGGCCGTGGTGTGGCCGATGTTCGCGCGCCGTGCCTCCGGCATGAAGAGACCGCGCAACAGAGCCAACGACAACGGCATGCCCACCAGGAGCAGCACGGGCAGCACTCTCCGGCTGAAGATCGACCGCGCCACCTCGGTCCGGGCGATGATCACGGTCTGACGCCGCCTCAGTCCCCGCATGCCGCCGCCGCTCACGTCGTCCCTCCGGGTTGACCGATGAGATAGTCGTAGACCGCGTGCACGGTCTCGTCCGCCGGCATCACGGTCTCCACCGCCACACCTGACTCCACAATCACCCCGGTGAGATCGGCGAAGAAGCTCCGTGCGTCCTCGGTGCGAACCATCAGCCCCTCACCGTCGCCGAGGATTCGCACGTCGACCACGTGTTTGAAGTCGAAGAGCCGGCCGGCCACCGCATGTGGACGATCGCAGCGGATCAGCACCTGGATCGGCTGGCTCTTGATCTCGGCCCGGACCTCCCGAATGCCGCCCTCGGCCACCACGGTTCCGCCGTGAATCATCACCACCGCGTCGGAGATCAGATCCACCTCGTGCAGGATGTGGCTGGAAACGATCACATACCGCCCCTCGTCAGCCATCTCGCGGAACAGCTGGATCATCTCGGCCCGACCCATGGGATCGAGGCCATTGAGCGGCTCGTCGAGGACCATCACGCTGGGGCGGTGACAGAGAGCCTGCGCTAGCTTGATGCGCTGCCGCATCCCTTTGGAATATCCGGCGATCTTGCGGCGGGCCGCGTCGGTGAGACCGACCTGTTCCAGGACTTCCCACGCCCTGGCGTCGGCTTGGCCGCGATCCATACCGTGGAGAAGCAGCGTCTGGCGCAGGAAAGTCGCCCCGGTCGCACCGGCCGGGAACGAGTCGTACTGCGTGCAGTAGCCGACGGCTCGGAAAAGTCGCTCGGGCCGGTTCGGCGGGATGCCCAGCACCGAAATCTCCCCCTTGGTCGGCGACAGCAACCCGGTCATCAGGTGCATCAGGGTGCTCTTGCCCGACCCGTTGGGTCCTACCAAACCGGTGAGCCCCGGTTTGAACTCGAGATTGACCCGGTTGACGCCGAGCACCTCGCCGTAGAACTTCGACACGCCGCGGAAGATGATCCTCTCGTCGCTCACCGAACGACCTCGTGCGGGCGGAGTTTTCGGTTGAGCAGCCAGATGCTGATCAGCGCCACCGACCCCAGCGTGAACCAGTTGGCCAGCACCGGCAGATCGCTGCGGGTGGGCGCTCCGAAGAGGTGCAACACCACGCTGGCGATGGCTCGGGTCAGGTGGAAAAGGTCTCCGAATGGGGTGCCGGTGATCCCGTTGAAGGCCTCGGCGAAACCGCTCAGGACGAAGATCAGAGCAAACAGCGTACCCACCGCCGCCGGTTTGAAGCGCACCCACGCCGATATCGCCAACGCCAGGAGCGAGATCACCAGGATCCAAACGAGGTGACCCACCAGGTACGCGGCGGCGATCCGCCAGTGCTCGGTTCCCCAACCGCCTCCTTCCTCGTAGGCCTGGAGGGCGAAGATCGCCAAGCCCATCATCCACGTGGGCGGCGAAACCAGGAGGAAAAGGACGGCCATCTTCCCGAGAACGTAGTCCACCCGGTTGATGGGTCTGCTGAAGTACAGCGGCAAGGCATTGTTGGCCAGATCCGGAGCCACCAAACCCGGGGCCAGGATGACCATGACAAAAAACGCCGGCAAAGCCTGCCACATGAAGAGATATTGAAAGAACGACATGGTCAGCCCGCCCATGAGTTCCTCGGTGAGGCCAATCTGTTCGAGCAGGCCGAGGTTGTGGCTCAGATAGACCAGAAACAGGCCGGCCACCGACGGCAGGAAGCAGGCCGCGTAAAAGGCGGTGAAGATCCTCGACTGGAAGGCTTCGCCAAGACCGTATCTCGTGATCACCAGAAACCGGGTCCGGATCGGCGTCAGCTCACCGGTGTAACGGCGCCACGCGCGCTCATACACCGCCATCATCGTCCTCCATGGCCCGCAGGAAAATGTCCTGCAGGCTGTCCCGCTTGCAGTCGAGTCGGCGGATGACGCCACCGTGGTGGTGGGCCGCCTCGTAGATGGAACGGACCGTCATCTCCGACGGCATGACCATCTTGAATCGCCGGTCGTCCTGGATCCCCATCTCACATCCGGCGGCCGCCAGTGCCGCCGTGAAATCCGGACTCGGGCCTTCCAGCTCGATCTCGACGAATGAGCGGTTCGCCCGGCGTTCCTGTTCGAGATCGCAACAGGCCGCCAAACGGCCGTTCTTCAGGATGACCACCTCGTCGCACACCGCCTCCACGTCCCCCAGAAGGTGGGACGACAACACGATGTGGGTCTCGCCCCGGTCGCGAATCTCGCGCACCAGATCCAACATCCGTTTCCGCGCCGGCGGATCCAGGCCGTTGGTGGGCTCGTCCAACATCAGCAGGCGAGGCCCGTGGACCAGGGCCTGCGCCAACTTGACCATTTGTTTCATCCCGGTGGAAAAGGTCCCGACCTTGCGATATCTGGCCTCGCCCAGACCGACGTAGAACAGGGCCTCGTGGGACCGTTCAAGCGCCGATTCGGCCGGGAGACCGCTCAACTCCGCCATGTAGCGCACAAAGCGAATGGCCGTGAGATTGGCAATGAAGCTGTCGTTCTCCGGCATGTATCCGATCTCGGATCGGACCTCCTTGCCGTTGCCGGAGATGGTCCGGCCCAGCACTCGGGCCTGTCCGGCCGACGGCTCGAAGAAGTCCAACAGCGTGCGCAGAAGGGTCGTCTTGCCGGCGCCGTTCGGGCCCAGCAGACCGACGGCACGACCGGTGAGCCGTGCGTCCAGCTCCACCAGTATCGGCCGGCCACCGAGCCGGACGGAGAGACCGTCCAGCTCGATCACCGGCGCCGTGCTGCGTTCCGCTGTGTTCATCCCGCCGATGATAACCCGTCGGCGGGTTGTTCGGTTGGGCGGGATTCTCGGAGCATCTGGGACAGCCCGAGTACCGGCAGCGATGACAGCAGACTCTCTCCAGTGCCTCGTGCCAGGATGCTGTCGTCGCCGGCATAGGCGCACCACAGACCGGGTTCGGCCCCCTGATCCAGCAGCAGCCCGGCGTCCGGCGGCAGTTGACCCATCACCTCGGCCGGGAGGGTGTCCAGCAGATCACCCAGATTTCGCCAGAGCAGGGCGGAGCAGTCGGCGTAACCGTTGTCGGGCATCAGCTCTCGGAAGGCGGCGCTGCGGGGAAGGGTGAGCCCCGAGGCACGGAGCTGGAGGGCCTGTTCGATGATCGCCGCCGACGGCGCCATCACCAGGTAGCCGTCCATCGTCAGGTAGAACAACTCGTAGTCGGTGTCGGGGTGACGGATGACGTGGTAGGTGCGGCCGCCGACCGTGGATTCGACGAAGGTCAGGCCGGGCCGACCGGCGTCGTTCATCTGGCGGTTGATCTCATGGATCGCGGTGTCGATCGTGTGGTGAAGGATCTCGGGATCGTAGACCTCCAGAACCAGCTTCCACGACGGCACGGGAAGCACCGGGCCATCCACGGCAAAGGCCCCCTCGCCGCCCAAGGGCGCCGCAAGGTCCTCATGGAAGTCGATGCCCAAGACCCGCTGCAACTCGGCCAGCTCGTGGAGAGCGTCTGGATCGGTCGCGGAGACCACCCGGAGCAGGTCATCGAACATGTCGGCGCCGTCCTTGGTCACCGCCGCCACCGCGAGACTGGCCTGGGGGGACACGAAATCGAGGCTTCCCATTGGAGAGGGTTCCGCCAGCCAGCTGGCTGCACCCCGCCTGGGTTCACTGAAGTAGAGTGCGGCCTCGAGGTCGCGCCGGTCGCCGTCCCGCGAGTAACCGAAGACCATGGTGCTGGAGTCCAACAGGCCCAGCTCGTCCATCATCAGGGCGTCGGATTCCGACGATTCGGAGGCGGCCCGGTCCAGGATCGCTGCCATGTCCAGGCCGATCACCCAGGACACGCCCTGGGCGTAGGACTCGGCCAATCTTGCGTGGAGCTCGGTGCCGGTGAAATCGCTCGGGCCGGAGGTGATCCGAGCCACTGCGGCCGCCAGATCGTCCTGGCGTCCGGCCGCCACGGCCAGGTCCCCACCGGTCCACAGCAGCAGATCGCCATCGCCGACAACGGCGGATTGCGGATCGTCCACGATGACAAAGCCGGGTCGCGAGCCGTCCGACACTCCACTCGCCGCGTGTTCGGCCAGCAACGACCTGAATCTCGCCGGATCATCAAGAACGGCAAACGCGACCGGAGCGGCGTCACCGGCAAAACCCGCCACCGGCACGGTCACCACCACCTCATCACCCACCGCGTCACCGAAGGCCTGGAGGCGGTCCAGAACCATGTCAACCTGTTCTTCGACGCCGTTGCCCACCACGTTGGCCTGCCACCAGTCTCGCAGGACGGGGCTCGCGGCGATCCTCTCCTCGACGATTGTTCGAGCCTCGTCGAGACCTTCCGCCAGGTTGGGTACGGCGACGTAGACCGCCGTGTCCGGCGGAGCGAGATCCAGGAGACGGGTGGACCGGCGCAGCTCCTCGGGCTCCACGGCATCCACCACCTCACGTTGGAGACTGGTCAACTCGCGCAACAGGGCAAGATGTTGCTCTGAGTTGGCGCTCCAGGCGATCTGATCCTCGATGGCCACCGTCTGCAACCGGTCATTGGTCGTGGTCTGTTGCCCGGGATTGAGCAATTCTCGTCCAGCCGCCTGTCGCACCTCCACCTCGCCCTCGATCACCGATACCCGCGAACCCTTGAAACCGTGGTCCACTGCGAAGATGGTGCCCTTCACGGCCACGAGACAGTCATCGGTGGCCACCCGGAGACGACCACCCCGTTGGTCGGCAGCGCGCACGATGATGTTGCCGCGATGGAGACGCACGGTGGTGCCCCTCATGGTGGCGCCGAGTTCGATCTCGCTGCGTGGAGCCAGCTCCACCATCGATCCATCGGCCAGGACGATTTCGCTGCCCTGTTTCTTCGCCGTCCGGAGGAGCTGTCCGGATCCGACAACCGCGCCGTGGGCGAGGATTTCGGTGTCGTCGGCGCGGACCAGCTGGAGTTCACCCGAGCGCCCTGCCACCGTGGCCGTCAGCCTGTGATCCACTATGGAGTTGCCGACAACCGTGAAACCGGCCAGACCGAGACCCAACGCCACCACCGCGGCGGCTGCGAGGCGAAGCCAACGCGGGATGCCCGGACGCACCGCCACCGACGGACGCACCCCCGCCGGGGCCACGCCCCCGCGGGCCTCGAGCAACGCACGGCGACAGCTGACGCACTGCCGGGTGTGGTCGGACACAAGCAGAGCGCGCGCCTCCGGCAGGTTACCGTCGACGAGGTCGGGGATCAGGGCCTGATAGTCCTCGCAGCCCGACAATGCATGATCCAACTCCCGGACGATGGCGGTCCACGCCCGATCAGACGCCTGCCGAACCACCTCGTCGGACAGGCTGTCCTTCCGGATCGTATCGGTCAATCTCTCGAGCGGATCGGGGTTGGTGTGGTTTTTGTTCATCGTGTCCCTCCGAGAAACGAGCTCAACTCGTCCATCAGTCGTGTTCGGACGCGGTGGAGCGTGACCGCCACCGTGCCTGGAGTGGTGTCGAAAATCGTCGCGATCTCGGTGTTGTCCAGCCCCTCGAAATATCGCAGCGTGAACATCTCCGCGTGGCGCCGGCTGAGCCCCGCCACGAGCTGCCGGAGCCTGGCGAGCACCTCCGAGCTGTAGTGCAGCCGTTCCGGGCTCGGTGCGGTATCGGTCACTGCCGGTCCATCGGGTTCGATGGTGCTGGCGGCCCGGATCGAGCGCGCCTGGAGAATATCGAGAGCCGCGTTGGTCGCGGCTCGTCGAAGATAGCCCACCGCTCCTCGTGACAGATCCGGGGGGTCCTGCCGGCGGGCGAGACGAATGAACACGGTCTGCAGCACGTCCTCGGCGTCGGCGGCGTTGCCGGTGACGCGGTAGGCGGTCTGCAGCACGACGCGGGAGTGCTCCCGGTAGATCGGTTCGATCCAATGACCGGGTGCGGTGTCTGCTTGGGCGAGAGCCACGTCCACGGATCCCTCCTCGGGTCTGTCTTCATGCATAGGAACGACTCCCAACGCCCATGATTAACGAATGACCGGCGAGAACATGGGCCACAACGATACCCTGGCGTGCGGGAAGTGTGGAGGATGTGGAAGGTGCGGCGGGCGAGAAAGGCGTTGAGGGGGAATTTCGGTTCCCGAACCCGAGCCCGCTCGTCACGACGTCGCCAGAAGCGGAACCGGTAGCCCGAACCCGTTCCCGTTATCGGATCCAGGAGTTCAGAGTTCAGATCCGCCCGCCCATCCGAGGTATGGGGTGCGCGGTATGGGGTTTGAGATTCCCCGCCCGGGGGGGAGGGGGGAGCGCTTGAAACAACACACGGCGCCGTGCGATAGTGCAAGCCAGACCGAATCGCAATGAGGAGAGACATGGAAAACTACGTTGTCGACTTGGATTCGGACCATCCCGGGTTCCACGACCCCGATTACCGGAGACGACGCGACGAAATCGCGGGGCTCGCACCTCCCATAACGGCCACCGCCGATCCCGAATGGGTGGCGTACACCGATGTGGAACGGACCACTTGGGCCACCGTGTTCGACAGACTCACGGCGTTGTACCCGAGCCGCGCATGCAACTCGTTCAACGACGTGGTGGGCGACCTGGGCTATACGGCCGACGAGATCCCCCAGCTTGCCGACGTGAGCGCCTTTCTCACCGAACGCACCGGATTCCGCCTCCAGCCGGTTGCCGGCCTCGTCTCCGCCCGGGAGTTCCTCGGGAAACTCGCCCAACGAACCTTCTGCTCGACCCAGTACATCCGGCACCACAGCCAGCCGTTCTACACCCCGGAGCCGGACATCGTTCACGAACTCATGGGCCACGCGCCGATGCTCGCCATTCCGGACTTCGCCAACCTCTCTCAGAAGATCGGCGAGGGTTCGTTGAAAGCCACCGACCAACAGGTCGAGCAACTGGCGACCCTGTACTGGTTCACCATCGAGTACGGCGTGTTGCGGACCGCCTCGGGATATCGAGCGTACGGCGCGGGACTGTTGTCGAGCTTCGGCGAACTGGAGCACGCCCTGAGCGGTGACGTGGAAATCCGCCGATTCGACCCCTTTCGGGCCAAGGACGCGAGCTACCCCATCACCACCTACCAGCCGCTGTTGTGGTGGGTCGAGTCCATCGGCGAGGCCTTCAAGAAGATCGACGACTTCGTGCAGAGCATGTAACGCGGTTTTCGGAGCTCGGGAGCCGGGGTTCGGACGCCCTGGCGGATGCAGCGGCAGCGTTAAGGAACAGCGGCTGGGAACAGCGAGCAGCGACAGTGATCAGGGGCAATTGGGGTTGCCCCGGATTGCGGCCGCTCATCACCGATGCTGCCATCTGCCCCGGATACCGGTTGCTATTCCTGTCCCGACCGCCGCCGGTAGGTTGCCACCCTCGCATTCTGATCTCCATGTCGGTGCCAGGCACCGCCGCAGATGTATCGATCTCGTGCTCCGATGCGATTTCGACGGTGCCTGGCACCAGCCCGCGCGTTCGCGGCGCGCGTGAGGACGGCACGCCCGATCATCGCGCCCACCTCGCTCCGGGTGGGCGGCGGATCTCGCATCTCGTATCTTGCATCTTGAATCTTGCATCTTGAATCTTGCATCTTGAATCTGGGTGAGTGGGCGGGGGTTCAAACGTCGAAGAACGACCCGAGCTTCGACGTGTCGAGAAAGACCTCGCCGTTGGACACGCTCACCGGAAGAGCCTTCAGGTGAGAGCCCTCGCAGGGGCCGCCGACACACAGACCGTCCTCCGGTCGGTAACGGGCACCGTGGGAGTTGCACACCAGATAGCGACCGGCCGGATCCCAGAGTTCGCCGGGGTCCCGATCGTCGAGCGGCATGGGGAGGTGGCGACATTCGTTCTTGTACGCCCGTACATCGTCGGAACCGATCCTGAGGACAATGCCCTCCTCATCAAAAGGCCCGTCCGTGTAGGTGAACTTGAGACCCTTGGAAGGGATGTCTTCGAGCCGTGCGATCATCTTCATTGTTGCTGCTCCGCACAGAAGTGTACCGTCGAGCCGGAGGGATGATAGCGGATCGAATTTCGGTTTTCTCCGCGTTCCCGAGCGAAAAGCTGTCATACAATGCGCCATTCGGAGGATCGATTTGGGTCGAGACCGCACGCTGTCGGTGGTGATTCCAACCCTCAACGAGCGGGGCACCCTGGGTCAATGTCTGGATTCGGTGGGGGAGGGCGGCGGTCTCGAGATCGTGGTCAGCGATGGCGGCAGCCAAGACGGCACCCTGGAGGTCGCGCGCAGCCGAGCCGGAGTCCGAATCGTCGAAGGGCCTGCCGGCCGCGGAATGCAACTCAATCGAGGAGCCTCCGCCACCAACGGGGAGGTGCTCCTCTTTCTCCACTCCGACTGCCGGCTGCCCGCGGGGTGGCGGCCCATGATCGAGACCGCGTTGGCCGACCAGTCGATTTCGCTGGCCTGCTTCCGGCTGCACACGATGCCAACTCGGGCCGCCGGTCCGCTCCGGCGGACGTGGCTCCGAATTCTGGATCTCAGGTCCATTGGTCTCGGTCTGCCCTACGGCGACCAGGGATTCGCCCTCCGCAGAGACGTCTTCGAAGCATTGGGCGGCTTCCCCGATATCCCGCTGATGGAGGACGTGGCGCTAGCCCGGGCGAGCCGACGCCACGGGAACATACGACGTCTCCCCGCGAACATCACAACCACCGCGCGCCGGGTGGAGGGCCGTCCAGTCTCGACGTGGGTGATGTTCGCGATCTTCCCCAGCCTTTTTCGCCTCGGTATTTCGCCACACCGGCTGGCACGGTGGTACGGGGTGGTGCGGTGAGGTGCGTCGTGGTATTCGGCAGACAACCCCAACCGGGCAGGGTCAAGACCCGGTTGGCTCGGGGCATAGGTGATGGATCGGCGGCGGCGGTCTACGGCGAACTCCTCGACACCACCCTGCGGCACGCCGCCGCCGTCGATTGCCATGTCGTGCTCTCCCTTGCCGATCCGCGGTCCGGCGGTTGGGAGCCGGCGCTGGGGGTCCCCATCGAATCCCAGGCCGAGGGCGATCTGGGTCATCGGATGGGCGACTCCTTCACGCGACGGTTCGGGGACGGGTACGATCGGGTGGTGATCATCGGATCGGATTGCCCCGCGCTGCATACGCGGCACATCGTCGACGCCTTCGAGCGATTAGACGACGTTCCCGTGGTCCTCGGCCCGGCCGGGGACGGCGGTTTCTGGCTCATCGGTCAAAGGGCCCCTGGTCGTCTGGACCTGACCGGCCTGCCGTGGTCCTCGCCCGAGACCCTGTCCGCAACCCGGGCCCGAATGCGCGACCTCGGCTTGGATTGGCACGAGCTGGTCGAGCTTCGGGACGTCGACCGGCCCGAGGATCTGCAATGGGCGCTGACGGCACCGGAAATCGATCGACAACTCGCCGAACGACTGACTCGCGCGGCGAGCACCGCACGACGAGGGGCACGGTGAGCGCGATCGAAAGCTCCGCCGCCGCTCCACGCCTGCCCGACCGCTGGCATCTGCTGGCGGAGCTGCCCACCGGCCACCAAACCCAGGTCTGGGTGGCCGAGGACCGACAGCTCGGCGAGCAGGTGGTGCTCAAGATCTTCCCGCCGTGGGCCGATCCCAAGGTACGCGCCCGAGCACTCACCGAGGTTCGGCTCGGTCTCCTTCTCCAGCACCCCAACCTCGTCCAACTGCACGAGGTCCTCGAGTTGACGGGGCACCTGACGGCAGTGATGGAATTCGTCCCGGGCGGCGATCTCGCCAGAGTCGTGGCCTTTGCGAAGGCCCAACCCATCCGACGGGTGGTGGAGTGGATGGGGCAATCCCTCGACGTGCTGTCCTTCATCCACGATCAGCACGTCATCCATCGCGACATCAAGCCGTCGAATCTCCTGCTCACCAGGGACGGGGATATCAAGCTCGCTGACCTCGGCCTGGCCGGCAACCTCGACCGATTGGACGATCCCGAGGGTGGAACGGTGGGGGTGGGCACGCCGGGGTACATGGCACCGGAACACGCCGCCGGAGGCGACCCCGCGCCGGCGTGGGATCTGTACAGCCTTGGCGTCACCGTCCGGCAGTTGCTCACCGGCGAGCGGCCCATCGCCGAAGACGCCACCCACCAGCTGCCCGCGGATTGTCCCCTGTGGTTGCGCCAGTTCACCGAGCGTCTCCTTGCACCGGATCCGCTCGACCGCTGGCCCACCGCCCGCGAGGCGCTGGCGGTCTTCGAGGCGCAGCGCACCGCCTAAACGGCCGCCCCTGTGTGCGCCACGTCCGTCGCGCGCCCTGCAGACTACTGGAGATCCACCTGCAGCCAGGCCGTGACCGGATCGCTGTTCTGGTCGTATCGGCCCAGCTGGACGGTGTTGGTCGAACCGCCTCCGTTCGGAGCCGACGGACCGTATGAGAAGAGCTCTGCCTTGAACCAGAGCTCGGTG
>Ga0272441_10005315_pt1 | contig 22522 bp, 17 predicted proteins | sample SSMProp6N_FD_193582 | JGI IMG/M metagenome (GOLD analysis project Ga0272441, IMG submission 193582) | Marine sediment archaeal communities from Little Sippewissett salt marsh, Falmouth, MA, United States - SSM-Prop-6N | ecosystem: Environmental > Aquatic > Marine > Wetlands > Sediment ... | reverse complement strand
TAGTTGGCAAAGTTAAGGCTTTGTTCAAGGTAAATATTTTGCATGAGTGAAAAGATGATATACGACTCTGAGGAATTAGGATCATAACCCTGATATCTTGTCGTATAATCTTCTTCAAGGGTAATAACCGAATTCTCTTTCATTGCAACTTCGAGATTACCCTGGTCTTTGTGTAATCCCATAACAAAGGTCTCTGATCCGTTTATTCTAATGTCATCGTAGCCGTTACAGTGGATTGAAATGAATAGATCTGCCTTTGCTTTATTTGCAATTTCAGCTCTCTTGTATAATTCGACAAATTCATCCTCTTTTCTGGTATATATAACCTTTACGCCATTCAGCAATTCTTCAATGTAACTTCCCGTTTTCAGGGCTATAGCAAGTGTTATATTTTTTTCCTTGCTCCTTTTGCCCAGGGCACCGGGATCCCTGCCACCATGTCCTGCGTCAATAACCACCACCCATTCATTCTCCGGTGGTTCGTCAGCGATGGAAGCGTAGGTGGAGCAGAACAATATACCGGCAATGATAACCAGTTTGAAAGCTGAATTAATTATGGTATAATGTTTGTAATTTTTAATCCTGCGCTTCATGCTATGAAGATGATTTTAATTAGTTTTACTCCGTTGTATACAAACGTTACAAAAATAGTACTAAACTTATATACTATTTCAGCAAAAAAGATACATATTATCCTCATAAGTACATTTTTATCAACATTTATGTACTCCCAGGAGATTCAGGGGGTAAGAGATTCTCTTGTGGCTGTAATGGATACAACCAATTTTATGCAGGACACAATACGTGTTGATACTCTCCGACCTGATACAACCGGTATCAGAACGTTTGTTATATCGCCCGATGCCGTGGATATGCCAATAGTATATAATGCTATTGACAGTCAGTATATTAATATGGATGAACAAAAAGTATACCTGATAAATGGAGCCTCAGCCGTATATGGCGATATCAGCCTGGAAGCATACCATATAGTGCTGGATCTTAATACAAGTGAAGTTAATGCGTGGGGGAGGCGGGATTCTACAGGCAAGCTTGTGGATATCCCCAGGTTCAGGGATGGGGATGAGGAGTGGGAAGCTGATGAGCTTACATATAATTTCAAGACCAAAAGGGCAATAATAAGAAACATTGTTACAGAAGAAGAAGAGGGTTTCCTTCACAGTGATGTTACAAAGCGACACCAGGATGGGGCCCTGCACGTTAAAGGAAGCAAATACACTACCTGCGATGCTGAAGATCCTCATTTCTATGTCAGTTTGCCAAAGGCCAAGGTGATACCAAATGAAAAAATAGTTTCCGGTCCTGCTTACCTTGTGCTTGAAGATATTCCATTGCCCCTGGCATTACCTTTTGGTTATTTTCCGGTTCAGAAAGAGTATGCCTCAGGGATCCTTATACCGAGATATGGTGAAGAGAATAACAGAGGTTATTTCCTTAAGGAGATGGGATATTATTTTGCTGTAAGTGATTATTTCGACCTCAAGTTTACAGGCGATATTTATACGAATGGTACATGGAGACTCGTCACAGCCACCAATTATAGTAAAAGGTACAAATTTAACGGTAACTTCAGCTTTAATTATGCCAATAATGTAACAGGTTATAAGGGGTTGGAAAATTATTATAAAAGTAGCAACTACTCGGTACGATGGACACATAGCCAGGATGCAAAGGCCAGGCCCGGGACAAGGTTTTCAGCAAGCGTTAATTTAAGTTCCTCTGGTTTTGACAAGGAAAACAGTTACACTGTACAGGAGCATGTCAATACAACCAAGCAATCCAGTATAAGCTATTCAAAGACATGGGCAGGTAGTCCTATAAACTTTTCGGCCAGCCTTAATCACAGCCAGAATTCAGCGTCGAAAACCGTGAGCCTCAACCTGCCGAAAATGAGTTTTGGTATGTCGAGGATATATCCGCTTAAATCATTGGGAAGTAGTGGAACGACTAAATGGTGGCAGGAATTACAGCTGCAGTACAGCGCAAATCTTGATAACCGGATTTCAACCACCGATGAGAGGATGTTCACAAGTGAAATGTTCGAAGATATGAAGAACGGGTTCCAGCATAATATACCTGTGAGCCTCCCTATACGCCCTTTCAGTAATTTCTCAATTTCCCCGTCACTTCGATATTCAGGAGTATTATTCACTGAAAGAACTTCCAAAAGATGGGAGCCTGAATACATTGATCCTGAGACAAATGATACCGTCAGTACTGTAATCAGTGAAACGGAAAAGGGATTCTTTTACGGCCATGCAATCAATCCTTCCATAAGTGCAAGCTATAGTCCCCAGATATATGGTATGTTCCAGTTTACCAATCCTGAATCCCGGATTATTGCTGTACGCCATGTTATGAAGCCTGCTGTCTCTTTTTCTTATGTACCCGCAGTCGAAGGGCTTTCCTCAGATATGTACCGGGAGGTTCAATCAGATACAGCAGGTAATACAAAGGAGTATTCAATATTTGAAAACGGGATTTACAGTACACCATCCCTCTCGCGCAGAAGTGGTAACCTGAATTTTTCTCTCACCAATATTATAGAAGCAAAAGTAAGACCAAAAAATGATACTGCGGATACTGAAAGGAAAGTGAAAATACTCGATAACCTGAGTTTAAATACTTCATATAATCTTTTTGCCGACTCCCTTAAATGGAGCCCCATATCCATGGTTTTGCGTACAAGCCTTTTTAATGAGCTTAGCATTTCTGCCCGGGGAAATTTTGATGCATATGCAACTGATTCTCTTTTCAGGAGGATAAACAGAAGCGAGTGGTCGGTTAACAGGAGGCCCGTACGTATGACAAATTTTAACCTGAGCCTTAACTTTGAGCTTAATAACCTGCTCAAATCGCTTTTTGGTGGTGAAAAGGAAGAAAGAGCACCGACCCGCACGGGAAGTGAGAGAGAGCAATCAGGCATGGGAGGTATGCCAGAAACAGTGGAGGCAGCCGGCATGTCAGGTCAGGCTGGCAGCAGACAAACAGGTGAGGGATTATATGATCAATATGGCTATGCCGATTTTAACATTCCATGGTCAATGAGGATAGCCTATAATTTCTATTATACAAAAACAAGGGAAGAATCTGTGATAAACCAGAACCTGACGGCCAGTGGTAACGTCACTCTTACAAAGAACTTTGCTATAAATTATTCAACAGGATATGATTTTAGGAGCAAGGAAATAACCATGACCAGGATAGGCATAACCAGGGACCTGCATTGCTGGGAAATGAGCTTTAACTGGATACCTACAGGCTATCTTCAGAGCTGGGATTTTGTTATACGCGTTAAGGCCAGCGTCTTGCAGGATCTCAAGTATGAGAGGCGCAAAGACTATCATGATAATTATTAAAATACTCAAACATCTATGAAAAAAATCATTCATACATCCAAAGCACCCGCAGCCATCGGACCATACAGCCAGGCTGTGGAAATAAATGATACGCTGTATATATCTGGTCAGGTACCGGTTGACCCTCAGACAGGCTCAATAGTAAAAGGAGGTATCAGTGAGCAGACAGAACAGGTATTGAAAAATATTGGTGCAATCCTTGATGAAGCAGGATATTCATATGAAAATGTTGTTAGCTCCACATGCCTGTTGTCAGATATGTCTGATTTCAAAGCTATGAACGAGGTATATGCACAATTTTATCCTGATAATCAGCCTGCAAGAGCTGCTTTCGCAGTGAAAGAATTACCTCTCGGGGCAATGCTTGAAATTGTGACTGTAGCTGTAAAAAAGTGAAATGAATGCAGAATATCGAATATCGATTAACGAATGAAGAAATAAAAAAAATCAACATTCGATATTCTACATTCGATATTAGATATTCCCTGGGGGTTATTCCGCTACGATCTCAAATTCAATTTCGGCTTTTACTTCCTTGTGAAGCTTAATCTGAGCTTTATATTTGCCTACTTCCTTAACCTGGTCACCTTCTATGGAGATATTCTTCCTGTCAATATCATACCCCTCATTTTTAAGTGCTTCGGCAATTTGAATTGTATTAACTGAACCGAATATCTTACCTGAACTGCTTGTCTTGGCTCCAAGAGTGAGCTTGACATCGGCAAGCTTTTGAGCAATTTCTTCAGCCTCCTGTTTGATTTTCTCTTCTTTATGGGCTCTCTGGCGGGTATTCTCTTCATGAACTTTTTTTGCTGATGGTGTAGCCAGTATTGCATAGCCCTGGGGTATGAGAAAATTACGGGCATATCCCTCCTTCACTGTTATTATTTCACCCTTGTCTCCTAATCCACTCACGTCTTTTTTAAGAATTATTTCCATTTTTATCCTCCTCTTTTTATTTTAACAGGTCAGTAACATATGGAAGCAAGGCAAGATGACGGGCTCTCTTGATAGCCTTGGCAACTTTTCTCTGGTACTTAAGCGATGTACCTGTGATACGTCTCGGCAATATTTTTCCCTGCTCATTTAGAAATTTCTTAAGGAATTCGGGATCTTTGTAATCTACATATTTGATCCTGTTCTTTTTGAACCGGCAATACTTTTTCTTTTTGATCTCTACGGTCGGTGGGGTTAAATATCTTATTTCTGATTCGTTCTGTGCCATGATTTATTCCTCCTCAATTTTTTCTGTTTCTTTCTGTTTTCTTTTCTTCTCTGCATACTGTACTGCATACTTGTCCATTTTAAAGGTCAGGAATCGTATTATCCTTTCGTCCCTTCTGTACTGTATTTCCAGCTTTTCGATTAATTCGCCCGGACCTTTGAATTCAATAAGATAATAAAACCCGGTTGATTTCTTCTGAATAGGATAGGCCAGCTTTTTCAGGCCCCAGTTCTCTTCGTGGATGATCTCTCCTTTATTATCGGTGATCACCTTCTTGAATTTCTGTACCGCTTCCTTCATCTGGGTCTCAGACAAAACGGGAGTTGCAATGAAAACGGTTTCATACTGATTTAACATAGTTTTTTGTTTTTAAAATAATAATGAAATCGGCCTGCAAAAATATAGCTTTTTCTCAAATATACCAATTATGTTACTGATATATTTACGATTGAATCCTTCCGGAAGGACGTCATTATTTCTTATATTTGCTCTTTATATACACAGATAAAAGTTAAGCTATATATGGAGAATTTTATAGTATCAGCAAGGAAATACAGGCCAGTGAAATTTGATACTGTGGTTGGACAGGAATCAATTACATCAACGCTTAAAAACGCGATTAAAACCAATCACCTGGCACAAGCTTATCTTTTCTGTGGTCCCCGTGGCGTGGGTAAAACAACCTGTGCCCGTATACTGGCCAAGACTATCAACTGCCAGAATCTCACTGATAATACTGAAGCATGTGGTAAGTGTGAATCATGCCAGGCATTCGACAGTTCGAGGTCATATAATATACATGAGCTGGATGCAGCTTCAAACAATAAAGTCGACGATATACGTACACTAACTGACCAGGTTAAGATTCCACCCCAGGTAGGAAGATATTCGGTGTATATTATTGATGAGGTTCATATGCTTAGTACATCCGCTTTTAATGCATTCCTTAAAACCCTGGAAGAGCCACCTCCTCATGCAGTATTTATACTGGCAACAACAGAAAAGCAGAAAATAATACCAACAATACTGTCCCGCTGTCAGATATTTGATTTTCATCGGATTACAATAGATGATATAGTAAAAAGATTGATGTATGTAGCGGGAAAGGAAAAAATTGAAGCAGAGCAGGAAGCCCTGCAGATAATAGCCCAGAAATCTGATGGTTCAATGAGGGATGCGCTTTCTATTCTTGACCAGATAGTCAGCTATAAAGGAAAGAAAATAACCTATACTGATGTTATTGAGAATCTTAACGTACTGGATCATGAGTATTATATGAAAGCAACAGATTCTTTTCTCTCCGGCGATGTGTCTAATGCTCTTTTACTTTTTAATGATATTCTTGAAAAAGGTTTCGATGGCCATAATTTTATTGCCGGCCTGATGAGCCATTTTCGTAACCTGCTGGTATGTAAGGATGAAACCACACTTAGACTTGTTGAGGCTGGATCTACCATACGAGATAAGTACAGGGAGCAAACATTGAGGTGTCCGGTCAATTTCCTTTATAAGGGACTGGAAATATTAAGCTCAGCAGATATCTACTATAAGACAAGTAAGAATCAAAAGCTGCATGTTGAACTGGCACTGATACGACTAGCTACTTTTATTGTGGATAAAGATAAACCTGTCCCTAATGAAATAACCTACAGGGAAAAGAAGGATGATAAGGTATTGGATGTCAGAAAGGAAAGTAAACCGAAAATAGAAACCGAGAACAAAAATTCCGGGAAAGCACCCGGGTCAAAAAAAGAAGATGGTATTCCAAAATCATTCTCTATAAAGGAAAGACTTACAAAACAAAAAGATGAAATAGAGACTGAAAGCCTTGATGATGATAAGGGTGAGTATAATACGGGGAATGAAAATAGTAATGACGGTGAATTTGACCAGGACGAACTTATGGATGCGTGGCGTAGTTTTGGAGATACTGTGAAATCAGGTAATCCAAGAATGTCAAGTATAATTAAGGCAATGAAACCGGTAATTGAGGATAAAACCAATATTATACTTGAACTGAGCAATAAAGCCCAGAAAGATTATTTTGATCAGAAATATAAACATGATGTGATAGAACATCTTAAAAAGAAGTTATCAAATTCAAAAATTCACTTTCTCACAAAAGTCGGTGAAAAAACAGAAAACAGTACTCCATACACCGACGAGGAGAAATACAGGCATCTGGCCGACAAAAACCCTGCCCTTGATAAACTACGTAATGAGCTTGGACTCGAATATGATTAAATAAATGGAAAAACTTTCTAATGAAATACTGACCTTCCTGCTTGACGATTCTGATTCCATGATCAGCATTATTGATAGTGAGATGAGGTATGTTAGTGTAAATAAATCATTCTGCAAGTATTTTCAGATGAAAAAGGATGAGCTCATTGGTAAATGTCCATCGGAACTATGGGGAGAAAATACTTACAGGGAGAAAATAATAAAAAATATAGAAAGGAGCCTGAAGGGTGAAAAAATTCAGTACAGGGCTTTTTTTGATATTGCTGGTTCTTCAGGTAAGTTTTATGAAGTTACATACCTTCCTTTCAAAAGTCCAAGCAAACGATTAAGCTACGCAATAATAGAAACAAAGGATATAAGTAGTGAAGTCCGGAGTGATGATAAACTATCGGATAAGCATGTACAATATGACTTTATGGATAAATACCTGCCTTTTGGTATTTTTACATGTAACAGGGAAGGTTTTGTTATAGAAGCAAATGATACTTTCTTTAATATACTTGAAGTTGGCCAGGAACAGAGAGGGAATATGAATTTAACCGATTTAATGAAGAGTGACCAGCGCTTTTCAGAACATATCAGGACAGGTAAGGTAGGGGAAGCTGCCACTTTTGGACAGATGCAGATGGTTACACAGGAAGGGAGAGAATTATTTGTAAGAATTAGCAGCTATATAAGGGAGGATAACCAGAATGCCACATTCATAGATGGTGCACTCGAGGACATAACAAGAGAGGTGATCCTGGAAAGGCGCCTTTATCAGTCTCACCGACTTGAAACCCTGGGGACACTTGCTGGTGGAGTAGCACATGATTTCAATACAATATTAACCACTATTTCAGGATACTCTGAAATGACAATGGAGGAAGTGGAAAATGATTCTAAAGTTTATGAGTATATGACACGATTAAGGTCGGCTGTGAATAAGGCTGTTGGCATCATTGACCAGATGCTTGTATTCAGTAAACAGCTCGACCAGCATGTTGTTGCTCTGGAAGTTGATAAAATAATTAAAGAAGCTGTAGAATTCATGAAGTCATCAATACCTGATAACGTTACTCTCAGAACTGAGTACAGCAGGATTGACGGACTGGTTTATGCCGACCCCACACAGTTATTCAGGGTATTCCTCAATATAATGACAAATGCATTTCATGCCTTGGAGGGGAAAGGTGGTACAATGACAGTCAGACTTTCCTAATCATCTACAGATAATAAAGATTTTGCAGATATTTCAATTGCTGATACCGGCACCGGTATTGATCCTTCAATAATCGACAGAATTTTTGAACCTTTTTTTACTACCAAGGAAGTTAAAAAAGGTACCGGGATGGGACTATCAGTATCACATGGTATAATAACAGGAATAGGAGGAGAAATAAACGTTCAAAGCAACCCGGGCTCAGGATCTGTTTTCACATTAAGGATGCCCTTGAAGAAAGTATATTCTCAATCGGAAGCAGAGAGTGACAAACAACCTGGTAATATCATACTTGCCCATGATAACATGCACCTTTCCAGAACGTTATCTCTTGCTCTTGAAAGTATGGGATTTAATATCATATTGATTTCCTCTGATACTGACATAGCACATGTTATAGCAAATAAGTTATCTGATAATGATATACTTTTTGTTGTGAACAAGTTCGCAGATAAGAATTTCTTTGAAATGCTGGCAAGGGAGAAGAAGTCTGGAAAGCGCTTCCGGGTTATTATTATCATGCAGAAAGAAAGCATAGATAATAATATACCTCTGTACGATAAAAACAGGGAATATGACATTGTATACGAACCGGTTACCCTGAAGGATATACTAAGCAAATTACACTAACACAGATAAACATGGCAGGAATTTTAGTTGTTGAAGATGATGATGATCTGAGAATTATGCTCAAAGAATCTCTGGAAAAGCGCAAACATAAAATAACTGAAGCTTCAAATGGGAGGGAGGCTCTAAATAAATTCAAATCATCCATTACCGACCTGGTCATCACTGATCTCCTAATGCCTGAACAGGATGGCATCGGGCTGATACTTGAACTAAGGAAAATTAAACCGGGAATTAAGGTTGTGGCTATCTCAGGGGGAGGGAAAATAGGCCCATCAAATTACCTTGATGTTGCCAAGACACTTGGTGCAGATGCTGTTTTTCCAAAACCTTTCAATCTGATCCAGTTTATTGAAGAAGTTGAAAAACTTATTAATGTATAGTTATTAAGTGAATCATCCTTTCTAAACCATTACTGGCGAAGATTGTTTATTATTTAACATTAACCATTAAAATTACAGTGCAATGTTCAAAAAGTCTATTGAAGAGATGTTAAACAGGCAGGTTGAAAGGGAAGGATACAGTGCTATTCTTTATCTTTCAATGGCATCATGGGCTGAAACACAGGGCTATGCCGGGATTGCAGAATGGATGTATGCCCAGGCTGAAGAAGAAAAGATGCATATGCTTAAAATAATCAGATATATTAACGAAAGAGAAGGGAGAGCTATAATACCCTCCTTTGATAAACCCCCTTCAGATTTTGAGGGCTTAAAATCACTGTTTGACCAGGTACTGGAGCACGAGAAATTCATTACCAGCAGTATTAATGAAATAGTAGCAGAAACAATCAAAGAAAATGATTTTGCAACCCATAACTGGTTACAGTGGTTTGTTTCAGAGCAGGTTGAGGAAGAAAGCTCAGTACAGGCTATCATTGATAAACTGAAGCTTGTAGGTACCAATAACCTTTATATGTTTGACAGGGATATTATGTCGATGAGGGAAGAAGGCGAAGTATGAATGTCGAATATCGAATAATGCTAGCTTCCACCTGTCAGCCGTAGTCCCGAGTTCTCGGGACTCGGGTTCCTGGATTCCATCAATCCATTTCTTTTATTATCGGGAAAAACAAGTTAATTTTGTTGCCTGTTCCATCATTCGTATATTAAGCATGGAGCGCAAGGGATTTAATGAATAAATAAGAGATGAGTGTATTAAATAAGGTACTCGGTGTATTTATCGGTAACAAGTATGAGAGGGATTTAAAAGATATGTCGCCTTTCGCTGATAAAGTGATCGCAGAATATGAAAAACTGTCATCCATCAGTAATGACGAGTTACGTTCACTGTCAATTAAACTTAAGCAAAGGGTCAGGGACTCTGTAAAAGAAGAAGAGGAGCAGATAGCTTCACTAAGGGAAAAGGCATCTGTAGAGGAGGATGTCATAGCAAAGGAAAGTATTTATGATGAGATCGATAAGATTGAAGAAAAGATTGATGGTAAGCTGGAAGAATACCTTGATGAATTGCTTCCCGAAGCTTTTGCATTAGTGAAAGAAACTGCAAGGCGCTTCAAGGAGAATGAACAACTTGAGGTGACGGCAACAGACTTCGACAAGGATCTTGCTGCCAGCAGGGATAGCGTGGAGATAAAGAAAGACAAGGCTGTTTGGAAAAACAGGTGGATTGCAGGAGGTAATGAGATAACCTGGGATATGGTTCACTATGATGTCCAGCTTATAGGTGGAGTAGCATTACATAAGGGAAGAATTGCGGAAATGGCCACCGGTGAGGGTAAAACCCTCGTGGCCACACTTCCTGTTTACTTAAATGCCCTTACCGGCAGGGGAGTGCATGTAGTTACGGTTAATGACTACCTGGCTCGCCGTGATGCTGAGTGGATGGGGCCAATTTACGAGTTTCACGGGCTAACAGTTGATTGTATTGATAAACATGAACCTAACTCGGCTGCTCGCAGGAAAGCTTATCAGGCTGATATCACCTTTGGAACAAATAATGAATTTGGATTTGACTACCTGAGGGATAATATGGCTATTAATCCCGAAGATCTGGTCCAGAGGAAACATAATTATGCCATAGTGGATGAGGTCGACTCGGTGCTTATTGATGATGCACGTACACCACTGATAATTTCCGGTCCGACAGCCAAGAGTGATACCCAACAGTTTGATGACTTGAAACCCAGGGTGGAAAAGCTGGTGAGCGCCCAGAAAAAGCTTGTCACCCAGGTGCTTGCAGATGCAAAACGTAATATTAATGAAGATAATACAGAGGATGGTGGATTTATGTTACTCAGGGCATTTAAAGGACTGCCCAAAAACAGCGCCTTGATAAAATATCTCAGTGAAGAGGGAAAGAAGTCTCTTTTGCTTAAAACAGAGAATTTCTATATGCAGAATAACAGTAAAGAGATGCCTAAGGTTACGGATGCCCTTTACTTTGTTATAGATGAGAAAAATAATTCAATAGAACTAACTGAAAAAGGAATTGATCTTATTTCCACATCTGTGGAGGACTCAAGCTTTTTTGTTTTACCAGACGTTGGTAACGAGATAGCTGAAATTGAGAAATCAGACCTTTCTGATAAAGAGAAATTCAAAGCCAAGGATGAATTGCTGCAGGATTTTTCAGTTAAGTCTGAACGTGTACACACAATGAACCAGCTGCTCAAAGCATATACACTTTTTGAAATAGATGTTGAATATGTTGTTATAGATAACAAGGTTAAGATTGTTGATGAGCAAACAGGACGTATAATGGAAGGCCGCAGGTACTCGGATGGATTACACCAGGCTATTGAAGCGAAAGAAAGGGTTAAAGTGGAAGCTGCAACACAGACCTTTGCCACTATAACCTTACAGAACTATTTCAGGATGTATCATAAGCTAGCCGGTATGACCGGTACAGCTGAAACTGAAGCAGGAGAGTTCTGGAATATATATAAGCTTGATGTTATGGTTATCCCTACGAATGAGCCAGTAATAAGGGACGACAGGGATGATATGGTGTATAAGACAAAAAGGGAAAAATACAATGCAGTAATTGATGAAATACAGGATCTCAACAGCAAGGGTAGACCCGTTCTTGTTGGTACTACCTCGGTTGAAATATCTGAGCTCCTCAGCCGTATGCTGAATATGAAGGGAATCAAGCATAATGTGCTGAATGCCAAACTACATGCCCGTGAGGCCGACATAGTAGCTGAAGCAGGTAAAGAGGGCGCTGTCACTATTGCTACCAACATGGCAGGAAGAGGCACTGACATTAAACTTACTCCTTTTGTAAGGGAAGCCGGGGGACTGGCTATTTTAGGTACTGAAAGGCATGAATCACGAAGGGTCGACCGTCAGCTGAGGGGAAGGGCAGGAAGACAGGGCGACCCGGGCTCATCACAGTTTTACGTTTCCCTCGAAGATGACCTGATGCGGCTTTTCGGATCAGAAAGGATCGCCGGCGTAATGGACCGTCTGGGTCTGCGTGATGGGGAAATGATACAGCACCAGATGATCTCCAAATCAATTGAGCGAGCACAGAAAAAAGTTGAGGAAAACAATTTTGGCATACGTAAAAGACTGCTAGAATATGATGATGTCATGAATAGCCAGCGGGAGGTAATATATAAAAGACGAAGGCATGCATTGCAGGGAACAAGGTTGAGTGTCGATATCGCAAATATGATGTATGATGTATCGGAGCATATCGTGAATATTTACCTGCCTGAAGGAGATTACGAAAACTTCAGTATTGACCTGCTACGATCATTTTCAATGGAAACACCGGTGGAAGAGAAAGAGTTCCTGAAAATAAACGCCGATGAGCTTATTGAAATGTTAAACGGGAACGTAATTGATACCTATAAGAGAAAAGTTGAGAAAATATCTTCTGAAGCTTATCCTGTAATAGAAGATGTATATGAGAAACAGTCACATGTATATGAAAATGTTGTTGTTCCTATTTCGGATGGAACAAAGGTATACCAGGTAATAACTAACCTGAAAGCTACCGTCGAATCTGGCGGTAAAGAGCTGGTACGTTCTTATGAAAAAACAGTTGTTCTGGCAACCATTGACGAACTTTGGAAAGAGCACCTTCGTGAAATGGATGAACTCAAACAATCAGTTCAGGCAGCAACTTATGAACAGAAAGATCCACTGCTTATATATAAGTTCGAGTCGTTTGAGTTGTTCAAATCAATGATTGAAAGGGTAAATAAAAATGTTATATCAACATTGATGAAAGGACATATCCCTAGTCCTGATCCGGATCAGGTGCGTGAGGCAGAGAGACGTAGAAGAACCGATATGAGCAGGTACAGAACGTCAAAAAGTGATTATTCATCATATAGTGATACTTCGGAAGGCAGGCAACCTGACAAGCCGCAAAAGGCCGAACCGGTGAGAGTGGAGAAGAAAGTAGGCCGCAATGATCCCTGCCCCTGTGGAAGTGGTAAAAAATATAAACACTGTCACGGTAGGGTAAGCACAGGACCACCGCAGCAACCAGAGAAAGGGGCTTAAGCAGGTTCTTTCAGTTTGAGGTCCTCAAGGGCCGTATTAATCTTTGTGCTGGTTTGTCGTGAAACACCGGTAAGCGGAAGACGAAGATAATTCTGACATAATCCGAGACTGTTCATAACTGATTTAATACCGGCGGGATTACCCTCGACAAAGATAAGATCAATCATTTCAATGTATTTGTAGTGTATCTCGCTCGCACTGCTCATTTTAGACTTCAGCGCAAGACTGACCATCTCTTTCCATTCAACGGGAAAAGCATTTCCCAGTACTGATATTACCCCCGATGCACCAAGAGCAATAAGAGGAAGTGCCAAGAGATCATCACCCGATATCACAAGAAAATCTTCGGGTTTATCATTTATTATTTTCATTACCTGTGGCAGGTTACCTGAAGCCTCCTTTATCCCAACTATATTTTCATATGACCATGCAAGCTCAAGGCATGTTTCAGCTTCAATATTGCTGCTGGTCCTTCCTGGAACATTATAAAGTATTATGGGCACAGGAGAAGCAGTCGATATCTCTTTAAAATGTATCCTCAGTCCCTTCTGTCCTGGTTTATTGTAATAGGGAGCAACAGATAGAATTCCATCTATACCATCAAAATCAGTTTTCTTGATGGTGTCTGTTACACTTTGTGTATTATTACCTCCTATACCAAGGACAATAGGTATTCTGTCATTGATTATTTCTTTTACATATGAGGTGACAGCTTCCCTCTCTTCCTGATTCAGAGTAACAGCTTCACTTGTTGTACCCATAACAACAAGATAGTCACAACCCCCGTTGACTATATAATTAGTAATATTTTCCAGTGCTTTAAAATCCACGCTCCTGTCAGATTTGAAAGGAGTAATCATGGCAACACCAAGGCCTTCAAATTTTTTCATAGCGAGCATCAGTTTTTAATTTATTAAGCGCCGGTATTTATCATTTCCAGATAATATTTAACCTGTTGCAGGTAATAGGCCGGGTCGTATTCCTTGGTCATTTTAATTGTCATATCCAGATTATCACTGTACGCTGAACTCTCGGATCCGACTTTGAATTGTGCCCGGGACAAAACAGTGACATACTTTACCGGGAAATAATTATTATTGTTAATGTCAATCAGTATTTCGTAGGGTGTATTTATGAACTCTTCAATATCATCTGATTTTGGGAAATGTAAAAAACTGAGATCTGACTGCTTTATGCATGTCAGGTATCTTATCAAGGTATATTCATCGGGCAGGACATTCTTTGGATAATAACAGACTACATCCACCTGTATATTTCTTTTCTGCATCTCCTGGAAAAAGTCTGTTATAGCTTTGAAATCTTCAATATTACTGCCGTCCCATACTATTGCTATCTTATGGGCATTTCTCAGGTTGTTGAATTTTTTATGCCGTTTTATTCTCTTAAGCCGTTGCTTAAGTATAAACCCGCTAAAAAATAACCTTATCCTGTTGAGGAGTTCCATTCTACAAACCTAATCGATTTTTAGTGAAATTTATTCCGATATCTGTATTTTCTTTAATAGTTTGAGAAAATCATCTTCATTCATCAGGCTGATACCAAATTTTTCCGCTTTCTCTCTCTTTGATGGGCCCATATTTCTGCCGGCAAGAATAAAACTGGTATTAGAGCTGACCGAGGATACATTCTTTCCTCCGTTTTCTTCAATCATATTTTTATATTCCTCCCTGCTGTATTTATCAAATTCACCTGATATGACTATACTTTTACCTTCAAGGATATCTGATTCTGCCTTCTTTGGTCCCCCTGATTCCATATTAACACCATATTCTCTCAGGCGTCCCAGAACCTCCATGTTATTTGGGGATTTGAAATAATTGATAATACTACCGGCTATTTTGTCTCCAATCTCAGGTATATTGATCAGCTCATCATACTCTGCTTCAGATAAACTGTCTATAGAGCCGAAATGGTCTGCTAACAATTTGGCAACAGTTTCCCCTACAAACCTTATCCCCAGGGCGTACAGCACTTTATGGAAAGGTGCTGACTTTGATTGTTCAATGCTTTCTAAGATGTTGGCAGCTGATTTTTCACCCATACGTTCAAGTTTAGCTATGGATTCCTTTCGAAGGGTATAGAGATCAGCTATATCATTCAACAGCTCAGATCTGTACAGCAGATCTGTTGTCTCTTCTCCCAGTCCGTCAATATCCATTGCTTTCCTGCTGATGTAATGCTCAATCCTTCCCTTTATTTGTGGCGGGCATTCATAAATGTTCGGACAGTAATGATTTGCTTCTCCCGGCAATTTCTTTAATGGGCTTCCACATTCAGGGCACTGACTTATAAACTCAACATTCTTCGCACTATCCTCGCGTTCATTAACATCGACCCCAACTATCTTGGGTATGATCTCACCGCCTTTTTCAACGTAAACAGTATCATTTATGTGAAGATTCAACAATTTTATCTGGGCTTCATTATGCAAGCTGGCTCTTTTCACAACTGTGCCTGCCAGCGTTACAGGTTCAAGATTAGCAACAGGAGTAACAGTCCCCGTTCTGCCAACCTGGAATGTTACAGATAGTAACTTTGTCCTTGCCTGTTCAGCCTTGAATTTATATGCTATGGCCCATCTTGGTGATTTGGCCGTTGTCCCAAGCTTTAACTGATCTTCAATGGAATTAACCTTTATAACTACACCATCGATCTCAAATGGAAGGGCTTTCCTTTTAATATCCCATTGCCAGATATAATCCATAACTTCAGACATATCTTTGCACAGGCTTATTTCACCTGGTATCCTGAATCCCCATTCCCTTGCTTTCTCGAGGTTATCATAATGGTTATCATATGGGAGATTTTCTCCCAGGACATAGTAAAGGTAACAATCAAGCGGCCGGCTTGCTACGACAGATGGATCCTGCATTTTTATTGTCCCTGCAGCTGTATTCCTGGGATTGGCAAATGGCTGCTCTCCCTTTTTAACAAGTTCTTCATTAAGCTTTTTAAAGCCATCCACCGGGAGGAAAATCTCACCCCTGATGATAAATTCAGAAGGGTGGTTATCACTACGAAGTTTGAGCGGGATACTCCTTATGGTTCTGATATTGTTGGTTACATCGTCTCCCATCTCTCCATCGCCACGTGTAACTGCAGTGTCCAGAATACCGTTTTTGTAAGTCAGGCTGATTGAAGCCCCGTCATATTTTAACTCACATACATATTCCACATCTCTTCCTAAAGTCCCGGTCACTCGTTTATTGAAATCGTAAACCTCCTCCTCACTGTAAGTATTACTAAGTGAGAGCATAGGGTATTTGTGTTTTACCTGCCTGAACTCACGTGTGATATCGCTGCCCACTCTCCTTGTTGGAGAATCATCGGTCCTGTATTCAGGGTACTTTTCTTCAAGGTCAATTAATTCTTTAAGCAGAATATCATATTGAAAATCTGATATCCGGGGCTTGTTGAGTACATAGTAGTTATAATTATGATCGGTTATCTCTTTTTTTAATAGTTCTATCCGATCATATGCATCCTTACTTTTCATTCCTTTTTTCAAATCTGTTTAATCTTACACCCAAACACCGTTTATCGAAGAATTGCAGAATTTACATCTACCGTTTTCAATATTATTTGATATTATGGTGTATCCTCTTCTTTCGACCACCTTTTTCCCACAATCAGGGCAAAGCGTGTCTGATGCGTGGGTACCCGGTACGTTTCCTATGTATACATGGTTAATTCCTTCTTCCTTTGCAATATCATATGCCTTATTAATGCTATTGACAGGTGTCGGCGGTAACTGTTCCAGCTTATACATTGGATGGAATCTGCTGAAATGTAGAGGAGTATCATTAAAGCCGTTTGTATAAAGCCATTTACACATCTCTCTAATCTCGTCCATCTTGTCGGTGTAATCCGGGACAATTAAATTGGTTATCTCGAGCCATACCTTTTGCTCTTTAAGTGTTTTAAGTGTTTCCAACACTGGTTCAAGCTTCCCCCCGGTAAGTTTAAGGTATGTCTTATCATTAAAGGATTTGAGATCTATATTGGCAGCATCTATCACACTGCTTAATTGCAGTAGTGGCTCCCTGTTGATATAGCCGTTTGAAACAAGTATGTTTCTGATTCCTGATTGCTTTGCCAGGGTAGCTGTATCATATACATATTCATAGAAAGTTATTGGTTCGGAGTAAGTATAAGATATTGATTTGCAATTATATTTGAGAGTATTGCTAATTACCTTGTCAGGCATGAGATCGGTATTTCGGGTTTTGTCAGGACTCGTCTGTGAGATGGTCCAGTTCTGGCAGTTCAGACATGCCAGGTTGCATCCTGCGGTGGCAATTGAAAAAGTAATAGTTGCAGGCATAAAATGAAATAGTGGCTTTTTCTCAACGGGATCGAGATTAACTGCACATGGGTTACCATAAGCCATGGTATATAATTTACCATTATTTACAATTCGGTTCCTGCAGTCACTTAATTCACCTTCTTTGAGTACACATTCATTAGGACATATTCTGCACATTATACCTTTGGCCGACTCTTCCTGGTATAGCGCAAGTTTGTAGTTTTTCCGGTTAACCTGCTCTGCTGAATTTCCATATATTAACATCGGACAGACGCTCATACCCCCGGCAGCCAGTATGCAACTTTTTACAAATTCACGCTTTTTCATAATCCCGTTCCTTTCTTATTGTATCAGTTTCCTGATACCAATAATACCCTGGTTGGTAATATAAGAGGCAAAATTAATAAAAGCAAGTATATAGAATGTCATTTTTATGCCATAGATTGGAACAAATACTCCTGAGATTACCATAAAACCAAGAGCAGCCCCACAGAGATCCGCAAAATATATGCCTGAAATGAGGCCTGAATCAGCTCCTCTTTCTGTTTTCCTCCGATAATAATAGCCTGTCATCAATGCGGGAATTAATACGATGACAAATGATATTATTACAGGGATACGAACATTCTTTATTTCCAGTATCGAGGAAGAAGATAATGCGAATATTACTGCCAGTAAAGCAAGGAAGATGGAAATCATATTTACAAGTCTGCTGCTTAAATTGAATTTTAATGAGCTTCCTGTGGCTAATCCTCCCATTACCACGGCTATTAACAGTCCGGCAAGCTGATAGAAATTACCTGCAGTTGATTGTATAAGAATAAGGGCCATTATTTCTATGCCCGCCAGATTAAGTGAAGAACTGTACATTGTCCTGGCGCTGTTGCTGCCCCTGATGAAAGGAATAAGCAGCAGTAGGCAGATAATAATAATTGCGATCAGCCTGCTGCCACCGGTTTTCTCTAAATGATGCTTTTGGGTGTAGAAAACTGCGACAGGTTTATCAAGCAGGTTTTTTTGCATACTGCTGTCAATAACTGCTGAAACCTGATCAGAATTAAAACTAATAATCGCATTATTAAGATAATAACTGTTCACATATGTGGTTTCTATGCCCCGTCTGCTGACCAGCTCAGGAATTTCTGTGCTCAGATTTTCGTCTGAACACAGGAGATATAATGATTCACCCTTAATAGGTAATATAAATGAGAATACCTCATCAAGACTATTGTAAACAGTAGATAGAAAGCCGGATTCCTGTTCACTAATATAGCTGGTTGAAGAACCTGCCTTTATCATGAAAATACCACCGCTGTTTAGTATTTCTTTAATACCTGTAAAATATTCCTCTGTATAAAAGCGGTTAGTCACTATATTATCCGGTTCTGAAAGGAGTGAAATTATGACATCGTACTTTTTACTGCTTTTGCGTATATAACTGAAAGCATCATCATTAACAATCGATACATCGGCTTCTTTATAGTCTATGGTTGTATCCCGGGTGCAGGCTATTAGTTCAGGATCGCGTTCGAGGTAGGTAATTGATTTTAGCGAACTGTATTTAAGGACCTCCATTATGTGTTTGTCAACGCCTCCGGAGATAATAAGTATATCTTCAGGCTTCTCATGTTGCACCATTGCATAATGAATATTCTCTTCCCTCTGTTTTGCATCCTGTTCATAATCGATCAGCCTGTGGTTGTAGAATACACTTTTCTCACCCTGATACTCACTCACAGCGATATTTCCATATTTGGAATCAATGCTGTTTATAACCTTTACACTACTGAGAAGAATATTTCTTATAAATATGTCAGGCTTAAATAGGATTACTGCTATCATACACAATGATGCGATGATGATCAGTAACCTGTGGTACCTTAATTTTCCGGCAAGCAGGAAGATGATGTAATAAACAAGTATTACCGCTAATAATATCTGGAAGTTACCCAGTATGTTGCCGGTTAGCAATGTGATCAGTATACCGGCAATCATGCTCCCAGTTGTTTCAATAGCAAACGAATGCCCGGGAAGCAATGATTTTTCCCTGCTTGCATAATATGAGAGCTTAACAAAGAGATAACCGGATAAAAAACAAAAAGGGATCAGTGAAACCGCTGTTATAATCAGGGTATAAATAATTCCTGGTGTTACGCCTTCCTCAATTAGTATTTTGGATAGCATAACATATAGAAACAAGGAGACAAGACTGGCAACAGGAAGTATAGCTGTCAGGGTTATTGCGTTTGTATTTATATTTTTATTTTTACCGGCTACCTTCACACCCAGGGCTGAAACAAGTAACCAGCATGCAAAGACAGCACCGGCTGCTATTTCATACCCACCTGAAAGGTTTAGTATTTCCCGCAGGAAGATAATCTGCACTGAGCCGGATATGAAGCCCAGCAGGATAAGCATTATTCTGTAACCACCTTCTGTCAAACTGTTCATCCCCGGGAGGGTGTAGGTTTCTTCCTTTTCGTTCCGTCCCCTGAGGAGTCTTTTATAATATCCCAGGTGCCAGGTAAGATGGATAAGAGCGGTAAATGAAAGGGCAATACCAAAATCGACATGCCAGTTTAATATCTTTTCTACACCCTGGATTTCCCATTTATAGTTAGATTGAAGGGCAAGAAATATACCGGCAGAGGCCGCAATGAAAAAAGTAACAAGCAGAATGGTATTCCAGAAAGCCCTGTGAGCTTTTGTTGTAATAACCCCGAATCGGCTGCCGGAAAGGGTCAGGAAGTATATAATAACTGAGATGACACCTATAATCACTACATGATACATAACATTTATTCCTCCTCGAAAACAAATGCTTCGTATACATATATTTCGGCATCTTTCCATCCTGTCCATCCCAGCCCGGCCTTATCATGGGAAATATGACCCAGGAAATCAGTTATTGTCCAGTTCCTGTTATGTGCAACCTGTGGCAGAAACGTGCCGGAACGTATTCCTTTCTTTATATAAACGCCATGCTGGCCAAGAATTATTTTGTTTATATCGTCAATCTTTCTCAGGGGACTTAATACTGATATTTCAATCTTAATCTTTTCAAGCTCCTTCCTGCTCAGGGGATTGAATCTGATATCATTAAAAGCAGCCTCACGTGCCATTAAGCTGACGGTTTCGTATAGTGGTTCAGAAGGCATGAACCGGCCTATACATCCTCTTAGTTCACCATCAATAGTAAGTGTTACAAATGCTCCCAGTGTTTCTTTTAATGCTGGAGAAAGCTCCGATTCATCTATTGCAGGTGGGTCATCCTTAAACAGGTATGATCTGATAGATTCCCTGGCAATTTCAAGTAGCTTTCTTTGATTTTCATGACTGATGCTGAAATCAGTTACCCTTTTGGTTTTATAGTCATTATCTATTAGAGCAACTGAATGATAGCCTACCACACTGGTTTTATCACCATAATTGCTGTGTCCTGAATTTTGGTATAAAATATGTTTAAACTCGAGTTCTGGCTCTGCCTGGGCAAGGTGAAGCAGTACAAGACCTGAAGTCCAACCACACATACTCGTCGCAAGACCCTCTATTTTCATCTCCGAATTCTTCCTGATTGTGCTGAGGAAGGTTTCAGGATCACCCGAAAGCAGTCCCTGCACAGTTGCTTTATCAATCTTAATAGCATCTTCAAATGCCGGGTAATGGCTGAAATCACTGCTTATTACGAATAGGTTATTACCGTTGAAATACGGTCTCAGGCCAATAGCTATGTCTTCACAAACTTTACTGTTTTGAGTACCGAGTACTATAGGGACGATGGTAATATCATTACCAAGATGATACTGGAGAAAAGGTAACTGAACTTCAAGGCTGTGCTCATTGCTGTGAGCAGCTTTGAAGTAACTGAATACCTTTGAGTTCCTGATAAGTTGTTTCGCAAGTTCTGTGTTCACCCTTACAGTGCCCAGCGGCGTTTTATAATCACCGTCTGAATAGACCGATGCCCCCGGAAAGGAAACCCTGTGACTCGAGCCAATGATGAAAATATTGTCATATTTCGTATTTGATGGTATATAACCAACCGCCGAAGCAGCCACAATCCCTGAAAAAACATATCCCGCATGAGGTGAAATAATAGCCCTGACCCATCCTTCAGGCTCTAAGGTTGTTGAACTCATGCTTGAAGCATCCTCGAAAAGCTGATCCAGTTGTCTGTTCAATTCTGTTTCCCTGGCAGGATAAAATGAACCCGCCACTACTGGCTCTCTGTCATGTCCTTTTTGCTGGCCTGAAATATTCATGGTCATAAATATCATTATCAGAAATCCATATACGGTTTTCATAGGTTAGGAAATAATTACGGATAATAAAATTAAGCAAACGGATGCAGAAAAGAAAAAGTCTTTGGTGTAAATGTCAGAGCAGGATAAGTCGTTCTTTCAGTACGGCACCATAATCATCTGTCCCTAATACCTTAACCCCAAGGCTTACAGTAGCATCGTTAATGACTTTTAGGGCCATGGCAATAGCGTCCTGTATATCTTCATCATCCATCTCATCATATTCTTCGACATGGAAGTAAAGATTGATAGTGAGAAGTTTTTCACGATCATCTATTTTTGAAAGGGTCTTTACCATGCGAGCCATCCATATTGATGAAGCAGTGTTGAAGTAGGACAGGTTAAAATGCAGGTAAGTCTTTTCAACCGGATCTTGAATATACTCCTTCATCCATTCTAAGATCGGTTCATAGACTTTTGTGGCATTTTCAGGTGTTGATTTACCTTTAAGAATCAATACTCCATCATCCGGATTAAAATCAATCTCGGGTGTGTTTCTGGATTCCGGAATGTATAGTTTAGAAATACTCATTATTGTGCCTCAACTGATAGACTGAAGGTTTGTCTCAAAATTATAACTTTTTTTCTGACAATATATTTTATTCGTCAAAAAAAAACTGCATTCTGTCAACAAAGATGAGCATTTAACATAAAATTTAAGAAAATTGAGTTTGTTCAGCCTAAAATCCTGTATGTAAAATATGTTATATTTGCAGGCTGACAGGTATTATTAAGT
>Ga0272441_10005313_pt1 | contig 22528 bp, 21 predicted proteins | sample SSMProp6N_FD_193582 | JGI IMG/M metagenome (GOLD analysis project Ga0272441, IMG submission 193582) | Marine sediment archaeal communities from Little Sippewissett salt marsh, Falmouth, MA, United States - SSM-Prop-6N | ecosystem: Environmental > Aquatic > Marine > Wetlands > Sediment ... | reverse complement strand
AATGGGGGCAATTCTGTCCAATTCTGTCCAATTCTGTCCAATAGCTCAAAAAGAAAAAAGGGCTGTAAGTTATTGATATTCCTTACAACCCTTTGATTTTACTTGGAGGCGGCAACCGGATTCGAACCGGTGAATAACGGTTTTGCAGACCGCTGCCTTAGCCACTTGGCTATGCCGCCTTTATTTTCTCTTGGAGCGGGCGAAGGGATTTGAACCCTCGACGTCCACCTTGGCAAGGTGGCACTCTACCGCTGAGTTACGCCCGCCTGTATCTCGGTGATTAATAATAAAATACGGTTTTATTGTCAACAGAAATCTTCTCTTTCGGTGTTTTCTCGATATCGACCGACGAGGAGACGGTTTCTATTCTAACGCCCTCTTGTAATATTTCATGAAATAATCGACACCTGACCATATCGTCAAGATAAGTGCCAGAGACAGAACTGCTATCCCGACGACATGCGCATCGGCACCCAAAAAGGGAAAGTGTATCAGGAGCGCCGATACCGCAATAATCTGGCATAGCGTTTTCTGCTTCGCAATCATGCTCGCATCGATCACCACTCCCTCTGTCGATGCAATGCTTCTCAGGCCGTCAACGGTGAGATCTCTGATAATGATAATCGCAACGATCCATGCGGGAATCCGCCCAATAGGAATCATAAGTATCATAGCTGTGTTGACAATGAGTTTGTCCGCGAGGGGATCAAGAAATTTACCCAACCGTGTGACAATAGCATACCTGCGTGCGATGTATCCATCGAGGATGTCCGTAACCGCTGCAATAATAAACAGCCCAGCAATGATCAGACTCAGAATCCTCCCGGGATTCAGCAGGAGTAAAAAAAGCACGGGAATCACCCCTATTCGCAGGAGAGTAATAGAATTGGGCAGATTCAACACTTCCTTATTCTCCCCCGATATGGGCAATCTGTCGAACGATTCTTTAATGAAATCTATCATGGTATTATTTGGGTACTTTTGCCCAATCCGCAAGAAATTTTTCGACTCCTATATCCGTAAGGGGATGTTTTGCCAGCTGCATCATGACTTTGAAGGGTATCGTTGCCACATCCGCCCCCATGAGTGCGGCTTCCAGTACATGGGTGGGATGTCGAACACTCGCCACCAGTACCTCACAGTTGAACTCATAGTTACTAAATATGGTGATTATCTGCTCGACGACATCCATGCCAAATTGCGAAATGTCATCGAGTCTCCCCACAAAGGGACTGACATATGCAGCACCGGCCTTCGCCGCCATCAAGGCCTGTATGGAGGTGAATACAAGGGTCTGATTGACTCGAATTCCCTCATTAGCAAGTATTTTCGTTGCTTTTAACCCCTCGGGAATCATCGGCACCTTTACGACAACATTGTCGGCAAGGGACGCCAGGCTCCTCCCTTCGGCAACCATTCCCTCTGCATCGAGACTGACCACTTCCAGGCTCACGGGACCCGTGACGATGTGGAGTATTTCTTTGACCACCGTGTCAAAATCCTTATTCTCCTTTGAGACAAGCGTGGGATTTGTCGTCACCCCGTCAACCATTCCAAGGGCAAGCCCTTCTCTGATCTCGTCAATATTTCCTGTGTCAATAAAAAACTTCATGCGTCCTCCACATGCATCATTAAAATCATTACGACAGCAATCTTGTCCGTGATACTGCCGTTATCAACTCTCGTTTCTCTTTTCTTTCTCATATTTTTCACAGCACTCTTCACTACAAAAGTACACGGTTTTCCCATCAATCGAGACTTTGAAGGCACCACTGATCGGCACATACATACCACAGTATGGATCTTTTACCATATCTTCGCCGTCCGTGGGAGATTGTTTTGCAGGATACTTCATTTTTTTCCGGGGTTGCGGCAAAAACAAATGCCTTCCCAGGCGATAAAGAACATATGCTACGATGGCGACAACGATAAGCCGAAACATTACTTCCCCGGATACAGATACTTTAGCTGATACACACCATATGTCATACTACGGTATGTTTTGTCAACACATCGAAATGATTAGTAATCCCTATAACTTCAATGAACAACAGATGCACCCCCATCGAGCAGCTCGACAACGGCCTGATCTTCCAAACGTTCCAAGAGACCCCTTATTGATATCCCGTAGCGGGGGTGGATGACATAGGGGGCAATTTCATACATGGGAACGAGAACAAATCGTCTTTTGTGCAGCTCCGGATGGGGAATGATCAGATCACTGTCATTGATACTCTCCTGACCGTAGAAAAGAATATCAAGATCAATCGTTCGCGGCCCCCATCTTTCGTACCGTATCCTTCCCATATCGTTCTCAATTTTCTGAAGCAGTCGTAGCAGCGTTGCTGCGCTATATGACATCTCGACTTCTATCGCGCAATTGACGAACCATTCTTGGCTTTTTACTCCCACCGGTTCCGTCCAGTAAAGAGACGATCGTTTGGTAACTCTCGCATCGGCAATCGCGGATATGCGGTCGATGGATTCCAGACAGCTTGATGCCGGATCTCCCGCGTTGGAGCCGATACCGATGAAAGCGATGATATTACGACCGTCTTTTCGCACCGTTACGTATTGATCCTCTTCCATGATAAAAAAACGGGGGGTCAACGCCCCCCGTTTCGTGGTTTACTATGAATCTCGCAATCCGAGGACATCCTGCATGTCATAGAAGCCGTTTTTCTGATTTACAATCCATTGTGCAGCTCGGATCGCCCCTTTTGCAAAATTATCGCGACTATGCGCCCGGTGGATAAACTCCAGCCGCTCTCCTATACCGCCGAACATTACCGTATGCTCCCCGACAATATCCCCGGCTCGCACCGTCTGAACACCTATTTCCTCCTTTGTGCGGGCGCCGATCATACCCTTTCTTCCATACACGCCATTCTTGTCAAGATCACGTCCGAGGGTATCGGCAATAATCTGTGCCATCTTCACCGCTGTCCCGCTGGGCGCATCTTTTTTCAAATTGTGGTGCGCCTCTACAATTTCCACATCAAAATCATCGCCCAGAATACCGGCCACATAATCGAGGACTTTGAACATAACATTGACGCCGACACTCATGTTAGGAGCCATCACACACTGTGTTGTCTTCGCCACTTCTTTGACACGTGCCACTTCTTCCGCGGTCGCACCCGTTGTTCCGATTACCATGGCTTTATTGTGCCTGGCAGCAATCTCAAGGTGACCGACAATAACATCATGATGGGTAAAATCGATTACAACGTCTCCCTTATCAATACATTTTGAGATATCGTCATCGATGGGTACCCCGAGTTTGCCGAGGCCAAGCTGTTCACCGACATCCTGACCGACCATTGTGTGTCCTTTCTGCTCGACGGCACCGACGAGTTCAATGCCGTCAGCAGATGTAATGAGTGTGATGATACGGCCACCCATTCTGCCGGCACCGCCCATAACGATTGCTCTTACCATTATATCCTACCCCCTGATCTGATTGTACAGACTATTCATACATCCTGTATCCGTTCCATTAACCATATACCCACACTGTATCATTCCTGCTCATATGATACACACATCATAAGAAGTGCCATTGTCGGCACAGCAGGATAGATTCTTTCACCTCTTATCCGTTTCCTGCACTGGCAGAGCGCTATCCCGAAATCAGCCCATAGTCCACAAGAACCTTTCTTAATCTCTCAAAATTCGCGTCAGCCATTGCGCACAGCGGAAGTCTCACTTCGTATTCGATTTTACCCATCAGATAGAGTGCAGCCTTGCTGGGAACGGGATTGGTTTCAAAAAAGAGGGCATCCATCAATGGGCGCATTTTATAGTGAAGTTCTCTCGCCTTCACTGTGTTACCCACTTCGTACGCGTCAACCAAACCTGCCATATCGGCAGGGGCAACATTCGAAATCACGGATATGACGCCCTTACCGCCGATTTCAAGGATCGGCAGGACGGTAAAATCATCCCCCGACAGAACGATAAAATCATTCTCGGCCAATTCAATAACTTTGCTGATCTGCTTGAGATCGCCTGACGCCTCTTTCACACCGATGATATTGCTGATCGTCGAAAGTCTCGCCTGGGTTTCGGGTAAAATATTCGACCCCGTTCTGCTCGGAACATTGTAGGGAAAAATCGGAATCGGCACTGCATCGGCCACTGCCTTATAATGCTGATAGAGACCTTCCTGGGTAGGCCTGTTGTAGTAGGGAGATACCATCAATGCCGCATCCGCTCCGGCTTCATAGGCATGTTTTGTCAATCGTATCGCCTCCCTCGTGGAGTTCGATCCTGTTCCTGCGATCACGGGCACCCGTTTGTTGACCTGATCGATGGCGATTTCAATAACACGATCATGCTCTTCATGCGACAACGTGGCAGACTCACCCGTTGTGCCGCAGGGAACAATACCATCAGTCCCATTTGCCAACTGGAACTCGATCAGCTCTCTGTACCTCACCTCATCCACCTCTCCATTTTTGAAAGGCGTTACAATTGCTACGATGGCTCCTTTAAACATTGTTTCCTCCCTTTCCAATTTTTCTTACGGGACAATCATTTTTTACTACTATTTTCATTTAAAAATCAGTAACATTTTTTATACTTGCAGGAAGTCGGGGACTTCCTCTCCCCGGGCTATATCCTCATATGTCTCCCGTTTTCGTATCACATAATACTTATCGTCCTTGACGAGGACTTCTGCTGCCCGCGGTCTCGAGTTATAATTTGATGACATGGTAAACCCATATGCTCCGGCACTCATCACTGCCATAAGGTCTCCTTGCCCGAGCCGGGATAGCATGCGATTTTTCGCAAAAAAGTCGCCAGATTCACATATGGGACCAACGACATCGGTAGTGATCATACCCCGGTCGTTTTGTACGACAGGCTGAATATGATGATACGACTGATAGAGACTCGGACGGATCAGATCGTTCATCCCCGCATCCACCACGATAAAGTTCTTCCCGTCGCTCTGTTTTGTATAGAGAACCTGGGCAACGAGAATACCCGCATTCCCGACAATGACACGTCCCGGTTCGAAGATGAACGTACAATCGATATCTCTGGTTTTGGCGATAATTGCCTCGGCGTATTCGGCCGGCAGTGGCGGTGTTTCTTCATGGTAGGTAATACCAAGCCCGCCTCCGAGGTCGAGGTACTGCACATCAATCCCGTCTTCCCTGAGAAGGTGAATCAATTTTTTCAACCGCTCCAGGGCATCGAGAAACGGCGAAATCTCCGTAATCTGTGACCCGATATGACAATCGACACCGATGATATCAATGTGGGAGAGCGTTCGCGCCTTCCGATACACATCGTGTGATTTATTGATATCGATACCGAATTTATTCTCTTTCATGCCCGTCGAAATATGGGGGTGCGTCATAGGATCAACATCCGGATTGACGCGGAGCGATATTCGTGCCCGCGTCCCCACCGAGGCCGCACACTCATTGATGACGTCCAGCTCCTGGGGTGATTCCACATTAAACATCAGGATATCACTGTCGAGGGCAAATCGTATTTCATCCCTTCTCTTCCCCACACCGGAGTATACGACTTTCTTCGGATCCACCCCTGCCCTGAGTGCCCGATACAGTTCACCTCCGGAGACGATATCAACACCGCCCCCCCTTTTGATAAAGGTTCGTAAAATCGCGATGTTTGAATTGGACTTTACTGAAAAACACATAATGTGCGGAACATCCCGAAATGCGTCGTCGAACACATCAAATTGGCGTTCCAGCGTGCTGGAGCTGTAGAGGTAGAACGGTGTTTCTACCTCTTCGGCAATCCTCGCTACGGGAACATCTTCACACCACAGTTCCTTGTCACTATAGTGAAAATAATCCATACACTAACTCCCGTTCCTTTTGTTTAGCTATCCGGCACATACCGGCGTTAACCACTATGGAATTGTAACATCAACACATTTCGATTCTTCGCTGCACTTTCCGTCGGCATCACACACCAGCACCTTATACGAATAGAGATAATGACCGGTTACCGTACCATCTTGATATGACACACGTACATCCCCATCCCAGCGAAGCTTCGAGTCTTGAAATGAAAGATCAGCGATAAGAACATATTGTCGTGGACAGGTGAGGCACTTCTGGCCTTCCTCATCGAGCATACTTCTGAAAATCCTGAACGATGATTCATCAGCTTTTCCCCCTTGAATCGACCACGTCAGAACTACGGCACCCTGATCGATAACGGCGTCCAGCTGAGACACCGCCGCTGGTTTCACCATGCCCGGACAGACAGGATCAGCCTTTTTCCCACAATTTACCACAAAAAGCATAGCTGACACAGCAACTGCGGTGACGACGACACCGTACCAGAAATGCATATATCTATTTTGTTTCACTCTCAATATCAGCAATCCTCTTCGCAACCATCTCTTTCGATGTCCCACCGATGATACTCCGTGCGTTGACTGCCTGCTGCACCGTGAGGGCATCATGAATATCCCTGTCAAACGAATCAGAAAATTTCTTGAACTCATCGAGGGAGAGCGACGGCAGCTCTTTGCCCTCTTCGATACAGTAACTCACGAGCCGTCCTACGATATCATGGGCGGCACGAAATGGAACGTTCTTCATGACAAGATACTCGGCAATATCCGTTGCCAGGGAAAAGCCCCTTGCTGCCTCCCGTGCCATTCGTGCTCTGTTAACTGTGATGTTCTCAAGCAGTCCCGCAAGAATCCGGAGACAGTTTTTCACTGTATCGACCGTGTCAAAAAGCGGTTCCTTGTCTTCCTGAAGGTCCCTGTTATATGTCATGGGGAGACCTTTCAGTATCGTCAACATATTCACCAGATTACCGTACACACGCCCTGTTTTACCACGGATAAGCTCGGCAACATCGGGGTTTTTTTTCTGCGGCATGATACTGCTTCCCGTCGTGAAGGCATCCGACATTTCGATAAAGCCAAACTCATCGGTAGACCAGACAACGAGATCTTCGCACAGTCTGCTCATGTGCATCATGAGGAGACTCGCAGCAAATATAAACTCCACCACGAAATCACGATCAGATACTGCATCCATGCTGTTCTGCGACAGTACGGGAAAGTCTAAACATTCGGCCACATACTGCCGGTCGATCGGAAGAGTCGTACCTGCAAGGGCAGCAGATCCCAGTGGCAATACATTGGTCCTGGTGTAACAGTCCGCCAGTCTCTGCCGGTCGCGTTCAAACATCTCCCAGTATGCAAGGAGATAGTGAGACAAAAGAACCGGTTGCGCTTTCTGTAAATGCGTGTATCCCGGCATCATGGTGTCGATTTCATCCTTGGCCCGAGTGAGAAGCACGGTCTTGAGATTCTCCGTGAGCCTGCGCGTTGCATCTATCTCATCACGCAGGTAGAGCCGCACATCGAGTGCTACTTGATCGTTTCTGCTCCTGGCAGTGTGGAGCTTTTCACCTGCTTCAGCCACACGGTCGATCAGAGCCCTCTCAACCGCCATATGGATATCTTCCAGGTCTGCGGTATAGACAAACGTGCCCGCATCCATTTCCGTACGGATTTCTTCAAGTCCTGTTACGACAGCCGCCGCCTCCTCCCCGGACATGATTCCCTGCCGGGCAAGCATCTTACAGTGGGCAATGCTTCCCCTTATATCATAGTGGAAGAGTCGCCTGTCGATATCAATCGATGCGGTGAATTCCTCGACCTGCCCGTCTGTCGCCTCTTTAAACCGCCCCCCCCAGGGCTTCTTCTTCTCATCCATTTCTAATCCGGCAACCTCTTAAAAGATTCAATACTCGGCCAATTAGAATCACCTGTTCAAAATCGCTCGGATTCTCATTCGCAGGGCATTGAGTTTAATGAATCCTGTTGCATCCTTCTGGTCATAGACCTCATCTTTATCAAATGTCGCGAAATCTTCACTGTAAAGTGAAAGGGGTGATTTTCTTCCCACAACGATACAGTTTCCTTTGTACAGCTTCAGTCGTGCTATGCCTGTCACGTTTTTCTGTGTCTCATCGATCATCTTCTGCATGACTTCCATTTCGGGCGCATACCAGAACCCGTTGTAGGCAAGCTGAGAATATTTCGGGATAAGAGAATCTCTCATAAACATCACTTCTCTATCCATCGTTAACGACTCCACTGCCCGATGGGCAATCCACAGTGCCGTACCGCCGGGTGTTTCGTATACACCCCTCGATTTCATTCCGACAAACCGGTTTTCAACCATGTCGACCCTTCCAACACCGTTTGCACCGGCAAGGTCGTTCATCGCATCCAGAAGCTGCGCGGGACTCATCCTCTGCCCGTCAATCGCCACCGGGTTGCCCTCTTCAAATTCGACTTCCACATACGTCGGTCTGTCGGGTGCCTGCTCCGGTGCAACGGTCATCACAAACACGTCCTCGGGTGGCTCAGCCCACGGATCTTCCAGAATTCCTCCCTCATGTGAAATGTGAAGAAGATTTCGATCTTCACTGTAGGGTTTCTCCTTTGTCATAGTAATCGGGATGTTGTGCTTTTCGGCATAATCGATCATCGCATCGCGGGACGTCAGCTTCCAGCGATCATCTTTCCACGGGGAAATGATGGTAATGCCTGGCTCGAGGGCCAGGTATGTCATTTCAAATCTGACCTGATCGTTTCCCTTTCCCGTCGCTCCATGACAGACGGCATCTGCATTTTCACTTCTCGCTATCTCGATCTGTCGCTTGGCTATCAGGGGCCTCGCCAGTGAGGTTCCCAAAAGATAGGTGCCCTCGTATATCGCATTTGCCCGAAGCGCCGGAAATACGAAATCTCTGACAAATTCATCTTTTAAATCTTCGATATATACCTTGCTTGCGCCGGTATCGAACGCCTTTTTATCCAGCCCTTCCAGTTCCTTTTTCTGGCCCACATCAGCAGCAAATGCGATGACCTCGCAGCCGAACGTGTCTATTAACCACTGTACGATAACAGAGGTATCCAATCCACCGGAATACGCCAGAACTACTTTTTTCACATCACTCATCTTGTTTCCTTTCTCCTATCAAGATCTCCATGATCGCTTTCTGGACATGGAGCCTATTTTCTGCCTGATCGAGGACTACAGAGTGAGGACCGTCAATCACACCATCGGTTATCTCCTCGCCCCTGTGCGCCGGAAGACAATGCATTACAATGACATCGTTTTTCGCGCGGCGAACCAACGCCTCATTTATCTGAAATTCTTGAAACACCCGTGCCCGTTCTTCCTTCTCACCTTCCTGCCCCATACTCGCCCACACATCGGTATACACAACATCTGCTTCCGTCACCGCTTCGGCAGGAGTACGGAACATCCTGATGCTGCCGGGCGCCTCCACCATCCCTCTTCGAAGGATTGTGTCATCAGGATCGTATCCATCGGGACAGGCAAGATTTAAACGAAACGGAAGTTTTGTCGCCGCGTTGACCCATGAGTTGGCGATATTGTTGCCATCACCGACATACGCAATGTTCAGTCCTTTATAGGTACCCTTTTTTTCTACAATCGTAAAAAGATCTCCCAATACCTGACAGGGATGTAAGAGGTCTGTCAGGCCGTTGATTACCGGTATGGTCGCCCACCTGGCAAACTCATCAACCCATTCCTGGGCAAAAGTCCTGATCATAACCGCACTCAGGTATCTCGACATAACCTGTGCGGTATCCTTGATCGTCTCTCCCCTGCCAAGCTGTATATCACGACGACTCAGGAACGTGGCGATGCCTCCGAGCTGATACATTCCCACTTCAAATGAGAGCCTGGTCCTCGTCGATGACTTGTCAAATATCATTCCGAGTGTCTTTCCCCTCAAAGGAGTATAGTCAACCCCTTCCCTCGTCAGATGTTTTAACCTTTCAGATCTCTCCAAAATCTCGTCAAATTCGGCACGGCTGAGATCGTAAAGCGTGAGAAGATTTTTCTTCATTTCGTATTTATCACCTCATCCAAGACTTCAATAACACGATCAATATCTCTTTTTCCCACAATCAATGGCGGCACAAACCGCAACACATTGCCGCTGGTGCAATTCATCAACACGCCTTTTTCCAGCATTGCGCGTACAATGTCATCTCCCGCTACGGCAAGTTCCACACCCAGTATCAATCCCTTACCGCGGACGTCGGTAATAATCGAATGGCGGTTTTTCAGCTCGGCCAATTTCTCGAGAAAGTACCCGCCTACCTCCCTGCAATGGTCTAATATGTCGCTGTCCCGCAGTACCTCCATGACTGCGCTTCCCGCAGCCATTGCAAGCGGATTGCCGCCAAACGTAGAGGCGTGTGTTCCCGGGACGAATGCCGATGCCACATCATCCCGCGCCAGCATCGCGCCTACGGGAAAGCCGTTACCCAAGGCCTTCGCCAATGTCATGATATCAGGACGTATTCCGCTCTGCTCGTAGGCAAAGAGCGTTCCCGTGCGACCCATACCGACTTGCACCTCGTCAAATATCAGGAGAATCCCTCTCGTATCACAGAGCTCACGCAACCGGCAGAGATAGTCGTCATCGGGGATTCTGATACCGCCTTCCGCCTGAATCGGCTCAACCATAACAGCGCATGTGACATCCGTGATAGCGCGCTCGACAGATGACACGTCGTCAAACGGAACGTAGGTAAATCCACCTGGAAGGGGATCAAACCCCACCTGAAACTTCTGTTGTCCCGTTGCCGTCACCGTAGCCAGCGTCCGTCCGTGAAAAGAATTATCCATGGTGAGGATTTCATATCTGTTGCCTTCCATGCGGTCGCGGGCGTATTTTCGTGCGAGTTTTATCGCTGCTTCATTCGCCTCGGCACCGCTGTTGCAAAAAAAGACTTTATCGGCAAAAGAATTTTCCGCGAGGATCCGTGCCAGACGGATCTGCGGTTCGATATAATATAAGTTCGAAACGTGGGTCAAAATTTCGACCTGCCTCTCGATTGCCTCTATCACCTTCGGATGCGAATGACCGAGACTACATACCGCAATCCCCGCAAGGAAATCCAGGTACTCTTTCCCATTGGAATCCCAGACTCGTGCTCCCTCACCCTTCACCAGAACCACGGGAAAGCGCCGGTAGGTGTTCATAACATACCGATCACCGGTAGCAATAAGTTCTTCCGTTGTCATCTTCTGTCGTGCCTCACTTTGTATTACTCGATATTCGATACTGCAGTATCATGATTAACCGTTCTCTTTTGTATCCCTGACCGCACATCGCCTAGCTCTAATCAGAGACAACCTCTGTCCCGATACCTTCATCGGTAAATATTTCAAGGAGTATGGCATGATTCAGGCGCCCGTCAATGATGTGCGTTTTACCGACACCCCTCCTCAGTGCCTTGAGGCAGCACTTGACCTTAGGATACATACCGCCCTTGATTATCCCCTTTTCGATCAGTTCATCCGCCTGCCGGTAATCCATCGATGGTATCAGATCGCCGCGCTCACTGATCACCCCTTCCACATCGGTCAGCAATACCAGTTTCTCCGCCATGAGGGCAGATGCCAGTTCACCCGCCACGAGGTCTGCATTGATATTGTATGTTTCTCCATCATCTCCCCCGCCGATAGGCGCGATAATCGGCATGAATCCATCTTTTACCAAGGATTGAATGAGTTCGGTATTAAATTTCTTTACCTTTCCCACCAAACCGAGATCAATGATTTCAGGCGGCGTATCCTTCGCTTTATCGTCAGTCAAGAAGTATTTCTCTGCCTGTATGAGATTGCCGTCCTTGCCCGTAAGGCCGACTGCCCTGCCGCCATGATGATTGATGAGACCGACAATTTCTTTGTTCACATGCCCGGCAAGAACCATCTCAACGATGTTCATAGTTTCCTCGTCCGTCACCCGCATCCCCTGCACAAATGTCGAATCTTTGCCCAGTTTCTTCAGGTGACTGCCGATCTGCGGCCCCCCACCATGAACGATCACGGGATGCATTCCGATATACTTCATCATGACCACATCCATGGCAAACATTTTTTTCAAATTCTCATCCACCATGGCGTGACCGCCGTATTTGATGACAATCGTTTTGTTGTAAAACCGCTTGATATACGGTAGCGCCTCCAGAAGAATATCTGCCCGCTCCATTGACTTCTTTAACCGCTCGTCTTTCATCTCCTCCTTCTCCCACCATCCCGACAGTGAATCACACGGCACGCTACTATTGTAAAACCTTAAAATTCAGACTGGATACTTATAATACGTACCTGCTCAAATCTTCGTCTTCAACAATATCCGCCAGTTTTTCTCTCACATATTCGGCATCAATGACCACCTGCTTCTCGGCCATATCGGGCGCATCGAATGAGATGTCTTCGAGAAACGTTTCCATTACCGTATAGAGTCGACGTGCTCCGATATTTTCAGTCCTCTCATTGACCACGGCGGCAACTTCGGCAATTTCAGCTATGGCATCGTCTTTGAACACAAGATCAAGATCTTCCGTGGCCAGCATTTCTTTGTACTGTCTCACCAGTGCGTTGTGGGGTTCTGTCAATATCCGGATGAAATCCTCTTTTGTGAGGGGGTCCAGTTCGACACGGATGGGAAACCGTCCCTGGAGCTCTGGTATGAGGTCGGCAGGTTTTGTAACACTGAATGCACCGGCCGCAATAAACAGCACATGGTCTGTTTTCACCATTCCGTATCTCGTGTTCACCCTGGAACCCTCAACAATCGGAAGGAGGTCTCTCTGAACTCCCTCTCGCGACACATCGGGGCCCTGGGTTGTATCACTTCCGACAATTTTATCTATCTCGTCGAGAAAAATGATGCCCGACTGTTCTACCCGTTCCACCGCCGTTCTGGTTACCTTTTCCATATCAACCAGTCGCTGAGCTTCCTCATCGATGAGAATATCCATTGCTTCTGAGACTTTTACCTTTCGCCTCTTCTTTTTTTGAGGAAATACGTTCCCAAACATCTCTTTTATGTTGAGTCCCATATCTTCAACGCCGGAGGATGAAAATATTTCTATCATGGGCCCGCTCTGACCTTCGGCCACCTCGAGATCGATAATCCGCTCATCCAGGCTTCCCAGCCTGAGGAGGCGGCGCAATTTTTCGCGCGTGCCGTTCTGCGGGACAAGTTCTCCATCATTTGAAAATTCTATGACATCGGCATCATTTTCTTCCTTTTGCTGTTCCGGCTGCCGCTTGGGAAGCAATGCGTCGAGGATTCTCTCCTCCGCCATTTCTTCCGCCTTGATTCTGACACTTTCCTGTTCTTCCAGTTTCACCATGTTCAGCGAGATCTCTACGAGATCCCGAACCATCGATTCAACGTCACGCCCCACATAGCCTACTTCCGTAAACTTCGAGGCTTCTATTTTGAGAAACGGCGAGTTGTCAAGTCTCGCCAGCCGTCTCGCTATTTCTGTTTTGCCGACACCCGTTGGTCCGATCATAACGATATTTTTCGGCGCGATTTCTTCCTTGAGTTCCTCGGGAACCTGCTGACGTCGCCATCTATTGCGCAGTGCAATAGCCACGGCTCTTTTTGCATCATCTTGACCGATGATATATTTATCCAGTTCGGATACGATTTCTCGCGGTGTCAAATTTTTTGGTGACATAAAAAATCTTTTTTCTCCTTGTATTCTTTCGTAGTAATCAAAAAGCTTATTATCACACAACGGGCATGAAAAATCTGAAAAGTAACCCCATATCAAAACTCACGCATAAATACAAAATGAGTTTTGAGATTTTATGTCAATTTTTACCGGGATTTTTAGATTCAGAGTCCTCAGATACCCGAATTATGTTTCTCTCACGGTTTTCTTTCTGACAGTGTTCTTGCTTCCGGCTTCTTCACCCGTTGCATCGATCTCTTCAATGGTGATAGCGTCATTCGTATAGATACAGATAGCCGAAGCTATTTTCATCGCCTCCTGCGCTATCTCTGATGCGTTTAGATCGGAATACTTGATGAGGGCGCGAGCCGCTGCCAGGGCATAGGGCCCGCCGGAACCGACAGCCATAACCTCATCATCAGGCTCTACGACATCGCCGTTGCCCGAAATAATCAGCGATTTATCAGGGCTTACCGCGATCATTAGTGCTTCCAGATGTCGCAACACTCGATCAGTTCTCCAGTCTTTTGCCAACTCGACGGCAGCCCTCAGGAGATTGCCGTTGTACTGTTCAAGCTTTTGATCGAATCGCTCAAAAAGAGTGAATGCATCGGCCGTCGCACCGGCAAAACCTACGACAACTTTATTATGATACAATCGACGAACCTTTCTGGCACCATGTTTTAAGATTGTAATATCGAGGGTAACCTGTCCGTCGCCTGCTACCGCCACTTTTCCCCCGTGTCTCACCGCCAGAATGGTCGTCCCCATTAGTTTCATTATCGCTCTTTACCTCCTTTGGCCTTAGGGTGGGCCTTATCGTATACCTCCAGTAATTTCCCCACGCTCATGGACGTATACCTCTGTGTCGTGGAAAGGCTTTCATGTCCGAGGAGCTCCTGAATCACGCGCAAGTCGGCCCCTTGATCCATCAGATGGGTGGCAAAGGTATGCCTGAGAGCATGGGGTCCAATTTTCTTATTAATTCCACTGGAAAGAACATACTTATCTAGCAGCCGTGCCACGCTTCTCGTCGTTATCCGTGTTCCCGCTTTACTGAGGAAAAGAGGGTTTTCAGTACTGTACTCCCGCCGATGCCTTGACAGTTCACTTCGTCTTTCCACATATTTTTTCAACGCACGAAGCGCCGGTCCTCCAACAGGAACGATTCTTTCTTTTTTCCCCTTTCCCCGCACCCTGACGAGTTCTGCACTCCAATCCACATCATCTACGTTCATACCGGTAAGCTCGCTTACGCGAACTCCCGACGAATAAATGAACTCGATAATCGCCCGGTCCCGACTGCCGTAGGCATCATCTCTAAATGTTGTGCCGACAAGCGAAAATACCTCATCAACAGACAAAAAATACGGCAAATATTTATCGGCCTTCGGCACCTGCACAATTTCGGCGGGATTGTGGGTAACTCTCCCTTCTCTCAGGAGATATTTAAAAAACGCGCGCAGGCTGGCGATCTTTCTCGATACGGTAACTTTCTTTACATTCCGACGGTAAAGATGCGCGAGAAACGCCCTCACCGTTTCATGATCAACGTGTAAGTACCTGTCATCTCCTCTTTTTTTCACTGAAATGTTGTTCTTTACAACGAATTCGTGAAATTGCCTCAGGTCAATGAGGTAGTTTCGCTTTGTGTGGGGTGAGAGATTTCTTTCAATCTCAATGTGATTGCTGAAATTCCTAATCGCACGCTCCACGCACATACCTCTCATCGTCAATCCATTTGGTTGATCAGGAAACCCAATCCCTTCACACAGAACACTGACCCACCGTTACTATTCCGAACATCTTCTGATACCGGCATGATAACAACAGCAAGAATTGTCGAAATTGTTGTCGAACACCCTCGTCTGACCATCCCGAAATGCAATTTTAACGTATGATATTCCGCCCAATATGTGAGAGTTCCGCTCCTCGACGACCACACCAAATCCCCACTCCGGATATCGGAGATGAATGACTTGATCGCCTGTCTTGAGATAGAGTCGCCGAATTTCGTCCTTCATGACAATGCCTATCCATATAATTATAAGACCCGCCCTACACTACATTTTATACTTTCCGAAATCTTCCGGTGACATATTTTCCAGAAGCTCTTTTAATTTTTCGTCAGAACATGTACTCAAATCTTCGGTGTTTCTCCCAAAATCAATATTCATTGACTTTTGAATGACTTTTTCATCCACAAATATCGTTGCATTCGCCCTCAGGGCAAGAGCGATAGCGTCACTGGGTCGCGAATCGATCGACAACATTTCACCATTTTGGACGAGCTGAATAACTGCAAAAAAGGTATTGTTTTTTAAATCAGTTATAACAATTCTGGCAATCGTAACGTCAAGAACCTTGAGCATCTCATTGAGAAGATCGTGGGTCATCGGTCGTGAAAAACTTATCTTCTCCAGTTCTGTTGCAATCGCACTCGCCTCGAACAAACCAATCCATATCGGAATCGCACTCTTTTCCTCGGTATCTTTCAGAATAACGATCGGTGTATTTGTTACCGGATCAATTGCCAACCCAAAAACCTTCATTTCAACCAACATGTTTCTTCTCTCTCTCTTCAGCCGTTGCCTCACCTCTTAAAGAATGGGCATAACCTTCGATTATTTTCACTGATACGACCGTCCCTACCATATCAATATTACCCCTAAAATTCACTATTTTATTTGTTCGCGTCCTTCCCGTCACGTCCGTCCGATCATTCTTGCTGAATCCTTCTACTAGAACTTCCTTTACTTTCCCCTCATCTGCCTGATTGCTCAGCTGGGTATGGATATTCTGGAGCGACTGCAGGACAGAAAGCCGTTCGCTTTTTATCCGTTCGTCAACATGACCATCCATTGTAGCCGCCGCCGTTCCCGGCCGGAAGGAATACTTGAAGGAAAATGAGTTGTCGAATCTCACCCGTTCCATAACGTCAAGCGTTCTCTGAAAATCCTCATCGGATTCACCGGGAAAACCGACAATGAAATCGGAGGTAATGCTTATATGAGGGCAGACATCTCTCAACTGCTCCACCCTTTTCAGATAATCACCTGATGTGTACTTTCTGTTCATCCTTTCCAACACATAATCCGACCCCGATTGTACGGGCAGATGAATGTGTTCACACAACGTACCAACGCTGGCAAAACAGTCCATAAGCTCGTCGGATAAATCCTTCGGATGAGAGGTAGTAAAGCGGATTCGCTCTATTCCATCAACCTTTCCGATGGCCCTCAACAATGCGGGAAAGTCAGAGCCGCCATGGAACGTGTTCCCGTATGAGTTCACGTTCTGTCCGAGAAGCGTTATCTCCCTTACTCCATGATTTTTCAGGCATTCAATCTCTCTAATAATATCGTCAACCGACCTGCTTTCTTCCCTCCCCCGTAGGTACGGTACAACGCAGTAAGAACAGAAATTGTCGCACCCCTGCATTATTGTTATATAGGCGCTCACAGCACCGTTTCGAGGTGGTGCAACAATGCCCAGCGATTGCACCGAATCACGAAATGCCGTATCCACGACGCGACACCCGCTGTTGCGTATACCCTCTACCATCTCAGGGAGACGATGGATGGCATGAGTTCCAAAAACAAGATCAAGGTGAGGGACTCGAGTAAGAAACTCATGACCGTTTTGCTGAGCGACACATCCACCAACACCAATAATCAATCCGGGTTTTACCTTTTTCAGGTATTTCAATCTCCCGAGAAGGCTGTACACCTTCTGCTCTGCTTTTTCTCGGATACCGCAGGTATTGATGATGATAAGATCTGCACTGCTTTCATCATCCGTCCATTTATACCCCATACCCTGGAGTAGTTTTTCGATCTGCTCAGAGTCATGAACGTTCATCTGACAGCCAAATGTTCGAATATGAAGGTATTGTGTATCGCCCATCTGTACTTTCTTTCGGTGCTGTTTTTACCACAGTACTGTTGAATAATATAAGCCCTCGCATGCGTCAACACATTTTCATGGAGGGCTTACGGAAACTCCTAGACACTCGTCCACGGATTTATCGTGTTGTCGGAGAGCGCAGCTGCAATTCGGTATAGGGGTGATGTCCGAATTCAAACTTTTTCACTTCAAATACTTTCATACAGGCATCAACCACTTCAGGATCGTAAAGAACGTCCCTGTTATTTTTAATCTCTTCCAGCGCCGTCTGTATACCAAGAGCAGACCGGTACGGCCTGTGCGAGGCCATAGCTTCTACCACATCGGCAACCGCCAATATACGGGCCTCGAGGAGTATTTCCTCACCCTTCAATCCCTCGGGATATCCCGAACCATCGTACCGTTCGTGATGCTGTTTTACTATCTGGGCAACCGGCCATGGAAAATCAATATTCTTCAGGATTTCGTAGCCGACCTCGGGATGGACTTTCATCATGAGAAATTCAATCTCCGTCAGGATATCGGGTTTGCTGAGGATTTCCGCCGGTTCATAAATTTTGCCGATGTCATGAAGAGTCGCGGCTACTGCAATGCCTTCAATCCTATTATCCGTGAGATGCATTTCTTTCGCAATGGCACGGGCAAGTTGTGTGACGCGCTGTTGGTGTCCTGCCGTGTAGGGATCCCTTTTTTCTGTCATCGATGCCAGCGCATTGACAGTTTCTTCCAGACGTTTCTGAATACTCGCGAAGCTTCTCGTTAACTCCTCTTGGGCTTTCTTCCGTATCGTGATATCGCGAATATATCCCATGTCGGCGGGTTGCTTGTTTATCGTAATGATACCGAAGGCTATCTCAACATCCCGTATCGTTCCGTCTTTACAAAATACTTTCGTTTCATAGACCGGTAGCACTCTCCCACCTGCCATTCTCTTTTTATACCGCTGATACACCAGACGCCGATATTCAATGGTAAATATATCCAGAAAGTGCATGCCAATGAGTTCGTTTACTGGAAAACCAGTAATGTCCTCCATGGCGCTGTTTGCAAACTGATACTTCTCTTCCTGAATAATGACCACTCCATACATCGCCTGTTCAACCACTGCGGAATACTTCTCCTCACTTTCCCGGAGTGCATCTTCTGCCTGTTTTCGTTCCGTGATATCCTCATACACCACGATAATTCTCTTCTCTTTCAACTCACCACCAACACGTGCCGTGCTCACCATGCACACAATATCGGTCCCATCCTTCTTCTGGCAGGGAAATTCTTCACTATAGGTCTCCTGTTTTTCCAGCACGGGGTAAAACCTCCTGCCAATTTCTTCGAAATCCTTGTCCGAACGGTAGAATATCCGTGTCATTTCACCGATCACGTCTTCCGGGTCCCACCCGAAGACTTTCTTCACCGCTTCATTGGCAAAAATGATTCTACGATTCTCCAACCCGATGATGGCATGCGGCATTGCAGAAAGAATCGACGATTCCAGAGCTTTCGCTTGTGCAAGCCTCTCCTTGGTCTCTCGCTCGGCCGTGATATCCATTGAATTTGCCAGAACTGCTCTTTCACCAAAATATTCAATGGATGTAACGGTCTCCAGTATTTTCCGTATCTTCCCGTTCTTCGAAACCAGACGATATTCGTACGGCACTGTGCTTCGCCCTTTCAACATATCGATCGCATATAGTCTCATCGCTTCTCGGTCTTCGGGATGAACCAGATGTAGAGATTGCATTGCTACCAGCTCCTTTTTCGAATATCCCGAATATTCGATAATGTGAGGGTTTACAAACTGGAACTTCCCATTCTGGACCACATACACCCCTGCCTGAGCGTTTTGTGCCAGCTTACTGTAAAGTTCTTCGGCCTGTCGTTGTTCCGATATATCCCTGATTATCCCGTGGTACCCGACGATACGTCCGTCTTGCGAGCGCACTGTCATGGTAAAGAGACAGTCCATCTCTCTGCCATCCTTCCGTCGAAGTCTCACTTTATAGTTTCTGAGAAAGCCCTTTTCCCCCATCTCTTTTTGAAATCTTGTTCGGTCCTTCTCATTGACATAGATCTCTTTGATATTGACCTCTTTCAGTTCCTCCCCCGAATACCCGAATAGCTCCACTGCGGCCTCGTTAAATTCTTCCACTTTTCCGTCTAAGGCAGTTACAACCATAGCGTCTTTCGACTCTTCAAACAATGTTCGACACTTTGCCTCACTCTCACGAAGTGCCTGTATTTCATAAACTAATTGTCGTTTTGTCTTGCGTGTATCCCTCATAATCTCCCTCGGTTCACCAGAAATTTTAATACTCCTCTCCTGTATATGCATCATCTATCAGCGAATACAATCTAAAGGAATTTCTGCCCTCCGCTTTTGCCCGGTACATGGCAATATCGGCCTTTTTCAGAAGCGAATGTATATCTTTTCCATCGTCGGGGTACAGTGCGCCACCTATGCTGGTTGTAATACCAAATTCGTTTCTCTCTAACACAAAGGGAGTCCTGAAGGCATTTACAATCTTCTGGCAGATCAATGCGACATCATTTACGTGTTTGACCCCCTGCAACAATATCATAAATTCATCACCGCCCATCCGGGCAACAATGTCTTCTCCTCGTATCAGGTTTCTTAATCTCGTGCCGACTACCTGGAGCACCTGGTCTCCCACATTATGCCCCAGTGTATCATTTATTTCTTTAAAACGGTCAAGGTCAAGCATTATCACTCCGAGTTTTTCACTTTGCCTCTGAGCATGAGCCTGCGCCAGGTTAAATTGCTCGTTGAAGAGATTTCGGTTCGGTAGTCCTGTCAACGCATCATGGTAGGCCAATTTTCTGATTTCACTTTCGGCTTCGATCCGTTCAGTAATATCGCGAATAAACCCCATATCGGCAGGTTTTCCATCGATATAAGTAACGAGAGCAAAAGAGATTTCTACATGTCTAATCTTTCTGTCGTTACGCTGAATTTCTACTTCGTAAACAGGTGGAATGTCATCACCGGCAAGACGCCTTTCATAGCGCTGACTGATGAGATCTCGATACTCCTCTGTAAAAACGTCGAGAAAGTTCATGTTCATCAGCTCTTCCATTGAATACCCGGTGATTTCCACCATTGCTGCATTTACATACGTAAACACGTAATCCTGAACAATAACAATACCGTCCCGTGCCTTTTCCACAAGTGTCGAATATCTCGCTTCACTCTGCCGCAGAGCCTCTTCGCTTCGCTTGCGTTCGATGATGCGTCCCATACGCTCGGCAATCGCCTGGATGAGATCCCGTTCCCCCCTCATGAACAGATCCTCCGATTGTGCCCTGAAACGATCAGTGCAACAAATTTCAATAGCGCCGGCAGATCTGTTCCACACCTTGATCTCTGTCGTTTCTCTGCATTCACACTCCTCAAATTCTCGTGACCGATACTCATTGCCATCAACGGTAATCCGGGCACATACTTTTTCAGAGCACTGCATGGCAGGGGGGATAAGATCCACTGTTTCCTGATACATTTCCTCAAGGGAAATGTCTTTTTCGACTAGATTGGAGATGGCATACAGGCAGTTGAGTTCTTTAATCCTCTGGTTGAGCTCATGGCTTCGCCGCACCATGGTTTCCTCAGTGATCATGCACTGATATTCCAGTATCTCCCACTCAGCCCTTCTCTTTCGAAGTTCTCCAAGCTCTGCTAACAGCTGTCCTTTGGTCATTACGCGCATATCTTCGCTCTCTCGTGTATCCGTATACCAATGATTTCTTTACAAAAAGAAGTGTAATATATTATTTATAAACGGTCGAGGAAAACTTTTTTCTCCCATCGACTGTATGAGATATTATAAAATGTTTCGGTTAGGTGACTATCATAATTACATAATATAATAATTACAATAGATTATAGCAAGTGAGGTGTGTACCATGAAGGAAGAGAATGCACATTACAAAGGCCATCGAGGGCGGCTGAAAAAACGATACGCCATCGCGGGTATCGACGCCCTTCACGACTATGAAATACTGGAACTCCTCCTCGGCTATGCAATATCGAGACGTGACGTGAAACCGACGGCAAAGAACCTTCTCAGAAGATTCGGCAGTCTGAAAAATCTGATGGACGCCGAACCTGAAAAGATTGCACAGACACCCGGTATCGGCCCGCACAGCACACTTCTCATCAAACTCGTAAAGGATATGGGAACGATGTACCTCAGGGAGAAGGCGACGGAAAAACCGCACATCTCATCCACGGTGGCATTACTCAATTACTGCAAGTCTGCAATGGGGGGACTGCGAGATGAAAAATTCGCCGTCATTTACCTCAACACTCAAAACAGGATCATCAAGGAGGAAACGATCCAGATTGGTACTGTCAACCAGGCCGTTGTTTACCCCCGGAAGATTCTCGAAGGAGCGATCAACCACAAGGCATCCGCCATTATTCTGGTACATAACCATCCATCGGGTAATGTAGAGCCCTCAGGAGCCGATATTTCTCTGACAAAAACTATTCAGGATGTCGCAAAGGTTATGGATGTTGCCGTCCACGATCACATAATCATCGGTGGCAATTCGTATTTTAGCTTTCGAGAAGAGGGAGTGCTCCGCTAGAACGGTTTCGGCATGAAGGTAATGACAAAAACAAAAAGAGCGATATATCCGATAATTTTTCTTTTTTTATCGAGGGGGATCCAGTCATAGATGACAGGAGGATGATTCAACCCGAGAAACAGAAGAAGAGCAAACCACACGAGCCATCCCATCCACCCAATGGCCCCTAAAACAAGTAAACATGCCATGAATATCTTAGCCACCACTCGTTGTTTTTTTCCTAAAATAGCATAGGAAACGTGACCCCCATCAAGCTGGCCGACAGGAATAAGATTCAACGAGGTAACCAAGAGTCCGATCCACCCGGAAAAGGCAGCCGGATGGAGAATGAGGCTTACGTTTTCCGGCAGCGTTCCGTGGACGATAAAACTGAGGAAAGAGAACAGCAGACATGTCCCCAGTCTCACACCGGTTTCTTCCGCATACGGCACCACCTCTGAAAGGGCAAGACCGACGATGAGAATTGGGACGGCAACG
>Ga0272441_10005312_pt1 | contig 22531 bp, 13 predicted proteins | sample SSMProp6N_FD_193582 | JGI IMG/M metagenome (GOLD analysis project Ga0272441, IMG submission 193582) | Marine sediment archaeal communities from Little Sippewissett salt marsh, Falmouth, MA, United States - SSM-Prop-6N | ecosystem: Environmental > Aquatic > Marine > Wetlands > Sediment ... | reverse complement strand
CACTCTCTCTCGACCGCCATGGCGTCTAAACTTCTTGGTTCAAAAGATTCCTCGTTCAGTTCCGAGGAAGCCCATCTCGGCGGCCTCCTGCATGACATTGGAAAGGTCATAATGGACAGCCAGACACCCGGACAGTTCCAGCGCGCCATGCGTCAGGTCAGTGAGAATGGAATGGAAGAGCTCGACGCCGAAGTTAAATTCGTTGGCCTTGGTCACGACGAGATCGGCAGTCTCGCCGCAGAACAGTGGCGGTTCCCGGAATTCCTCAAAACCGTGATCGAGTACCATCACAGGCCCGATGATGCTCCCGCGCATAACGATATCGTGAACCTTGTCGCTCTTGCCAACACTATAACCACTGCTTTCAGGGAGCAGGAAAAGAACAAGGAAGATTATCATCTTCCGGAGATTCGTGACGATTACCGTGAGCGATGGCTTGCAACTCCGCGTCATGAAGAGCTGTTTATAACAAAATACGAAGTCGAGATCGAAAGGGTTCGGGACATCCTGAGCCTGTATAATTAAAACTTTCAAAATATTAAAAACGAAGACCAGAAAAAAATCCGCCGTTCAATGCCGGCGGTTTTTTCCTTTATGGTGGGCCCAGCAGGATTCGAACCTGCGACCAAAAGATTATGAGTCTTCTGCGCTACCGCTGCGCCATGGGCCCGTGCGCCTGTATTTTACTAGAGCATTCTCGTTCAGGCAATCCCCCTGACTATTCCTGCACTATTTCCCCGCCAGACTCGCCGATTCGCGAGGTTTTTTCCGCCCCAAGGTGCCAGCAGATCGTCTTGTAGCGATCGTCGAGCTCCTGCCTTTCCCTCAACAGCGAATCTATCGTCTTCTTCGCGCCCTCGATTTTCGCTTCCTCCCCGCACCCAAGTTCACGTGAACAGTCCTGCAGCCTGGACTGAATATCGGAACACTCCGCCTCATACTGTCGTTTGATAATGTGCCTGAGCGTCCACCTGAAACAGTCATCGGTATAGAAGCCCTTCTCACCAGAGGCTTTGTCCTCCTCGCTTTCCACAACAAGACGCGTCACGTACGAGTAGAGAGCGTCATCGGACGTTATCTCCTTCATCCTCAGAAGAGAATCCACCGATGTCAGTCCGAAACCCTCCTGTAGGATTATCCTGGCGAACTTCCGGTTTATCGGGTGATCGAAGTCCTTAGGCGTGAGAAGCTCTCTGACCTCACCAAGATAATGGGGATGATTGAGAAGCGACACGAAGAACGTCCGCTCTATTTCCTCGAAATCACTTACGATCGATTCCAGGTTTCCCTTGAGCTCAGACTGTGTTGCGGCACGCGGACCGGAAGCGGTTTCCCTGATAACACCACGTACGGCGGTCAGATTCAGATTAAATGCTATCGCTGCCTGCTCCTGGAGCTCCTCGAATACGGGATGCGATTTATAAGCCACAAGGTACGGGGCGATTTCACGCAGGCCGTTTATCCGGTCATTGGTTGACATGTTACGTACCGGGTCACCGTAGGCATGGAACATCCACCTGGAGCCTTCCGGTGCATTCTGAACGAGATCAAGGAATTTATCTTCACCGTCGCGTGTTATTAAATCCGCGGGATCCGATCCTGCCGGCAGGTTAAGAACACGCACCTTTATATCGGACCCGGCCATCGCGAGAAGACTTCTCGTGCATGCCCTCTTTCCGGCCTCGTCACCATCGAATGATAAAATAACCTCTCCCGCAAATCTAAGAAGAAGCGGTATATGATCGGATGTCAGAGCGGTACCCATAACCGCGCAGCAGTGCCCTACCCCGGCCTGATGAGCATGCATGACATCGGTGTAACCCTCCATAACAATTAGCTGTCCGGTTTCACGGCACGCCTTCTTCGCCATGTTAAGCCCGAAAAGAATTTTGCTCTTCTGGAATATCTGGCTCTCCGGAGAATTTATATACTTCGGCTCATCCTCACCCATTGCCCGCGCGCCGAAACCGATCGTACGCTCGAGAGTGTCGACAATTGGGATCATCAGGCGGCCCCGGAACCTGTCATAAACTCCCCCGCTGCGCCTTGGAAGTGCGACACCCGCATCCATAAGGTCATCCTCACTGAACCCGTCCTTTACCAGACGCTTGGCAAGGTTGGACCATCCCCCGAGGCTCGCTCCTATCCTGTACGCAAGTACTGTTTCCCTGCGGAATCCCCGCTCGACAAGGTAGTCGCGAAAAGCCCTGCCATATTTCGACTTAAGCACGCTAACAAAAAATTCGGCTGCCCTGTTGTTGATCTCGATCAGCGTTTTACGTCGCGATGCTTTCGGATCGGTGGTGGATTCCGGCACCGGGATACCGTAAATCTGTGCGATAAACCTTACCGCCTCGACGAAATCCAGATTCTCCTGTTTCCGGATAAAAGTGATTGCGTCTCCACCCGCCTGGCATCCGAAACAGTACCAGAAACCCTTGTCGGGTGTTACGGAAAGGCTTGGATTGGAATCCCCGTGGAATGGGCATACACCCATGTAGCGACTGCCGGTTTTTTTCAGCGTGATATAACGCCCGATCAGGTCGTGAAGGTCGACACGCGCGACAAGGTCATCTATGAAACTGTCAGGTATTGAAGACATCCGGGATCATCCGGCTAAAAGATAACATAAACTGCATTTGGGTGGGAAATTATCCCGATTATTGAAGCCTTATGGGCCACGGCGTGGGTAGCATTAGCTCGCGCGCCACATCGATCGCATACAGGTCCGTCATCCCTGCAACGTAATCCAGCAACCGCCTTGTACGGTTCTCCTCCGAGACAAGCCAGTTTTTAAGATACTTCTCATATATTTCCTCATCTTCGTTCAGTATATCCAGAATGCCCACCAGGCAGTGCCTGATTGATTCGTCATGATTTCTCACCTTCGGATGGTAATAGACGCGCTCGAACAGGAAATTCTTCAGCCCGTTGATAGCTGCCTCCATCTCGGGTGAAAGCAGCAGACGACCCTCACGAAGCGTATTCGTAATGATGTCCTCAACCATCGACCCAATCCTGTCGGTGTTCGATCGCCCCAGAACCAGGCTGAACTTCTCGGGCACATCGGACTTGTCGATAAGCCCCGCAGCGATTGCATCCTGCGTGTCGTGATTAACATACGCAATGCGGTCCGAAATCTTCACTACCCGCCCCTCCCAGTGAAGATCGTCATCGGATTCAAGGGCCACGCTGTAGTCGCCGGGCCCTTTCGTATGTTTCAGAATACCCTCCAGGACCTCGAACGTCAGGTTAAGCCCCTGGCCATCATTCTCAATTACATCAACCACCCTGACGCTCTGTATCTGGTGCTGGAATCCCTCGGGAATCCCATTGTTCCGGCACCATTCGTCGAGTACTTTCTCTCCGGCGTGACCGAACGGTGTATGCCCGAGATCGTGACCCAGCCCGATCGCTTCGATCAGGTCTTCATTCAGGCCGAGTGCGCGCCCTATGGTCCTTGCGATCTGCGTGGTTTCAAGCGTATGAGTAAGGCGTGTGCGATAATGGTCGCCGGCAGGTGCAAGAAATACCTGTGTTTTATGCTTCAGGCGCCTGAATGCCTTTGAGTGGATAATCCTGTCACGATCGCGCTGGAAGATCGTCCGCACAGGGCATGGAAGCTCCGGACGCTTCCGTCCTGCCGAATCGGTCGACCTGAATCCCCATTCGGACAGAACCGCCTGCTCCCTGTTGAGAAGTTCATCGGTCAGGTCTATTCCCGGACGTGCTGGGTTCATGGCTTACATTATAGTTCCCAATCATAAATATTTCTTCAGCAACGGTCACCGGTCACTCAAATTCACGTCTGTACCTGTCGCGCTGTTTCTCCATCCAGCGAATCGCGTTCATGAACGACCGTGACGTGTACTCAAGTTCCTTTACCCTCGTCGATATCTTTTCGTTGAGTTCCCGCTCGACATCAAGTTTACGCTTAACTTCTTCCAACTCACCCTTCAATTCATCGATTGTTTCCGTTACTTCATCCGAAAGCGGTCCTTTCGGAAGCAGCACCTCGCGGAAGTTCACCTGGAGCTTGATAAGCTCGTATCGTGCGGCCTGGGAGCTGAGCTTGTCGAGGTTCGATGAACCACCTATTACCTGTCTGCTTAAAGAGCCAACACCACTGAAGATCATCCTGCTGCCTGCGTGACCGACAATAAGCGGGTCCATTGCCCTGAATCCAAGATGTGCCAGTCCCTGGTTGGCGAATGTCAGTCCGGCTATCCCCGCGTGCGAACTTATAAGCGTCACTCCAAGCCATGGACCCATCAGCACCCACGCGACACCGATAAGCAGTCCTCTGAAAAGGTTCACCGCAAGTTTCCTCAGCCACGTAAAGTCACTGTACGCCTTACGGGCAAGGTCCCTTGAATTAAGAATGCTCCTGAACGCGAGAGGCTGCACCCCGACGTATCCCGCGACTGTTTCCATGGCGTTATTGAAGTCACGCATGCTGAAAATCAGCTCGTAGGGTGAAAACGGTGAAAGAAAAACAAGGTCGATTACATAGTTGAGCGCGTCCTCGCCGGACCACATGCTTTTCAGCCTGTTACGGATATCACCTGCGGTGTTAATTCCCGCGCTATGCTCCGGCCACGATTTCTTTAATTCCTCGAACTTGAGACCGGCCACCCTCTGCTTGCGCTCTTTTCTCTTCTTCCATTTCTCAAGATCGGCGAGTTCATTCGCGACAAGATAAAGCCCCGCAGCAATTGCGAAGTTGTAATCCTCACTGTTCCCGTTAAGTGTGAAATCCATGCAGACAGCACCTCTAAATGAGTTGACTCAAAGAGCGATTATCACAATTTTAAATATGATATGCCAGTCCGCCCGGGTAATTTTACATGCCGGAAAGCGGCGAATTAAAGAACAAACCTAACTAAAGAAGGGTGTCAACCTTGGTGTTGTGTATAACCTCCACACCACCCAGTGGAATTTCCGTAATCTCGCATCCAGGGAAATAATGCTCGATTATCTGCTCATGTGTCTGAGTGTTGAGTGCTCTTTTATATGTCCCCCACTGGCTCAGTCCCACTCCATGACCCTTCCCCGATCCCGTAAACCTGTACCCGTTTTCCTCAAGTGTCATTACAAAGTTATTTGATGGCAGAAAATCTTCGCGAATACGCCTGTTCAGGACCTGCATGAGCGTAATGGCGTCGACTACCGGATTCTTCTCACCCTGGATATCGATCGACCTGATACGCCCGTTGTCACTTACATTCAGAATCGTGATCGCAGAGAAATAGTCTCCGACGAATGTCTCTCCATCCAGGTTGAATGCAGTGTGAAGCTCTTCGAAATCTGCGTAGTTCGACCATGACTCGTATTCCCCTCCTGAACTGAAATCAACCACACCGGTATCATCCGAGACCGGCTCCAGATACGGCAGATTACCGGAGAACGGCCAGACATCTATATCGTCCGCTGTGAGGCCCCCCGATTCATGGTGAAAAACTACAGCCGCAAGCGAATTTTCATAGGTAATGACACTGCTGTTTGTATCGATCACCGCATTGGTGGTCGCATCGGTTTCGACACTTATCCCGCCGTAAAGCTGGTTTCGACTGTCATCCCTTAAATCAAAACCACGGTTGTCATTGGCATTCAGATGAAAGATGGCATAAGTCCTTGAGACAATCGCCTGCGTAAGGAGTGCTTCCTCCGGCCACGACGCGTCCATCTCGGCGGGCACGACGCCATAAAGGTACTCCTCCAGCGGAAGCTCGTTTACCGCAAGTACATTTTTTCCTTCAAGGTAAAGCCTTAATGATCCCCTGTACGGTCTGAGTGCGGAACTTGATGGCCCTATTAGAAGATTCGCGCCCTCCGTCGTGTCCGCAACTTCTATCCTCATGACGGTATTATTGACCCCGACAGCTTCCTCTGAATCCTCCAGCGTGTATTCGAGCATGTCGTCGGTTCCGGAAATTTTAATTACATCTCCCCCGATTCCGGATGCGAACTCCTGAAGGCTCTCCCCTACAAAGCACTTGAACTCGCCACGGTTTATGGAAATAAAAACGTGCTTCTGGGGAGTGAATGAAACAAGCCCGACCCGTACGAGCGGATTTCGTTCGACGATGGACGTGATATCGCCCTCTGGATCGCCGGGAACCGCAGGATTGCTCTCGTTATGGCAGGAACACAACGCAAGTATGTACAGAACAGCAACTATGTAATACTTCAGAATTTTCATTTACCGGATTTCATGACCCGATCAACCTCAGATCGGTTCAGCATCGGGTCCTGTTTTAGTTTCGTCCTCCGATGCCTTTTTATTATCACACAAACCTGCTTTTCTCGCATGTCGCGCGGCGGATGCCGTCTTAAATCCCGCCTGTATGAACTGCTGAAGGAGGTTTGTCAGGATATCATCCACCATTTCAAACTTGTCGGTATCCTGCTCGCCTGGATCATTTCCATTCTGCAGCTCATGAAGAAGATACAGAACGCTCATCGGTACCGGACGCCACGTACCTGTCTCCTTAGCACATTCAGCACAGATAAACCCATGATAGGAGGAATCCAGATGTACATCACCCTTTACTTTCTCCGACCCACACCTTACACAGCATGAAAGATCGGGATAGACTCCCATATGCTCCAGAAGACGCGCCTTGAACCTGATAACCGCGTTTCTCCGGTCATTACTTATCGAATCAAGGACTTCTCCCAACAGCTCGAAAAGGACTTCATCCGGAACTTTTTCATCGCTTAGTTTTGTGGCGATCTCCGCGACATGCCCCGCAAGCTGAAGACGTGACCAGCTTCCCCTCAACCCGAGATGGGCATCGATCACCTCCGCCTGTCGGAGAATGTCGAGTGTTTTTCCTTCAGCCAGTTCCATCTTCGATCTTACGAACGGTTCGGAAATCCCCCTGAGCCTGCTCGTTGGTTTTCGTGCGCTTTTCGCAATACAGGTAAGCCTGCCACGATCCCTTGTAAACAGTGTGACAAGTCTGTCCGCTTCGCCATACCTGCGAACCCCGATTACGATCGCTTCTGTCACGTAACTTCCCACACGCGCATTATACTCTCAACAACCGCATAAATGGATTGCTAATTACACATCTCTTGATTACATTTATCACGGTGCCACTTATCGACAATAAGCTCAAGAGCTTCCAGGTCAGGGGGAAGCTTCCGCAATGGGCAATATGGCTGATTGCCGTCGCATTGTTCACGCTCGCATGGACCGGTGTGGGAATCTGGTCACGTCACACCGCGCTTACCGATCTTGCAAAGCACACCGATTCATGGGAGGAAGGCGGTGTACTTTTCCAGCCCACCGATTACTCATGCGTACCAGCATCGGTGGCAATGCTTCTCAGAGATTTCGGTATCGATATTACGCTCCTGGAATCCGCCACTTACTGCGGAACGGATACCTTCGGGACATCCGGGTCAGGCATAAAACGAACAGGCAGAAGGTTCGGATTCGATGTAACCCGCGTAAAGATGGAATTCGATGAATTCCTTCAGGATGGCAGACCGGGGATCATTCTTTTCAGAAAAGGTGGAACTCCCCACGCAGCCTACATAAAACCTCTGGTCGATGAAGGCCTGATAGAAATGAAAGACCCCGTTCAGGGACTTTTATGGTTTGAAAAACTATATGCTGACGAGTACTTCGGTTCCGAAAGGTGGGAGATCTACCTGTTTGATAAGCCGGATTAAACCGCTCCCTCGATTTCAATCTCGCTTATGACCTTCCGTGCAAGCTCCAGCTCCTCTTCGCGCGATTTGATTTTCCCATCGAGGCGTGCACGTTTGACAGCATCGATTGCCGAACTGAATGCAGGTCCCGGGGTAAATCCCTCTGTAATAAGGTCATCACCGGATATCTCTGTACTGACGTGCCTGTATTTAGTCAGGAAGTCCTTGATGTGCTTACGCTGTGGGCTGTTGTCCGAATTGCCCGCTGCGAGTGCGATCCAGAAAGGCTCAGGCAGTTTTTCAAGCCCGGCCACAACCTCACTCGGTGGGGCATCGGGATTCGCAAGAACAGCAACAACCTTTTCGATTTTTTCAACGCTTTCGGCAAGAGCATAGTACTCGTGGTTGAACTTGTACTTTCTCATAAACCCGCACGCATCTTCAGTCCTCGTGGCGAAAAGAATAAACGCCATGTATGCGTACTCACCGGGCGTAATCTCATCAGGATCAAGGTACTGCGATATCCAGTCCATCGCCTCAGAGACCAGGTTTTCAGATTTTGAGAGATCAACTGGAGGGCACACTATCTGGTACATTACGCCGAACACACCCTCCTCGTGAATCCGTCCGCAGATTTTCCATGGATCCTCCTCCCTTAAACAAAGAAGTATCTCCTCCCTTATTCTCTCGGGGCTGACATCATCGAGTCTTCCCTCGAGAAGCGCCCTGTTCAGAAGCTCCCTGGTCTGGGATTCAAGCTCGAAACCAAGGCGTTCGGAGAACCTGAGCGCCCTTAAAATACGGGTGGGGTCATCGACGAAACTGAAAGTATGCAGAACCCTTATCAGCTTGTTCTCAATATCATCAAGCCCGCCGAAATGATCAACAAAGTAACCCCATTTCCTCGTATTTATCTGTATCGCAACCGTGTTAATCGTAAAATCCCGCCTTACGAGATCATCCCTGATTCCGGCAGCCTCGACCTGCGGAAGCGCTCCCGGACGGACATAAAACTCATCCCGTGCGGTTGCTACATCTATATGGGTGTTGTCCTCCCCAAAAACTATCTTCGCTGTCCTGAAACGTGGATTCTCTATTACTTTCCCGCCAAGCTTATCCCCCATCACATGCGCAAACTCGATTCCATCGCCCTCAATCAGAAGATCGATATCGACATTCGGCTGTCCCAGAACCAGATCACGTACTATTCCCCCCACAAGATAACACTGGACTCCTGTATCGTCGGCAAGCTCCCCGGCAACCGCGAGCTGATCGAGCTTCTCAACCGGCAACTTTGCAAGAAGCTCCTTCCCGTACTCGTCGGGACGTCTCTCGATCGCGCTTAAAGACCTTCCTTCAACCGGCCTGCCCGAAGCATGCATTGCCCTTAAAACATCGGACCTTGTAATTACGCCGGAGACCTTACTTGCGAACACGACGGGAAGAAATCCAACTCGTTCATCGATTATGGTTTTCGTAATCTCGGCAAGGCTCGCGTCTTCTGAAAGGACGATCGGCTCCCTTATCATGTACCCCTTTACCGGTGCGTGACCAAGGTCGTGCTGGATCGCCTTGTCCACATTCGACCGCGTGATAATCCCGATAACCGAGCGGGAATCGTCGGACACGACGAGTCCGGAGTAACCCGTGTGGGCGATTATCGTATGGGCTTCCTCTATAGTCGAATCCGGAGTTATGCTCCTTACCTGCGTCGACATTATCTCCCGTGCGACAAGAGTGGGTTTAACCTGCTCCCTGATCGCGTCAAGGAGCCTTTGCGATGCCTTCGAAAGGTTCGACCCGGTTAAAAGACAGCTTGCGGCCTGTGCGTGCCCTCCCCCGCCGAAAATCGATAATATCTGACCGACATCCACAGCCGGCATACGGCTCCGTCCGACTATAAAAACACGCTCATGCATCTGTACAATCGCGAAAATTACATCCGCGTTCTCATTCTCCTGTACCTTCTTCGCAAGATAAGCGATCTCATCGACGAATTCCTCCACAACCGCCTGTGTCATGTGGATACTGATTCCCCTGACCTCTACAACCGATACATTCAGTGAAAGGTTGTTTAAAAGGGCTTTCTGGGCCGGTGTAATCGTGATACTCAGGAACCTGTCGACAATATCAAGCGATGCGCCAGCTCTTAAAAGCCACGTCGCGACCTCGAGGTCGTCCGGTGTTGTCGTCGGAAACCTAAGGCTTCCGGTGTCCTCGTAGATACCAAGCAGAAGCAGGGTTGCTTCCTCACGCGACACCGTGATCCCCCTGTTAATCATTTCACGTACAATCAGGGTGGTGTTAGCCCCCGATTTCCCGTACTTGAACTCGTCAACCCTGAAATCCGGGCCATCCTCCCTGTGATGGTCCCAGACCTCGACCCTTACATTCTCACGATCAAGAAGACCTTCTATCCGGCTGAGCTGGCTGCGTGACGAACAGTCGACCACGGTAATATGCCTGACCGCAGCAATATCGATTTCTTTCAGTTTGACTGTCGGAAACTCCTGTCCGTACAGGGCCATGAACTCGTGGACATTGGAATCTGTTCCGGCGATCATGACAACGGGACGGTCCGGGTACAGCCTGTGCGCGGCCCACATACTCGCGATGGAGTCGAAGTCCGTCCCCGGATGAGATATAATTATTTCCGAATATTCAGCCATTTCATTGCGGCGAGACTTAATACTTCTTAATACGACGACATTTCACGATTATCCATATAAGAAAACGCACTGTTTTCTTATCTAAATATCGTGACGACATTAGAACAATATTCCTGAACGGGTTTCAGTGCATTGTTATGCCTGTAACTCTATCACTATAAGCTTTGTGGTTAAAGTAATGTCGGAAAGAAAACAAAAGGACGGTTAAGGGATTCCATGTTTAAGAAAACACTCCTGACGCTGCTCGCGGTACTGCTGATAGCGGGATGCTCATCGGGCAATGACCCGGTGACCCCGACGGCGGAAACGGCTCCAGCAGAAAGACCTCTGATTACGGGGCAGAGCGGCTCAGATGAAACCGGACGAAGCCTCTGGGCTTACTTCGAATGGACAATCGATACAGTTGAGGAGACATTCGAAGCTGTCCCGATACGCTCGGCAGAAATGCACCTGAATGTTTCCAAGTTCCTCGACGCCACACCCGGTCATTTCAAGTTCGATAACTTCACGATCGACAAACCATCCAGCCTGATAGGCCTGGACGTGACGATCGACCATCCATTCCCGTCGAAACCAAATTTATCCGGTTTCGATGTAAGGGGAATTCTGATCGGATCGGGTACCCTCGGTGGATTCGGGGACTCATCTATCATGATGGCCGGACCAGGCGACACACGTCTTCTCAACAACGACGGTCTTACGCGATGGTGGAATCCCGTGGAGTTCAACATCGCTGATACCGTGCTGGCTTATCGTGACGGGAAGTACGGCATTCCGAACGCCGTAGGGAACTACAACTGCACTCTCAACGGATTCAAACTGTTCTCCGACGATCTCGGGGCGAACGAATCGGTTGAGAACCTGTTTATTCCCGAGCGTGCGGTATTCTCGACGACCAGTGCTAACACGCGCCACTACGAGATCTGGTTCCCGGTTGAGGACGACAGCTTCATCATCAGGTATAACTACGCTGTCGATGTGTCATGGGACCAGATACCCGGCTACAATCCCGGCGATCCGGTAGATGTTCCCGGTGATTTCCCGTCTGCCGCAAACCAGCCGGAACCGTTCAGAATCGACACCGTAGTCGACTTCAACTCACTTTATTATGTTAACGATGAAATAAAGGGCGGAAGCCTTACATATCTTCTAAGAATCTACGACTGGCAGGGATATCTCGAGGCCGGCGATGTCGCCGACGAGATTTCCGAGGTCAGGCTCGAAGCCCCGTCCTGCCTCGATACGTCCTTTACCGGGACGGTTATCGATCCGGGATCGGGAACGAAGGCTTACGCGGAATACGAGATAATAATCGACGGAAGTCACCTGGTTTCCAGCATTGACTGCGATGCGCTGATTACGGTTATCAGCTCAGATGGTGACTACCAGGCCGGCCTGACCGGATATACCGGAACAGCACCACTGGCACTGTATAAATCAGCTCCTTTTGCGACAATAGCTATCGAGGCTCCACCCGACAACGATCCGCCTGTAGCGGATGCTTTCGCCGATAACACATCGGTTTACCAGGGTGATCCGGTTAATTTCGATGCGACGGGCTCATACGATCCCGACGGAGACATCGTTCTTTACGAATGGGATTTCGATGGTGACCATGTTTTCGGCGATCCCTACGACAGCGGAACGGACGAGGAGCCAACTGTCATATTCGATGAACTGGGCACATTCATGGTCGACCTCATGGTCACCGATGACGATGATGATATCGATGTGCTTGATGTACCGATTGAAATTACCGTACTCGAAGTACCCAATGCCCCCCCGGTAGCAATCGCAACCTCGGACACAACCGAAATCAACGAAGGTGAATCGGTCACTTTCGATGCTTCCGGAAGCTACGATCCGGATGGCACGATTGTTTCGTACGAGTGGGACTTTGATGGTGACGGGACATTCGGTGATTCATGGGACGAGGGAACCGAACTTGAACCTGTCGTTTATTACGCTTCAACCGGAAGCTACGACGTGGACCTGAGGGTAACCGACGACGATGATGCGATCGACACACTCGATTTTGTCATCACTATTTACGTTGTCGTGCCTGAAAACGATCCGCCCGTTGCGGATGCCCATGTAGTCGGATCTGATTTCTGGGCTTTCTTCCCGGTCGAATTCGACGCGACCGCCAGTTACGACCCGGACGGGACTGTTGTCGAGTACCTCTGGGACTTCAATAATGATGGATTCTACGGCGATCCGATCGATGGCGGAACCCCCGAAGCTCCCCTTAAGTACTTCGATGGCGGTGACCACACGATCGACGTACGCGTCGTCGATAACGGCGGAAAATCGGATTACCTTGATGTCCCGATCCAGATAAGCGTAACCGGGCATGTAACGGTAACACTTCCGGAGGACCAGGATTACAAATCCGCGAACGGTTACAACTACAACGTTCTCCTCTGCGATACTCCTGCCGAGATCCCGATCGACTACCTTGCCACAAGTGCGTACTGGGACTTCACGGGTCACGCGTACGAGACCTATTACGACCAACTGGTTCTTTTCGCTCCGAGCGATCCCGAAGTTTCAGACTACATGACGTTGTATCCGGCATCGGTACAGTATTTCACACGGTACGACCTTTACAATCCGGGGCTCGAAGCGTGGTTATACATGGCCGAGGAAGCCGACCTTGGAAACGACATTCTTTACGTCCACGGACATGTCGAGCGCAGACAGGAGGAAGAGGAAGGCCATCCGGTTATGTACGACGAGGAAGCAAACGGCCCTATGGCGCTTCAGTACCCCTGGAGTATCGACACCGACGAATACTGGGATATTAATATGAGTGGCGGCCCGGATCCGTTCGCAACACTTATTTATCACGAAGTCGGAGTAGGCGAAGGTATTGCGACCGTACCGTTTGGCGGAACATGGGAAACCCCGGTTCTCCTGACACGGACGGTCACCGATGTTCATGTTGTATCGAACAAGGTTGCAAGCGTTCTCCTTTATAAGTGGACCGCGGATGACGGTAAGCAGGTTGCACGGCTTTATGCTGTTAACCTGGGCAGCGATATAAATTTCGATGAAGATACGTTCGAGATCACGGGCGTATCAAGGCTTTGCGTTTTGTACGAAGAATTTTAAACAGTAGACAAATTGAACAGCCAGGGACGGTGCAGGCCGTCCCTTTTTTGTTAACCGGGGTAAATCGGTATTTCATCTGAGCGATAGCGTCAATATGCTCTTTGCTGCTATCATGGTTCAGAATCGATCTGTTATCATAGTTCCCATTGTTGGAGGATTCACATGCGTCGGTACCTGTTATCAGTTTTACTGCTTATTGCCGGATTTATACTTTACACTGGCTGTACATCCCAATTTAACAATCCCGTCCTTACCCGGAACACTCCGGATATCACTGAAAGGCATCATACTTCCACGGAAACCCATCTCTGGGGTCTTTACGATGTGTTCATTGACACAGGTGACGGAGTCGTAGACTGCATAGCAAGTCGTAACGGGACATTCACAGCGAATGTTGTTAACTTCCTCAACACAAATCCCCAGGGACTTCAGTTCGATATAATCGAAATTATCCCCACGACCGATGGGATCGATATCGATATCAACATCGGAATTACCCACCCGTTCCCCGGACTTCCCCAGTACAATGGTTACGACGTCCGCGGGATTTTCATGGGCGACGGATCGAGAACGCTTTCTTACAATTCGGGAGATTACTTCGATCCCGCAACCGATCAACACATGCTGCCTGATCCGGACGACAGTATCGGCGGTCCGGACGGGTACACTCGATGGTTCAACGAGCCGGAGTTTTCCGAAGGTGGCATGCCGCTTTTCCAGTACACTCCGGGCAAGGTTTCTACTCAGAATTACAGTCCGGATGCCACTGTCTGTCCATACAAATATTTCGCGAATTCCCTCGGAACAGATGCCGACCTCTGGGATTACCTTTTAGGTAATCCTGACCTCGACGGCATCTTCACTTCGGGTGCAACTAACGAGCGGAACTATTACCTGAGATTTCCTTCCGGAACCGGAACCAGGTTCGCTTATGCCGTGATCGCAAGCTGGGAGGGTACGGACGACGATTACCATCCCGCGAATGCACCCGAGGCTGTCGCATGCTCGATCGAGGACCACTCGAATATTTACTTCAGCAGTCCTTCAGACAATGGTGGTAACCTTGATCTTGATATAAGCCTCTGGATATGGAATGAATCCCCATCTAACCTGATTATCGAATCGACCGTGCTGTCGAATTTGCATGAGTTTGATCCTGATACCATCGTGACCGGTGGATGGGATAATTACTCGACATGGCATGTCGATATTCCCGCCGATGATATCACCGGCACCGATGACAACGAATACTGGATAATCGCCGAATACGACGGTTTCGATTACCAGAACGATTATGGCTCCGGAAATCTGACCGGTGATGATCCGCTTGCCGCATTTTTCAGATACAACCTCGATGTAAGTCCCGAACCTGTAAACCTCGATCCGCTTTGCGACCTCCAGGTGGTCACGGAGATGCCGGTCGAGGAATGGACTGGAGTTGAAGTAGAGTTCGACGCGTCGGGAAGCTACGATCCCGATGGCGGTGTCCTGACGTATGAATGGGATTTCGACGGGGATGAAATATACGGGGAAGATCCCGATGACTCATTCACGGGAACAGACGAAAATCCAACCCACACTTATTCGGAGAGCTATTATGACGTGGTCAACCTCCGTCTGACCGATGACAACGGCGGGGAGACAATATGTTCGACCGATGCTCTCGATGTTACAGTTAACGGATGTCCGGACACCGATATGCCGTCCGGTACACCGGGCTCCCATCATGTGACTTACTCGAATAACTGCCGGTCAGGAATAGCAAGGGCTTATGGTGACAGCGGTGAGGAATACCTGATCGGGCATACCAGGGACTACTACGGCAGACGCTATGGATTCTATGCCCTTGACGAAAATGGCTCGGTTATCCACTCCTATATAACACCTGTGCAGCCGGACTACCCGCCAACGCTCCAGGGAATGGCATGCACGACATCGAACAGGCTGTACGTGATAACTTACTCCCAGTACATCTATCATGATTACACGCTTTATCACATGGATTTCGATCCCGATACGGGATTTTCGGGACTGCTGCAAACCTCGTCGATGCCATCGATCAGCCCATGGTATTTCGTGAAAATCTGCATCGATGAAAACGACTATCCGGTCGCGCTTGTCGGAAACGGAACCGACCTCGCGATAAAACACTGGAACGGATCGGCATGGGATCACATCGATATTGCCGATGACGCCACCATGTACGCCGAATGCGGTTACTGGAATAACGGGATCGAGGATATCGCGTATCATCCGATATCCGAGACATACTGGATAACTAACCGCTATCATGGGTACACACCGAACTACGATGGCGTGCCAACGCTGTACGTGATCGATAAGGACGGGGAAACGTCATGGAAGGATGACGAGTTATATCCGGATGTGCCCTCCGCTACCCAGTATTCGGCGGGAGTGGATATCGACGTTCAGAACCCCGATTGCAGAACGCTTGTACTCGTATGCTGCGGATCGACCGGGGTGAACGAATTCGAAGCGCTGTTCATCCGCTACGATCCGTTTGGAAACCAGACCGGAACGGGATACATGGATAACACGTCAGATCGTTACGAATTCGCGAACGGTTCGGTTATTGCAGGCGATACGGACACCATCTACGGTGGGCCTCTCGACCTTGCCGGGGTGTCCACCGGGATCACATCTGTTCCTGACTGGTAAAGTAGCAGTACATTATTATTGACGAAAAATTTCAGGCAGGAAAAATATGGCATCCACTGTTAAAAAACCGATCTGCGTCATAGGAAGCATTGTCTATGACCTCGTCATGCAGCTCGATCACCTTCCGAAAGTCGGCGAGACAGTCACGGGCAAGGGTTTCGCGAAATTTATCGGCGGGAAGGGACTCAACCAGGCGATGCAGATACACCGTCTCGGTTCCCCGGTTACATGCTGGGGACGGGTCGGTGACGATGAATACGGGAAGGATGTCCTGTCGGTTCTCGAACGGGAGAAGTTTCCGACTGGCGGAATTCGCACGATTCCGGGCGAGCATACCGCGATCGGTATGATCTTCGTTGCACCGGATGGCCGTAACCAGATCGGCGGTTATCATGCAGCGAACATGAATTTCAGCACCGATGAGATTGATGCCGAGATCGAAAATGCGGTAAGGGAATCGTCGATTGTTTCAGTTCAATTAGAGATACCCATCCCGACCAACGCAAAAGCCCTGAGACTCGCGAGGGAGGCAGGGATCCCGACAATTCTCAACGCCGCGCCATGGAGGGACCTTCCCGACACCTACCAGTCGCTTGTCGATTACTGGCTCGTGAATGAAATCGAAGCGGGTCAGTTCTTCGGATGCGACATTGTGACTGCCGGTGACTGTGCATCCCTTTCCGACCATCCCGGCATAGTCAATGGTTCGCAGGTGTGGGTCGTGACGCTAGGTGATCGGGGTGCGGCGGTTGTTGACACGGATGGAGTACACGAAATCCCCGGAATTCCGGTGGACGCGGTCGACTCGACCGGCGCGGGTGACAGTTTCACCGGAGGATTCGCGGTCGGAATTGCAGAGGGGATGAATCCCGTGGACGCTGCGCATTTCGCGAACAGGGTCGCGGCACGGTCGGTTACTAAACTCGGCGGAATGACCGGGCTTCCATCCCGAAATGAAATAATGGATACGGTCGGTTGATCAGGCTTTCGTCACTTCCCTGATAATCGGTCCAAGATCGAGTTTCTGCCCGAGAACCTTCTCCGCAAGCTCCTCGGGTTTGTACATTCTACCGGTTCGCCAGAACTCCTTCAGCTTATCCCCGGATGCGGGATTCGTCCACCAGGTTTCCCCGTACTCACCCTTCAGGTAATCCCTCAACTGGACCTCAAATATCCACGCCCTGAGATAACCCGCGGAATAGAATGCCGGGTCCAGATCGGAAAGCCAGTTTTCGTCCCTGTGCTTTACCTTCAGTCCCCTGTCAAGGTACTTCGGATACAGGGATTCCCTTCCATTGATGTTATAGCTGGAGAGAAGGTCTATTTCATAAAGGAACTTACTCGCGTATCGCCTGAGGAAATAAAGTTTCAATAACCTCTGGAACTCGACCAGTTCGGACGGGTTCTCGATTCCGATATATTCCTTCAGCCAGACCGGATTGACACCAAGGTACTGGAACATGAAAGCGTATATCTCGCTCGTCGCGCTGTCACCGATCAGTATCAGTTCGGACGGCAGGCTCGCGTCAGTGTGCGCGAAATGGTAGGCATGACCAAGCTCATGCATGAATGTGTGATAGTCGTTCATTCCGCCCATCTGGCGAAGGCAGACGTAGATCTCCTCACCCGGACGAACCGCCGAACAGAATGCCCTCGGACGTTTTTTCGGACGCTCCTCGACATCCAGCCTGATCGCTGGAATAGAATCGATCGGCAGCCCCATGTCCGCAAAGAACCTTTTCACCTTATCGACCATCCCGTCCTTCGGGAAAAGACCATCCCAGTCCCCTCCCCTCAGGAGAAACGGGACATCGCACTTTCGTGCATCATCAATTGAATAACCAAGAACCTTTTCCGACAGGCTGTTAAATTCACGGAGGAATTCCTCATCGGTATCATCCAGGAATTTCCGAAGTTCCCCGGCAAGCCACTCATAATCTACCTGTAGTGCGAATTTACATCCCTCGAAGTAACTTTCGAAACCGAAATCGCGGAACACATCGAACGTCATCTGCCATGCATCCTTCTCCATCGACGCGAGTTCAAGTTCAAGTTCCGATGCCTTGTCATCTATCTCCCTGCGTTTGTCCTTGTCGGGTTCGTTCCTCAACCTCGGGAGGATCGAGTGATATCCGATCTCATCGCCATCCACGGTAATACTCATCCCGGACTGCACCCGTGCCATCTCCTCCTGAATTCCCTTCAGAAGGTTTCCGAGGTATCCGAACAGGGCAAACTGGTGGAAATGTCTGGCGGACCGTTTGTCCTCCTCGGTCTGAACGGATTTCCATCTTTCGAGGAAGTTCTTCGCAAGGTCCTTACTCGCGAGATGGCCGTAACGCTCGTAGATCGACGAGATATCGAGCGTCTCCTTCTGTCCGGAGTTGTACATGTAGTTCTCATAGATGATTTCCCGCATGAACTTCGCAAGGTCTTCACGAAGGGCTTCAAGGTCGGGGGAGGTTGAGTTATCGGGCATTAGTCCTACCTCGGAATGGGATTGTAAATTTAGAATCTTATTGATATGTATTTTAAGTCGGGTTAAGTCCGATTAAAAGTAACGTCGGTAAAACAGTTACACGCTCAGAGTTCCGGCAAGCTGGCCGCATGCGGCATGCGCTTTCCTGCCACGATTCCGCCTGACGAACGCCATGATTCCCATTGCCTTGATCCGCGACTGGATGTTGAGCACCGATTCACGTGTCGGGGACGAAAATTCCCGGATGCCGGTTGCGTTGTACGGTATGAGGTTAACCTTCACATATTTTGACAGCGGTCTGAGAAATCTGATCAGAGAATTAACGTGGATAATCCTGTCGTTCATATCTCTGAGCACCACATATTCAAGCGTTATCGGATCGGACAGTCCAGGCCCCAGCGACCTTATGAACGCGGATATTGCACCCAGGCTGAATTTCTCATTGACCGGCATCAGCTCTTCACGAAGCTGGTCTACCGCGGCATTAAGGCTTATCGCAAGCCGAACTCTCGGGAATTTCCGATGAAAAGTCCCGAGCCGTTCAAGCTCCCCGCATGTCGATACAACAATTCTCCTGGGCGACATTCCGAATCCGCCCTCATGGGTCATGATCTCAATCGCTCCGCATACCGCGTCGAAATTGTGCATCGGTTCACCCATACCCATGAAGAGGATCGTATCGGGCAAAGTGCCGTAAATCTTCATCGCATGGACAACCTGGTAGACGATCTCTCCCGTCGAAAGCTGGCGCACAAGCCCCTTCTTCCCGGTCGCGCAGAAACGGCATCCCGCCGCGCATCCGAGCTGGGATGAAATGCAGATCGTATGCCGGTTACCGGCATTGGTTTTCTTCCTTCCGGACTGGCCTTCCGAATGAGTTCCATTCCCGAACGGACCGGTGTCAGCCGGTTCGGATGGCATCCAGACACTTTCAATAAGCATTCCCGCCTTCTCATCGCCCACGATTTCATACGCATGCTTGATCGTCCCGTCCCCTGACTCAAGAGACGTGCGTATACCGAGCGGCACCAGTCTGAGAATTCCGGCCAGTTTATCCCTGAGTGCTTTCGGAAGGCTAGTCATCGACTCGAAATCATCTACCGGATGCCTGTAGAGAAAATCAAGCACCTGCTTTACCCTGTACTCCTTCTCTCCAATCGAAAGGAAAAAACTTTCCATCTCCGAAGGGGTGAGATCGTAAATCGATTTCCGATGCCGTACTGTTTTACTGCCTGCTTCCATTACCCGGCATTCTACACCAACTGGCCTGATTTATGGATTTTTGACGTAAGTTTTTATGCTTCGGGAACGTTTATTCTACATAAGCGGCAGGAGCCGGCACGGAGTAACTGATGCCTGACAACCTTCTAAACCACATTCCAACCCTCTTTAATGCCCCTGATCCGGATTTCGAGTGGCAACCGACCACGGATGAAATAGCCGCTGCGGTCGAATTGAACACTCTCAACTCATTCCGGCTACAGTTTCGTCGCCTCAGGACAATATTCCGGTCCTTTACAGGCATCCTCCGGGCCGGACCTGTTGATCTTGCGGGAATTCCGGGATGGGCCGAAACCCACCGTGAACGCTACCTGGAACAGGTGCAGACCCTGACACCGGGCAGGGAATTTGAAAAAATTCCAGCGGACATCCGCATAGTCACTTATTTCGATCCACTCTACCCCCCGCATTTAAAGGAACTTTACGATCCCCCACCCGTTCTTTACATAAGAGGTGATCATGAATTCGATCTCAGGTCATCAATTGCGATCGTGGGCACGAGGAACCTGTCGGATTACGGCCGCACATCCACCGAAATGTTTTCATGGCAGCTTGCAAGCTGGGGTTTCACGATTATTTCCGGTGGCGCGAGGGGAATAGATTCCGCCGCGCACCATGCCGCAATTGATTCGGGAGGTAAGACAGCTGCCGTGCTTGGATGCGGCATTGATGTTGTTTTCCCATCCGAAAACAGGAAGCTGTTTCAGGAAATCCCCGAATCCGGTGCGCTTGTGTCCGAATTCCCCATGGGCACCATTCCCGAAAAATATAATTTCCCTGCCCGTAACAGAATAATCGCGGGCCTGTCACGCGGTATTCTCGTTACCGAAGCCCCCGAAAAATCCGGCGCCCTTATAACAACAGACCTTGGCATGCAGCTCGGAAGAGAAATTTACGCCGTTCCCGGACGTCTGACAGATGGAAGATCGAAGGGGACGAACCTTCTCATTCAGGATGGCGCACATGTCGTACTCGACCCGTCAGATATACCGGTTTCCCTCGGGATGACGATACTCGAGTCGGAAAACGTAACTATTGACAACCCGTTACAGCTTGATGGAGACGAGGCCCTTGTGTATGAATCAGTCAGCCTTGAACCGGTTGACATCGATCAGCTTGTACATGAACTGGGCATTCCCGCCCAGCGGCTTCTTTCCGCGATTTTAGTTCTTCAGACACGCGGACTTGTTAAGGAATTACCGGGAAGCAGATTCGTGCGCCCGGTAAATCGTCCTAAATAAGGAAATAATTTACCCGGCATTGGTGATAATTAGACTAAATCAACCTTACAGGTGTTTAAGGGCTTTTTATCCCCGGAACAGGCAGGCAAAACGTCATTCCAGGGGGTATTAAAACTCCTTAAATCTCACTTGCAGCCCACATATTTATATTTATAAAAATGGCTAAAAGGTTGACACCGTCATAAAATTGATTAGGATATCCGCCGTTCGCGGATTGTGAATTCCCTGATTCTAATAATGTATTAGGGTTTAAGAAATAACATTTGAGGACAACAAATATACGGCAATAAGGTGGATCATGGAACCTGGTTCGGAAAAGAAAACAACAAAGAAAAAGACCCGAAGGACTACAAAATCCGGCAAACCCCTTGTCATTGTGGAGAGCAAGGCAAAGGCAAAGACTGTATCGAGGTACCTTGGACGGTCATACCAGGTCAAGGCATGCCTCGGGCACGTGCGCGACCTTCCCAAAACATCGCTTGGTATCGACCTCGAACACGATTTCAAGCCGAATTACGTAACCAACCGGGAACGACGGGATGTGGTCGCGGATATCAAGAAATCCGCGAAGTCCGCGTCGCAGATATTTATCGCAACCGACCCCGACCGCGAGGGAGAAGCCATCGCGTGGCATCTCAATCATATCCTAAAGAAGCCGGATATCACCAAAAGGGTCGAGTTTAACGAAATCACACGTAACGCGGTCCGCGAAGCTATCGCAAATCCCCGTGACATAGACGAAAAACGTGTTAACGCGCAGCAGGCACGACGTATCCTCGACCGCCTTGTGGGCTATAACCTCTCCCCCTATCTATGGAGAGAACTTGCAAGCGGACTGAGCGCCGGACGTGTCCAGTCGGTCGCGACAAAGCTCATATGCGATCGGGAGGATGAGATAGAAGCATTCGTCCCGAAGGAGTACTGGACGATCGACGCGATGTTTCAGAAGGCCGACGCTGCCGATTCTGCATTCACTGCAAGCCTTGCAAAGATCGGTGGCGAACAGGTTGAGATAGGTGACCAGCAGAATGCCGAAGAAATTGTGAAGGAACTAGGCGAGCAGGATTTCATGGTCGACAGCATTAACACGAAATCCATTCAGAAAAGGCCGTATGCGCCTTTCATTACATCGACATTGCAGCAGGAAGCGAGTAAGCGCCTTGGATTCTCCGCAAGGAAGACGATGAACATCGCCCAGCAGCTCTACGAAGGTATTGATGTCGGCGAGGGCGGAGAAGAAGGTCTTATCACCTACATGCGAACCGATTCTGTACGTGTTGCGGATGAGGCGATCCAGGCTGCGAGAAATTTCATCTCCGAGCAGTTCGGCCCGAAATACCTTCCCGAGGCCCCGAACAGGTACAAATCCAAGCGAAAGGTACAGGATGCCCACGAGGCAATACGGC
>Ga0272441_10005311_pt1 | contig 22534 bp, 23 predicted proteins | sample SSMProp6N_FD_193582 | JGI IMG/M metagenome (GOLD analysis project Ga0272441, IMG submission 193582) | Marine sediment archaeal communities from Little Sippewissett salt marsh, Falmouth, MA, United States - SSM-Prop-6N | ecosystem: Environmental > Aquatic > Marine > Wetlands > Sediment ... | reverse complement strand
GTTCGATGAATCAATAACCCTACCGTCCGTGCGTGATGGGGCTTGCCTGCCGAAGAATGGCGGCACGAGTTGGCGGTGCGGCCTGCTGTGTCAGGGCCGTCCCGGTCCCGTCGGCGGCGGGAGGGGGAGGATGCCACGCTTTCCTGAAGGCTGATTGTTAAGAATTTTCTTGAAATTACGATTTAGATGACTATAATAGCGACTTTTCGATAACAGAAGGAGGATGAGGGAAGTTATGAAAAAGGATATTCATCCGGCATATAAGGAAACAACCGTGACCTGTGTGTGCGGAAACGTGATAGAAACTCGGTCGACGCGGCAGGACATCAAAGTTGAAATATGTTCGAAATGCCATCCCTTTATGACGGGAAAACAGAAACTTATGGATACCGCGGGCAGGGTGGAGAAATTCAAAAAGAAATATGCCGCCTTTGAGAAGGAAAACAAGAAAGCGAAGAAGTAACATCCTGACAGAAAAGCCGTTTTTTTGTCACGCCATGCAGGTCCGTGATGAAATACAACCGTACACATTCAGTATGCCCATCGTAGCCTTTCCGGACTACATACCGATCAATTGTGAAAGAGCGCCATGTTTTCCAAGCTGAAGGAAATAGAAATCCGCTATGATGAACTGGAAAAACTTTTGAGCGATCCCGCCGTCATCGGTAATTACGGTACCTATCAAAAGTATGCGAAGGAGCATGCCGACCTGTCCGATATCATCAACGCATATCGCGATTACGAGAAGACCGCTGCCGCGCTCGATGAAACCCAGTCACTCCTGAAAGAGAGTGATGAGGACCTGCGAATCCTGATCAAGGAAGAAATCCTGCAGCTCCGGGAGAAAGCTACCCTTCTGGAAGAACGGTTGAAAGTGCTGCTCCTGCCCAAGGACGCCAGAGATGACCGGAACGTCTTTCTTGAAATCAGGGCCGGAACGGGCGGCGAGGAAGCGGCGCTCTTTGCGGCGGATCTCTTCCGCATGTATGCCATGTATGGTGAAAGCAGGAACTGGAAGACGGACGTGGTCAGTTCCAATCTGTCGGGGACGGGGGGATTCAAGGAAGTCATCATGCTCGTTGAAGGCACCGGCGTCTTCAGCCGCTTGAAATACGAAAGCGGCGTACACCGCGTGCAGCGGGTCCCCGTGACGGAAGCGCAGGGGCGAATCCACACGTCGGCGGTGACCGTGGCGGTCATACCGGAGGCGGAGGACGTTGAAATCAATATCGATCCGAACGATCTCCGGGTGGATGTATACCGCTCTACCGGGCATGGAGGACAGAGCGTCAATACCACCGATTCGGCGGTACGTATTACCCATCTTCCTACGGGGCTGGTCGTCACCTGTCAGGACGAGAAGTCGCAGCACAAAAACAAGGCAAAAGCGATGAAGGTGCTTCGTGCGCGCCTTCTGGACCAGTTACAGGCGGAACAGGAAGCGGAGATATCGGAAGCTCGAAAGAAACAGGTGGGGAGCGGTGACCGCAGTCAGCGCATTCGTACCTATAATTTTCCTCAGGGCCGTATGACCGATCACCGTATCGGCCTTACCCTTTATAATCTTGAACGCATTCTTGACGGCGAAATCGATGAAATCATCGATGCCCTCATGACGCATTATCAGGCTGAAGCGCTCAAAACGTCGGCGATGTGATGCGGTCATTTCCGTCCCTCTCGTTGCACGACGTGCAGGGCGACCCGGTGTACCTAACCTGTGACACAATTGTGAAGACCGTGCGGGTGTGCGTGAGCCCCTCTCTCCGGGTGTGCGGGGCTGCCGGGGCAACGCCGGTTTGCGGCTGATTCCTGTTTCGAAGGGCGGGAATCCAGCGACATGGTGAGAGTGGGACGTGATGAAGATTGTCGAGATACTGCGGCAGACGGAAAATATCCTGAGAGAGAGAGGCATTCCCACTCCGCGGCTCGATGCGGAGGTGCTCCTCGCCTTCTCCCTGGGCACGGAGCGGCACCATCTCTACCGGAAACAGCAGGAGATACTCTCTGCGTCGGAGATCACGCGGTTCCAGGCGATGGTTGAGCGCCGGCGTGCGGGCGAGCCCGTTGCCTATATCACGGGCAGAAAGGAATTCTGGTCTCTCGAGTTCGAGGTCGACGGGAACGTACTCATCCCACGGCCCGACACGGAGGTGCTCGTCGAGGAAACGCTGCGGATCGCGGAAGTCCTGGGAAGACCGGACCCGGCAATCCTGGAAATAGGAACGGGCAGCGGGATCATAAGCATCGCCCTCGCAACGGAGCTTGCCGGAACCCGTCTTGCCGCCGTTGATGCCTCGGCCGACGCCCTCGCCGTTGCACGGAGGAATGCCGAGCGTCACGGGGTCGCCTCTCGAATCCGGTTCCTCCATGGAAATATATTTGCGCCCCTTTCGGAAAAATTTGATATAGTCGTTTCAAACCCGCCCTATATTTCGGAAGAGGAGTATGCCTGCCTCTCCGAAGGGATACGGCGTTTTGAACCTCCCGAGGCGTTGATAAGCGGGCCGGAAGGCACCGAATTCCATCAGAGGATTGTTGCCGGGGGGGCGGCCTTCCTGAGGCCGGGCGGCTGGATCGTGATGGAAATAGGGGCGACGCAGAAAGATGCCCTGGAGAAACTGCTGAAACAGGAAGGGGAGTACGACAGCATCGGGTTTCGTCCCGACTATGCCGGTATCCCTCGTGTCGTGTCGGCGAGAAGAAAGGAATAACTGGTGGATAAGATTATTGTAACGGGGGCACCCGCCCTTCGGGGTGAGGTAGTCGTCAGCGGTGCCAAGAATGCCGCCCTTCCCATAATGGCATCGGCGCTCCTGACGGATGGGTGGAACACCTATTACAATGTGCCCGACCTTGCGGATGTGACGACGATCAAGAAGCTGTTGATAACACTGGGCGCCCGGATCGAAGATCATAATCCTCTCGGAATCGATGCCGGCGCCATAACGAGCTGCGAAGCGCCCTATAACCTGGTCAAGACGATGCGGGCATCCATTCTTGTCCTGGGACCGCTGGTGGCACGAATGGGTGAGGCCCGTGTATCCCTTCCCGGCGGTTGTGCCATCGGTGCGCGTCCGGTCAATCTCCACCTGAAGGCGCTCAGGGAACTTGGTGCCGAGATTGTGCTTCGAGACGGTTACATTGAGGCAAAGGCGCGGCGACTGAGGGGGGCCACCATCTGCTTCGATATCCCCACGGTGACGGGAACGGAAAATATCATGATGGCCGCCTCGCTGGCCAAGGGGAAAACGGTGCTCAAGAATACCGCCCGGGAGCCGGAAGTGGTCAATCTTGCCGATGTGCTGAATGGCATGGGTGCGAAGATCAGTGGCGCGGGAACGGACGTCATCACGATCGACGGTGTGGAGAAGTTGAGACCGGTGGAGGCGACGGTGATTCCCGATCGCGTGGAGGCGGGGACCTTCATCATTGCCGCCGGAATTACAGGCGGTGATATTATCATCCGGGGATGTGAAACGTCTCATCTCGATGCCCCCATCACGAAACTGCGTGAAACGGGTATTGCCATCTCGCCGGTGGACGGCGGGCTCAGGGTTGCCGGGGTGAACGGGATCGAAAGCGCGAATGTGACGACGCTCCCCTACCCCGGGTTTCCCACCGATCTCCAGGCGCAGGTGATAGCCCTCATGGCGGTGGCAAAGGGTACCAGCGTGGTGACGGAAACGGTCTTTGAAAACCGGTTCATGCATGTCCAGGAACTGCTGCGGATGGGTGCGGATATCGTGATTGAAGGAAACAGCGCCATTGTGAAGGGGGTTCCCCGGCTCAAGGGGGCACCGGTGATGGCAACCGACTTACGGGCATCGGCGTCGCTCGTGCTGGCGGGCCTCGTTGCGGAGGGAACCACGGAAATATCACGAATGTACCATATCGACCGGGGGTACGAAAGAATCGAAGAAAAACTTTCCTCCCTGGGAGCTGATATACGGAGGGTAGCAGAATAACATGAGAGTCATGCGAACCGCTGATGACGATTTTACCCGTGAATTTGAAAAGATACGAGCGCGGGGGGACAGGATTGACGAGGAAGTGCTGCGGACGGTCGGTGAAATCCTGCGTCGTGTGGACGAAGGGGGTGATGCAGCCCTTCTGGATCTGACGGAACGGTTTGACGGTATCAGGCTCGACGCGACGGCCCTCGAAGTTCAGGCCGCTGAGATGGACCGGGCCCTCGACGGTATCGACGGCACGACCAGAAATGTTTTGGAGCTTTCGGCCGAGCGGATCGAGCACTATCACCGTCAACAGATGGCCGGATCGTGGTTCGACCGGGACGAACCCGGCATTATCCTGGGACAGCAGGTACGACCCCTCGAGCGGGTGGGCATCTATTCCCCCGGCGGACGGGCCCCCTATCCTTCGACCGTGCTGATGGCGGCCGTGCCGGCGCGCGTTGCCGGCGTGGAGGAGGTGGTGCTCGTGACGCCGGCGAGAGACGGGGCCGTTCATCCCCTCATCCTGGCGGCGGCGAAGATGGCGGGTGTGGACCGGGTGTTCAGGATTGGCGGTGCCCAGGCAGTTGCGGCGCTGGCCTACGGTACGGAGACGGTCCCCCGGGTGGATAAAATCGTCGGTCCCGGCAATATCTACGTGACCATGGCGAAGAAGATGGTCTACGGTCGCGTTGCAATCGACATGATCGCCGGTCCCAGTGAGATTCTGATTATCTGTGACGGAACGGCGGACCCCGATATCGTTGCTGCCGACCTGCTTTCTCAGGCGGAACATGATGAGATGGCCGGGTCCATGCTGCTGACGCCCTCGGAGGCATTCGCCCGGGCCGTTGCCGATGAAGTGGAGCGGCAGCTCCTGCTCCTGCCGCGCAAGGAGATCGCCGAAAAGGCTCTTGCCCGTTTCGGGGCGGCGGTAGTGACCGACGGCATCGACGAGGCTATCGATATTGCCAATGGCTATGCGCCGGAACATCTCGAATTGATGGTGTCCCATCCCGAGGAGATCCTTGGGCGAATAAAGCATGCCGGCGCCATATTTCTTGGCATGCATACCCCGGAGGCGCTCGGGGACTACATCGCCGGGCCGAATCATATTCTCCCCACGGGAGGGACAGCGCGGTTCTTTTCGCCCCTCGGGGTCTATGACTTTGTCAAGCGATCGAGCGTCATTTCCTTTTCCGGAACGGCACTCCGGAAATATGGACCCGGTGCGGCCGCTTTTGCCGGGCTGGAGGGACTGGACGCGCACGTCAGATCGCTTTCCCTGCGGCTCGAGAAAGAAAGGGCGTGAGGTACGGTCTGTTCCCGGTAAAAAAAGTCTTGACAAATTCTATGATATGTTTAATCTCCTCTCTGCATAATATCTCGATGAATGGCATGCGGGCGTAATTCAGCGGTAGAATGTCAGCTTCCCAAGCTGGACGTCGTGGGTTCGATTCCCATCGCCCGCTCCATGCCATTTTTAAGTTGCAAATATATTTATTTGTGATAGAGGTAGTGACTGTGAAGTGGGCTTAGCCCACTTTTTTATTTTTTAGCGGCGGAAAATGGATACGGCAAAACGATCATACCGGGATCTTATCTGGGACTTGGTTGAACCAGTGGTTGAATCCGAAGGCACGGAACTTGTGCAGGTAGAGTGCCTCCGGATGAAATCGCGCTGGCTCGTGCGGATATATATCGACAAGGAGGGGGGTGTCACCCTCGACGATTGTGCCGGCATCAGTCATCAGGTCGGCGATCTCCTCGATGTGCACAATATTCCCGTTGGCCCCTATACACTGGAAGTCTCGTCGCCGGGTCTCGACCGGCCGCTTGCACGGGAAAAGGATTTCATCGCCTTCAAGGGCCATGCCGTCAAGATACGGACAAAAGGGGATATTGAAGGGAGAAAGAATTTCAAAGGTGTGCTGCTGGATTATATTGAAAGGGAAGGAACCAAGGAGATTGTCCTGGATGTGGACGGAAAACATATTCATATACCGAGAAACCTCATCCACAAGGCAAATCTTGAATACGAGTTTTAACGTGGAGGAATGAATACATGTTGCCAGAACTCAAGCGTCTCATTGAGCAGGTAGGCAAGGAAAAAGGCATCGATAAGCAGATTATTATCGAAGCTCTGGAAACAGCCGTGCTGACGGCGGCGAAGAAAAAGATGGGACAGAACATGGACATCGAGGTCCAGTATAATGAGGACGAGGGAGAGATCGAATCCTTTATCTTTAAGACCGTGGTGGACAAGGTGATTATCCCCGAGACCCAGATATCGCTTGAGGACGCGCGGAACGATTATGACGAGGACGCCGAACTCGGAGACAGCCTGGGCATGAAGGTCGATACGGGTACCTTCGGGCGCATTGCCGTCCAGACGGCGAAACAGATTATCATTCAAAAAGTGAAAGACGCCGAGCGCGACAACATATACGAGGAATACAAGGACAGGAAGGGCGATCTTGCAAACGGTTTCGTGCAGCGCTTTGAGGGGCAGAATATCATTGTCAGCCTCGGCATGACCGAGGGGGTGATTCCCTACTCCGAGCAGATTCAGAAAGAGACATTCAGGAGGGGTGAGAGAATACGGGCCTTCATTTACGATATAAAACGCATTTCAAAGGGACCCCAGATTATTCTTTCGCGCACCCATCCGGGGTTTATCAGGGCCCTCTTCGAGCTTGAAGTTCCCGAAATCACGGAGGGCTTGATCGAGGTGGTCAATATCGCCCGTGAACCGGGGAACAGGACCAAGATATCGGTGAGAACCAATGACAAGGATATCGATCCCGTGGGAGCCTGCGTGGGGATGCGCGGATCACGGGTGCAGAGCGTGGTCCAGGAGCTGAGGGGTGAGAAGATAGATATCGTTCCCTGTTCCGATGATCCGGTGCAGTATGTCTGTAACGCCCTGTCGCCCGCCAAGGTCGATCGCGTGCTGGTGGACGAGGATATGAAGGCCATGGGCGTGATCGTCGCCGACGATCAGCTCTCGCTTGCCATCGGGAAGAACGGGCAGAACGTGAGGCTCGCGGCCCGTTTGACGGGCTGGAAGATCGACGTCAAGAGTGAAACGACCGTGATCGAACAGGAAGAAAAGGGCTATGAGTCCCTCATGAAAATAGCGGGAATCGGTGAACATACGGCCGACCTTCTTTTCAAGGAAGGCTTCAAGGGTGTTACCTCCCTGGCGTCGGCAGACCCTGAAATGCTCTCTTCGATTAAAGGCATCAGCGCGGAAAAGGCCGCTGCCTGGATAGAAGAAGCGGCCAAAATTATTGACAGCGAGGCGAGGAAATCAAAAGAAGACGAAAAATGATCAACAAGGATCGTGACGGCACGTGCGCCGTGCCGCACAGGAAAACATGGAGCCCGGATATCGAGCATGACATGTCCTCACGTCGAACCAGATGATCAGGAGTTTCAGGAATGTCCAAAACAAGAGTATATGAATTAGCGAAGGAACTCGGAATCGAGAATAGGGATCTCATCACGCGATTGGAACGACTCGGAATCGCAGTGAAATCACATTCCAGTTCGCTTGAGGATCAGGATGTCGAACGGGTGAAAAAAGAATTTACGCTGGGTGAACGGAGCACAGTCGTAGAGAAACGGGTAAAGTCGGGCGTGATCCGGCGACGGGCGGTACGAAAACCGCTTGAACCGGGACAGGCGGCCGAGGCAGAGGAAGAACTGCCCATGGATGAATCCGGTGCACCCGAACCGGTGCCGGAAGAGGCGGAGATTGCCCCGGCGGAGCCGGAAGAAGTGCCGCCCCCGAAAGTGGAACCGGTGAAGAAGCCTGAGGCAAAACCTGCCGCGAAGCCCCTTCCGCCGTCCCGGGAGGTTGCCGAAGCGGAGAAACCCGAGGAAAGGGCTGCGGAGAAGATAGAAGAGGCAGCGGCGGAGAAGTCGGCGGCGGTCAGAAAGGAAGCGCCCCAGCCCGGAGCAGTCCCCGCGGAAGGTGCTGCACCGCGGGACCGGGAACGAGTGGAGAAAAAGGCGAAGCCCGTTGCTCCCGAAGCACCCAAAGAAAAGGCGGCTGCCGGAGAGGCGAAACCCGATGAAAAACCGCTTGAGAAAGAAGACGCCGAAGCACTGAAAAAGAAAAAACGGCCTGTGGAGGTGGTGGTCGACGAATCGCCTGTCCGCAAAAAAGCCTTCATCAAGCAGCGTGTCGATAAGAAGGATCGGCGGGTAAAGAAATCGCGGGATGGCGAGGGCCAGAGAAGCTGGAAAGACGAAAAGAAGGAAGTCGTCGTCCAGATGAAGGAGACCATGATTACGACCCCCAAGGCAATCAAGAGAAGAATCAAGGTACATGAAGCGATCCGGGTCGGCGATCTTGCGAAAAAGATGGGCGTCAAGGCCAGTGAGATCATCGGCAAACTCATGTCATCGGGTATGATGGTGACGATTAACCAGTCAATTGATGTCGATACGGCGACGCTCGTGGCAAGTGAATTCGATTATCAGGTGGAATCTTCAGGGGTTGAGTACGAAGAATTCATCCAGAAACAGGCCGTATCACCGGAGAAACTGAAGCCGCGTCCGCCCGTCGTCACGATCATGGGCCACGTGGATCATGGCAAGACGTCCCTGCTTGATGCCATCCGGGAAACCAATGTGATCGACGGCGAGTCGGGTGGTATTACCCAGGCCATCGGTGCCTATCACGTCACCCTGAATGATCAGGACATTGCCTTTGTCGATACCCCCGGCCACGAGGCCTTTACCGCGATGAGAGCCCGCGGCGCCCAGGTTACCGACATCGTCGTGCTCGTGATCGCTGCCGACGACGGCGTGATGGATCAGACCGTTGAGGCAATCAACCATTCAAAGGCCGCCGGCGTGTCCATCATCGTGGCCGTCAATAAAATCGATAAACCGGGGGCGGACCCGGAACGGATCAAGCAGCAATTGTCGGAGCTGGGCCTTATCCCCGAGGCATGGGGTGGTGACACGATTTATGCCGAAGTCTCGGCGAAACAGAAGGTCGGCATCGAAGAACTGCTTGAATTGATTCTCCTGCAGGCGGATGTGCTTGAACTGAAGGCGGATCCCGACAGACCGGCCCGCGGTGTGATCGTTGAATCGGAACTCGACAGGGGCCGGGGGCCTGTGGCAACGGTTATCGTGCAGGAAGGCACGCTCCGGGAAGGAGACTCCCTCGTTTCCAAGACCGAATACTGTAAAGTGCGGGCCATGCTCGATGACAAGGGGAGACGGGTGAAAGAGGCGGGTCCGTCAATGCCGGTGGAAGTCATCGGGTTTTCCGACGTTCCTCAGGCGGGCCTGGATTTTGTCTGTGTGGAAGATGACAAGAAGGCCCGGAATATCGCCGATTACTGGGCGCGAAAAGAGCGGGAGCGTGAACTGTCGCAGTCGACCAAGATAACCCTCGAACAACTCTATGAGCGGATCAAGGAGGGGACGAAGGAGTTCAACGTCATTATCAAGGGTGATGTGCAGGGATCCGTGGAAGCCCTTACCGATGCCCTGCTGAAACTCAGTACCGATGACGTCAAATTGAAAATCATACACGGGTCTGCCGGTACCATCACGGAAACCGACGTCATGCTTGCCTCGGCCTCCGATGCGATTGTCATCGGGTTCAAGGTCCGTCCCGATTTTCGTGTGAGTGATCTGGCCGGGAAAGAGGGTGTGGACATCAAACTCTATGACGTCATTTATGATGTCATTGCCGACGTACGGGCTGCCATGGAAGGCCTGCTCGAGCCGATTGTCCAGGAAGTGGTCCAGGGTCGCGCTGAAGTCCGCCAGATCTTCCGGGTACCGAAAGTGGGTGTCGTGGCGGGCAGCTTCGTGACGGACGGCAAGATCACGCGAAATTCCCATCTCCGTGTGTTGCGAGACGGTGTCGTGATTTATGAGGGGAAAATTATTTCACTCAAGCGGTTCAAGGACGATGCCCGCGAGGTGGTGTCGGGGTATGAATGCGGTATCGGCATAGAAAATTTCAATGACCTCAGGGAAAATGACGTCATCGAAGCCTATACCAAAGAGGAAGTGAAGAGAACACTTGAATAGAATTGTGAAGGCGGACGCCGGAAGGATGTATCTCCGGTCTGTGGCTGTTGAAAGATGGTTGTGGGCATCGGCATGATTCAGCTCTATATCGAGGACAGCAGATCGTTGAAGGAAAAGCGATCGGTTGTGCGGAAGATTGTCAACAGGGCACAGAACAATTTTAACGCCTCCATTGCCGAGATCGGGGCGCTGGACAGCTGGACGCACAGTGTGATCGGATTCAGCATGGTGGGAAACGACAGGGGTTTCATTAATTCAAAAATGGATAAGCTTCTTACCTTTGTTGAAAATCTTCATCTTGCCGATGTGACCCACTCCCAGATCGAGATTACCAGCATATCCGATGTGATCGACAAATAACGGGGAGCATGAGAGGAACGAACAGTGGGATTTCAACGGGCCGACAGGGTGGCCGATCTCATCAAGGCTGAAATATCACACATCCTGCTGCGGCAGATTCAGGATCCGCGCCTGCAGAATGTGACCATCACCGATGTGGAGGTCACAAAGGACCTTCACCTGGCAAAGGTCTTTTTTGTCCGGATGGGGGAGAGCGAATGCAGCGACGACACCAAAGAAGGACTCCGGAGTGCTGCCGGTTTTCTGAGGAGAGAACTCGGGAAAAAGGTACAGCTTCGCTATGTGCCTGAATTAATGTTCGTGTATGATGAGTCCTTTGCCTATGGCGACAGGATAGAACGACTCCTGGCCGAGGTCAGGACAGACGAACAGGAAGAAGAACACGAGACATCAGATGCTGGACAGGATTGCTGAAATTATCAACGCAGGATCGAGGTTTCTTATTGCGTCGCATGTGAGGCCTGACGGCGATTCCATCGGATCGGTCCTTGCTCTCTATCACATGCTGAAGGACCGGGGCAAGGAATCCGTGGTCTACAGTCAGGATAAAACGCCTGATGTCTATTCCTTCCTGCCCGGTACGGAGGTGATCGTCCATCGACTGGAGCAGGGGATGTCCTTCGATGCGGTCGTTCTGCTCGACTGCAGCGACATCGACAGGGTGGGCGACGAGGCGCCGATAATCGGGACGATGAATCCGATCATCAACATCGATCATCATCGCTCGAATACGGTCGTGGCTCCCTACTCCGTGGTCGACACCGAGGCGAGTTCGACGGGAGAAATCCTGTGCCGACTCATGAAGCGGGCGGGTGTGACCATCACCCCCGATATCGCCGTGAACATATACACGGCACTCCTCACGGATACGGGATCCTTCCGTTACTCCAACACGGGGAGTGAAACCCTCCGGATGGCCGCCGAAATGGTTGACCGGGGAGCCGATGCACGGTTCATTGCCGAGCATATCTATGAAACGACGCCGCTGGTGAAAATACGATTGATGGAGCGGGGCCTGCAGACACTGGAATTTGATCGCGACGGAACCGTCGGTTCTCTCGTCGTGACAGGGAACATGCTGGAGGAAACGGGCGCGTTGCCGGAACACACGGAAGGCCTCGTCGATCTGGTACGGTCCATCAATGGCGTCATGATTGCAGTATTTTACCAGGAAATGACCGACGGAACATTCAAGGCAAGCCTGCGATCAAAGGGCGATGCCGATGTTTCCCGGATTGCGCAGGCCTTTGGCGGCGGCGGTCATTTGAATGCATCCGCCTGCATGATCGAGGGGGATATTGCAACGGTGAAAGAGAAACTGCTCGAGGCGATTCCACGCGGCTGAAGGCCGGTGATGACGGATTGTAATATATTGGAAGAGGCGAAGACACAGCGAATCAACCATGACATGCATGGCGTAATTGTAATCGACAAGCCCCCGGGGAAAACATCCTATGATGTGATTCGGGATATTAAGAAAGTTCTCCCGGCAAAAAAGATAGGCCATGCGGGAACACTCGACCCCATTGCCACGGGGGTGCTGCCTGTCTGCCTGAACGAAGCGACGAAGCTCATGCAGTTCTTTTCAAAAGACGACAAAGAGTATCGGGCGACCATGCTTTTGGGTGTCGAAACGGATACACTCGATATCGAGGGTGCCGTTGTCGCATCCCGTGATCCTGCGGTCGACCCCGGAATGGTGCAGGACGTTCTGCACCGCTTCATCGGGAAAATCGAGCAGAAACCGCCGCGATATTCGGCAGTGAAATTCAAGGGAAAACCCCTCTACCGGTGGACACGCCAGGGCGTGGATGTCGAGCCGCCCGCGAGAACGGTGGAGATCTACCGGCTCGCGCTGGAAGATGTCTCACTGCCCTACGTTACCTTCTCAGTCTCCTGCTCGAAGGGAACCTACATACGGTCGCTCTGTGCCGATATCGGTACGGCCCTGGGCTGCGGAGCCTGCCTCCACGGTCTCAGAAGGCTTCGAAGCGGTTGTTTTCATGAGACGCAGGCATTACGTCTGGAGGAATACGATGAGTGCCGGAAGGCCGATCTGATACGGGAGCGGCTCATTGCAATCTGCGATGCCCTTCCCGACTTTCATTCCTTTTCCGTCGATCCCCTGAGTGAGGAGCGGATCAGGAAGGGGCAACAGCCCGGAAATGAGATGTTTGCAGCCGCGGGGAATGCGGTGCCCGTCAAGGGAGATGTGATAAAGTTTATTTCCGAGGATCATGCGGTAGTTGCGATTGCAAAAATGCTGGTGAATGCGAACGAGATGAACATCCTCGATGAAAACAGGCAGGCGGTGAAAATTATGCGGGTATTTAACCGGTAAAAGCGAGGGTGGATCGTGTCTCCCCTCCTGATTCCTCGGAGACACGGAACAAGGTAATAAAAAAAGTAGAATCAAACAATCATGTAAGGAGGAAATACACGGTGTTAGAAGAGGACAGAAAGAAAGAAATTATCGATGAATACAAAACTCATGATGGCGATACGGGTTCTCCTGAAGTGCAGATTGCCCTGTTAAGCGCGCGAATACAATATTTGACGGAACACTTCAAGGCTCACAAAAAGGATCATCATTCACGGAGAGGGCTTCTGAAGCTGGTAGGACGGCGGAGAAGACTGCTCGATTACCTTAAGAAGAAGGATGTCGAACGGTATCGTGAGATAATCAAGCGTCTTGGCTTGAGAAGATAACGCGACCGCGGTTCTGCCGTAAAAAAGGAGTGGGCGCTTCACAGAGGCGAAGGAGCACCAGTGAATTTCGCACAGGGGAGTATCATCATCAACAACAGGCCGGGTTGAGGGGGTAGCATTACCCCGGCCTTGCCGGAAAAGAGGAGTAAACACATACAATGAGTGAACTATTTAAAACCGATTTCTCAGGAAGAGAAATTTCCATTAAAACAGGGTACATGGCAGGACAGGCCGACGGTGCAGCCCTTGTAACCTACGGCGATACCGTCGTGCTCGTTACCGCCGTATCTCTGACCACCAAACGGGAGGGCATCGATTTTGTCCCCCTGACGGTCGATTATCAGGAAATGACCGCGGCGGCGGGCAAAATCCCCGGCGGATTTTTCAAGCGGGAGGGACGGCCCAACGAGCGGGAAATCCTGACATCCCGCATTATCGACCGGTCGACGCGGCCGCTCTTTCCCAAGGGATATTCCTGTGAGACTCAGATCGTTGCCACGGTGCTGTCCTATGATACCGAAAACAGCTCCGATGTGGTGGCCCTGCTGGGTGCATCGACGGCGCTGACGATGTCGGACATCCCCTTCAAGGGGCCCATCGCCGGTGTCAGGGTCGGCCGCGTGGAGAATGAATTCATCTGCAATCCCTCGGTGGACCAGCTCGAGAAGAGTGACATGGACCTCTTCCTCGTGGGAAGGAAGGTCCTCTCCGAATCGGGCGACGGGTATGACATCAATCTGGTGATGCTGGAGGGCGGTGCCCATGAGGTGGAAGAATCGGTGGTCGTCGATGCCATCAACTTCGGACTCACCGCCATGCGTCCCGTTATCGAACTTCAGGATCGTGTCCGGGAGGCCCTGGGAAAAGAAAAGCGGACCGTCGAACCCATTCAGATCGATGAGGAACTGAGACAGGCCGTCTTCGGCGCTGCCATGGAAGGCTTTACCCGGGGACTCACAACGGCGCGCAAACAGGATCGCCAGGCGATTCTCAGAGAGACGCGGAAGACTGCCGTGGCGGAACTGGGCGAGGAAGATCCGCTCCTGATATCAAAAATCGAAATTCTCCTTGAAGAACTGGAACGGAAACTGCTCCGCGAGATGATCATCCGGGACAAACGGCGCATCGACAACAGAACGAACAGAGAAATCCGGCCCATAAGCTGCGAGGTCGGGATTCTTCCGAGAACCCACGGTTCGGCGCTCTTTACCCGGGGAGAAACGCAGTCACTGGCATTGCTGACCCTCGGCACATCGGCCGATGAACAGCGGCTCGACTACGTGGGGGGAGAAGAGATGCGCTCATTCATGCTGCATTACAACTTTCCACCCTACAGCGTGGGAGAGGCGCGGTTTCTGCGCGGCCCCGGAAGGCGGGAGATAGGTCACGGTGCCCTTGCACGGCGGGCGTTGCTCCCGGTGATACCGTCACAGGATGATTTCCCCTACACCATTCGGATCGTTTCGGAAATCCTCTCGTCCAACGGTTCATCGTCGATGGCGACGGTCTGCGGCGGTGCACTGTCAATGATGGATGCAGGAGTCCCTATTCGAGACGTGGTGGCCGGCATTGCCATGGGTTTATTGAAACAGGACGGTGAAGTGGTTATCCTGTCGGACATTCTCGGTGATGAAGACCATGCCGGGGATATGGATTTCAAGGTATGCGGGACGGAAAAAGGGATCACGGCACTGCAGATGGATATCAAGATCGACGGTATTACCGAGGACATCCTTCGTCAGGCGCTCAGTCAGGCGCGGGAAGGGCGGGTCCATATCATCGGTAAACTGACGGCGACCATCGGCAGCCCCCGGGAAAGCCTTTCCGTCTATGCGCCGCGCATCACGACCATCACCATTAATCCCGAAAGGATCCGTGACGTCATCGGAACAGGTGGAAAGAACATCCGTCAGATCATCAGCGAGACCGGTGTCGAGATCAATGTTGAGGACGACGGGTCCGTGATGATTGCATCCAATGATGCCGAGGCCGCGGAACGGGCGATCGCCATGGTCAGAGAACTGACCGAAGAGGCGGAAGTCGGCAAGGTCTATTACGGTACGGTAAAGCGGGTCGTCGATTTTGGCGCCTTTGTTGAAATTCTCCCCGGGACGGACGGTCTGGTGCACATTTCACAGCTTGACAACCGGCGGGTCAACAAGGTGACCGATGTCCTCAATGAGGGTGACCGGGTATACGTGAAAGTCATCGATATCGACCGGGGCGGCAAGATCAAGCTGAGCAGGAAGGAAGCCCTCGAGAATTTCAGGGATTAGCGTTCCCGCGGGTGGTGGTTTCCCCGTGGCGGATCGCACCCGGGCATGTTCGGGACGAAAACGTGGACGAGATCAGGGTACGTATCAGGAATCTGAGTGGATCGGGGGATGAGCTGATCCCCCGATATATGACCGAACATGCTTCGGGTATGGATCTTTGTGCCGCCGTCGCGGCAGATGAAATCATCCGTCCCGGCGGGAGAAAAGCCATTCCCACGGGCATCGAAATTGAATTGCCCCCGGGCTTCGAGGCACAGATCAGGCCGCGGAGCGGTCTCGCGCTGCGGTACGGCGTGACGATACTCAATACCCCGGGGACGATCGATGCGGATTATCGCGGTGAAATCAGGATTATCATGATTAACCATGGTGAAGACTCCTTCACGGTGAAACGGGGTGATCGCATTGCCCAGATGGTCGTGCAGCCGGTATGCCGGGTCTCCTGGCATGTCAGTGAACGTCTCGACAACACGGAACGAGGTGCGGGGGGATTCGGCCACACAGGATGACGGTCCTGATGAACCTGCCTTCCCGCGTCATCGAACACATCAAACCTGTCCGGTACTGTACGGACGGGTTTTTTTGTTTGTTTTAACAGACCATTTGGTGTATTTACCGATGGAAGAGTCAAGAGTTGTGTAATTCTGAGAGGTTGAAGAATCCGTGCAAAAACACCGCGTCAATAAAACCTTCAAGGAAATTAACGAAAAAATCCGGCAGGGCAAGGCCGTCGTGGTGACTGCCGAAGAAATCATTGACATCGTTGAAAAAAACGGTGATGTCGAGGCGGCGCGAAAGGTCGATGTCGTGACCACGGGGACCTTCGGCCCCATGTGTTCGTCCGGGGCCTTTATCAATTTCGGCCATACCTCTCCCAAGATCAGGGCATCGAAGGTCTGGTTGAATAATGTCTTCGCCTACAGCGGCATAGCCGCCGTCGACTGCTACATCGGGGCCACGGAAGTGGTCGAGGGTGATCCCCTCAACAGTATTCATCCCGGCGAATTCAACTACGGCGGCGGACATGTCATTGAAGACCTGGTGGCGGGCAACGTCGTCAGATTGCGCGTCGAGGCCTACGGCACCGACTGCTATCCCGCCCGGAAGTATGAGAAAAATATCACCATACACGATCTGCGGGATGCGACACTCTTCAACCCGCGCAACGCCTATCAAAACTACAATTGTGCCGTGAACATGTCCGACAGGACTATTTATACCTATATGGGCGTCCTGCGGCCCTTCATGGCGAATGCCACCTATTCGACGTCGGGACAGCTGAGCCCGCTTTTGAACGATCCCTGGCTGAAAACGATCGGCATCGGCACGCGGATCTTTGCGGGCGGTGCCCAGGGATTCGTTGCCTGGGGGGGAACCCAGCATGCTACCGATGTCCTGCGCGGGGAAAACGGCGTGCCGAGAGAAGGTGCCGGGACGCTCGCCGTGGTGGGAAATCTGAAAGACATGAGTCCCGAGTGGCTGGTTGGTGCCAGCATGCTGGGATACGGCGTATCGCTCTACGTCGGGATCGGCATTCCCATCCCCATCCTGAACGAGGAAATGGTCCGATACACCGCCGTCAGGGACGAAGATATCTATGCGCAGGTCTACGATTACGGCGTCGATTATCCCAGTGGCGTGTCCAAGAGCCTCGGTGAGGTGAGCTACAGGGACCTGAGGAGCGGCCGCATAGAGCTCAACGGCAGGAAAATCGATACGGCACCGATGTCAAGTTATTATAAAGCAAGGGAAATCGCTCATATCCTGAAAGAATGGATCGAACGGGGCGAATTCCTGCTGGGCGAGCCTCAGCAGCTGCTGTCGAAATAAAATTGATGGCTTCTTAAAAAGTCCAACTGCTGCGCTGCATCCTTCGTTACTGCGGAGTACCGTAAGTAGGTCTCATTCCTCAGGATTTGCGCGCCTTGCCTTTGAACTTTTTACTTTGCCATCGACATTGATTTCTTGTGAGGTCATCAAAATTAGTTGTAAAAACGCTTTTTTACTGGTAATAAGGCTGCAATACCTCTCACAAAAGCAATGAGGGCCCTGTTCCGTGAAGATCGGCAGATTACTGGTTGTATTCATTTTTGTGATGATGTTCCTTATCGTCTTTGGAGACAGGGGATTCATTGACTACTATTCGCTTCAAGGAAAATTAACATCCCTTCGGGAAGAGAATGACCGCATTGTGCGCGGAAATTCAGTCCTGAAAAGAGAAATCGTAATGCTGAATAATGATATGCGCTATATAGAGAAAGTGGCACGTGAAGAGCTCGGTATGGTTAAAGAAGGTGAATTTGTCTATCGATTTGTGGAATAACCGGCTGTGAAAGATTTCACGCAGGGGGTGTAATGTCCATAATAGTCATTTCCTATCATTTCCGCATATAAGAGACCATACAATCTGTAGCGATCCAGCAGTTATCGCTCTGGCGGGCGGTAACCACGGGAATGAGAGCTGAAGACACGAGACTGTAGAACAGGAAGGGGCTATGATTCCATCAATACGTGATCTGTTTTTCCCCGAAAAGCGGGTTGTCGGCATCGACATCGGCTCGCATACTCTGAAGCTTGTGGAGATATCCGATTCACCGGAGGGTTTTCTGCTGAGCTGCATCGGGCAGGTTCCCGTCGAGCCGGGCGTGATCGAAGACGGCCTTGTGCGGAAGCCGGATATCCTGGGCAAAAAGCTCAAGGAGCTTTTCAAAGTATCCAGAAGCAGTGTGAGAAACGTCGTCACCGCCCTTTCGGGACATACCGTCGTGGTAAAAAAGACGGGATTCCGTCACATGGATGATGAGGAATTGCGGGAGCTGATTACCGACGAGGCGGGTGAATACCTTCCCTTCGACGACAGCAGCGCCATCAATTTCGATTGCCATATCCTGGGCGAAAACCCGATGAATCAGGACCAGATGGATGTCATCATCGCGGCGGCAAAGAAGGATGTCATCAAAAATTACAAAGACCCCATTGAAAAGACAGGCTGCAAGATCGTGATCATGGATGTTGACACCTTTGCCCTCGAAACGGCCTATGCCGAGAATTACGATTTTGACGACAACGATGTGGTGGCGCTGCTCAATATCGGGGCGAGCCTCACGAATATCAATGTGGTTCGGGGTGAAGAATCGCTCTTTTCCCGTAATATTCTGATGGGTGGCAATGCCATCACCCAGGCGATGGCCGGCGAACGCGGTATCTCCTTTGAAGAAGCCGAGATGATGAAAGTGGCAGAATCCGAAGGGGGGAACGGTGTGCAGCTCCTTATGCACGCCGAGCCGATTTTCCAGGAAATAGAGCGAACCATCGATTTTTTCGGTATGGAACTGGGCGGTGTCGATATCGGCAGGGTCATTTTCAGTGGCGGCTGTGCAAGGATACCCGGCATAACGGATCAGCTTTCAATGCGTCTCAGATCGGAAGTCGAAGCATTCAATCCTTTTCAGAAAATCATCGTCGATGAAAAAACGTTCAGCAGGGCATACCTGGAAACAATCGGTCCCGTTGCGGCCCTCTGCGTCGGGCTCGCGCTCAGGAGAATAGATGAAATATGATACGAATCAATCTTCTTCCATATCGCGAGGAAAAGAGAAAAGCTGATATCAAACGTCAGGTCGTCGTGATCTCCAGCGTCTTCCTGCTGTTTTTTATCATCGTGATTTCCCTTCAGTTATTCATGAACCTCAGTATCAAACGTCTCGAAGCCGAGGTGAAGTCGGCGGAGGAACGTCTTGCAATTCTTACCAGGATAACGGGGGACCTGGACAAGTTCAAGAGAGACAAGGAGATACTGGAAAAGAAAATTGCGATTATTGAAAACCTGGAGAAAGGCAGGAGCCTGCCCGTTCACGTACTCGATGAATTCACCGAAAGGATTCCCGTGGGCAAGGTCTGGCTCGTTACCATCAGAAAATCAGACGACGGTCTGCTTGTGGAGGGTGTAGCCATAGACAACCCCGCCATCGCCCTCTTCATGACGCAGCTGGAGCGGTCTTCCTACTTCAAAAACGTCGACCTGATATCATCGGAGCAGACGTCGGTAAGCAACGTGAAACTGATGACCTTTACCCTGTCGTTAACTATTGAGAAGGGATAGAAACATGGCACTGACAGTGGACGACATCATCAAAATGTCTCCGAAACGGAAGGCGATCGTTGTAGTGATATTGATCCTTCTTCTCGGGTATTTCTATTTCTTTTATTTTCTGCAGCCCGCCTTCGGTACACGTGCCCAGCTGAAGGAGAATCTGGAAAATCTGGATCGCCAGATTGCCGCGCGCCAGCGTGTCGTGAAACAGATTGAACGGCATAAAAAGGAGATCGTCGAACTTGAAAAGAATCTCCAGGAGGCAGTGGCAAAACTTCCCGAGCAGAAAGAAATTCCCGGCCTCCTGACATCGATATCCGAGGCGGGACAGAGCGAAGGGCTCGAAAATCTTCTCTTCAAACCTTCGGAACCGGTGGCAAGGGAGTTCTATAAAGAGCTCCCCGTTGATATTATCATCATGGGGAATTACCATGATATCGCACTCTTTTTTGACCGGGTGGCAAATCTTCCCCGTATTGTCAACATCACGGATATCAAAATGCAAAAATCGAGGAAACAAGGTGCGGAGACCGATAACCTTACCGCACAATGTCTTTTGAAGACGTACATGTTTATGGAACCAGAAGAAGAGGGCAAGCCGGCAGATGAAAAGAAACAATAAAAAGATAATAGCAGGTGCGGCGGTTTTTTCCTTTCTCCTCCTGTGCGTTCCCCTGCAGGAGGCCTTCTGCGCCGGTGCAGCAGAAAAGGCAGTTCCCGGATATCACTATGTGAAGGAGGGAAAACCTGATCCGTTCAAGCCATTCATCGAGATCAGGAGCGAGAAGAAAGAGACAAAGGAAGAGAAAGTGAAATCGGCTGAAAAGACGAAACTGCTTCCCCCTCTTGAACGGTTCGGTGTCGAGGAATTCAAGCTTGTCGGCATTATATGGAATGAGAAGAAGAAAGTGGCCGTGGTGGAGGATTCGAGAGGGAAGCACCATTCGCTTTCCGAGGGAAGCCGCATCGGATTGAACGACGGAATGGTAGAGAAAGTCCTGCCGGATCAGATCGTCGTTGTGGAAAAGATAAAGGATGCTTTCGAGAATGTCAGGCCGGAGCGTGCGATAATAAAGCTTATGAGAGAAGAAGATGAGGGAGAAATATGATGACACGAAACAAGAGACTACTGTATGTCGGTGTTTCTTTTATCGCTTTGCTGCTACTTTTTGGGTGTTCTGCAAATAAGAGTGTGTCCGATACGTCGGTCCGACCCGATATGCAAGAAACCGGTTATATCAGCGACGTGACCTTTGAAAAAATGACGGGCAAGGAACGGCTTACCATCTTTCTCTCTGCAATACCGGGCTATACCGTCTCGCGCGAATCGGAAACGGTGCTGATGATCAATCTCGAGGATACCTTTGTGCCGGATTCGTTACGGAAAAACCACGGCGAAGGGATGCTGACCAATCTTCGGTACTGCTCCTTTGCTCCGCAGACGGCAAAAAAGGGGAAAGAAGCCGTCGCGACGATCAGTCTGAATGAAATGGTTCCTTATCGTGTCACGAAACAGGAAGACAGCATCGTCGTGACCTTCGATGTTTCCGCCCTGGCCTCCCGTTCATCGGACTCGGCCTTTGACAGTTCCACCATTGCCATGGCCACCAGGCTGGCAGAGGAGGCCCTGGCTGAAGAAGGCGAGACAGTCGATCAGGATGAAATCGTCAAGTACCGCGGTCAGAAGATATCCCTCAGCTTTCAGGACGCCAATATCAAGAGTGTCTTCAGATCCATATCCGAGGTGAGCGGGTACAATATTGTGGCGGGACCGGGCGTCGATCAGAAAGTGACCGTTTTCATGAAAGATGTGCCCTGGGATCAGGCCCTCGATACGATTCTCGAAATCAACGGTCTCGGTAAAAAGACTACGGCCAGTGTGATAACGGTGCTCCCCCTCGAGGAATTGCAGAAGGCCGAGGAAGCGCAGCTTAAAAAAGATGTGGCCCAGGGGAAGCTTCAGCAGATCTCCATCGAGGCCAAGATTGTCGAAGTGAGCACCAGTTTCACCCAGCAGCTCGGCATCCGCTGGGGATACGGGTATCAGAACACCTGGAACGGCAGGGATTACGGCATCTTGATGGGGACCTCGGCCACGGGTGAGGTGGCCACCCTTCCCGGGAATGTGGGACTGACGAACAGCAATATCGCCGTCAATTTTCCCGGCGTCGATGCTGCCTCGGTCACCACGCCGGGTATCGGACTCATCGTCGGGGCCGACAAGTTTGTCCTCGACGCGAAACTGGAAGCCCTCGAACTGACGGGTGACGGCAAAATCATCTCCTCGCCCAAGGTCACCACCCTGGATAATGTAAAGGCAACGATTAAACAGGGCCAGGAAATTCCCTACGTGGTCGTCGATGATGAGGGCAACAGAACCATCGAATTCAAGGATGCCGCGCTGCTCCTCGAAGTCAAGCCGACCATCACCCCCGAGGGGAAAATATCCATGGAGATAAAGGCCAGTAATGACTATCCTGACTGGTCCAATGCAAACGTCAATAAGGAAAATCCTCCCATCAATACAAACAGCGTCGTGTCGACGGTGCTGGTCAATAATAGTGACACGCTCGTGGTAGGCGGCGTCTTTAAACTTGATGATCAGAGTGTGACAGAAGGCATCCCCGGACTTTCGAACATGCCGATGGTCGGGTGGCTGTTCAAGGTGAAAACTGTCGTACAGACGAAGCGGGAACTGCTGATTTTTGTGACGCCCCGGATTATCAGGGACATGTAGACAGCAGGATGAACAAAGGGTGATGTCACAACTACTATGAACGTTGGAGGAAGTATGGCCTCTCGTTGCAAACATGTGTTCATCATAGTGCTTATGATCGCCATGGCCACCCTTCTCCTCTCCTGCGGGAGCTCTGAGGAGAATGGCGGGACAGGGGGGATCGTCGCGTTTGTATCGGTAACCGCCGGCAGCGGTGATGTCGTGGCCGATGGCTTTTCCAGCACCATAATCCGGGCTGTGGTCTCGGACAGTGCTGGTGACGCCGTGTCCGACGGAACCGCCGCTACCTTTACCACCTCGGCGGGGACCATATCCAGCATTACCGGAACACATAACGGTA
>Ga0272441_10005310_pt1 | contig 22536 bp, 9 predicted proteins | sample SSMProp6N_FD_193582 | JGI IMG/M metagenome (GOLD analysis project Ga0272441, IMG submission 193582) | Marine sediment archaeal communities from Little Sippewissett salt marsh, Falmouth, MA, United States - SSM-Prop-6N | ecosystem: Environmental > Aquatic > Marine > Wetlands > Sediment ... | reverse complement strand
AACAGCGGCGTGTCGGCTCAAGGTTATCTTGTGACAGAAGGTGATCGACTCCTGATGCCGACAGGCCGCGCCGTACCGGCTTGCTTCGACCGTGCCGATGGGAAATTCCAGTATTTTCATCTACAGCGATACGGGAAATACGGCGGATCAGCAACCATGGCTGTGGGCGCCAACTTCCTCAATGCCGGGGTCGCTTACTCGTTGGGCGATGGACAGAAGACATTTTCCTTCGGCCTCTCTCGTGTTCTAGTCTCTGCTCCTGATACGTTTGTTTATTCTTCCCGCGACACGGACATTATCGCCTCCACGTTGAAGTCCGTCGAGGTACCAGATCGTCGCGGAGTTGCCAAGTCAAAGGTCACAACCGAGAAGCGTTGGTCCCAAGATATCGGCTTTTGCTGCACGTCATTGATCGTAGCCGGCAACCAAGTGATTGCGGGTGGCGAGGGCAGAGTGGCCGTGCTCGATCTGGAAACGGGCGAAATAGATTGGACGACCGATTTGCAAGGCACCGTTTACGGCCTGGCGGCGACCGACCGAGGGCTTCTGGTCAGCACCGACAAAGGCGTGATTCATTGCTTCGGTCAGGCCTTGCCTGCAACTGATGCAACGGTCAAGGATACACCGGCTCAGTCGCCCTATCCAGAGAACTCGCCGGCTGCTTTGGCCGCCGAGGAAATCGCAAAACGAAGCGGGATCACGAAAGGCTACTGCGTCGATCTCGGATGCGGTGATGGCGCGTTGGCTTACCACTTGGCCCGACGCACTCATCTCTTCATCTATGCCGTGGATGACGACCCTGCTCGTGTGAAGATAGCCCGGGCGAAACTAACCCAAGCCGGTTTGTACGGCACTCGCGTGATGGTCCATCATCGCGATTTGGCGAAGACCGGCTACCCGGACTATTTTGCGAATCTGGTCGTTTCCGGTCAGTCGGTCAGTAAAGGCGCGGTAGATTTTGCATCACCAGAAGCAGAACGCCTTCAGCGGCCCTGTGGTGGTGTGGTCTGTATGGGCAAACCGGGCTCGCTCACTCAAAAAGAACGAGGTCCGCTTCCGGGAGCGGGCAGTTGGACTCATCAGTACGGCGATGCGGCCAACACGGTTTGCAGCAACGACCAGCTCGTGCGCGGGCGTCTCGGGATGCTCTGGTTTCGCGATGTGGTGTTCGATCTGTCCAATCGTCATGGTCGCGCTCCGGCTCCCTTGTGTCAGGACGGACGATTGATCCACGCCGGACTCAACGGAGTCATCGCTCTCGATGCGTACAACGGTCATGAACTTTGGAGATATTCAATCCCTGGCCTTCTGTCCGCTTATGATGGCGACGAACTGATGGGAACCGCCGGTACGGGAAGCAATCTTTGCATGGCGGATGGCGCTGTTTATGTTCGCCACGAGAATCGGTGCTTTCGATTGGATGCCGCGACGGGGGCGTTGCTGTCCGAGTATAGTGTGCCCGACGATTCTGACGGCAAGCCGGGGGTTTGGGGTTACATCGCCTGTGAAAACGGCATTCTTTACGGATCGGTCGCCAACCAAGCGCACGTGGTAACCTACCGCTACCAAAATCGCGGGGGAGACATGAATCGGTTGTTAACCGAATCGAGTTCTCTCTTTGCCATGGATGCCAAAACGGGAAAACTGCTATGGACCCATCAGGCGAACGACTCACTGCGACACAATGCGATCGCGCTGGCCGACGGCAAGGTGTTCTTGATCGACAGACCACTTGCCTTGTTCGATCGAGAGAAGAGACCTAAGGCGAAAGAACACTCAGAAGGGGTTCTTCTGTCGCTCGACGCCAAGACAGGCAACATCCTATGGAAACAAGACAAGGAGATTGACGGAACCACACTGGCTGTTGGAAAGAAGCATGACGTGCTGCTCATGTCCTACCAACCATCGTATTTCCAACTCGATTCGGAACGGGGTGGACGATTGACCGGATTTAATACCGAGACGGGCCAAAGACTGTGGTCCACGAACGCCTCCTACAAGTCGCGATCGATGATCATCGGCCGAACGATTTACGCCCAAGGCGGTGCATGGGACCTGCTGACCGGCGAACCGGTCGCGTTCAAGTTCCGGCGCTACTACGGTTGCGGCATTTTGTCGAGCGGCGCTCACATGCTGCTGTTCCGCAGCGGCACGCTAGGCTACTACGACCTTTCAGGAAAGCGAGAAACGGAGAATTATGGAGGAATTCGCCCCGGCTGTTGGATCAACACGATTGCAGCCGACGGCTTGGTTCTTGCACCCGATGCGACCGCCCGTTGCAGCTGCAGCTATCTGACTCGCGCATGGTTTGCACTTAAACCAATAACACCGCAAAAAGAATCATTAACGCCTTGACCTTGCGTCTTGCCCCATACCACACGGACCAAGCCCGGATATCCCGTTTTCGACAAAGTAAAGGAGAGTAGCGTGAGTTGGAACAGTCCCCGGGAACCGCGAGTGCGGTGGTGGGTCTTGGCGCTGTGCATCGCCTTGGCCACCTTTGCTCGAGTGGGCCGCGCGCAGGAAATCAGATCCTCTCTTGGCAGCATTTGTGAAAAGTGTGGTGTGACGGGCGGCTTGTGCGTGCAGGTCGGCTCGGATGATTTGGCGGTTGCCCTGAAATTGGCTCGGACCGGCCGGGTTCTCGTAGAGATTCTCGACACCGACGCCGCCAACGTGGAGCGTGCTCGCGCGCAGATCCACTCGGAAGGTCTCTACGGGTTGATCTCGGCGAATCGATGGGCGTCGGGCACGCGGCTGCCTTATACCGAAAACCTGGTCAACCTCGTTCTGATCGAAGAGGACCGGAAAGTGCCGTTGGCCGAAGCCGTTCGCATCTTGCGTCCCGCCGGGGTCGTTCTTGCAAAGGGGGACCGGGCGCCGGAGTCCGCACTCAAGAAGGCGGGGCTGGAGGATGTGCAAACGGTTCGAGCGGGCAGCGATTGGACCCTGGGCCGCAAGCCGTGGCCGGCGGAGATGGATGACTGGTCCCACTCGCGCCACGGCCCGGACGGCAATGCGGTTTCCGCCGATAAAGTGGTAGGCCCTCCGCGACGCATCCACTGGCTCGCGGGGCCGCTGGTGCACGCCTCGAATATCGTCACGGCCGGCGGGCGGTTCTTCACTCACGGCGTCATCGCCCGCGATGCGTTCAACGGCCTGCTCTTGTGGAACCGCAGACTCGACCCGCCGCCTTCGCGCATAGATAGCTCGTGGCACGGTGTCAAGGGGAGCGCCCTGCCGGTCGCGTCGGCCGACCGGTTCTACGTGGTCAACGAGGGCAAACTCCAGGCCCTCGACGCCGCCACGGGCGAAACCGTCAAGGTCTACACCAAGGCCGGCACGCCGGTTGATATCCTGAACATCGGCCCCGCGCTGGTGGTGTGCGATGCCGAGACGCCGACCGTCCGGGCCCTCAGCGCCGAGAGCGGCAAACTGCTGTGGTCGCACGAAGCGTGCACTCCGGTTACCGGCATGGTGGCGGGCGACGGCGGCGTGTACTTCTACGAGGGGGGGCAGGACTTCAAAGCGGGCAACCACATAAGCTTGCGCCGCAAAGCCGGAGGCCCGCGGGCCATCGTCAAACTCGACCTCGCCACCGGAAAGCCCGCCTGGCGTCTGGCCGAGGCCGATCACCCGTGGGCCAGCAAGGGCAAGCGCCTCTCGTACCACCGCGGGTTCCTCGTGTGCGAACTCTCGCGCTTCACCAACAACCCGAATGGCAACGCGATTCAAGTCATTGCCGCCGGCACGGGCGAGGTGCTTTGGAGTCGCGAGTTTGTTCCCCACATGAACCACCGCTCCCAGGCCAGGGCCCTCCATATTGATTCGCTCCTGTGGATCAGTAACACGTTTCATGAAAACAAGATAAGGATTTCCCAGTGGTTAGGGCTCGACCCCGCCACCGGCAAAACGGTGGTCACTCACAATACATCGTCGGCGTCGCATTGTACCCCGCCCGTGGCCACGGTGCGGTTCTTCGTGAGAGGTACTGATCTGACCGACATAGCCACTGGCCTGTCTACCGGGACCCGGGTCACCAGGAACAGCTGCAGCCTGGATGCGGGAGCCATCCCGGCCAACGGCCTCCTCTACATCGCGCCGAAGCACTGCACGTGTTGGCCGATGATCAAGAGTTACCTGGCCATGGCGCCGGCGACGTCGCTGCCCGGCCCGGCGGCGAAGACGCCCGAACCGGCCGACTTTAAGGTCGAGCGCGGCCCGGCGTTCGGCCATGCCGCGCGGGCGGCGGGGGGCGCGGACGCCGGGTGGCCCTCCTACCGGGCCGACCTCTGGCGAAGCGCTTCAACAGCGACGGCCGTCCCGGCGAACCTGAAGGTCCTCTGGACGGCCGACCTCGGCGACTGGCCCCAGGGCCCGCTGGCGGACGACTGGAAAGAGAACCCCGGCGTGCACGGCCCGGTCACCCCGCCGGTTGCGGCTGGGGGGCTTGTCCTTGTGGCCCAGCCCGACAGGCACCGTGTGGTCGCGATGGATGCCGGGACCGGCAAGATGCGGTGGGCCTTCACGGCCGACGGTCGTGTGGACACGCCGCCGACCCTTGCGGGGGGCCTGTGCCTGCTGGGCACGCGGAGCGGCACCGTTTACGCCCTGCGCGCGAAGGACGGCCAACTCGCTTGGCGCCTCCGCGTGGCGCCGGAGGACGAGCGCATCGTCGCCTTCGGCCATCTTGAGTCGCCGTGGCCCTTAGCGGGCAGCGTCCTGGTGGTCGGCGACACGGCGTACGTTGCGGCCGGGCGGCACCCGTGTGCCTACGGCGGCATCCGCATCCTGGCCCTTGACACGGCCACCGGGGCGGTCAAGTGGGTCAATACCATCAACGGCGACACCTACGATCGTGCGAAGGATGGACAGGGTTTGGAGGTCGACATCTTTGACCTTCTCGTGGGCGAGGCCCGTCGAACATCGGCCCCTGCGGCGGGCGGATCGAGGTCTGCGGGCGTTGCGCCCGACTACATAACGATGGGGCGCTGGCAGATCGATCCGGCCTCCGGCAAGGTGGGCTGCGATTGGAAGAACGGCTTTGCCTTCTACCGGACGGGCGGGGTCGGCGTCATGGCGCCGCGAGGTCTCTGGACCTACGGACAGCGGATGTTTAAGGGAAATAATGGCTACCTGACAAAGAAGCGGCCTCTGGCGGCCTTTCGCGACGGGGCCATATTCACAAGCACCGATGACCACAGCAGCCTCTGCCGCGTCGACTTCACGCCCGAAAGCATCGCGGCATTCAAAGGCGAATGGCACACCCACCGCCACAAAGTACCCCGGGTCGAAGACAAGAAGACCGGCCGCCCCAAAAAGCTCGGCCGCACAGATTACTGGCTGCTCCGCCGGCACGAGGACCCAAACAACGCCACGTGGACGGCCGCCGAGGTCTTCGGCGTCGTCGCACCGGGCGTCTTCACCCGCGGGGGCGGCTGGGCGTGGACGGCCGCCGAGGTCTTCGGCGCAGACCGCGGCTTGAACGTGCAGGGCATCGGGGCCGTGGTCCTGGCGGGCGATACGGTCTTCGTGGCCGGTACGCACGGGCGCCTGCTGGCGTACGCCGCTGCCGACGGCAAGAAACTGGCCGAGCGCGACCTGCCGCCGGTCGTCTGGGACGGCATGGCCGCCGCGCACGGGTGCCTGTACGTCTCGACGGCCGACGGCAAGGTGCTGGCCTTGGGCCGCAAGTAACGGCGTCGTTAACGGAGGAACTCCGTCATGACGTAGAATCAAAACCGCCCACTCGGCGCTATCGTTACGGTGCTGTTGTTGGCAGGCACTCTCCCGGCAGCCGACAACGCCGACCCGCTCGCTACGTTGCGCAAGGAACATCCGCGGGTGCTGTTTACCGCCGGGGATCCAAGTTTAATCGGGACGGTTACCATTTTTGACGGTCTTCTTCTTTCTCGCGCGGCCGCGTTTGCGGTGGTGGAGGCGGGGGTTCGCTTGTTATTTGACTTGGCCGGTATGAAACGGCGCGAGCGACGTACTTTCTGGCAACGAGAGTCCATTATGGTACAATTGGAAGGTCCTGCCACCAAACGGTTTGTGTTTGAGAGTTTGGCGGGCTTGCCGCCAAACAGGAAACACAACCTCCCACCCACAGGAGACCTCCTATGACTTCCCGCCGCCGAACTCGATCGTTTTTCCCAATCGCTACCATTGCGATTACGCTGCTCGCCTTGCCTGCCTTTGCCGCCGACGTTCCCGATCCACTGCCCGACCCCGACGGCAAGCCCGCCGGCATGACGAAGCCAGTGCAGGTGTACATCCTCATGGGCCAGTCGAACATGGTAGGCGCCGGGAGGATTGCCGGCGACAAAAACGGAACCCTCGAACATGCGGTGAAAACCAAGCAGAAATACCCCTACCTTGTGGATGACGCAGGCAAATGGACGATCCGCAATGATGTCCGCAACGTGCGCGTCATGAATAATAGAGGATTCAACAACGAGTGGATGACGATTACCGGCAGGACCATCGGCCCCGAGATCGGTATCGGGCATTACGTGGGGCATGCCGTCGATGCGCCGGTATTGATTCTCAAGAGTTGCATCGGCAATCGCTGTCTCGGCTTCGACCTGCTGCCGCCCGGTAGCGAGCAATTCGAGTTCGAGGAAAAAGGCAAGACGATGGTGCACGCCGGCTACAAGGAATTCGGCATTTGGGAAAAAGGGACGGAGCCGCCGAAAAGTGGATGGTACGCCGGCACGCAGTACGACGCCGATGTCGACGCCGCGAAGCGAGTCCTCAAGCAACTCGACAAGTACTACCCCGGCGCCAAGGAATACGAGGTCGCCGGCTTCTTCTGGTGGCAGGGTGACAAGGATCGCTACCGATCCTACTGGGCCGAGCGGTACGAAACGAATCTCGTCCAGTTGATCAAGACGTTGCGCAAAGACTTCAATGCACCAAATGCGAAATTCGTCTGTGCCACCCTCGGCCAGACTGAGAAAGGCGCCGAAGGCAACGAAGGGCTCATTCTCAATGCCCAGCTCGCGGTAGACGGCAAGACGAGCAAGTACCCCGAGTTCAAGGGCAACGTCGCCACCGTTTACACCAATCCTATCCGCATGGGCGGTGCCTCCAACGGCCACTACGACGGCAACGCCGAGACCTACATGAACGCCGGCGAAGCCATGGGCCGGGCCATGGTTGAACTGATAAAGAACGAGGTGATTCAAAGGCACGAGTGTCTCTCACCACTGGCGCCCGATCTTAGATCCGTCCGGTGCTGGCGAGTCCAATTCCAGCATGCGGATTCAAGCCAAAAAGCGACAAAAGAAAGGGCACGACGTTATGAGAACGAATTCGATGACAGTAATCTGTGGGGCGCTGATCGCCCTGGCGATTGGGACCCCAAGCGTTTGGGCAGCCGAGCAAAAGGCGGAGCCGCAAACGCCGCTCACCGAGGCGGGTCAGAAACTCCAGACGCGGTATGCCGATCAGCTCAAGAGACTGCGTACCGAACTCACCGCCGAGATACCGCAGAACGAGCAGGCAAAGGCCGATACGCTGAATAAGTTCCTTGCCAGCGACGCGCTGGACGCCAAGTTCGCACAATACGTCGTCCTGCTCGAAGCCACGCCTGGGGGCCTGGCAGAGTTCGCCCAGCAGGGAAAAGAGCAGGCGGCGCTGGTCGAGAAGATGCTCTCCGACGCCGACCTCATGAAGCAGATGCTGGTGGCGGACGGCGCCAAAGCCAAACGAGAGGGGCGCGGCTATGGCCCGGCACAGTACGGCCAGGCGATGAAGATCTACACCGACATCCAAAAGGCGAGCCAGAAAGCCGCCGCCGGTGTCCTGCAGCGCCTGGCGCTCGCCATCAGTCTGGAACACGCGGTTCCGATGAAGCAAGCGAACCCTGCGGCCCGGACCGACGCCCCTGAAACAATAGACCCGGTGAAGCGCTACCTGCACTACGAGAAGGCGTACCTGGACGGCGAACTGGATCCGGGGTTCGAGCGACTGAGTGCCTGGGACCTCCGCTTTGTCGTCGACGGGAACGAGCCCGACGAGACACTCGTCTGGGGACGCGAGATGCTCCGGAACTACCGTCCCGACCACATCTACACTTCGAACTACGGCTGGCGCTACGTGAGCATCGTCAAGACTGACGTCAAGTACGGGTCAAGGGACGGCAAGTACGACAGGCCCGAGTTGCAGCGCTATCAGAACATCCTTATGAACGGCGGGGTGTGCGGCCGGCGCGCGTTCATCGGGCGATTCATTCTGCGCGCCTTCGGGATTCCGACCACGGCTCGTCCCAGTCGCGGCCATGGCGCCCTGGCGCACTGGACGCCCGAGGGCTGGGTCGTCTGTCTGGGCGGAGGCTGGGGCGCCGGCTGGACCAGCACACGCTACAAGAAGGACCTCGATTTCCTCGCAACTACCCAGGCTCGCAGTAACAGGGGGGCATACCTGAAGGTCAGGCGAGCCCAGTGGGCCGGCGACGTCCTGGGAGAAAAACGGACCTACGGGGAGCACGACGACACCCCAGCCTTCTGGAATGGCGTGGCACTCCGCACGCAACGGGCCATCATCGAAAAGGCAAAGGCCGTGACGCTCGACGCACTCGGCGAGGACCTCGGCGAGGCCAACGAACCCACGGTGGCAGAGAAGGTCATCGCCTCACCCGTCACGCCCGACGATAAGAAGATCACCTACGGCGAGGACGGCGTCATATCGATACCGGCCGCCGCATACAGCAAGCCGTCGGGCAACACGCAGGAGGTCTTTGCCATGAAGAGCTTCGGCGGCGGTCTGCAGATATTCCTCCCGCGTTTCTTCCCGCAGGGCCAAACCGTCCTGCGCGGCGGCACGTGGAAGGGCGACGCCAAGGGCAACGCCGATGCATGCACATCCGGGAGGCGCCTCCTCAGCGGTGGCTATGGCAGATACGAAAACTGGGGTCTCCGGGCAGCCATGACGCCTTCCGGCAACGCGGCCCCGCGTGAACTGACGCTCGACCTGGGTGACGGCGTCACGATGGAGATGGTTTACATCAAGCCCGGGACGTTCGTGATGGGTGGCGAAAGAACTACCGACGGCAGGTTCGAGTGCGTCGAGGTGCCGAAGCACGAGGTCACACTCACCCGTGGTTTCTATCTTGGCAAGTACGAAGTGACGCAGGCGCAGTACGAGGCCATCATGGGCTCGAACCCCAGCCGGTCGACCAAGGGGCCGGACTGCCCGGTCGACAATGTCGGCGAGCCTGACGCGTTGGAGTTTTGTGCGAAGCTCGCCGAAAAGACCGGGCGTGAGGTGCGGCTACCTACCGAGGCCGAGTGGGAATACGCCTCCCGCGCGGGCCGTGATACGAAATGGTTCTTCGGCAACGATCCCTCGCGGCTCGGGGAGTATGCCTGGTTCAAGGACAACGCCGACGCCAAGTCGCATCCTGTCGGCCAGAAGAAGCCCAATCCGTGGGGTCTCTACGACATCTACGGCAACGTCTGCGAGCGAATTTCGGACAAGTATTCGCGAAGCTACTACTCGATAAGTCCCAAGGTGGACCCGACCGGGCCGAGCCAAGGGATGAAGTCCTGTTTCGAATACACGATCACCGTTCCGCGACCGGACAAGTACACGTTAACGGCGCGGGTGGTCACGGCCAATTACGATCAGCGACTGAACGTCTCCGCAGGTGACGCCGATTCGGAGATTGTCATGGAGATGCCCTTCACCCTCGGGAAATGGCAAGAGTCCAAGCCGGTCACGCTCACCCTCGAGGAGGGCGAGAACACCCTGCGGTTCTGGCGCAACCAGCCGCCGCAGTACGGGCTGGCCATCAAGGACTTCACGCTCGCGCCAGTGAAGTAAGAATATTGCGTAGCAGAATGTCAGGATGGCAAAGAGCGGCCTGGAGAATTTCCAGTCCGCTCTTTGCCGCTTGGCGTCTGCCTCCGGCTTTCTTGCAGTGTTGTAGTGACTGAAATGAAAGAGGAACTCATTTAATCCGCACTTGATGCCAAACGCTGTCGTCAAGATGCAATTGACTTTAATGAAAGCACGAGCCATGACTCGAATCACCACCCGCATTGTCCTAGTGGCCGCCCTGTTCTTTTTGTCTCATTCCGCCCATGCTGCCGAGATGGCGCCGGGGGCAGATTCACCACGCCAACCGGCGATCGAACTGGGAGCGCCGTTCTGCGACAATATGGTGCTGCAGCGCGAGATGGCTGTCCCGGTCTGGGGCTGGAGCAAGCCGGGCACGCAGATCACTGTCGAGTTCGCCGGCCAGAAGAAAACCGCTACCGCCGGCGAGGACGGCACGTGGACGCTCAGACTCGATGAACTGGAGGCAACTGCCGATCCGCAGGAAATGGTCATCACAGAAAACACCGGCAAAAAAGTCACGCTCAAGAACATCCTGGTCGGCGAGGTCTGGATGGCCTCCGGGCAGTCCAATATGCAGTGGAAGGTGGGCAAGAGCAAATGCGCCAAGCTGGCGGGGGAGTTTGCGGCGGAGGCCGAGGGCAAGGTGGCTCCGATCCGGGAGTTTCAGGTCACGTCCGTGACGTCCCAACTGCACCCCATCAAGAAGGCGACCGGCTCCTGGAAGGATGGCAACTACGGTGACTACAGCGCCATCGCGTTTGCTTTCGCCCATAAGCTCTACAAGGAGCTGAATGTGCCGATCGGCATCCTCAACTGCTCCTTCAGCCAGACGGCCATCCAGGCCTGGGTGCCGCGCGAAGGGTTCGCGACCGCCGAGGATGAGTACAGCAAGGCGATTCACCTGAAATGCCTGCAGACCGACCCGACGACGCCGGAGCACAAGGAGGCCTGGAACGCGTTCTACAAATCGCTGGAAGACCAGATTGCCGCCAGCGAAGCCGCGATCAAGAAGGGCGAGGAGGCGAAGGAAATCAGCGCGGGGATTCCCGGCAACCTGAAAGGCAACCGCGATGCCAGCTGGCTGTTCAATGGCCGTCTGAGCCCGGTCGTGCCCTGCGCCATCCGCGGCGCGATCTGGAACCAGGGCTACGCCAACATGGGCGAAGGGCTGCCCTACTACAACAATCTGCACAGCCTGGTGCGCGGCTGGCGGATTGTCTGGGGCAAGCCGGAACTGCCGGTCTATTTCCACCAGTTCTATTGCCCGGGAGGTAACCCCTACGACGGAAAACCGAGCATCGGCGGCACCGCCGAGATGCGTCTGGGAACCTGGCTTGCCCGCGATATTCCCCATACCGGCATGGCCAGCCAGATCGATATCCAGGGTGCCATCCACTATCAGGCCAAAGCGGTTCCCGGTCAGCGCCTGGCCCTGCATGCCCTGAAAAACCAATATGGCAAGAAGGTTGTGGCCGACGGCCCGATGTTCAAATCCTACAAGGTTGAGGTCGACAAGGTGATCGTCGAGTGCGACCATGCCAGGGGTGGCCTAGTAGTTGCCGAAACCGGAACCAATGCCACGGGCAGAGGGGAAGGCGTTACCGGATTTGCCGACCCGAAGATCATTGAGAACGGCGACGACCAGGTGCAGTTATTCTACCTGGCCGGTGAAGACCGGGTTTGGCATCCCGCCAGCATGCAGATTGATGGCGAAAAAGTCATCGTCGCCTCTCCTGGCGTTACGAAGCCGCGCGGGATTTCCTATGGCACCGGAGGAATCGGGTTTGCCCCGAACCTGTACAACAAAGCGCTGCTGCCGATGACGCCGTTCATCTACTTCGACAACGAAATGGTCACCAGCAAAACCTGGCCGGACGAGAAGCTGAAGATAGCCGGTGAGACCATTGATCCCGCCACCGTCGGGAAGCTCTATCAATACCGCAAGATGCCCTTGTTGAGCGTGCAGTTCCGTGACAATGCGGTGTTGCAGGCAGGCAAGCCGGTCACCATCTGGGGATCGACTCGGAACTACGGGGAATGGCAACCCGGACCGGAGGAAGGCGACTGCAAGGTGCACTTCGAGTTTGGCGCCATTAAGAACACCATCGACGTGACGCCGGAGATGGCGGAATGGCAGGTTACACTGCCGCCGATGCAGGCCGGCCCTAAGCCTTACACATTGAAAGTCAGATTCACCATTGACGGCGAACTGGCGCACGAGCGGGTGGCAAGCGGCATTGTGTTCGGTGATGTCTGGTACGTGGCAGCGCCGCCGCGCAAATTCGAGGTTCCGGAGGTTAAGTCGTCCGGCCAGATCGTGCGCATGATGGAGAACCAGTCGAAACGCGAAGGCAAAGACGCTCCCAGCCGTTTCAGTGTTTGCGTTTCGCGGACGCCAAAAAACCGCTTCGCCTCTTACTGGAAGGATGCATCTGGGCTGGCGGCTGCGCTCGGCAACAGTATTTCCGCCAAAACGGGCCGGCCGGTCGGCATCATTTATATGCAGACCAAGACGAATGTGCGGATCAAGAACTGGATCGCCGCTGGCTTCCTCAAAGATGCCCCGAGTCTGACGGAAGACTACAAGACGGTGGGCAGCAAGTATTTCGACAACCCTTATTACCTCGCCAATGTTCGGCGCTACATTGCGGAATGGAAAAAGTACTGGGGTAAGCATATCCCTGCGATGATGGAGACCAAGGCGGCACCAGATGGGAGTTCCTGGGGCCAGTATCCCTCCCCGAAGCCGCAAGTCGGTGATTCAACAGCGACCTGGACATACAACGTGTATGTGCACTGTTTCACGCCGGCGGCCCTCGGCGGCCTCGTATTCCTCTCGAGCGAGTCGATGGTTGCCGATGATCAGGGCGCCAACTTCGGCCCGGAGATGTCCGCGCTGGCCAACTGTTTCAAGACCAGGTTCGCCCTTGGCCAGGACGGGGAGGATATTCCCTTCATCTACACCGTTCCGAGCAAGACGCTGGCACCCAAACTCACGCAACCGGAAGGAATCAAGGGCCAGAGCATTGCGGTGGAGATCGGCGACTGGCTGGAGGTTGGCGGGGTGATCAAGGCGGTGACACAATAGAGTCCGCCGGCGGAACGCCGGGCGGCCCGGGCGATGTTCGACCATGTGGCCCGGCGACACGACCTCGTGCCGGAGACGGCGGGACTCGACGCCGGCTACGACGACGGGCCGTTCCTGGACGCGTTGGAATCGGACCGCGGGGTGGTGCCGCACGTGCCGGTCCGCAAGGGACCGATCAAGGCGACCGACGCGGCGGGCGAGGCGCGGCGACGGGCCCGGCGACGGAAGCGGACGAAGGGGTACGCGCTGAGCCAGCGGATTCGGAAGCGAGTCGAGGAGATCTTCGGGTGGCTCAAGACCGTGGGCGGCCAGGCCCGGACGCGGTTCGTGGGCCGGGGGCGGATTCGGCAGGCGTTCACCCTGGCGGCCGCGGCATACAACCTGCTGCGGATGGTTCGCCTGAAGCCGCCGCCAAAGACCCAGGCGGTCGCCTGAGGACCAACCGAGCGTCCGTCGCACCGCTCGCCGGCAACGGCGGGCGGTCTGATCGGCCGAAATAACGTTCGCAAGCATCATCAATCGCTCGATGAAAAGAGACTCAACGGCCTCAGGCCGCATTCCTTAGCGGCCTGCTAGAGACCGTTGTCCCTTCCGAGAACCCCAGCGGGCTCTGACCCCTGGGTGTGCCCCTCCTCCCTACAGCCCCTCGCCCGCCCTTGCTCGGGGGAGGGGCGGAGGTAGAACAGGTGACGGCGTACGGGACAATTTGCGCGCTGCAAATGCGCTGCGCGCGGGACGCCTTGTTTTTGAGTCCGAGGCGCCGTCGACCGTCCTCGTGGCTCTTGCCGCGGCCGGCCGAGCGTGTGATAGACCGTAGGAGTCGTGACCTTCCCTCACGCGGCGTTCGCCTGCCCGCGCCCGAAAGCCGAGACACCGACCGCCGAGGCGAGTTTAAAGTACTGAGCACCGGTCTGCTTCGCCCTGCACATGACGTGCATGGGAACGGGGCCGAATGGACGCTATCGCAGTACCGACCGTATTCCTATGATGAGCACGACGGCCGCAACGATCCGACTTCTGAAGAGCGCAGAGTGGTCCGAGGCGGTTCGTTCTATGACCGTCCAAGACAACGCTGGAGCGCCTATCGATTGAGCTATCCGTCGTGGCAGCCCGTGCACAACATTGGGTTCCGAGTAGTCTGCCAGCAAAGGAAATCCAGGGCAAACGAGGGGCGGTCCGGCAATCATAGCGGGGCCGACGGGAGAACTACGATCAAACACATGCGAGCTTCATCCTGGCAACTTGTCCCAACGGCCGCGGCGGCCGGTTTCGCCTTGCTCGTCGCGTGTGGGGCGAGAGTCTGGGCAGAAACGCCGGCAGTTGATCTCAGAGTCGAGCAGATCACGTCCGGCCCCAAACAGCACTTTTTCGGGTATATCGGTCAATGCCAGACGATTCCGTGGAACGCCAGCGGCAGATATATCCTGGGGATGGAAATCGAGAACATCGGGCGCATGCCAAGCCCCGAGGAGGCTGCCGTCGTCATCCTCATCGATACCAAACAAGGCAACAAGCTCATCCGGGTCGACGAGACGCACGCGTGGAATCCGCAGCAGGGAACGATGTTCTACTGGAACCCGCAGGCCGCCGACACGCAGTTCTTCTTTAACGACCGGGATGTCACAACAGGAAGAGTCTTCACCGTCCTGTACGACATCGAGAAGAAAGAACGCGTGCGCGAGTACCGATACGACGACACACCCATTGGCAACGGCGGGGTCGTTCAAAACGGCGGAACATTCCTCGGGTTGAACTACGGTCGCTTGGCAAGACTGCGTCTCGTGACTGGTTATCCGGGAGCCCTGGACTGGTCGAAAGACGCCGACGCGCCGGACAATGACGGCATCTTCAGTGTGGACGTCAAGACGGGCAGGAAACGACTGCTCGTCTCTTATCGTCATCTTGCCGAACAGCTGAAGCAGCGTGTACCGGCTGTCGAAAGCACTGCGCTGTTCATCAACCATACGCTCTGGAATCGACGGGGCGATCGTGTTTACTTCTTCGTTCGCGGCGGATGGAATCAGCGCGGCACGCGGATCAACACGCCTTGCTCAATTCACGCTGATGGGACCGGGCTGGCCCTGCACGACACGCATATCGGGGGGCATCCCGAATGGGCGGAGGACAGCCTGCTGATTGGCCGGCAGGGCAGGAGACAGATCCTTTACGACGTGGACAGGAAGACGGTGGTCGGGCAATTAGGGACGCCGGAGATCTTCCCCAATCCAGAGGGCGATATCGCGCTGTCACCCAGCGGCGAGTGGTTTGTCAACGGGTACAAGAAAGGCAATAAGAACTACTACGTGGTGTATAGGCGAAGCAACGGTGCCTACGCTCGTAGCAAGGGCTTGGATAAAGGGGCATATCGCGGCGACTGCCGGATCGACCCGGCCCCGCGCTGGAACCGGACCAACGATGCGATACTCGTGCCGGGCATCGCTAAGGACGGAACCCGGCAGATGTTTGTGATTCGCGTGTTCCCAACAGGGGAATCACCGCGGGGCGGTGCCACCGATTAGGGCAACCTTCCCTGGCGCCAATACACAAGCTGGTGGACCTGGGCGAGGTGCAGTTGGCACTCGATCCCGAGTTCCTCAGGCCTGGCCACACCCTCTTCACAGGCCCGGTGCAAGCCACCTCTCTTGATTGAAACGCAGGAAGCGTCAGTGCTGGTGGAACATTGAAATCGGCAGCACCGCCGCCGGCGCCTGCATTGGTTGCTGGCCGACATGCCGCTGGCCCGGGGGAGCGTGAACCTCTTGGTGAAGTCGCATAATGAAAACCGTTCTGAGTTTCTTTTCCATATTTGCGCTGATCTGGTTCGGCCCTGTGTGTGAGCGCCGGGCTGGGGCCGAGGAATAGCCTGCCTACCGTCACAATCGTGCCCGGAGTGGTGTCACACAGGAGACGCGTACGATGCCGCTTCAGCGGCAGTGGGTATACGCCGCCGCCCACGCGCCCAGACCGGCGTGGCCCGAACCCGGCAGGGAACTCAACCGCCTGGCCTTCGACTACGCCTACGCTGTGACGGTGGCCAAAGGAATGGCGTGCTTCGGCTCGTCGGCCGACCACAAGGTGTATGCCATCGACCTCGGCACCGGCCGGGAGCGGTGGAGCTTCTTCACCGAAGGCCCGGTCCGCTTCGCCCGAAAGTCCCGACGTTCCAATAAGTCTTGCGCTGGCCGAAGATGACGCCGCGTTGCTGCCATGTTTCGTCAGCCGCAGGGTCATCCAACTGCTTGCGTAAGCCATCGGTCAAAAAGCCGGCGAGTTCACCGCTGAGTTCTTTCTGCTTGTCCCAGAGAAGGATGAATTCCTTTTGGATCAGGTCGCGTGTGGTGTGGAACTCGCACACGTCCTGGCGGTTGCGAACCGCGTCGCGATAGAATCGGCGGTTCTGGTCCTGTTTCTCGCAGTGGGGAGGAGAGGCGATGAGTCCCCATCGGCCTCGGGCGCAGTTTTTGGGATCGCCGCGGATCGGCTGGCGCGTTGCATTGAGGTTCACCGCGGTCCTCGTGTTGTTGTCGCCGGGGCCACCGTCTGCCTACGGCGGGCCGATGCCGTCGATCCCGTTCTCCGGGGAAGTGGGGCTGGGCGGCTTCTACGGACTCCAGATCGTGCCCGAGCCGGCGACACTGGCCCTGCTGGCCGCGGGTGGGCTGAGCGTGCTGATCGCGCGGCGCCAGTGTTCGGCGCGTCGCTAACACTCCTACGCGGCCTCCCTCGCGGTGGGTTTCCTGAGCCACCGCGCGGAATGCTCCCGTAGCGTTGTAGTACGAACGGACAGCACCGAAATACCCCAACCGACGCCCGACGTGGCCCCGGCCGAAGAAAAGGCGGTCTTACGAGGTCCCGAATAAGCGTGTCCCCCTCGGGGCTCCGCGTCGTGCACCCGCTTGCCCCTATATACTGGGCCCGAGCGAGCCCGACCACAACATATAGGGCCGAAAACGGGCAAAACGCCGATTCGCCCCCCCCAGTTGACTGGCGGCCGATTTCCTTTACAATTCCAGGGCTAAGCGTGCGTTAATCTTCGTACTATAGAATGGGGGGAGCGCGTGTATCCAAGCCCAAACGCAGCCCGACTCCAGGATGTGAGGGGTATCTATGCAGCAGCGGTCAAGCAGACGTTCCGGGATGGGTGCGCGGCCGGAGCCGGTCTTCGAGGCGATGGAACCCCGCCTGCTCCTGGATTCCCACCCGCTTATCACGGAATTCATGGCGGATAACGGTACGGGGCTGGAGACCCGCGTCCGGGCCGACGCCGGCGACCCGTTCGAAGGGGAACCCGACACCCCGGACTGGCTCGAACTTTACAATCCCACCGACAACGCGATTTCCCTGGACGGCTACTTCCTGAGCGACGACGCGGACGACCCGACCCAATGGGCGATTCCGTCCGGCGTGTCGCTGGACCCCGGCGCGTACCTGATCGTCTACGCCTCGGGCGAAGACATCACCGACCCCGCCCTGGACGAGACCGGCCGGTATCACACCAACTTCGGCCTGAGCGCCTCGGGCGGCGAGGACCTCGTCCTCTCCACCTACGACGCGGGGCTGGGGCAATACGTCGCCGTCAGCGCGTACCTCGACTTCCCCGACCAGGAGCGCGACGTCTCGTTCGGCCTGTACGAGGACCTGGACGTCACGCCCATCGCCGAGGCCTATTCGCCGGCCGACATCCTCGTGCCCACGGGTCCCGTCTCCGGCTGGTACACCGAGGGGTACACGCCCAGCGGCTGGACGGTCGGCGAGACGGGCGTCGGATTCGAGCACACCGTCCCCGGCATCTTCACGACCCTGTACAAGGCACAGGGCGGGGTGTACCTGGACAACCTGTCGGCCGCCGAGGACATGATCGCCAACCCGTCGCAGCAGGCGGCCGTCTATACGGACGTGGCCTCGTGGATCAACTACTACGAGTCCGGCGGCACCGGCCACGATACGGAGCACCAGGAAGCGTTCCCGGGCGGCATCAGCGGTGAGGATTACGCCACCGTCTCGGTCGGCGAACTCACGATCCCCTCGGCCGGCACCTACACCTTTGCCGTCAACAGCGACGACGGCTTCCGCCTGACCATCACGGGAGCGAGCGTGGTGGGCACGTACGTCGACGGCAACGCCACGTCGGGCAGCGACTGGGTCGCCCACGAGAATCCGCGCGCGACGGCCGACACGCTGGGCGCGTTCTCCTTCTCCGCGGCCGGATCCTATTCGTTCGAACTGGTCTGGTACGAGCGCGGCGGCGGCGCGAGCGTCGAACTCTGGGGGGCCACCGGGACGCAGACGGCGTGGTCGGACACGGCATTCGAACTCGTCGGCAACACCGCCGACGGTGGCCTCGAAGCCCGTTACAACCCCGGCGCCGGGGGCGGCGGCGCCTACGCCGACGACATCCACACCGACATCGAAGCCGATATGTACGGCGAGAACGATACGGTCTACATCCGCATGGAGTTCGACGTCACCGACCCCGCCGCCTACGATTCGCTTTACCTGCGGATGAGATACGACGACGGGTTCGTGGCGTATCTGAACGGCACAGAGGTGGCGTCGCGGAACGCGCCGGCGTCGCCGGCGTGGAATTCCTCGGCCACGGACGTCCATCCGAACACCGAGGCCGCCCAGTGGGTCAACATCAACATCTCCGGCCAGTTGGGCCTGCTCCACGCGGGCACGAACGTCCTGGCGATCCAGGGCCTGAACGCGCCCTCCGACGCCAATGACCTGCTCGTCCTGCCGGAACTGGCCGACATCGAGAACCTCGGCCTGGCGGAGTTCTACTTCGCCACGCCGAGCCCCGGCACGGCAAACCTCGACGCCTTCGTGGCCGTGGTCGCCGACACGGCCTTCGACCACGACCGCGGATTCTACGACGCCCCCTTCGACGTGGCGATCACCTCCGACACCGAAGGCGCCGCCATCTACTGGACGCTCGACGGCACCAGCCCGCTCGACGACGACGGCACACCGTCCGAGGACGCCATCCTCTACATCGACGGCAACCCCGACCACGTCCCCCACGTCACCACCGGCGCGGTGCTGCGGGCCGTGGCGCTCAAGAACAATTACCTTCACACGAATGTCGATACACAGACCTACATCTTCCTGGACGACGTCATCAACCAGCCGGCGAACCCGGAGGGCTGGCCCACCGTCTGGGAAGGCAACACCACCTCCAACGACCCGGCCGCCGACTACGAGATGGACCCCGACATCACGGGCGACCCCGAGTACGCGTCGCTCATGATGGACTCCCTCACGTCCATTCCCACCATGTCGCTGGTCATGGATCTGGACGACCTGTTCGGGGCCTCCGAGGGCATCTACTCCAACCCCTGGCAGGAGGGTGCGGGATGGGAGCGGGCCGGGTCCCTCGAAATGTTCTACCCGGACGGCTACGACGCCCCGGACGACGGGTTCCAGGTGAACGCCGGCGTGCGGCTGTACGGCGGCGTCGGACGCCGCGAGGACTGCCTCAAGCACTCGTTCCGCCTCCTCTTCAAGGGCGAGTACGGGTACACGAAACTTGAGTACCCCCTCTTCGGCGATGGCACCGCCGAGGAGTTCGACACCATCATCCTCCGCTCGAACTTCAACGACGGGTACTCCTGGCACTGGGGCAGCCCGAAAAAGGTGCAGCACGTCCGCGACGAGTACGCTCGGCGCATCTCCACCCTCCTCGGCGCCCGGGCGCCCACGGGCAACTTCGTGCATCTGTACATCAACGGTTTGTACTGGGGGCTGTACAACCCCGTGGAGCGGCCCGACCAGTCGTTCGGTCCCCCCTACTTCGGCGGCGGCGACAAGGACAACTGGGACGCCTACAACTCCGGCGAGCCGACCGGTGAGAGCGACCCTCGCGGCACTGCCGATTGCGAGTACGATGACCTGATGGACTACGTCCAGACCCACGATATGACCCAGGACGTGCATTACCAGTACATCCAGGGCAACAATGCCGACGGCACGCCCAATCCGGACATCCCCTGCCTGCTCGACGTCGACAACTACATCGGTTTCATGCTCGCCAACTTCTTCGTCGGCAACAACGACTGGCCGCACCACAACTGGTACGCCGCCCGCCAGGAGGACCCCGGGAGCACCGGGTTCAAGGCGTTCACCTGGGACGCCGAGTGGACCGTCGACATGAACTCCGGACTCACGACCAACAAGACGGGCGTGACCGACAAAATCGCCGAACCGTACGAGCACCTGCGTTATAACGAGGACTTCCAACTTCTCTTCGCCGACATCGCCCATTGGGCGTTCTCGCCCGGCGGGCCGCTGTACGTGAACCCGGATGCGCCGGCCTGGGACCCCGCCCATCCGGAGAACAACCAGCCCGCCGCACTGTGGGCGGAACTCTGCGACTGGGTCGAACTCTCCGTCATCGCCGAGACCGCCCGATGGGGCGACATCGGCCATCCGGGCGACCCCGCCACCTACGAAAACTGGCAGGACGAACGCGACTGGATCCTGAACAGCTACATGCCCCAGCGCTCCGACATCGTCCTCGACCAACTCCGCGGCGCCGGCCTCTATCCGTCCGTCAACGCCCCCGTCTTCGAGGTCAACGGCGACCCGCTCTACGGCGGCACCGTCCAGGCCGGCGACGTCCTGACCCTTACCGGCGGCTCCTCCATCTATTACACCGTGGACGGCACGGACCCGCGCGCCGCCGACGGCTCCGTCAGCAGTTCCGCCGTGGAATACAGCGGCGGCATGACGCTGAACACCAACCAGCACATCAAGACCCGCCTCTGGAACGGCAGCGCGTGGAGCGCCTTGAGCAACGCCTTCTTCATCCTCGGCGTCGAGGACCTCCGCATCACCGAGATCATGTACCACCCGGCCGACCCCACCGCTGCCGAAATCGCCGCCGGGTACACCGATAGCGACGACTTCGAATATATCGAACTCCAGAACATTGGCGACGACCCCCTCAACCTGACCGGCCTCGGGTTCTTCGACGGCGTCGACTTCACGTTCCCGATCATCGGCCTCGCCCCGGGCAACTACGCCCTCATCGTCCGCAACCAGGATGCCTTCGAGTTCCGTTACGGCACGGGGCTGCCCGTCATCGGCGAGTTCGCCGGCGGCACCAGCCTTGCCAACGGCGGCGAGGAAATCGAACTCGCCACCTGTTACGGCGGCCTCGTCCTGGAATTCGACTACGAGGACGGCTGGTTCGACCACACCGACGGCGACGGCTTCAGCCTCGTCATCAACGATCCCACCCAGGACCCCCTCCTCTGGGACACCAAGAGCGGCTGGCGGCCCAGTTGGCAGGCGGGCGGCAACCCGGGCGCCGCCGACCCCGGCCCCGAACTCCACGCCGTCGTCGTCAGCGAACTCCGCGCCCACAGCCCCGACACCGGCGTGGGCGACTGGATCGAACTCTACAACCAGTCCGACGGGACCATCAACGTGGACGGCTGGTACCTCTCCGACAGCGACGCCGACGACACCGCCCTCATGGCCTACCAGATCTCCTCCGCCGTCGTCGACACCGTCCTCTCGCCCGGCGAGTACCTCGTCCTGACCCAGAACGACCACTTCGCCGGCGCCTTCGCCCTCAGCGAGTTCGGCGAGGCCCTCTACCTGACCGCCGACGACGGCACCGGCGCCCTGGCCGGCTACCGCGAGGACGAGTTCTTCGGCGCCTCGCTCACGGGTGACACCTTCGGCCGATACGTCACCTCCACGGGCGAGAAGCACTTCGTCCGGATGGCCTCCCCCACCCAGGGCACCGCCAACGACGACCCCCTCGTGCCCGACGTCGTCATCAGCGAGATCATGTACAATCCGCCCGAGGAGCCGGTCGAGGGATACGAGTATATCGAACTCTACAACCGCACCGGTGCCGACGCGCCGCTCTACGACCCGGCCAATCCGGACAACACCTTCCAGTTCACCAACGGCATCGACTTTACGTTCCCGACCGGGGCCTACGTGCCCGCCGGCGGGTACGCCCTGGTGGTCGACGTCGAGCCGGCCGTGTTCCGCGCCGCCTACGGCATCCCGGCTGCCATTCCCATCTACGGGCCGTACACGCTGGACCTCGGCAACGACGGCGAGCGGATCACCCTTTCCGCGCCCGGCCAGCCGGAATACACTAACCCGCCGCCCGGCGAAGAGCCCGGCTATGTGCCCTACGTCATCTATCAAACCGTCGACTACAACGACAGGCTGCCCTGGCCCACCCGGGCCGATGGGGAGGGCGCGGCCATCGCCCGGATGGACGCGGACGCCTACATCGACGACGTGGCGAACTGGGCGTCCAGCACGTACGGCGGGACACCGGGGGCGGCGAACGCCTTCTTCGACGACACGCCGCCGACCGCCCCGACGGGCCTGGAGGCCGTCCGCCTCGGCGAGCACCTCGTCCGCCTCACGTGGGACCCCGCCGACGACCCCGAGACGGGCGTCGACGCCTACCGCATTTACCGCGACGGAATTCTCGCCGGCCAGACCGCCGGCACCACCTACGACGACACCGAGCCGGTCCCGCTGGACGCCGACGTGGTCTACACGGTGACGGCGCTCAATCCGGACCAGTTGGAGGGCGAGGCCTCCGGCGCCGTCTCGCTGGCGCTGCT
>Ga0272441_10005309_pt1 | contig 22541 bp, 26 predicted proteins | sample SSMProp6N_FD_193582 | JGI IMG/M metagenome (GOLD analysis project Ga0272441, IMG submission 193582) | Marine sediment archaeal communities from Little Sippewissett salt marsh, Falmouth, MA, United States - SSM-Prop-6N | ecosystem: Environmental > Aquatic > Marine > Wetlands > Sediment ... | reverse complement strand
TACCGTCTGCGTGTGCGTATCTATCCCCACAACGTTATTCGTGAAAATAAACAAGCCACAGGTGCAGGTGCTGATCGTGTGTCTCAAGGCATGCGAGCTGCATATGGAAAAATTGTTGGAACAGCTGCACGTGTTAATCAAGATCAAATCATTATGACGATTGAGACTTCAAAACCATTTTTTACTAATGCTAAAGATGCCTTGCGTAAAGCTGGTATGAAACTTTCACCCCCTTGTTTTATTGAAATTGAAAAGGGAGCCAATCAAGTACAGTAAATTTTTTTATACTTTTTTGATTTATAGATATCATATTTTAAACCAACAATATTTATAAAACTAGTTCTTTATTTCTTAAAATAAAGGAGTTAAAAATTTCATAATCCATGGAAAAAGTATTAGAAAAAGGAGAACCAGAGAAATTGTCAAAGTGATTCTGCCAACGAGTGCCTCAGATTTTTCTTTAGTAATATTTTTTTTAATACGTTTAATCATAACATTAATGCCATCTTTAAACAAGAGTCCGCCATCAAGTGGACCAATTGGGAGGACATTAAAGATAGCCACTGCAAAATTTAGCCAAAAGATCCAGTATAATGCATTTACTATTATCCAAAAAATATTAGTGGGAATGATACTCAAAGGACCAGTTATGATAAAAGCATTTACATAGGGATCTACTAAAGGATTATATCCTTGGAAATATCCCAATACAGGTATATAAAAAAATGTTAAAAATCCCATAGGAAAATCAAGAAAAGGATTTTTTAAAAGTGAAAGAAAACCATTTGGAGAAATTGGTGATGACCCTACACCAAGATATCCCTGTCCCTGATCAGATTCATTTTGGGTAAATTCTGATTTATCTGCAAGAATAACAGTCGTATTGTATTTTTTATTACTTTCCATATAAGTTATTGGAAGTTCCTGACCAGCACTAGTATTCTGCATAATGGTATAAAAATCCGAAAAATCTGTAACGTTAGAATTATTGAGAGAGACTATAATCATACCAGGGTTAAGACCTATCTCCTCTGCCGGTGTATTCTCACCAACATAAAAAACATTCATTCCTTCGGCTGCTAGTTGAACACTTGACATGAAAACCATCGAGAGAAGCAATATGGTAACGAGAACTACAACATAATTCATAGTAGGTCCCGCCGCAAAAATACGCATTCGATTACTTGCTTTTGTTTTTTTTAGTTGTTCTTCATCTGGTTCAACAAATGCTCCAATTGGGATAATAAGGTAAAGAATACCAAGAGATTTTACTTTTAGATTACTTGCATAAGTAAGAATACCATGGGAGAATTCATGAGCAATGATTGCAACAATAAATGCTATGATAATATACCCAACATACTCTATGGGAAGAATAGGATTGAGTCCGGGAATGGGTAAAGCAGTTTCAGGACCAAGAATAATTTCTTCTCGCTGTTCTGGAGTTAATTCAAGAATCACCCAGGAATTGATGATTAAAAGAGAAACCATAAAGATCATTGTGATAAAACACACAATAATGCCAATATTCATAGAAATTTTCCAAAAGCGTTTCCACTTTCCTATTTTTTGTAATAATGCTCTTCCTTTGATTGTTCTCCACATTAATGCAGGTCCAAAAAAAGAAATGTTGTATTTTTCAAAGATTTTTTTTCTATGTAAAATGAATACTATAAAAGTATAAAGCAGAAGAATAGCAATGAAAATTAAAAATCCTTCAATGACTGACATAATCGCTGGGGTGAATGATAAGGTGTTTATTAAATCTAACCAAATAATTTATGCTAATCAGCACCCTCCAAGAGTTTAGCGGTTTGTTCATCAATAGCTTTTTCACTTTCTTCGGTGACATAGAGTTCTTTGATGTAGTGATACGTCACAGCCCCAATAAAGGCGATGAGAATGCCAACAAAGGTATACCCAATAAAGCTCGACGAAAAAAAGGGCACAATGGTAAATTCTGAACCTGAAAGGGAAGCAAAGAGTGCTTCAAAAATTGCAGAGGCGATGAATCCAAAAGCAAAGAGTGAAAAAGGAACAATCCAATAAGACCATTGGACTTTCTTTTCTCGAACATAAACATCGGTTACTCGGCCAAAACCTGCAAGAAGTCCTGCCGCTACAATTGGCCAGGTAATATTTTCAAGAAAGGAAAGGACAGGAATTATCCACCCTTGATCGACACCAAATTTTATATTATTGTATGCATATAAGACACTAACAGCAAGAATCACAGCTGAAATTATATAGGTATAAAAGGAAAGTTTTCCGGTTAGAAGACCGGATTTGATTTCATGGCCTACGTAGGCAATTGTTCGCTCTAAGTTAAAGGTACGGATAAAGAGATAGACACCAAGAGTAAAGAGAATGGCACCAAACCCACTTGCTGCCATATCAAGGATAGCAAAAATTGCCCATACAATAAGAATTAATGCTATAGGTAGAACAAACTGTTTTTTCACTTTATCATCATCTAACAGTTTGATAATCCGATAATATGCATCTTCGATTTGTTTACTTTGTTTGACGCTAACTCGCTGGATGGAACTTATTTTTATTCGCGATTGAATGATAGGTAGAATATATTCATCCTCGGCCCCATCACTAATCAAAATAGCTTCAGTAATGCCTGTTTCTTGAATGACTATCTCTAATTGTTCGGCAAGTTTTTGGTCAGATTTATACCCGACATTGATGTGACCACACAGGGTAGCAATTTCAATGTCTTGACCTTCTTTATGCAATTTATCATAGATAGATATTGCTAAAAAAATGGCATTTAAATCGGAATCTTCTGGGTCAACGCGACCGAGTTTATTGGCTGCTTCAATATTTTTTTCCAAACCAATAACAGGACTTTTTATGTTGGCTTTTCTTCCAAAATCATCGTCACGATCGATATTTAATATAAGGGTTTTTGCCATCAGTTTTCAAAAAAGAAAACAGTTTTTGTATATAAAGTTTTATAGCACAAAATTTTGATTATGAAACTCTCTATTAAATACAGTCCAATAGAATAAATATCTTCGTGATGAATGATACAAGAATGAGGCGCAAATATGTTACGTTTTTCTTTAATTTTTATTAAATTTTGTTACGTTTCTTTTATGACAATAGATTTAATAATCATTACTGTATAGATACTTTTATCTATGGGTGCCTTAGAAATAACAAAACCATTACTATCATTAGGGTTGATAATTAGTGGAGTCTATTTTTTCTCAGAAATATTCCTCTTTAATTATAAAACACCGTTGGCAATTACCCTCCGTGTATTTATTGCTATTCTCTTTGTTAATTTAGCAATTTTTATTTTTATGTATAAACCTTTAGAGAGAGACAAATTGGATATTAAGACAGCTCCCTGCCCTGCCTGCTATCGCAAAGTTCCTATAAATGCAGAACGTTGTCCTCATTGTGGAAAGGAGTTTTCTACTAAGATGGTATAAACAAAAATACTTATTTTCAAGGCCAATTCATATATACTATAATAATATTTCACAGAATGCATGCCTTTAGTATCATTTGATTTTCAAGATTTCATCAATATTCTTGGATATTCTCTCTCAAAAAAGGAATTAATAGAAAAAATACCTATGATTGGTGCAGATTTTGACCACATAACAGATGATGAGATTAGTGTAGAATTCTTTCCCAATAGACCAGATCTAACTTCTGTAGAAGGAATTGCACGAGCAGCACGAACGTTTTTTGGTTTTGAAAAGGGATTAAAAAAGTATTCTGTACAAAAATCAGATGTGATATTAAACGTTGATTCTTCCGTAAAAAAGGTTCGACCCTACGTTACAACAGCTCTGGTGAAAAATGTAACAATGACAGATGAGCTGATCGCATCACTCATGGACCTGCAAGAAAAACTCCATTTAGGTTTAGGTAGAAATAGAAAAAAAGTAGCGATAGGAGTTCATGATTTTGAGCCAGTTGAGCCGCCCTTTACCTATAAAGCTGTTGATCCTGACGCTGTGAAGTTTATTCCACTACAGAAAGATGACTATATGACGCTTCGTCAAATTCTACAGAAGCACGAAAAGGGCATTGATTACGCCCATATACTCGAAGGATATGAGCAATATCCTCTCATAACTGATTCTCACAATAATGTTCTGTCTTTTCCCCCTATCATTAATGGAACTCTTACTCAAGTGACTCCGTTTACAAAAGAAATATTCATTGATGTGACAGGGACAGATAAAAAAGCCATTAATTATGCTTTGAATATTGTCACAACTGCTCTTGCAGAACGTGGCAGTACAATTTTTTCAACAACCGTTCATGATGCAGGAACAATCAAACATTCTCCCAATCTCACACCGATAACCAGAACACTTTCAGTAGATTATGTCAACCGCATTCTTGGCACTACTTTGAATGAAAAGCAGATCATCACTTGTCTTCAGAAAATGGGATACAATGCAGAACATAAAGGAAAAGAACAACTATCGGTTCAGATTCCAGCTTGGAGAGCAGATATTCTTCATGATATTGATCTTGTCGAGGATGTAGCAGTGGGATATGGTTATGACAAGTTTCAAATAGATTTTCCCAAAGCAATGACCTTTGGAACTACGCTACCAATATATCATCTTCTTGAAGGATTGCGCTATATTTTGATAGGTTTAGGGTTTAATGAAGTGACCACGTTTTCCATTTCTAATAAGCACGATGAATTTGTTAATCTTGGATTACCTGTTGGAACCATGGTTGAAATTCAAAATCCTATCGGAGAAGATTATGCTGGATTACGCGTTAGCCTCCTCCCTTCATTACTAAAAATTCTCAAGGAAAATCGGCATCATTCTTTACCCCAACAAGTTTTTGAGGTGGGAAATGTAGTGGATAAACGGGCAAAAAATTGTTGGCACGTTGCAGGTGTTAAAATTGATGCAAAAGCACATTTTACTGAATCCAAATCTCTTATTGAAGCAATTTTAAGAGATATTGGAATTTCATATACGATTACTTCAAAAGATCATAACGCTTTTATTAAAGGACGATGTGCTTCTGTTGTAAAAGAGAAAAAAGAGATAGGATATTTTGGTGAGTTGCATCCAAAGACAATCAAGAACTTTGATCTCGAACATCCTATCATTGCTTTTGAAATGAACATTCAAAGTCTTGAACACAACAGTAACTCAGTGGTATCCATCAGGACACCAAGGGCCAGGATTTACTAGTTGCATGATTATTAGATAGAGAGCTATTAACCCCCCTAGAATAAGAAATAGCCCAATTTTTGTAAATATCGTATTTCGAGTCTCTGAATATTGCACTGCTTTTATTGGTCGTGTGTTAATCCATGTTCCCATCATTAGCATACAGAGCATTAAACTCAATATTTGTATTGTTCTTCTTTTCATATTATATACCTCTTTAATTTTTTCACCAACAAATTGTAGTGAATCGAAAAAGGGATTTGATAAGGAAATTATTTTAATAATGAAGACGACCATGAGCTATCTTCTCGATACTCAAAGTCTCTAAAAAACCAGTTTGAAGCAAGAGTTGTTTTATTTCATTTATCGATTTTTTACTTTTTGAAATATCTGCAATGATATCCCATCTTGCTTTTTTACCACGCTGTGAACTTTTAGATTCGGTCATAATCATGTCAATATTCAACTCTGCAATCCTCTGAGCTATTCGTGCTAAGCATCCTGGAGTATCCCCAAATTCTAAACCAATGTTTACTAGATTTCTTGAATCTCCATAAATAGGATTTATAGTCAAAGTATCCGTTTTTCTATCAAGACCGAGTAATACTTCATCCCCTTCCTTCAAATCAAGTATTTCTCGATATTCATTTGGAATAACTACTCGGCCCCTCGTATCAAGTTTTATTATAGCATTCATTTCTATCATCGTGGGAATTTTGTGGGATTATTATATATAAAAGTATTATTTATAATTTTTGGTCATAGCAAACTACTAAAATGTAAAGGAGATAAATCAACAGCATCCATGGCAATCCAATGTTTAAAGTGTAAAAAACCTGCTGTTACGTATATACGCTATAATGGAACACATCTCTGTTCGACACATTTTTTAACTTATTTTGAAAAACGAGTAAAAAAAGATATGAAAAAGCAAGGAAAAACTATCTCTCCTGCAAAAATTGGTATTGCCCTCTCAGGAGGCAAGGATAGTACTGCCACTCTTTATCTTATGCATGATATTTTTTCAAAACGTGCTGATATCTCCATTGAAGCATTATCGGTTGATGAAGGAATACAAGGATATCGAGATAAGAGTCTTCGTATTGCCCATACTAATTGTTCAAAATTAGGAATTACGCATCATATCATTTCTTTTAAAGATGTCATCGGGATAACTATGGATGACATTGCTCTTAAAAAAGACGAACTAGGAGAATGCTCCTATTGTGGTGTGTTTCGTCGGTTTTGTTTAAATCAAAAAACAAAAGAACTTGGAATTACGAAGCTTGTGACAGGGCATAATCTTGATGATATGGCACAATCCATCTTAATGAATTTTATTAATGGTGATGTACAGAAATTAGCCCGACTGGGACCCCATGAAAAGGTTCAACCTGGCCTTGTGTCTCGCATGATTCCTCTGCGAACCATCCCTGAAAAAGAGGTAATGCTTTATACACTGCTTAATAAAATTCCCTTTCATAACGCAGAATGTCCCTATTCCTCTAGAGCTTCTAGGAGATATTATCGAGATATAATCGATTCGCTTGAGCATACCAATCCCGGAACACGACACAGTATTCTTAATAGTTATACTGCTATGAAAGATCTTCTTTATGAAAAGTATCCTCCCATCAAATTGAACACCTGTAAGTCATGTAGTGAACCTACCTCACAAGAGTATTGTAAAACTTGTCTTTTAAAACAACGAATAGTATAGTTATTCCTTTTTGACAGTAACGGTCAGCGAACAGAAGGAGCCTAGCTTTGCTTCAAGAATGTCCCCTTCAATGATTTCCCCCACCCCTTCAGGTGTTCCTGTCAGTATCAAATCTCCTCGTTTCAAGGTCATTATACGAGATATAAAATGAATGATATCTTTGACAGAATAGATCATCAACCGTGTATTGGATTGCTGTTTTAGTTTATGATTAATTTTCAATTCTAAATCAAGAGAATCAGGATCAGAAATCGTCTCTTTTAACACGACATCACTAATTGGAGCAAAGGTATCAAATCCTTTAGCAATACTCCAAGGCCATCCTTGTTGTTTGGCAATTGATTGAAGATCACGTGCGGTAATATCAAGGGCGACAACATAACCAAAAATATGGTTCATCGCCTCTCCTTTTGGAATATTCTTGCCCTCTTTTCCTATGACTATTCCCATTTCCACTTCATGATGCAAACATGTTGACATCCTGGGAATGATAATTGATTGTCGATCAAAAATAACAGAGCTTTCAGGTTTTAAGAAAAGGAGAGGATCTTTAGTGGTCTCTGCATCCATTTCTTGGGCATGTTTTTGATAAGTTCGTGCAAGACAAATAACTTTTCCAATTGGAATTTTCAGAGACGATCCGGTTATTCTATAACAAACCATACCAAGAGGAAAGCAGGAAGAGTGATAAAATGTTTGTGGAGCTGAAGAATTATATAATAAATTGAAAATTATATAAAGTCAAGAAATAAATATATTATACTCTTTGGGGGAAAACAAGATGAAAAAACCTACATATAGTACGTTTGTAGTTGGGGCTGTTGTACTTCTAGTACTTGGTTCTTTTGGATCATTAGTTCAAAGTACTTACGACCATGAATCAACTGTCTTGAACGAACAATCCATTAAGGATTGTAGTCTTTGTGAATTATTGCATGCACAAGTCGGAGAATTACCTCATCTTCTCTATAATACTCAAATGATACAAAATCAACACGAATTAGAAAATGAGCCATGGTCGTATTATGAATGTTTTGATAGCGCAAATGGTGCTTGCCGATTCTGTATCCAGATTCTTGATCATGATGGCAATGGACCGCAATTACCAGAGGCCCATTACTGGTTGTATTGTCATGGAGAATTGATCTGGCATATCTGGTGTGAAGACGCCAATGATCCAGAATCATGTGTCTGTCTTGATGGTTGCGAAACTCCTGAGGTGCTAGGTAATTATTTTTTGAATTTGGTTACCGATATCCAGCCCATACATCACTCTCTTGAAAGCTTTTCTTTCGATATACACGATCTCTAAATTACCTAGTATCGCCCCCTTTTTTTCTTTTTGACAAGAAGTGTAAAGAACCCTGGTATCACTTGTACAACAAGGCGTTTATAAGGCAAACCACAAAACTACCTGTGTGGTGATGTATGAGTAGTTTATTTGTGAAGGCGCTAAAGAATAGTTTTGATATGACGCAAGTGGATGCAACAGCCCTTGCCAAGACTATTCAGGATGTTTTTAAGGGGGAGAAAGAAATCGAAGATATGACGATTGACAAGCATGTACGCTCTCTCTTTTATGAATTACACAAGAAAAAATTATTAAAATTACGCAGAGACGAGTTCAAAGAAGACGGGAAATTCATTCGTAAATATTATTGGTCGTTTGATACAATTCAAATCCGGCAAGAGGCACAACGAAAAGCTATCGATGAGCAGCCTTACACCATCTATCAAAAGATTCCAAGAGACGCTTGGCTTTTACATTCCTATAATACATAATTTCTTTCTTTTTTAAGGATAGCCACCGATACGTAAGGTAGGATCGCCAAAGAGAACATGGGTCTCGACAATCTTTGCATCATAGCGATTCAGTAATACCGGAAACGTCGTGACATAATCAGTAACAGTCTGACTATAAGTTTCTCCCAGGACATCTATATTTTCTTGTTTATATAATCGAAAGAATTGTGTCTCAAACCAGCCATCAGCACCTTCAATACAATCAGGAATGTCATTGTGATTAAAATCACCAATATTAACTCCTCCATACCCGGTACTTCCCATGGAGGCAAGAGCACCGCCACCATATTTTTTTACAAATACCCAACTCCAACATTCTGGTGTCCAGATACCATAGGCCCATGCCATATAAGGGCCTTTGAGAAGATTAAACAACGAGACATCAAACTCACTATTATGGCAGCCACCAACCATTAGAATAGGATATTTGCCGGCATTAGAAAGTCTGTACATTTGTCTATTTTTCAGTCCTTCTGTCCACTCATCATACTTGCCGTTTTCGTGGGTCGACCAATCAGAAGGATTTCCATGACCCGCAAAATAGAGAAATCCTGCACCATTGCTTATTTCTCGTTGAATATTTGCTGTGGTAAGATTTCCTAGAGAAGTCCACAGTGTAACAGGTTGGAAACCATCCATATATTCCAGTGCTTCTGCAGTAACTACTTCACCCTCATTGTAGTCTGTTCCATTTTCATAACTTTTATTAAACGTATCTCCCCCCACAACAATCATGGAATTAAACCATTCGGAATCATGGGCAGATTCTTCATACTCAATTATTTTATGTACCACTGTTCGTACTTCAAAACGAAACATACAGGCTAAACGTCCTAGATGAACATCAGGGGCAAGATCAACCTCATCTTCCATTTCGTATGGCTCTTCATCTAGCCATTCTGCATAGAGGCCATCACCATCTGAATCCCAGGAAGAAAAATTGCCTTCTCCATCATAGATATCAGCAAAATATAGATCACTGAGAAACTGCAATTCCTCATAAAAGCCACCTTTATCTGTTTCAAGATGGGCATATCGGACGGGAAATCGTCTGAAATTGCCTACGAGCATGACATATGATGTATTCCATTGCTCAACAGCGTTCTTAATAAAATATTTTACTTGTTCTGCGCAATCTCTGCCCTCCACAGGGAAATAGGAACCTGTATATATTTCACTCAAGGTAACTATCTTAGTAGAGATATCATGCTCTTCTTTATGAGTTGCTAAGGGTTGTAACAGGCGTGTGTATCCATCATAGGTAAGAATAAGAAAATCATATTCTTCTTCCTGAGAGTATTGAAATGATGGAGCCTCTTGATATGTAATCGAAACATCGACATGGGAAATACATTTGAGTATGTTTTGGGAAGGATTGTAGCGAAAAGGATAAATTTGAAGTGCTAGGAAGGTTACGTGATCGTTTTTTCTATTTAAACCACCGTGGGTCGTGTAGGATAGTACTTCTTCAGGATATAGTTCATTTTTTTGATAGATATCTTGGTTTTTGGTAAGTACATCCTTGTCAGAAGCAGCAGCGCTAGGAAGTGGGGTTGAGGAAGGGGTAATCTTTTTTGATAAAGGAAGATCAGTTTCTTCCATGACAGTAATTGATATCGTTGTAATCTTTGTTCCTAAAGGAAATTCTGTAGTAACAAAATAACTAGGAAGGAGGGGTGCTCCGGGAATACTAAGATAGCTATTGGCTTCCTGACAATGTAAAGAAAGGAAGTCTGAAGTTTCCGTAATATCGGGGTGAGAAAATCGATATGAGAAGGTCATCGTTTCTTCACCATGAGATGATATTTCAGCAATGGATGGTGATGCTGGAGTACTAAAAGAGAAACTTGTTAAAAAAAGAAGTAAGAGTATTGCTATGCTATATTGTTTCATATTATTCCCCTAGTAAAATATTAACATTTTATGATTATAAATAGTTTTCTTTAAAAGTTGTAACAATTGAAATAGCTATCACTTGGAATAAAAAGAGGTTAAAAAGATGTTCGAAAATTGTAAAATTACTCAAATCTTTTCAAATAATATTTATATAGCTTTAAATAAAATTATAAAAATAAAATAATTTAATATAAAAATGTGACTATTTATGAAAAAAGGAATGCATATGAAAAAGCTAATAACACTATGTATCTCAATAATATTTATAGGAATATTATTTGTACCTACATTCCAAGCTGAATTCCCTGAACATTTGAATGTTTCTCATCAGAATTTTCCTGTTCGGTATAAAGAACAGGGGACCTCTCAAGATCAACCGACAAAAAATCCAAAAGTGTTAGATGTGAGAGACCACTCCTGGACTCCTATAGAAGTTGTCTCTTCTGAGAGTGCAAGCTTTGCTTTTTTTCCTGAAATGGTAGTGGGACCTGATGATACAATCCACGTAATGTGGATAGATGCTACAGATTATGAAGGATCGGGAACTGATAGTGATGTTTTTTATAAAAATAAAATAAAAGGAGGATCGTGGTCTTCTACAGAAGTAGTCTCCATAGATAGTGATCAGTTTGCATATATAGGCGATATCGATGTAGATTTTGAAGGAACTATTCATATTGTTTGGTGTGAAAATAATTCCTTTGGTGGTTCTGGTGATGATCCTGATATTTTCTACTCGTTTAAACCTGTTGACGGTTATTGGGCACATATGGAAGTTGTTTCAATAGAAAGTGATTCTATTTCATTAGAACCTTCAATAGCTGTAGATCTGGAAGGTAATGTTCATGTTACATGGTATGACGAAGTTAAAATAGGTGAGGAGATCATTGACAGTGATATTTACTATAAAATGAAACCTGTTGGAGGAAGTTGGACTGATACTTCCACAGAACTCGTCTCTACCGAAAGTAGCGATTTCTCTTATTCATCGGTAATCGATGTTGATCCAAGTGGTACAGTACACATTGCTTGGTCCGATTGTTCGGATATAATGGGTGCAGGAACAGATAATGACATTTTTTACAAGAAAAGAGTAGATGGGGGAGGATGGACGCAAACAGAAATAGTATCAACTGAAAGCTCTAATCAATCATGTTGGCTTTCTCTTGTGGTCGGAGCAGATGAAACAGTGCATATCTCGTGGGATGAATATGCCCGATCGTCAGAAGATTATGTTGTCTATAAATCAAAATCTACTGAAGGGCAATGGAGTTCAGTAGAATTGGTATCAACAGAAAGTAACGATTGGGCTTTCTCTCCTCAACTTGATCTTGATCATGAAAACACAGTACATGTAGCCTGGTGTGATTATTCTGATTATAACGGGGCTGGTTGGGATTCAGAAATTTTTTATAAGAAAAAACAGAACCAAGTCTGGACGACTACAGAAGTCGTGTCCACTGGTGAAGTCGAATCTCGAGACCCTGCGCTTGTCGTTGATAGTCTAGGAGCAGCCCACATCACTTGGAATGAACAGATCAATTTTGAGCAGGAGGATTTAGAAATTTATTATAGATCTCAGAATCTCCCACCACAACAACCTAGCACTCCCTTGGGTCCTGAGTATGGAGAAATCAATAAGCCATATAATTTTTCAACTTCGAGCACGGATCCTGATGGCGACAAGATTTCATATGGTTGGGATTGGAACGGAGATCTTGACGTTGATCTGTGGACGAATTTATATAATTCTGGAGAAATCTGTGAAATCTCACAGAGCTATAGCTATGCAGGTACTTTTGAAGTGCGTGCCATAGCAAAGGATTCTATGGGGGGCATGAGTCCTTGGTCTGATCCACTCGTCTTTGAGATAGTGAGTGCCAAACTTAATATTACTGAAATATCAGGAGGACTTGGCATCTCAGCTACCATTAACAACACCGGTGAACTAAATGCTACAAACCTTGAATGGCATATCTATGTTGAAGGTGGTTTTATGGGACTGATTGACATCGATAAAAATAGTAGTGAAGAAGTACTTCATCCCCAGAAAAATCTCCCTATAACAAGTGGATTTCTCGGTGTTTTCCATCTAGGTCCTATCAAGATTGAAGTTACAGTAGAAGCTGATAATACCGACAAAGTCTCAGAAACCATATCAGGATTTATGATTGGCCCTCTAGTACTACTCACCAAATAAAAATAGTATTGGGATGCTCACTATCCCTTTTTTCTTTTTTGATTTAAAACATCCTTGATATTTTATACTACATTATGATTCTTCTCCTTTTCATCTTCGTTTGAGAAAACCTTATAAACACTTAATGGAGTACAAGATACGAGAGTATGGACGATGATGTATTAGAAGAGGAGCTGGTATGTCGGATGTTTCTTGAAAAAGGAACACAAATTACTTCTGATGAACAACTGGCCTTATTCATGCATCGATTTAATCTTGATTGGGATACTGTCGAGACGATGCCTGCCTTTCAGGAACATTGTAAAGAACTCTTTAATAAACCTATAAAAAAACAGTGATGCAGTAATATTTTACTACCTATATCTATCTTTTGACGAAATACATATAAAATCCTATCTGTTTTTGGGCAATGGTGGGTTTTGAGTGAATATTGATAGATTATATTCAGATAGAGCAGGGAAAATGCGGAAATCGGAAATCCGCGAACTCCTCAAAGTAGCTCAAGATCCAGAAATAATATCCTTTGCAGGAGGTCTTCCAAACCCCAAATCCTTTCCCTTAGATGATTTAGAAAGTATTGTTTCAACTGTTTTACAGCATCATGGCCCAACAGCGTTACAATATGGTACCACCCAAGGTTTAACAGAATTACGAGAAGCTATTGCAGAAAGGGCTCATAAAGACGGAATTGATGCCCATCCGGATAATGTCATTATTACTAGCGGATCGCAACAAGCTCTGGACACCGTAGGAAAAATCTTTCTCAATCCTGGGGACTTTGCCTTATTAGGGCGTCCTACCTATCTTGGAGGCATTAATGCCTTTCGCAGTTATGAAGCAAATCTTGAGGGTATTCCTCTTGATCAAGACGGCATGATTATTGATGCATTAGAAGAAAAGATAAAAGAACTACAAAAAGACGAGATTGTGCCAAAATTTATCTATGTCGTTCCCACCTTTCAAAACCCTGCTGGTGTTATCCTGCCAGAAGAGAGACGAAAAAAATTAATTGATCTTGCCAATGAGTATGATCTCGTGATCATTGAAGATGATCCCTATAGTAAGCTTCGCTTTGATGTACCACCTATCAAACCTATCAAGGCTTTCGATGATATGGGACGTGTGATTTACATGTCAACCTTTTCTAAGATTCTTTCTCCTGGATTTCGTCTTGCATGGACTATTGCCTCTGAAGAATTAACACGTAAAATGATTATTTGTAAGCAAGCTCTTGATTTATGTACTAACACCTTTACTCAATTTATTGCCAATGAATTCATGAGAAGCGGCTCTCTTGATTTACATATTATGAAAATCTGTGAAATGTATAAACCAAAACGAGACATCATGATGGATGCTTTGGGAAAATATTTCCCGGATGGCTGTATTTGTAACAATCCAAAAGGTGGTATGTTTGCCTGGGTTACCCTACCAAAAGGCATTGACACAGAAATTATGTTTCTTGATGCCCTAAAAGAAAAGGTTGCTTATGTTCATGGGAAAGCGTTCTGTGTTGACGGTAGTGGAGGTCGCTCTATGCGACTGAACTTTTCCTATTCGAGCAATGACCAAATAGGAGAGGGAATGAGGCGTTTAGGTGCTGTCATAGAAAAGAAACTCAAAGTATTATGCTAAAGAAAATAAGTAGTCTTGGAAGTGTTCTTTTACTGATAGGGATTTTATTTTCTGGATGTACTATTCTTAAACAGACAGAAGTTAAGATTTATAACTCCACCATCATTGACGATGAAGGTTTCCCAAGTTTGACTCTCAGCATTAGAACAACCGGTACCATTACTCTCAAATTGATTGCTCCCTCCAAAGCCATTCTTTTTGAGGAAGAGTATTACGAAGGAATCCATGACATTATTGTACCCCTTGATGACTACCGTCGTGCTCCCACTCCTGGGACATACACTCTCAAGGCATATGACAAAGGAAATACCAACGTTTTTGAAGAAGATTTTATCTTTGAAGGTGCTCGTGTTAGTATCGAAGAGGTTGAAGAGGTGTGGTGGCAAGATGAAGGGATGTATAATCTAGTAGGATTACATCTCACTCTTAGTAATTCTGGTGATCTTCCTGCCTATCCGTTTCGTGCAGCGATCATTTTTGAAAATACGGATTATTCTTCATTAGTGCTCCCTCAATCTGTTCTACCCAATAACCAAGAAGAAGTAAGTACCTGTCTTCTTATCAAAGATATTTCAGCAGGATACAAATCCATGGATATTACCCTTGACAATGTAGAAGAAGAGATACTTGCAACAATCTCCTACGATGCACTTCCCACGGGAACAATAAATGATTTAACATTCTCCTGGAATTATGAAGAGAAAAAAAATTTAGTGCTTCCTGACATTTCCTTTCTGTATTCCTACTATAAAGGTTTGGATCGATTGCTCTTAGAGGACTATGCTTTGTATATTTTTGATGCTTATGATGATTTATTTGTCAATTTTATGGTTGATCGATTATCTTCCTTGACCACAGAAACAGGGGATGTAGCTCTAATTAATTTCATTGTTTCTTTTGTACAAAATATTCGCTATGAAGAAGATAGCCAAGGTTCTGCTGGGTGCGAGGAATATCCCCGATATCCTCTTGAATTGCTCAAAGACGCTGAGGGGGATTGTGAAGATAAAGCTATCCTCACTGCTGCTATCCTTGATACGTTAGGATATAATGTCACCTTGTTGCGTTTACCTAGTCATATGGCTGTTGGTGTTCATCTTAGTGAAGATGCTACCTCCTATGCGTATTTTATTGAAGAGTATTATTACCTGGAAACAACACGCTCACCTTGGGTCGTGGGAAGAGTTCCTGATGAATATATTGGATTGGATAATATCACCCTCCATACCATAGCTGACAGACCCTTACTCTTTCATTCCTGGAAAAATGCAACACGCTTGAATTCAACAGATGGGACTGATTATGTAAAAATGCAATTACTGATTGAAAATTATGGTCGAGTACCTGCGTCTTCTTTTGAGATGCGTATGGCGTTTTATAGTGAGAATAATATCCGCTTTAATCAAGTGACGACTACCATTCCAACCTTAGCATCAGGCTCAAAAAAAGTTGTGGAGCTCACTGCAGATGTTCCAAAAAATGTTGATACAACCTTAAAAACCCAGATTTTTCTTGATGGTGAGCTGGTTCATGAAAAAGTATCTACAGATACTTTTCCTTAGGTATCGTAACATTTATATGTACAAATTCTTACTTTTTGTGTCCTGGGTGTAGGTGGACGGTTACGGCGATTTTTCGCTGAGGAAAGTCCTCACTCACTCTGAATCGGGAAACCGTGCAAGCGGTAAAGGCGAGAGTCTTTGTAGAGGCGCAGAAACGACACAGTCCTTGAATTATGCGATGATTCATGTGTTGATGAGGTCTTCAAGGGATTTGATGAAACGGCCAATCTACTCCTGGAGCAAGCCCAAATATCGGGATCAGTTATTCAGACTGCTCGAAGGTAGGGTGCATAGACGAATACCGTTAAAACAGAATGAGGCTTACGACCTGACGGAATTAATTTTCCGTTTTGGACTCCACTAGGAGTGGAAGGAGTTCAAACACCCAGATTCCACTCCTATTTACGTTCTGAAGTTATTGTGATTACTGGTACATCATTTCCTTATTTCTTTTCCATTCCAGAAATTCTTTGTATTCCTTTGGAGTTAATTGTGGTGCTGGTTGTGGTTCTTTTTGTGGTGGTGTTGGAACTTCTGGCTTTGCATTAATACTTGGAAACTTCTCGTGATAGGATTTCTCTAAATCCTGACTTGTATAATTGATATATTTCATTGTTGTTTCTGGATTCTCGTGCCTACACTGTGTTTGTACTTTTTTAACATCCTTTTCTCTCTTTGCATATTCTGTGCATCCTGTGTGCCTCCATTTATGAGGATGGAGTTCTATTTCTGTAAGTGTTTGGTATTCCTTGTGTATCTCGAACATCTTTGTTTTACTTAATCGCCAACCATCACGTAAGAAGAGAAACTTCTCTTCACCTGGTTCTGGTGTGCCTCGGTAGTTATCTTTGTAATCCTGGATAATATCTAAGCATTCCTGTGTGATACTTACCCATGCTTCTTTGCCACCCTTTGCATTCTCTGGTCGAAAATGTACTTTCTTGGCTTTGAAGTCTATGTCTTCAATCCATAAACCACATGCTTCGAACCTTCTTGCTTGGATTGAGAACATTGTTGTAAAGAGGGTGTAGTGCATTTTATTTCTGGATTTCGCTGTCTCAAAGATTTTCTGGTATTCTTTTGGTTGTAACACAAGTTTATCTATGTTTGTCTGTTGTCTTAAACCTGTACTTCTAGGAGATTTTAGAATTCTCTTTGTTTTTCTCTCCCACGAATCGTCTAAGATTTTCTTTTCATCAATGAGATAATTGATATACTGTTTTACAGCAGAATATTTAGGTACCTTGCTCTTATCTGAATATTTGTCCACACAGAAGGTATTCCATGTCTTCAAGTCGTTCTCTGTGATTGGTTTATCTGGCTCTTTCTCTATTAATCGAAGGAACTGCCTTACGGTTATTGTGTAGGTTTTTCGTGTTTCAGGTCTCACCTTTTGGATATATGTTAGATAATTCTCGAATGCTCGAAGTTTTTCCTTTTGCATTCTCAAATCACCTCTACATTTTCCTGTTGATAAATTAGTGGTTCACTTGGTTCGTGATATCCTAATTTACCATTCTTATAACGATTTGGGGCTTTTTTAAGCCTCCCCGAAAGACTTTTAAATACCCTTTTCGGCAATCTTTTGTAAATTGGTAGATTAGCCTTTTTTCTAATCTCATTAATTTCTTCTAATTCATTTATTCCTTCTTGAATTACCTCATCAAGTAATTCAGAAGTTATTTCACTAATAAGTCGAATACAACCTTCGCTTATTTCGCCACGCCATTCTTTCTTAATTCTCCTTCTTATTTCTCTCCTACTAACCATTTCTTTTTCCTTTCTTTTTCCCACATCCTGTGGAATAGTTTACATCGACCTCACATACAAGATTTTATCACTAAATTCTACTTACTAATGGTTTTATACCTCTTCTTGTCTTTTATTGAGTATACTATGGTTTTACCTCAAATTTACTACTTATCTACAATTATTTTCTAATTCACTGCTTTTTATTTGAATTCGTATATTTCTTCAAGACTTCCTTCAAATCTTTTACTAGGGTGTTATTCGCATGATAGTACTCATATGGAACTTCAACTGTTGTTACTTCAAATCCACAATTTCTGCATTTCCTGTTCCTTCGTATCGTATTATCGTGTAATTGCCAACTTGCTACAACATCAATAAAAGATTTACATTTTGGACATTTCATTAATATACCTCACTTTCAATCATATCTTCAAAAACATCATCTCCACTTGGTTTTATGTTATATTTAGAATTCCAGTCTCTTCTTAATTTCTCTAAATTCTTAACTTCGTAATCTCCATTTATATTTTCTATAATTTCTATATGATTACCATACTTCAGTTCATCTGTGAATATCCGATATTTATGTTGATTTGAATCCCACTCGTAGACAATATCTATAAATCTATTCTTGCCTTTGATTTTCACTCTACCAAAAAATACATTATCCTCCTTAGCAGGCTTTTTAAAACCTATATATTTATTTTTGACTTTTGGTACTCTAGGATTTATATCTCTATAACATCCATGATAATATTCTTCGTGTCTTTTCAATTCACCTTCATTATCGCTTGTAAAAGGGCAATAATTACATTTATACTTCTTCCTATTCTTTCTATACTCTTTTACGTATTTTTTCATTTTTATCTTTCATTTTGTTCATATTCACACATCACCTACATACAAGATTTACACACTTCTCCTCATAACTGAATATTTTATGTATGGGGGCTGAGTTGCTTGTAGAAACTACCGAAAACTATGGGTCTTAGCATCCCCACTCGAGTCTACCCTTCGTATGATTTATTCAGATACACTCCCCCCAATGGAATATCCGAGTGTAATACTCTGAAATGGTAGTTTTTTCACAGACAACTTTCAAAAAGTTATCCTCATTATAATGGCAACTTCCTAAACATTCATAAAAAACTTTCGGCTGTTTTCTCCTAATGAATCTGATTTATTTATAAATTCATCTCTTTCCTAAATTTTTCATTAATTTCTTGACGGATTTTATCTAAAACTTCTCTATCTTTGTCTTTATCTATTTCTTTTGGTAACAATTCTATTATCAATTTAACTATGGGGTCTGCTATTTCTTCAGGTGGGGCATCTTTTGTTTTTATTTGTACTCTCTTAATTGCAAATTCTCCCTCTTTTGTTCCATAAATTATTCTAGCAGTTCCCTTTTTCATTATTTCCTTTTCATCAATTACTATTTCCATTTCCTTTTTCACCTCTTCTAGTTTACACTCATCTTCAAGTGTGCTTCTCCTTTAAAAAAGAAGTTTCACCTCACTAATACTATTGTCTGCGGAAATATATAAACTTTCTGTGATAAATTTAACAGGAAATATATAGATTAAGATTATCTGTTGGATTTGAATTTTACTCCGAGAAATTACGAGTTGGGATTTTTATTTAGAAAAAGGAGCCGATTTCTTCATTTTTTTCTTCAGTTGTTTCAAGTGGAAAACTACAATTACTAAAGAACTTTTTTCTTTCATATGTCATTTTTTACTTAGAGTCAAATCTCTTGTATATTTACAATAAGGATAATTTTGACATCCTAGAAATTTACCATATTTTCCATTTCTTATTACAAGAACACCGTTGCATTTTGGACATTTACCATGCTTGGCTCTAAGAGTCTCGAATACCCTTCTAAAATATTCAATAGAATAAATTATTCCCCTATATGTTCTCCAAGTAACCATTTTATCTCTTATCCAAAGAATAATTCAGTTGCAAAAAATCTATTTCTTCTTTTCCAGACTCCCACTCCAATCTTTTTGAATCCGTCAGTTAGTATATTTTCTCTGTGTCCTGGACTATTCATCAATATTTTATGTATTGCCCACGCAATATCCTTATCAGTTTTTATTGGTCTCTTGAATCCTTTTACATTTCCTTTAACCATCATGGCACAATTTTCTCCACTTATTCCTTTATAAAATATTTCGAATTTTGCTAATATAAATGAAGGAACCAGCAAGATAAAAAGAAGAAGTATGAATATGAAAAAATGCAAATTATAAATCACCCCCATAGCTATTGGAATGATTATTGCTATAAAAACATACATTTCTAGTAGTTTCTGTAAATGGGTTTTTTTTATATGAACAAATTTTTCTGCTATGAAAACGTTCTTACCATGCCATAGTTTCCCTCTCTTAGCCATATTCCTACTATGCCTTCGTGATAGATATCTTAATCCGCCATCTGTTTTTAATTTCTGGAGTTTTCTTTTCTGACGCTCTCTATTTATATGATGAATTATCAGATTTTCAATGGTTCTTGTGTTATTCCTAATATGTTTGGTTGTCATTTCTTCATACTAGACATCAAATCTTGATAAATCTCCCCTAATTCTCTCACATGTCCATCCCAATGATTAAAATATTTAGGGTCTACTTGATGCCTCTCCAGAACTTCCTCTTTGAGTCCATCCCAGATTCTATAGAACACATAAAGCAAAATCAAAGACATATCTAGAGCCAAAAGCTCCACAAGTAATTCAGACATTCCATTTCCTTATTATTTTATATATACATAAATTGAACCTGTATCAACATTTTCAAGAGTGAGAGTATTATCAAAATTTGATAACATATAAACATGACTCAAAACGAATTTAAATTTAAATCTAAAATATTACCAGAAATCTTGAGTAATATAAACCTCATGTTCTGAAGAGATTGCTACTCCAATACCTTCTTTATCATAGGTTGATTCTAGTATATTTTGACGATGTCCATAACTAGCCATCCAACCATCAACAGTAGAATAGGCTATTTCACTTTGGGTAAGCCAATCATATGAAGGCACTCCATTGGTATACGTTATTGAATCATATAAGTAATTTAGAAATATATTTTCAGCTATACCTTCGGTGTAATATGTTCCATAATCTTTATAGATTGGATAACCAACAGCAATAGCTCTATCTGTTGGACTTAATCCTTCGGGTGAATTATGGTCAAAGTAATTTCTATTAGCCATGTCCTGACTATGTGACCTTGCAATATTTGATAATTGCGTATCATATTCTAAAGATGGTAATCCGTTATTCATTCTTTCATTATTTACTAAGTTATGAATTTCCTTTTCAAAAACTTCAATATTAATTATTGGCTTATAGTTTGAATTTTCATCTGTAATATTACTTATAATATCGGTGCATCCACTCAGCCCCACCATCAAGAGCAGAACAGCTATTCCAGTTACTATGAGATGTTTATTCATTTACTACAACTTCAAAAGATATATAATCTACATCATTAGAAAAACCACCTTCGTAAGTCATGTCAAAATCCCATGTATAACCAGATGGTTTATCTGATTCAGAATAACTTTCCTTTGCTAACCATGCATTATCTGCATTATAAAAGTGAGCAAATATCGTAGCAGAATTTATAAAAGAATCACCAATATTTTTTGCTGTCCCACCCACAACACATCTTGCTTTTTGATGAACATCAAAAATCCAAATTTTTACATATTCATTAGTTCCGGAAATAGTAAATCCATCAAAATTTTCATCCCAATCCTCATGTTCAGGATTATACACTGTATGGAGTATTACATAATTCTGGAGAAGATATGCTCGTTTACTTAAATTAGTATTTACTTCTTCAATATTATTTACTTCATCCCATGGAATCCAAACTTCACTATCACGTCCAGAAGTGACTGGACTATCTGGACCATCTTTATGAAATTCTTCCTTCCATCTTATCCTTCGCTTAATTATAAATTCATGATTCAATATTTCAATTTGGTCAGTATTTCCTGTGACCTCTGTTCCATCTGATAATGTTTTATCTCCATTAATACATCCACTCAATACAACCATCAAGAAAAGAAGAGTTATTCCAGTTACTATTAGGTGTTTATTCATCTTATCAACTACTTTCCCCATTCTATCTATTAAAAATCAAATTTATCTTCCATATCTCCTTCTTTTATAGAAATGGTCTTTTATTTGCCCCTGACCTTTACACTCATAAAATACTTTATAAATGTACGTCTTTCCATAAAAATATTTAACTTTATCATATGGTCTTTCTTTCTGTTTATCATACCATCTATCCGAGGCATTTTTAACCCATTTAGGAGGTCTAATAAGTGGAATCCATATTGTTCTAGGTGTCATCAATCTTTTTAGATGTTTATTCAAATTCCCTCCAATTTTTTATTTTTAATATGATAGATTAGCTTCCTATGATTATTATCAAAAATTTTATTTCCTGCACCAAGAAATATATCTAGAGTAAAAAACTCGTCAGGTTTAATCTTTTCTGTGAGATTATATTTATTCGCTAGTTTATTAAGTGCTTCGCCAAATAACTTTGATATTTCAGGGCTATTTAAGAACATAGGAATTTCAGATCCTATACAGATTAAACTTGCATTTAATATAAAAGATACACCTGATAATTCACTATTCACATATAATCTATCACCATATTGATTAATATAAACATAATGACCCGACTCAATCAACAACTTCTCATAACATGAATTACAGACAATGTTTCTTTTGAATATTTTCTTCTCTGGTACATCATTTAATTTAA
>Ga0272441_10005308_pt1 | contig 22544 bp, 22 predicted proteins | sample SSMProp6N_FD_193582 | JGI IMG/M metagenome (GOLD analysis project Ga0272441, IMG submission 193582) | Marine sediment archaeal communities from Little Sippewissett salt marsh, Falmouth, MA, United States - SSM-Prop-6N | ecosystem: Environmental > Aquatic > Marine > Wetlands > Sediment ... | reverse complement strand
GCAGGAAGAAAAAAAAGGTGATCTGGCGGTTAGAATCGCTCAAATTGGTCAGGTTCCGGCCGATATCGTCCGGGAAGTCGAGTCAGCCCTGAAAGCAGGGCTCAGCGATATAGGCAAGAGCGGCAGTAAAGTCGGAGGACTGCAAAGTCTCGTTGAAATCATTAACAACGTGGACAAGACAACGGAAGACCAGATTCTGGAGACTATTGAAGAAGAAAACGAGGACATGGCCAACGACCTGAAGGGCATGATGTTCATGTTTGAGGATCTGGTGAAACTGGATGACAGAGGAATGCGGGAGATCCTGAAGCGGGTGGAAAGCTCTCAGCTGGTGCTGTCCATGAAGACGTGCAGCGAGGAAATGAAACAGAAAATATTCGGGAACCTGTCTTCCCGGGCTGCCGAGATGCTGGCGGAAGATCTGGAGGTCATGGGGCCTGTTCGTCTTGCCGAAGTGGAAAAGGCCCAGCAGGAGATCATCATGACGGCCAAGGAACTCGACGCCCAGGGTACGATCGTTCTGGGCGGAAAGGGGAAGGAGGACGTTCTTGTCTGATCAACGCCCGACTGAATTTCAATGGAATTCGTTCCAATCTGAAAAATCTCGAAACAATTCGGCGTCCAGGCCGACCCATTCCGACAGTTTCAGTAATCTGTTTGACCGCCGGCAACATTCGCAGCCGACCGATGGATTTGTAGATCTGGTCCGGCCTTTTTCAGACGAGTCGATGGAGGACAGAACTTCAACTGTCAGCGCGTCCGACTTGGAAGAAACTGAACAACAGGCCTATGAGAAAGGATTTGCCAAAGGCGAAGCGGACGGGTTTGGCACTGGCCTGAAGAAAGCGACCGAACTCGTCGAGCGTTTTCAGAAAATTATCGAGCAGTCAGAAACCCTGTGGGATGATCTGGTGAAACGCAATGAAAAACAGATCCTTGAACTGGTGTGCCGGGCCGTTGAAAAAACGGCATATACGACGGCGATTCTGGATCATGAGACGGTTCGGCATGCGTTGCTGGAAGCTTTTTCCGTCATTCCGGAACCGGAAGAGGTCACGCTTCACATCAGCCCCGACGATTACGAGTTTGTTGAAACCGTCAAGGCGGATTTGTTTAAACAGTTCAAGGGGCTGGACCATGTCACGGTCATATCGGATCCGGGGGTGGCCCCCGGGGGATGCAGCATCCGTTCCCGATCCGGCCAGGTCAATACCGGTGTTGAACAACGACTGGAAGCCGTGCGGCAAAGCATCATACAGGCATATGAACATCAGAACTGCGTTTTGAGGACTTAGGACTGAAGACTCACGACTCATTTAAATTTCGGATGACGATTATCATGACGGACAGTCAATACCATATCAACTGGCGGGATTATTTCGATTCGGTAGCCGGCTGCACGTGCGTTCGACTGGAAGGGAAAATCTCCAGGGTGATCGGCCTGATTGCCGAGGGGCAAGGTGTAGGCATGAGTGTCGGCAGTATCTGTCGTATCGAAAACGATCATGGCCCCGGTATTATGGCCGAAGTTGTGGGATTCAAGGAAGACCGTGCGCTGTTGATGCCCTACGGCGATACCCGGGGGATTCGACCCGGCAGCCGGATAACTTTGCTGGAGACCAGCCCCAGGGCTGATGTGGGCGACGAATTTCTCGGAAGGGTGGTGGACGGAATGGGGCGGCCCATCGATGGATTGGGGCCGATAGCAGCCGCTGTTCAATATCCGCTTTACGGTCGGCCCATCAATCCGATGCAGAGAGAGCCGATCCGGCAGTTAATGGACGTGGGAGTCACCGCCGTCAATACCATGATTTCGCTGGGACGCGGCCAGCGGGTGGCAATCATGGCCGGATCGGGTGTGGGCAAGAGTGTTCTCATGGGAATGATGTCCTGTCATACAGAAGCGGATGTAACCGTCATCGGGCTTATTGGAGAAAGAGGGCGGGAGGTTCAGGATTTTGTTCAAAACAATCTGGGTACCGAAGGCATCAAACGGGCGGTCGTGGTGGCGGCTACCTCGGATTCACCGGCATTGGTTCGAATGCGCGGCACCTATCTGGCCACCTCTCTGGCCGAGTATTTCAGAGACCAGGGACGCCACGTGCTACTGATTATCGATTCCATTACGCGGTTTGCCATGTCGTCCCGGGATGTAGGACTGGCAGCCGGTGAACCCCCGACGAGCCGGGGATATACCCCCTCATTTTTTGCGCAGATTCCGGTACTGTTGGAAAGAGCCGGAAATGTTCGGGGAAAGGGCAGTATTACCGGAATATATACCGTGCTGGTAGAAGGAGACGATTTGAATGATCCCGTCGGCGATACCGTTCGTTCCATTGTTGACGGTCATATCGTACTTTCAAGAGATCTTGCCAACAAAGGGCATTATCCGTCCATTGACGTGCCGGCCAGCGTCAGTCGGGTCATGCGGGATGTGGTAAATCCCGAACACCTGGCATTGCGAAATCGTGCTGTTGAAGTCATGGCAACCTATGGCGATGCCGAAGACATGATTTCCATCGGAGCGTATGCGGACGGGTCGGATAAAAAAATTGATTATGCGAAACAAATGATGCCGCAGCTTGTCGACTTCCTTCGGCAGGATGTGAAGCAAAAGGTATCGTTTTCGGAAGGGCATGAACGGTTAAAAGCCATGTTTAAATCCTAACCATATGAAAAAGTTTAAATTTCGACTTCAGTCGCTGCTTCGATACAGGGAGTTTCTCGAACGCCGCGCACAACTGGAAGCAGCAGACATTCAATCCCGGATCCGGATCTGTGAAGACGCCATTCGGCGTCATCGGGAACAGTATGATTCAATTCTGAAGGATTTTGAAAAAGAGCTTCAGCGGGGAATAAGATCTGAACGGTATACCTCTTTTACGGCGTATCTTGGAAAGATCGAATCCGACATGGAAACGGACATTCAACATCGGAAAAAATTGTTCGATGAACTGGCAAGAAAGCAACAAGAGCTGATGAAACGGTCTGTGCACAAAAAAGTTATGGTCAATTTCAAACAGAAGCAGACAGAGTCGTATTACAGTCGTATGCTCAAGGATATCCAGAAAGAAACCGATGAAATGATCATCATGCGGAAAACAAGGGATGGGCAGATATGAATTCAAAGGGGCTCAAATATACAGGTTGCTTGCTGGCAGGTGTGGTAATGGTTAAAATTATTCTGGTGTTCTGCTTTTTCAACGTTTACCCTTTTGAACCTTCGTGTACTTTCATTCCTGTCGCAGAGGCGGTGGAACAGAAACCCGATACGGCGTTTGAGGACGATTTGAACCTCGATACAGAAAAAGAGCCGGAGGAAATATCGACTGCCGATACCGGTAAAGACAACTGGACGCATCTCGGGATGGTCATGGAAGGGATTGAACGGAAAAAACAGGCGTTGAAAAAAGAAGAAGCAGAGATTCAGAAGCAGAGGCAACAGCTCGAATCCATCAGACAGGAAGTCGAACAGAAAATCGATGCCCTGACGACAGTACAGGAAAAACTGGAAACGACACTGGCCGCCATTGAAGAAAAAAAAGATCAGCAGCAGCTGCGCATTGCCCAGGCTGAAGAGGCCAAAATCAAACAGTTGGTGAAAGTATACACGTCCATGAAACCGAAGACGGCCGCCGCTTTGATTGACAAAATGGATATGACCATTGTGCTCAGAATGTTTTCCCGTATGAAAGGCGAACAGATCGGTCAGATTCTCTCCTATGTAAATATCGATCGCGCCGCCCGCATCAGCGAAAGCCTTGCCAGTCGAAAACCTTGATCCGGACTCGTCGAAACCACACAGCATATGAACGTATTCGAATTTTACCGCCCGTTCGCTGCGCTCACTCGAAATGCAGAGAACGCAGAGCAAATCAAACGTACTACCCTCCAGTCATGATAACAACGTCTTTCCAGATCCAAAGAGTCGCCCCTCAAACAAAGCGTTTCTCAAGGCCCGCAGGGCCGACCCCCATAGGCAATATTTTCCCCGATGTGAGATCATAGCGGAAAAAAAGTCGCAATCTGCCGAATCCGAGTTAATATATTTAACTTAGAAACTTATTAACCACCTGAAAATAATGAATAAATTTATAATTAATCTAAATTGGCACGTTCGTTGCTTAATCCACGGTAGACTATTTGAAATGCTCCAACCAACGGACGGATGTCGAGGCACTCTATGATTCAGCAGGCAGGTTTTCTAAACAATTTGTTCGCTCGCTTGATGCAAACGCCGGGAGGTGTTTCGTCCGACGGGCAACCGACCCTATCATCATTTGCCGATTTGTTTCAGACAGCTCAGAACGGCATCCGAAAACCGCCTGTCACTCGTCGGAACCTGTCTCTGCCGGTGAGTGGAAAAAATGACGTCCCCCTGAAAGGGCAACAGGGCGTTCAAACGCTGAGAAAATTCATGTTGGCCGCTGGAATACACCCGGACCAGACGCTTGTCGGCGAGTCGGCGTTTGAAGATCTGGAAAATATTCTTCAGCAGTTGGGATTTGACGCCAATCAGATAACCGGTGTGAGCAAACGTCTGTTGCCTGAGGCCAGGGCGGGAGAACTTACCCTTTCAGCTCTTTTTGACGAGATTGAAGAGCTGGACGTCGACCCGGCGACGGATGCCCCGGCGTTTATGGAAATTTCCGCTGTGCCGTTTGTGGAATCGATTCTGACCGGTCTGGGCATGGAGGCCGATGCAGTCCATGACGTTCTGGGTAATGCCAAGGTCGAAAAAAAAGGCATTAACCTGAACCGTCTTGTTGTCGGTCTTAAGAACGCACTCGATAGCGTCCACAACCGGGGGCGAACACCGGTTCCGGCTGCGTCACGGCAGCGTATCCGGGGGTTGATGGAACAGGTCGGGCTGGCAGCCGGCACCGGTGACGATGAGCCTCTGACCTTGGAAAAGCTGGTATGCCGGTTGGCGGATCGGGCGGCACAGCCGCTGGAAACGAATACAACGAACGGACAGGGAATCGAAACCGCATGGCGTTCGTTTCTTGCGCACCTTCAACCCGGAGAAGGACGGGGGCAGGGACCGATCGAGATGACGCCACCGGGAGTTCAAGCCAATTTGAATGCCGAGATCGGGAATTATCTCGCATCAATGGGCAGCCGTCCGGTAGAGAATGCCGCGCGTTTCGAATCCACCGAAATATGGAGGTCTTTTTTGATCGGGGCGGGTTTTGATTCGCAAAAGGCGCCTGCGGTGATTCAACAACCGGATCGAATGCCGACCGGTTCAAACGTGGGCCTTTCAAAAATGTTGGCGCAGGTGAATGCCGGCGTACCGGAAAAATCCGTTCATTCAGTGTCGCATGGAAATGCCGTTTTATCCGAAACGGTTCATACGGGCATAAACGGGACCGAGGCTGTTGAGCCCGGAAAAGTGAAGGCATGGGAAGTACCTCCGGCATTGATTGTGCCGGTTAGAGGCAGGGCCGGGACCATGGTGACGGGCCGTTCGGCATTTTCAGCCGGTCCGGCGACGCAGCACCATTCCTTTCAGCTCTCCAATGGCCAGGCTCAGCCGGTTCAAGATGCTTCGGCAGGCCTGACCAATGCTCTGATTGACGATCGCCGGTCTAAAGTCGAAACGGGTGTGGAGACGACTGTGACACTTCGTGGAAACAAAAGTCGGAACGAGCTGTTTGAAGTGCCCGGGCCCCAGAGCATCACCCGTCCGGCGGCATCTGCCGACACCGCAATGCCGGCAGGGGCCCAAAGACCGTCGAATCCGGCACTTCCGGCCTATATTCTGAACCAGGTGAGCCGGTATATTCAAAAAGTGTATCAAAACGGAAAGACCCGGGTCACATTCCAATTGACACCGCCGGATATGGGGCGGTTGAAACTCCGTGTCGATCAGACCGACCAGGGAGTGAACGTTAAGATCGTCGCGGAAAAACAGGCGGCGGGGGATATGATAGCGTCTCATACCGCGGAGTTGAAAACCGCTTTTCAGGAACAGGGGCTGCGGCTTGAGCGGGTTGATGTCACCATCCAGCAGGATTTCAGACAGGCAATGGCCGATTCCGGTCATGGGTCCCGGGATCAGACCGGTCGCAGACGTCCCCGAACATCTGCAGACTCCGATGGTAAACCAACTTCAGGGACTCCGGCAACCGGAGCTGTTTCCGGAGACCGATCTTCGGAAGGAAAGATTTATCTGGTGGCATAAGGGCCCCGGAAAAAATAAATTCCACACGTGACCCTGACGAGTCGCCGGTCACACTCGAGGAAAGGAGATGCAATGGCAGTTGATTCCATATATTCCGGCGGTACCGGTCTGGATGCCGTCCTGGCCGGCCAGACGACTCCGGTGGAAACACAAGAGGATCCGTTGGGGCGGGATGCGTTTTTAACCATGCTGGTGGCGCAGCTTAAAAATCAGGACCCGTTGAATCCCATGGAAAGTACGGATTTTACCGCCCAACTGGCCCAGTTTTCAAACCTTGAGCAGATGTTTCAGGTCAACGATACGCTCGAAGGTATTCAGGGGATAATGAATACCCGGGCTCAGGACAATGTCATCGATTATATCGGCAAACAGGTCACCTGCGAGGACGATGTGCTGATAAAATCGGACGATTCATCGATGGGCGGTTTTTTTACCATTGACGCGCCGGCCGAGGCGGAAATCATCATCTACGATAGCCTGGGGCAGGAAGTTCGCCGGATTTTTGCCGGACATTTGGACGCGGGAACCTATGGCATCGAGTGGGACGGAAAGGACAATCAGGGGATTTCGGCCGCCGACGGCGCGTATCAATTCGAGGTCATCGCTCTGGATGATAACGGCGGGATGGTGCCGGCCCGAAAGACAATCACCGGCACGGTCACCGGAGTGACCTACGAAAACGGTCTGCCGTATCTTCTGGTGGAAGATGTTCCGGTATCGGCGTCAGCCGTGACGGATGTGAGAATGCCGCCGGAGTCGGACGATTCCGATCCGGCTTCATCATAATGTGTAATTAAAACCGAATCAATCAGGCGGAGGTGAACATATGTCGTTAAGCAGCTCTCTTTTTTCAGGTGTCAGTGGCTTGTCAACACTCGGCAATGCCATGACGGTTATCGGCGATAACATCGCCAATGTCAATACCATCGGGTTCAAGTCCAGCCGCGCGACGTTTCAGGATGTATTGAGCCAGACCGTGGCCACGCAGTCCGGAACATCCCAGGTGGGGCGCGGCAGCACCCTGGGTGATATCGTCAGCATATTCGGTCAGGGATCGTTTGAATCCACGGAGTCGGCAACGGACCTGGCCATTGGTGGGGACGGGTTTTTCATCGTCCGGCATCCGGAAAATGAAAACAGCGAGTTCTATACCCGGGCCGGAGAATTTCGGTTCAATAAGGACGGGTATTTCGTGAACCCCGCCGGATACATTGTTCGGGGTTGGGAACTCCAGCGAAACGAGACGACCGGTGATGTCGAAGATGTGGGCTCTATTACGGATGTCCAGCTGGCCTCTTTCACCTCCCCGCCGGAGGAGACCGATCGGATTACCGTGATCACCAATCTGGACTCCAGGGGAGAAGACAGCAGCGAAATCACGGCGACGAATCCTGATCCCTTATCGACGGCATGGAACGGGGATACCTCCGTGAATGGGCTGCCGATATCCGATACGGCCTATGAATATCAGACGACCGTCAAGGTGTATGATTCTCTGGGAAGCACGCATGACATTACCATTTATTTTGACTGTGGGGACAAAGCGGCTACCGAGCCGACTTATGAATATATTGTAACCTGCAACCCCTCGGAAGACGAGCGGAACATGTTTGACAACGCCACGACGGACGCCGGTCTTGGCATGCTGGGCAAAGGGATGTTGACGTTTGACTCCAGCGGTGTTTTGAAAGACATGAGTTTTTCAAGGTTTATTGGAAACAGCGGAGGATTTAATATCGATCCCGCAGCCGTTGCAGACGTTTATGGAGACTGGACACAGACGGACCTGGCTTTTCCGGTAACGTACACGTTTACGGAAAGTACGGGCAGCGACGTCCAGATCGGGAACGAGGCCGTCACTCTGGGCTGGTCGGACGGCACGAATTCGGGAACCGTCACCATTCCGCAGGTTTATAATACCGGAGATATCGTGGAAGGCCCTCACGGCATGCGATTGACGTTCACCAAGGGAGATACGATCGCTGCTGCATCAACGTTTGACGTGACGGTCGATCAAGGGGACTCAAACGATCTGAGCGATGACGACTGCTGGGCGGAAATGACTACGTCGGAAGAGGACCTGATTAATCAGCATTTTACCTTTACCCCGGATTTTCTAGGGGGATCGGGGGGAACGGCCATGTCCATCGAGCTGGATCTCGGTGCTGCATACGGGGGGACAGCCTGGAACCCGGATTCTTTGTCCACCACCCAGTATGCGTCGGCATCGACCACTGTTTTCCAGTCATCCACCGGTTACGGTGCGGGCGATCTTCAAAGCGTCAGTGTTGACACGGACGGCGTCATTACCGGGCAGTATTCAAACGGACAGGTAACCCCTCTGTTCCGAGTCGGACTGGCTAAATTCCAAAACATTCAAGGCCTTTATAAAGAAGGAGGAAGCCTGTACAGGGAAACTCGCACCAGCGGTTCCGCGATTACCGGCAGACCCGGCAGCAATGGGCTGGGCAGCATCGCCCCCAACTCCCTGGAACAGTCCAACGTGGACATGGCCCAGGAGTTCGTCAAAATGATCACCACGCAGAGAGGATTCCAGGCCAACTCCAAGATCATCACCACTGTTGATTCGATGCTCAATGAGACGATCAATCTGAAACGATAGATACCCCCCGGTTAATCAGGGGAAGTCAAAGGGCTTCCCCTTTCAGCCTGCCTGTGAATCTGCGTCATATTTTTGACTGCCGGGTGGATGTTTTGACAACGCCCGAATTTTCGGCAGTTTTTCTCCTTCCATTTTTAACATGTTGAAATCAAATCAAAAAAGCATTTTTCTCAGTCTGAAGGTACATCAATTCATCTTGGCACAAAGATTGCTTTATGATATATCACGGGATCCCGATTTATTATGGGGTCTTGCGTTTTATCCCGTGCATAACGGGTTGACATTCTTTTGATGCAAACTGCAGATCAGTTACACACATAAGAGATGACGTATGGATATTGCAACATTATTGGGGATTATTTCGGCGTTTGGTCTTGTGATTATCGCGATTGTCATGGGCGGGGGGATTTCGTTGTTTATCAATGTCCCGTCTCTGATGATTGTTGTCGGCGGTACCCTGGGTGCCACGATGATCAACTTTCCCCTCAAGGATGTTCTGGGGGCGGTAAGCGTGGTGAAGAACGTTTTTTTTTCCAAAGCCCAGTCAGTGAGCGACATTGTCCGCCAATTTATTGAATTCGGGAACAAGGCGCGACGCGAGGGCATACTGGCATTGGAGGCTGACCTCAGGACCATCGACGATGAATTTGTTAAAAAAGGACTTCAATTGTCGGTAGACGGTCTGGAACCGCAGATCATTCATGAAATTCTGGATACGGAAGTCGAATTTCTGAAAGAGCGACATCATCTGGGAGCGGAAATTTTTTCCACCATGGGAACATTCGCTCCGGCTCTGGGAATGATCGGGACCCTGATCGGCCTGGTCCAGATGCTTCAGTCCATGGATGATCCCAGCACCATCGGCCCTTCCATGGCAGTGGCTCTGCTGACCACTTTCTACGGGTCGGTCATGGCCAATTTGATCTGTATGCCGATAGCCGGCAAGCTGCGAACCCGAAGCAAAGAGGAAACCTTGATCAAGGAAATGACCATCGAGGGCATTCTCTCTCTGACCAAAGGGGAAAATCCCCGAATTCTCGAGCAGAAGATGAAGTCGTTCCTGGCTCCCAAACAACGTGAAACAGCAGGAAACTCATAAATTCGGTCTGTATCGATGAGGGATGCCTGTGGGATTGAGAAAAAAAAAGAAAGAAGCGCCGTCAAAGCAGGATCTGGTTCAGGTCATGACCGTATCTTTGTTTATTATTTTGCTGGCGTTTTTTATCCTGCTCAATTCCATTGCCGTTATCGACGAAGAACGTCGTCTGGCCGCATGGGGATCTTTGCTGCATAATTTCGGCATATTGTCCGGCGGGCCTTCGATGATTGAATCCGAGTTGAAAAATATCATACCGGCCCGGTTTGCCAACGCGGTTGCGCCCATCGATTTTACGGACCTGGTGACCCGTGCCGAAAGAATGAACCGGGATATTGAATTCAAAACCGTAAGGGGGCGACGGACGGTTCGAATCCCGCTCGAATTTTTATATGATCGTGAAGGAATGAACATTCGATCGGATCATATCATGATTCGAAAGGATCTAAAAAAATGCGTGCTGATCGTGCCTTCCGATGCTTTGTTCGATCGGTTCGACACATCTGTCAAACACCTGTCTCAACCGGTCCTGGATAAGTTGTGTCGGGTGATCCGAAAAAACAATGTCCCGGTGGAAATCGTGGCGCATACGGACAATATGCCCCCGGACGGATTGACCGGTCGGACCAACCGGGAAATATCAGCGTTGCAGGCACTCGAAATTCTGAAATATTGTATAAATTCCGGCGGAATCGATCCCAAACGGCTGACGGCGTTTGGAAAGGGGGAATACCAACCGGAATGTGATAATTCGACCAAAGAAACCCGGAAGATGAACCGGCGGGTGGAATTTGTCTTCCGATACTGGAAATCGACCCCGCCCCCCCGGGGGTTTTTCCGGTTCAAGAACTTTTTTTTCAAAACCAGTCCGTAAAAGGGATGCGTTGCCCGATAAGCAAGTCATGGGTGATGCGGTAACGGAGGAACCTTTATAGCATGGCGGGGCGCGGCGACAAACGATCATCCGGTCATTCCGGATCCGGAATGGATCCGAACGGCTGGATGACGACCTTCAGTGATCTGGTCATGCTGTTGCTGACGTTTTTTGTGTTGCTGCTAACCATGAAATCCATGGATACCAAGGCGTATAAAAAGATTTTTGAGCATATCTCTCAGACCAGCGGCCCTCTGTTCCACAGCGATATCAATATTCAAATCGGCAGTGTCAGAAATGAACCGTACCTGGGAAAAGCCCTCATGATCAGAACATCCGAACAGCTTGAGGAAAAGATCGAACTGATGGCGTCTCTGGAGCAGTGCCCGATCCGGCAAAAACAGCTGACGGATCTGAAGCACCTGATTGACATTACGGAAAACGATGAAGCGGTCGTGATCGGGATGGTCGCCGATCATCTGTTTGAATCCGGAGATGCGCAGATACGGCCGGATAAACTCGATCTGCTGGACAATATCGGATGCCTTCTGAGGTGCGCATCCAACGATATTGTCATTATGGGGCACACTGATGCAGTGCCGATCAAAAACAATGCGTTTCAATCAAACTGGGAACTTTCGCTTTACCGGGCGCTGAGCATACTGTATTATTTTTCGGATCATGTCGGGATTCGGGCTGATCGACTGGCTGCCGGCGGTTTCGGGGCCAGTCGACCCCAAGCTTCAAACGATTCGGAAGAAAATCGGATGAGAAATCGACGGGTTGAATTTATGCTGAAAAAACGATAGGTTCCCGGCTCTTTGGTCTCTTATCCATCAGGGTCACGGAAGGAATAAAATCCACAAGGATTGCGCAACATGTTTGTTCCTCCGGTAGAAAATAAAAGAGTTTTTTTGTAACGGCAAATCTATGGCTATTGGGTTGCGGGAATAGCCCGTCTTGGAATACAGGAGAAACGGTTGTGGATGAAAAAACGGAAGAAAAGAAAACTTCTGGAAATCGTTTGGTTAAAATTGTCGCCGTCTGTCTGGCCCTGCTGATATTAATCGCCGGCGCAATGGTGGTCTGGTTCAAGTTTATCAGCGGCCCGGGAGATGGGTCACAAACCGAACAGGCACAGCTTCAGGATCAAAGTACTTCCGAAAACGGCATGTCATTCGGCCAGACGTTTCCGTTGGAGGTATTCGTCGTCAATTTAAGCGACCCGGGAGGGAAACGGTACCTGAAAACAAAGATGGAACTCGAGTTTGTCGATCCTGTGACCCGACAGGAATTGACGGGTCGATTGCCCCAGTTGCGCGACTGTATTCTGATGATCCTCAGCAGCAAACAACTCGAAGACATTCAGCATGTTGACGGTAAAATAATCCTCCGAAACGAACTTCTGATGAAAATCAACCAGTTGTTGAAACAGGGCGAAATTCGAAACCTGTTTTTTACGGAGTTTATTGTCCAGTAGGCGGTCCTATGAGCGAAGTACTGACACAGGAAGAAGTCGATAATTTATTGTCCGGTTTATCCTCCGGCAAAGTCGAGGCAGAGACCGACGCCGGCACGGATTTCGTAGGGGTCGTGCCGTATGATTTTGTCAGCCAGGAGCGTGTGATACGCGGACGGATGCCGACATTCGAGGTTATTAACGAACGAATCGCCAGAGAGATGAGAGAAAGCCTGTCGGCGCTTCTGCACAGTACGCTCGATGTCAGCGTGGCCAGAATTGATACCCTGAAGTTTTCCGAGTTCGGTCGATCCCTTCCGGTTCCCACCAGTCTTCATGTCTTTCGAATGAATCCGTTGAGAGGGTATGCCATGCTGGTTTTTGAAACCCAGCTGGTGTACAATCTGATCGATATTTTTTTCGGGGGTAAAGCGACCGGCAGGGCGCGGATCGAAGGTAAAGAATTTACCTTTATCGAAGATGTCATGATCCGTAAGGTCGTTGCCGCCTGCCTGAAAAATCTGGAAGCGGCCTGGACCGCTGTGGAAAAAATCAAATCGGTATATGTTCGTTCCGAAGTCAACCCGCAGTTTGCGGCGATTGTTCCACCGAACGATCTGGTGATCGTCGTCAAATTTGAGATTGAGCTGGAACAGAGCGCAGGATTTGTAACGCTGTGTATTCCGTATGCCATGATTGAACCGCTGAGGAGTAAGCTGGTCGCCGGGTTTCAAAGCGATCGCCTGGATGCGGATTATACATGGCAAAAACGCATGAGAGAGGTTGTATTAGAAGCAATGGTGAATGTTTCGGTTGACTTGGGCACAACGGAAATTACCGGAGATCGTCTGGTTCATCTCAAACCCGGAGATGTGATTCAGCTGGATCAGGATACTGAAAAAAGCCTGATTGGAAAAATTGAAAATGTACCCAAGTTCAAAGGGTTCCCCGGGGCGAATCGAGGGAAGCAGGCATTTCGAATCGAAAAAACACTGAAGTTGGAGTAAGGAACTATGGCCGATAAAGCTGCCGACCAAAACACGGATATGGATGCGTCTTTCGATGGGAATGATACCAGAGACCTTGATTTTATACTGGATATTCCCCTGGAGTTGACGGTCGAACTGGGCCGGACCCGGATGATTGTCAACGATCTTCTGCAGATCGGGCAGGGCTCCATTATTGAACTCAATAAACTGGCCGGTGAACCCCTGGAAATATTTATTAACGGGAAACTGGTGGCCCGGGGCGAGGTCGTTGTGGTGAACGAAAAATTCGGTGTTCGTCTGACCGACATCATCAGTCCCCTCGAGCGCGTCAAAAGTCTGGGATAAATGAAATGTATGGAACCTCCCCTGGTTGAGGCCTCTTCCGCGGTTCCGGATCTGTGGATCAGCATTCTGCAGACGGGCGGGATGTTGTTGATCGTACTTGGCATTCTGGTTGCCGCACTGTACCTGATGAAACGGTTCATGCACGGGCGGGGCGCTTACGGGGCCCGTGGAGCCGTACAGGTTCTGGCTTCTTATTACATCGGCCCCAAACAGCGCGTGGTCGTCATCGATGTCATGGGGGAAAAACTCGTTGTGGGGGTGACGCCTCAATCCATCAACTGCCTGGGGAAAATTTCTGGCGATGCCGGGGTTCAACTACCGGATGGAATGCCAACTACCGGGTTCAGGAATTTATTTAAAAATAAACTCAAGGCGGCCCGGGATGACGTTTGAAAACCATTGCTTTCTCAACTCGTTATCCGTCCTCGGAGGCTCCAGGCGCATACGGTCACGTGCCGTCAGTGAATTTGCGAACGTCTTTCTGCGATGGGTCCCTGTCATCTGTCTGCTATTTGTATGTCTTCCGACGCCGGTCGACAGCGCATCGTTTCCCCTCCCCTCCCTGAAAATCGGCGTGGAAGCGGCTCAGGGGCCCGACGACGTTGCCGTGGTGCTGCAGATCATTGCTCTCCTGACGGTCCTGTCTCTGGCACCGGCGATTCTGGTGTTGATGACCTCGTTTACCCGATTGATCGTGGTGTTTCATCTGCTTCGCCAGGCCATCGGAACCCAGCAGTCCCCACCCAACCAGGTGCTCATCGGTCTGGCGCTTTTTCTGACGTTTTTTGTTATGTCGCCCGTGTGGCAGGGTGTATACACCAATGCTCTGAGCCCCTACCTGGATAATGAGATTACCTATACGGAAGCATTTGAAAAAGCGCAGAAACCCGTACGGCAGTTCATGCTGACCAATACGCGGGAAAAAGACATCGCGCTCTTTGTCAAGGCATCGTATGCCGGGCGGCCGCAGAATAAAGATGACCTGTCTCTGCTCGCGCTGATTCCCGCATTTGTGATCAGTGAGCTGAAAACAGCGTTTATTATCGGCTTTGTATTATATGTGCCCTTTCTGGTGATTGACATGGTGGTGGCCAGTGTGTTGCTGTCCATGGGAATGATGATGCTTCCCCCGATTATGATATCCCTGCCGTTCAAACTGATGCTGTTTGTGCTGGTGGACGGGTGGAATCTGATTGTCGCGTCCATGGTTCAGAGTTTTGGAGTGATGTGATATGTCGCCGGAATTTGTTGTCGGATTTGCCAAAGAAGCCATTCAATTGACCATTATGATTTCATTGCCCATGCTCGGGCTGGGACTGATTGTCGGACTGGTGGTCAGCATTTTCCAGGCCACTACCTCGATTCAGGAAATGACGCTGTCGTTTGTCCCGAAAATCGTGGCGGTGCTGCTGGGGCTGCTGTATTTTGCACCGTGGATGCTGCAGAAAATAGTGGCCTTTACGCATCAGGTGATTTCCAACATTCCGATGTACATACGATGACGCCTCTATGCCTTTTTTGACCATATCCCCTGACCAGTTCAAGCTGTTTGTGTTGATCTTTATCCGGGTCAGCGTGGTGCTGTTCATGTTTCCGGTATTCGGCAGCGCCGTGATTCCCGCTCTGGTCAAGGCCGGCCTTGCATTGCTGTTGACGTTTGTATTATTTCCCGGCGCCGGTCTGACCGTGGATTCTTTTCCTGACAGTGTGGTGCAGACAGGCATTCTCGTAATCTCCGAATTGTTTATCGGAATAGTACTGGGATTGAGCGTTCGTCTGTTTTTTGCGTCGGTCCAGCTGGCCGGGCAAATCGTCGGGTTCCAGATGGGATTTTCCATTATCAACGTGGTAGACCCGTTGTCCGGATCACAGGTATCGATTATCGACCAGTTCGGATACTGGGTGGTGCTGTTGATATTTCTGCTGTTGAACGGACATCACGCCTTGATTCTCGCATTGGGAGAAAGCTTTCATATCGTGGCTCCGGGATGGATATCTCTGAATCAAAAACTGCTGCATCAGGTCGTTTCGCTTTCGGTGGATATGTTTTCGCTGGCGATCAAGATCGGGGCGCCCGCCATTGCCGCTCTGTTGTTGACCAGTTCGGCATTCGGACTGTGCGCTAAATTTGTGCCGCAGATGAACATCCTGATTGCCGCGTTTCCGGTAAAGATTATTATGGGGTTGATATTTTTCGGGATGTCGTTTCAGATCATTGCCATATTTGCCCGGTCGTATCTGAAAGGATTTGCCTCCCTGCTTCGGGGGCTGTTGACGCATATGGCCGGCGGGTGAAAGGGCTTTGTAAATGGCACAGGACAGTTTCCAGGAAAAAACGGAAAAAGCCACTCCCAAAAAACGAGAAAAGTCCCGGGAAGAAGGGCAGGTCGCCAAAAGTATGGAACTGCCCTCGGTGCTGGTGGTTTTGACGGGCGTGTCCACCCTGGTGGTGTTCGGCGGTTTTTTCTATGAACATCTTCTGGACCTGATGCGATCCGGATTTTTTTTTACCTCGGTGATGGAATGGGACCTGCCTGCCTGTCTGTCGATACTGCACCGGTGTTACCGATATTTTTTCATGATTCTGGCACCGGTCCTGGCCGTGGTGTTCATTGCCGGTCTCGCGGCTAATTTTTGTCAGGTGGGGTTTGCGGTTTCCTGGAAGGCCATTGCGCCCCGACCGGACAAACTCGATGCCGTCAAGGGATTCGGGCGTCTCTTTTCGTTAAAATCCCTGGCGGAACTGATCAAGTCGGTTCTCAAGATCCTGATCATCGGGTTAACGGCATGGTATGTGATTCACAGCCGGATGCTCGAGGTGTTTACATTGTACGATCTGACCGTATCCCAGATTCTGGCATATATTCTTAAGACCATATTTCAGATGTTTCTGTGGACTCTTCTGGTGATGGCGGCGGTGGCGGCGGTCGATTACGGATTTCAGAAGTGGCAGTTTGAAAAACAGATCATGATGACTCGGCAGGAAATTAAAGAGGAATTCAAGGAGGCGGAGGGTGATCCGCAGATCAAGTCCCGTATTCGAAGCATTCAGCTCCAGGCGGCACGAAAACGGATGATGCAGCAGGTACCGGAGGCCGACGTGATCGTCACCAACCCGACCCATCTGGCCCTGGCGATTCGGTATGATCCGCTGCAGATGGCAGCACCGAAAGTGCTGGCCAAAGGCGCCGGTCGGGTGGCGGAAAAGATAAAGGAAACAGCCTCCCGGCATCGCATACCGATCGTGGAAAATAAAGAGTTGGCCCGAAATTTGTATAAACTGGTAGATATCGGGGAGGAAGTTCCGACGGATCTTTACCGGGCGGTCGCAGAACTGCTGGCTTATGTATACAAACTTAAGGGCAGAGGCCTGTGAAGCGGGTTCCGGGTTCGGCGTTGGCAGGTGTCATGGATTTAACACTCCGCCAAAAAATGGACGGTATTGGTAGTCGGGAGTCGGGAGTCGAATGGCGATGGGGGGGCTCACGCAACGGTGCGAAAAATCAGGTTTTTTCTTTAATATCAAGGGGTCACGCCCGAGGCTGTTGATGTGTCATCCCCATGCGGGGATTATGTAAGGTAATTATAGGAAAATTCATGGGAATATCGGGCGGCACTTTACTTCGAGGCATAGCAAAGGACAGCGGCGATGTGGCAATGATTATGGCCGTGATCGGGATTCTGATGGCCATGATTCTGCCGATTCCCTCCATACTGCTGGACTTTCTGCTGGCATTGAACATTTCCGTGGCCGTCATTGTTCTTATTACGGTCATGTATGCCGTGTCCCCGTTGGAATTTACCATTTTTCCCTCCCTGCTGCTGGTTCTGACGCTGTTTCGGCTGGCGCTGAACGTGGCATCCACCCGGTTGATCCTGTTGCACGGCAATGAAGGGCAGCTGGCGGCAGGAGCGATCATTAAATCGTTCGGCAGTTTTGTGGTCGGCGGTAATTATGTGATCGGCATGATCATTTTTACGATTCTGGTACTGATCAATTTTATCGTGATCACCAAAGGCTCCGGCCGAATCGCAGAAGTGGCGGCCCGGTTTACGCTGGACGGCATGCCTGGAAAGCAGATGGCCATCGATGCGGACCTGAACGCGGGCGTTATCGATGAAAATGAAGCTAAACAGCGCAGAGAGGAGATCGTAAAGGAATCCCGGTTCCACGGGGCCATGGACGGGGCCAGTAAGTTCGTGCGGGGCGATGCGGTGGCGGGTATTATCATTACTCTGATCAATATCATCGGCGGATTTGTGATCGGGGTGTTTCAAAAAGATCTGTCCATGGTGACCGCCGCACAGAATTATACCCTCCTGACCGTAGGCGACGGCCTGGTCAGCCAGATACCGGCGCTTATCATTTCCACGTCTTCAGGGCTTCTGGTGTCCCGTACCACATCGGAAGACCGTATGGGAAAAGAGTTCGGAAAATTTGTCTTTTCAAATCCCCAGCCTGTTTACGTGGGATCGCTGGTGGTGTTTTTGTTCGGGTTGGTACCCGGTATGCCGACGTTGCCGTTCATGGTGCTTTCCGCGGTTCTGGGCGGGGGGGTGTATCTGATGCATAAAAAAGCGCCTGTCGAAGATCCCAAAGCGCTTCGGGGCCCGGAAGCCGGTGAGGGCGAGGAGGCATCCGGTCCGGAAGATGTGGAACATCTGCTGACCATGGACACCATGGCGCTGGAAGTCGGTTACGGCCTGATCGCCCTGGTGGATCGGGAGCAGGACGGCAGCCTGCTGGGGCGCATCCGGGGTATCCGCCGTCAGTTTGCCGTCGAGATGGGTATTATCATTCCTCCCATCCATATCCGGGACAACTTGAAACTCAATCCATCCGAATACCGGTTTAACATTAAAGGCGTGGAAATCGGAAGTGCCGAATTGATGGTCAACCATCTGCTGGCCATGGACCCCGGAGATGCGGGCAAAAAAATTGACGGGATTCCCACCAAAGAGCCGGCCTTTCAACTGCCGGCGGTATGGATTCCGCCGGAAAAGGAAGAAGAAGCCAAGTTTTCGGGATATACCGTTGTCGATAACTCAACGGTCGTTGCCACGCATCTGACCGAAATTATTCGGGCGCATGCGTCGGAGCTGCTGGGACGCCAGGAGGTTCAGCACCTGCTGGACAACCTGGCCAAAACCAGCCCTAAAGCCGTAGAAGAACTGGTGCCCGGCCTTCTACCCCTCGGGGTGGTCCAGAAAGTGCTTCAGAATATGCTCAAAGAGCGGGTGTCGATCCGGGACCTGCTGACCATCGTGGAGACCCTGGCCGATTACGCGCCCATGAGCAAAGATCCGGAGTTGTTGACGGAATACGTCCGGCAGAAATTTATCCGGTCGATCCTGGGGCCGGTCCTTCAGCCCGATGACGTGCTGCCGGTACTCGTCGTAGATCCCAGGGTAGAGGACCTGCTGACTAAATCCATTCAGCATACGGAGCACGGCTCTTATCTGTCTGCAGATCCGTCCGTTATCGAATCCGTAACCAAATCGATCCGGGAGCAGACCCGGAAAATGATGCTGGTGAATATTCAGCCCGTTGTTTTAAGCTCTCCGGTGCTGAGGCGTCATTTGAGGAAGATTGTCGAACAGTTTGATGCATCCGTGATGGTGATATCACATGCTGAAATTCTGCCCAATATTCGAATTCAGGCAAAGGGAAAGGTGACGATATAGCATATGGCTGTAAAGATCTATAGAGCCCGGAGTATTCAGGAAGCTGTTCGACGGATCAAGGAAGAACTGGGCATGGATGCCGTGATTCTGTCTACGCGCCGGGTCCCAAAAAATGTTCGAGATCCCTATGGCCGGGATATGTTCGAAATCCGGGCCGCCGCTTCCGGTGAGGTGCCGGTCTCTGATCGGCCGGCGGCACTGGAAACAGAGCCGCGGCCTTTAATGGAACCGTCGATTTTCGATCATGATCCATCGGATTCGGAACCGGCTCCCGGCGACGTGAATTCGGAGGCACGCTGGAATGCCGTGGCGGCTGAACTTGTTTCGATTAAAGACATGCTGTTTTTAATGAATCGATGCGGGGACATTCCCGAACTGCTCAGCCGGCGGCCACAGTGCCTCGATATGTACGCACGGCTCGTAAAGTCCGGGATATCGGACCGCAACGCCCACGCATTGATAACGCAATCCGGTGTGTTGTCGGACCGGGAAACGCATCGGGCCGATCATATTCGCAGGCGGGTGCTGAAACAGGTCGCGATAACCGTGTCCGCCGTTGATCCGTTTGCGACCCGAAACGGGCGGGCCGGCCTGTCGGCATTTATCGGCCCGACCGGGGTGGGTAAAACCACCACCATCGCCAAGGTGGCTGCAAAACTTAAATTGAAACGAAATCAGCGGGTTGGGATCATATCCGTAGACAACTATCGGATTGGCGCCTTTGATCAGATCAATACCTATGCCGCCATCATGGGACTTCCCTGCCTGCCGGCGTTTACCCGAAAGGACCTTGAAATCGCGGTCGGCAAGATGGGAAATTGTGATGTGATATTGATCGACACAGCCGGGCAGAGTCACCTGGACAGAGGCAGAATTCGGGAACTCGATGAGATTCTGGGAGAGATGCCCGGCATGCAGTGCCATCTGGTGCTCAGTGCGACGACAAATTCCCGGGATATGAAAGAAGCGGCCGAGAATTTTTCCAGGTTGAATCCATATTCTTATGTGTTTACCAAACTGGACGAAACCCGGCGGCGCGGATGTATTATCGACCAGGTGATGAATATGAATATGCCCGTATCGTTTCTGACCAACGGGCAACGGGTCCCGGAGGACATCATTGATGCCGATGCACCGGCTGTTATACGAAATGTTTTCAGCCGTCGGGATTCATGACATTGCCGGCTGAAGGGCCAAAAAACAAAAACAAAAAAGAAAATTTTATGAATACAGCCTTTAAAAAAACGAATTAGAGGAGATGGCACGTGGATCAGGCAAGTGGTTTACGAAAAAGAATCAATACCGAGGCGTCACGCATTACCCGGCACCACTCAGCGGTGAGCGCCGATGAGGTCCCGCTGCAACGGCCCCGGGTGATATCGATCACCAGCGGAAAAGGCGGGGTGGGAAAAACCAATATCGTGGGAAACCTGGCCGTGGCGTTTTCCAGACTCGGCAAAAAGGTCCTGATTCTGGATGCGGATCTGGGCCTGGCCAATATTGATATTATTTTCGGGATTCATCCCCGGCACAATCTGAAGCATGTGCTCAGCGGGGAAAAAGAACTCAAGGACATCATCGTCGAAGGCCCCGAGGGCGTTCATATCATTCCAGCGGGGTCCGGTTTTACCAATCTCGTTGATCTGACCCAGGGACAGAAGCTGAGTCTTCTCGATGAATTTGACGCCTTGGCAGAGCAGTGGGACGTGTTTCTGATCGATACCGGAGCCGGCATTTCATCCAATGTGCTCTACTTTAATCTTTCGGCCGATGAATGCGCCGTCGTGGCCACTCCGGAACCGACATCCATCACCGATGCCTATGCCATGATCAAGGTCATGTCGACCCAGCACGGGACAAAATATTTCAAGCTGCTGCTGAATATGGTCAGGGATGCGGAGGAGGCCCGGGCGGTCTACCAAAAACTGATTCGGGTCGCGGACCAGTTTTTGAACGGTGTCGTTATTGAATATCTGGGATATGTTCCTGCCGACGATCTGCTTCGGCAGTCGGTCCTGGGGCGAAAGCCGGTCATGGAACTTTATCCGGGCGCTGCGTCCAGCCGGCAGATCAAACAGGTTGCCCGCCGGATTTTAGACGCGCCGCGAAGGCTTGACACAGACGGCAACATAAAATTTTTTTTTCGGCGCTTTCTGGATTATCAGCTGGAGTCCGGAATTCCATAACCGATTTCGTTTAGCGGATACCCCATCAAATGACCGTCGTGAGCGTACAGGAAAGGATGATACGAGTTGGTTGGGTCTGATCGAAAAACTCCCATGCATAAAAAAAACAATCCCGACGAATTCGGTTCAAAAAACCGTGAACATGTAATCAGGAAATATGCCTGGCTGGTGAAGTTCGCGGCCGGGCGTCTGGCCATGCGTGTTCCGTCCACGGTGTTGTTTGACGAACTGGTCAGCGCCGGATGTATGGGACTCATCGAGGCCGTGGACAAGTTTGATCCGAACCGGGATATTGATTTCAAGACATATGCGTTGCATCGGATCAGGGGCGCCATGCTGGACGACCTTCGAAAACGGGATCGGTATTCCAGACCCATGCGCAGGAAAATTCAGGCGATCGAAAAAGCCGTTCAAACGGTGGAAGCCCGGGAGGGACGTCCGGCCGAGGACTTTGAAGTTGCACAGCAACTTGGTGTTGATCTGGAACATTATTATAAGACGCTTTCGGAGATCGATTCGAGAGCCCTGTTCAGTTTGGATGAATATCTGAGAGGCGGTACCAATGACGCCGACAACCGGGCCTCTTTCAAGGACAGCATTCGCAGCTCGGATAATCCCGATCGACACCTGGCACTGCAGGAGCTCAAACGCGTGCTGGCAGATGCCGTCGGAAAACTGTCTGAAAAAGAACAGCGGGTGATTTCCCTGTATTATTATGACGAACTGACGCTCAAGGAAATCGGTTGCGTTATGGACCTTACGGAATCCAGGATCTGTCAGATTCATGCCGTGGTACTGATCAAGCTGAAAAGCCGGCTGAAAGCATATCAACAGGGGGAATGATGCCGAAATCCGGTGTTGTGCGTTGAGCATGAGCCGGTCGTGCAGGTAGACTATGTCGGATGACATTGTAAAAGAAGAATTTTCCGGGCTTATCTCTCAGGAAATGCTGGACGAACTCTTGGCGGAGGTCGAGGTCAGCGGGGGAGAGCGTGAGGCAGTCGATGATGGGTTGGCCGGAGATGGTTTTATATCGCAGTCCGACATCGACCAGCTGCTGAACGGGGCGTCAACGGGTGAATCGGGGTTGGGGCCGGAGG